>Ga0207045_1085_pt1 | contig 20296 bp, 22 predicted proteins | sample Alteio_BWMinCont_69_FD_153299 | JGI IMG/M metagenome (GOLD analysis project Ga0207045, IMG submission 153299) | Enriched cells from forest soil in Barre Woods Harvard Forest LTER site, Petersham, Massachusetts, United States -... | ecosystem: Environmental > Terrestrial > Soil > Temperate forest >... | reverse complement strand
GACTTTTCCACGACTAATCACTTTACGAAGACTTTCGTGCAAACGATATTCTATATCGCCTGGCAAGGGTGGCAATTTAAAAGAGACGTCCAAATATCGATGATTTGTCGATCGGATCTCCCAACGTGCAATAAACCCGCCAGGTAGCGATACATTTTTGCTCGCATAGGCAGTCATACTATAAATCATGTCAGATATCCTCCGTCAGGGTAACATCCGATTTGGGTTTATAAACAATCAATAATAGATAGCTCAAAAACCCAACTAAAATAAGCGTTCCAATAAACAGTGATAGCGAAATTGCACGCCCCTGACACAGTTCCCCCACCCAGTTACTACAAAAGGCAGCCAATGTACACTGTATCGCACCGAGCAATCCAGAAGCAAGACCGTAATGCTCCGCTCGAACAGATGTCATGGCAGCTGCTGATGCCACTGGGAATAAAAGCCCATTACCAAATGTAATCACTGCCATAGGCGCAATAAGCCCAAAAGGGTTATTTTCAAAAATGAGTAAAGAACCCACCATGCACAACCCGCCCAAAATAAAAAACAGAAATCCCACGCGTAGCACATATTCTACTGTCGATTTATTAATCAGTTTTTTGGCAAATAAATTACCGGCTATATAAGCAAGCGCAATTGCAATATAAAATTGCCCCATTTTTTCTGCTGCGTATCCTTGGCTGTTAAATACAAACGGCGACTCTACAGAATAACTGCGAAACACGCAAAATCCTGCCCCAACAATTAAGACATATCCCAAAAATTCTAGATTACCAAGAACATCCGAATATCCTTGCATTTTTGACGCAGAGGCGTGATTCGTTGACGCGTTTTGTACTTTGTTTTTAAGACAAAGGAACACGCAAAGCAATATGACCAATCCAAAAATTGCAATCATAAAAAAATTAGATTGCCACCCCAAAAAATAAGTGAGGTAGCCCCCAATTAACGGCGCAATCGCAGAAGAAACTCCCACAATGGGAAATACCGTTGAAAAAATCTTAACTGCTTCTTGTCTGTCGTATCTATCCACAACTAACGCGCGACTGGTGACAGAGCCGACCCCACCACCAATCGCTTGCAGTAAACGGAATACAATAAATTGAGACAACGTATCTGCGTTGGCACATAAAATAGAAGACAGTGTAAATAGCACAAAACCTGAAATCACAATCTTTTTTCGACCAAATCGATCTGACAAGGCACCGGCGATTAACTGACTGCCTGCCAAACCTAACAAAAAAACCGTAAAACTTAATTGAATGTCTGTTTGGGTACAATTAAAATGCGCCGCCATACTGGGTAACGCCGGTAAATAGGTATCGGTTGCAAAAATACTCACAGACGACATAAGCGTAATGAGTATGAGGAAAATATAATGATTTTGCTTAGGCTGCACGATTTATTCCGATAAAATACTGTAAATATAATGAATCATTGTAGGTTGACTGTCATAGAGTGTCAACTGGTATGTTTATCAACCTTATTTGCATTAATGTTCAATCATAACGAGCTTCAATATGCTTAGAATTATATCAGTAAACGTCAATGGTATCCGATCTGCGGCTAAAAAAGACTTTTTTAGCTGGCTATCTAAACAGAACGCCGATATCATTTGTTTCCAAGAAACCCGCGCCGAATCCCATCTCTTAACCGATCCGGTCTTCTCCCCCAAAGGCTATTACACCTATTTTTGCAACGCTGAAAAAAAAGGTTATAGCGGCGTTGCCCTCTATACCCGTATTAAACCAGACCAAATACATGAAGACGGGTTGGGCTGGAAAGAAGCCGATACCGAAGGTCGCTACATACAGGCCGATTTCAAAAACCTCAGTGTGGCCTCAATCTATTTTCCCTCGGGCACCAGTGGAGAAACCCGCCAAGCCATTAAATATGACTTTATGGCCCAATACGAAAAAAAGTTACGCGCACAATTAAAAGAGGGGCGTGAATATATTCTCTGTGGCGACTGGAATATCGCACACAAAAACATTGATATAAAAAATTGGCGAACGAATCAGAAAACTTCTGGGTTTTTACCTGAAGAACGTGCTTGGTTAGATAAGGTATTTGACACTATTGGCTATGTCGACGCGTTTAGAGTGGTGAACCAAGAACCCGATCAATATACCTGGTGGTCTCAGCGTTCTCCTAGCGCACGCGAAAACAATGTGGGTTGGCGTATTGATTATCACGTGGTTACGCCAGGGCTCGCAAAAAAAATTCTCTCTGCGCATATTTACAAAAAAGAATTTTTTTCTGATCACGCACCGTTAATTATTGATTATGATTTAGCATTAAAGTAATGACAATGGGGTCAGATCTAGACCCCGTACAGATTATATATACAGTACGGGGTCTAGATCTGACCCCATTGCTCATTCTCAACATATTGAAAAAATGGTTGGACAACATTTCCAAGGTATTTTTTCTTCTTGTCATATTGGACACATTAAACCCGAACCTGGTTTTTACACCTATATTGAAAACGCACTTCAATTAGAACCCAATCAAATTACGCTCATTGATGATTCTATGGAAAATGTGCAAAGTGCTATACAACGTGGCTGGAATGCGTTTTTCTATACGAATAATATCCAAGATCTGAAGCTTTATCTTGAGAACTGAGGGGTAATGGGGTCAGATCTAGACTCCGTACTGTATATATAATCTGTACGGAGTCTAGATCTGACCCCATTGCCTTTTTAAGGATGTGGTGTTATTGCTAATATAATGATTTGTTTTTTACCCGATCCATAGTACCAAAAAATGCGATAGGCTGCGGGTGTTTTGTTTTCAGCATAGGCTTCAAAAACGGATTCACCCTTTGGACCACTGATAGAATCATACTTGTGTGTATTTAAGCTTGGATGGCGTGGATTAGTTTCTAAATATCCAAGCGCCTTTCTCACTGCTTTAAAACGTTTTGAAAGACTTTTGTTTTTTTCTAAACCATCAAAATCAGTGCTAGCTTGATCTGTAAATAATAATTTAAATGGCATTATTCAATATCATCATCAACAAATTTAGCAAAGCTACCTTTTTCAGAAACGCGACCTGCTGCCGCATCTTTTAAACCTTGAGAAACTTGCTTTAATGCGTGCTTATTATCTAAGAGCCATTTTTCGTTGGCTAGAATTTCTACATAAGGTTTTAAAATAATCCGATGATCTTTGGTTTCAGTAACCATATACCCACTCACACCATCGGCTAAATGCCCTAGTGTAATTCTGCCTTTAGCATCTGGTCTTACCATTTTCGGTAACATAATATTAAACCTTACAAAATAGGTTATTCATAATTTTTAGGCTAGCAGAAAGTGGGAAAGAATACAAGTGGGCAAGTGAAGTAATGGGGTCAGATCTAGACCCCGTACTGTATATATAATCTGTACGGGGTCTAGATCTGACCCCATTGCTTATAGACTCAGTGCTTCTTTTTGCTTTTGGATCAAAGTCGCAATACCTTTTTTCGCAAGATCTAACATGCCTTGCAACTCCTGAACATGAAATGGGCTACGCTCTGCCGTCCCCTGCACTTCTATAAAACCACCGTGTTCTGTCATCACCACATTCATATCTGTTTCGGCATTCGAATCTTCGCGATAATCTAAATCTAAAATCGGCATTTCTTTATAAATGCCCACTGAAACCGCTGCAACAAAAAACTTTAAGGGATTCGTTTTCAACATGCCTTGCTTACGCAGCAAATTAAAAGCATCGGCTAAAGCGACACAAGCGCCTGTAATACTCGCGGTTCTGGTGCCCCCATCTGCTTGGATCACATCGCAATCTATATTAATTGTATACTCGCCTAATGCCGCTAAATCGACAGCGGTTCGCAATACTCTACCAATTAAACGTTGAATTTCTTGCGTACGACCTGAAGGTCCCACCCGATTCTCGCGTTGCATACGTTCGGTTGTTGATCGCGGCAGCATGCCGTACTCTGCCGTAACCCAACCCTGATTGGTACCTTTCAAAAATTTAGGCACGCCCTGCACAATGCTCGCTGTACAAATAACTTTTGTATCACCAAATTCAATTAATACAGATCCTTCGGCATGTTTGGTAAAATTTCGAGTGATTCGAATATCTCTTAATTCATCTCTCGCACGTGCACTGGGTCTTATCATTGCTTTAACTCCAATTTTAAAAAGGCAAATCCCATTCTGGGTTAACATCGACTAATAATTGACGAAAATCGGCTTGGATTCGAGCTAGCGCGGAGGCTGTATCACCCTCAAAACGCAAAATTAAATTAGGACCTGTATTAGAAGGCCGCACTAACCCAAACCCATCCTTAAAATCAACACGCAAACCATCAATTGTGCTCATTGTTGCATCTGGAAATCGCGCTAATGCAATCAGTTTTTTCACGCTTTCAAATTTAGTTTGTTCTGTCACGTGGATCAACAATTCCGGTGTGTTTACACTGTCGGGCAAAGTGCTAAAAAGTTCCGCAGCAGTCATTTCTTTATTTTGCTCTGACAGAATCTCTAAAAGACGTGCACCCGCATACAATGCATCATCAAAACCAAACCACCGATCTTTAAAAAAGTGATGTCCGCTCATTTCTCCTGCTAATAAAGCACCCGTTTCTTGCATTTTAGCTTTAATGAGGGAATGGCCTGTTTTCCACATCAAGGATTGCCCCCCAAGATTTTCTACCTCTGTGGCGACATGTCGCGTGCATTTTACATCGTAAATAATTGTAGCGTTGGCGTGCTTTTCTAAAATTGCTTTTGCAAATAAAATTAATTGTCTATCCGGCCATATAATTTTTCCAAGATTATCTACCACCCCAAGGCGATCACCATCACCATCAAATGCTAAACCAATATCCGCCTGGTGCGCATCGACAGCCGCTATCAGATCTGCTAGATTTTTCGGTTGGCCCGGATCCGGATGATGATTCGGAAAACGACCATCCACTTCGCAAAAAAGCGGGATAACCATACACCCCAGCGCTTCAAATAAAACCGGAATAATATCGCCTGTCACACCATTACCCGCATCTACAACTATTTTCAAAGGCTTCGACAAAGTGATATCTTTTTTGATTGCTTGCACATACGATGCAACAATATTTTTTTCTGTTTTCTGACCTTGGCCTTTAAGAAAATCCGATTTTTGGATTAATGCAGCCAGCGTTTGGATCCCTTCCCCATAAAGCGCCTGCCCACCCACCATCATTTTAAGACCATTATAATCCGGTGGATTATGGCTACCGGTTATCATCACACCGGAAGGGATATTCAAATGATGTGTCGCAAAATAAAGAACGGGTGTTGGCACCATGCCAATATCAATAACATTGCAACCTGTTGCTAATATGCCTTTGCTTAAGGCCTCGATTAACAGCGGGCCTGACAAACGACCATCCCTAGCGACAACTATTGCCGTTTCTCCACGCGCTAATACCATGCTACCGAGCGCTTTGCCTATGGCTTCTACAATCTCGATAGTGAGGCTCTTATTGACAACGCCCCGAATATCATAAGCACGAAAAATTTCTGTTGGGATTAAAAAATCAGTCATTTGCTATTCTCGCCCCGTATGACCAAAACCGCCTTCGCCACGATCGGTTTCTGAAAAAAATGCTTTCACCACTTCAAATTGTGCTTGCACAATAGGTACAATGACAAGTTGCGCGATACGCTCTCCGGGTTCTAACACAAACGTTTCTTTTCCGCGATTCCAACATGAGATCATTAGCTCACCTTGATAATCAGAATCAATCAGCCCTGTTAGATTGCCAAGTACAATACCCTGTTTATGGCCCAAGCCCGAACGTGGTAGCATAACGCCGGCTAATCCGCGATTGCGAATATAAATTGCAAGACCGGTTGGTATTAAATGCGTAGCGCCAGGTAAAACTTCTAATGGCTGCGCCAAACATGCCCGTAAATCTAATCCGGCAGATCCTTCTGTCGCGTAATGCGGCAGCGGGATTGACACACCAATTTTAGGATCTAAAATCTTTAGCTGAATGCTGTGAATACCGTTAACGCCCTGAATATTTCTGTAAAGATTCTCTTGATGTTGAACAGATTGCATTAAAAAATCCCCGTAATTGATCGCGTTAATCCTTGAATTAATTCTGGCGCTGCTTGTTTAAATTTAAGATTAACTTTATTCGCTGTACCGACCACCCGAGTTTGATAACGTTTCCATTCTATTTTTTCTGTTGATGTCACCTCTCGCACACCATTTGCGCCTTGTTTTAATCGGGATCGAGTTTTCTCTTTTACAGTCACAGAATTGCCCACACGTTCTGAAATTTGCACATCTGCAATAACAACATAGATAACATCCTGGATCATGGCATCTGTCACCGTTGCAACCGATGCACCAACAAGACCGCCCACAATCGCGCCTTTGCCATCATCATGTCGAGAAGCCAGACTGCCAACCGCGGCACCCGCAACAGCGCCACCTAATGCGGCACCAAATCCTTGATGCAAAGCATGATCCGCTGCCCGTAAATCCGAACGTCCAACTTGTAAAATATTGGTTTGTAATAAAACCTGTGCTTGTTCTGGTGCCATTACGCGCGTATAGCCTTTGGCTTGCATGGCTTCGGCTATCGGATGTTCTAGATCTAACTCAGGTTTGTCTGATGTATTTCGAATCTGTAAATAGACTGTTCTTCTATCTGTGTTCATCGGATCTAAAAATATGCTCGCGCTCATTTTAGTTTGAACATCGAGTTTTCGCTTGTTGATTGCCGTGTGTGTTGCGCCACAACCCATTAAAAGTGTAAGCACACTTATTAAAACGGCAACAGTGAATGTCATTCTAATCTTCAGAAATAACATGAATTTCTCTCCCTACGCAGTATCAACATCTGTTAGATACAACTAAGTTATTGGCCAAGAGTATACCTGGCTCCTACTCGCCTGGAAAGAGACTGTCATAGCGCTTGATCTTTGTGGCTTGCCTTGGTATAAATGCGCTAAGATTATCGATTATCAATATGCATAGCATTTACGAGGACTTATCATGGCTAGAGTTTGTCAAATAACTGGAAAGGCTGTTATGGCTGGTAACAATGTCTCGCATTCTAACCGGAAAACGCGCAGACGGTTTTTACCGAACCTGCAAAGCCATCGGTTTTGGGTTCCAGGAAAAGTGCCAGGAAAAGGTCGCTTTATTAAACTGGTTGTCTCCCACAAGGGGATGCGTACGATTGATAAGCACGGCGGTATTGACGCTTTTTTAGCCGCCTCATCCGCGCGCGCAAAATCGACAAGCGATAACTAGGAGCTCTCCAAATGGCAAAGAAATCTATTAATGTACGACTCGTTTCTGAATCTGGGTTTTTTTACACCACAAGCAAAAACCCAAAGATGGCACATAAATTAAAAAAACGCATGTTTGATAAAAATACGCGTAAGCATGAATGGTTTGAAGAAAAGAAAATTAAGTAATTTTAATTGACCAAAACCCTCAAAGCGCTCATCCAAATATTAAGTGATGGTGAATTCCATTCTGGCGAGCGCTTGGGGAAAACACTCTCGGTTACACGCAGCGCCATCTGGAAACTCATCAAACAACTAGCGACCTGGGATCTTGAAATAGAATCCGTTACAAATAAAGGCTATTGCATACCCGGTGGCCTTACCTTACTAGAAGCCTCTAAAATTTCGCCCTTTATAGCACCAGAGAAAGCAGAATTAAATCTGCCGGTGGAAATCGAAATATTTGATAGCCTGCCCTCGACAAATGATTATTTATTAAACTTAAAACCAACAAGCGCTAGCCCAGAAACTTTCAATCAGAATCGTGCATGCTTTGCAGAAAAACAAACGCACGGAAAAAGCAGGCGAGGACGCTCATGGGTGTCCCCTTTTGCCAAAAATATTTACTTATCGCTGCTTTGGCATTTTGAAAAAGATCCGAGCGAATTATCGGGTTTAAGTCTTGCTATTGCGATTGCAACGGTTGAAACGTTGCATGCATTTGGCATTACTAAAGATCTTGGCATCAAATGGCCCAATGATGTGTTATGGGAAAATCATAAACTCGCTGGCATCCTGATTGAACTTTCTGGCGAAGCCAACGATGTGTGTAGCGCCGTCATCGGCGTTGGGTTGAATGTTAAGATGACGAATTCAGATCTCTACGATCGCAATATCTCACAACCCTGGATAGATTTACAAAGACTCACGGATCAAACCATTGATCGCAATAAATTGGCTGGCATGCTGTTAAATAATCTTATAAAAACGGCCTCTGTATTCCAAAAACAAGGGCTTTCCGCTTTTCTGCCACAATGGCAAAAATTGGATTTGACCTTTAACAAGCCTGTCACCATTATTACGAATACGACGGAATTACAAGGGATGGGACGCGGGATCAATGAACATGGTCACTTTCTACTAGAAATAGAACCCGGACAAATCAAACACTTTGCCAGTGGCGAAGTTTCGCTTCGACTGGCCTAGGAACACGCACATAATAACTTTCCCTTTTTTCGCTCGCTTAACTCGCTACGCTCAGACAAACCTCGCTCAAAAAGTAAAAGTTATTATGTGCGTGTTCCTTTTGCAAAAGCAAAAATAAGCTATTATTAAATAATGCCATAATCCTACAGAAATTTTTGACAAGGGAGTGCTTGTTTTAGCATGTTACTAACAAAACTCCGAACATTTTTACTCGGCAAAACACTGAACCCTACAAAGCCAGCAGCGCGGCACAGTATGTTGCTGGTGGCCTTCCTGGCATGGGTGGGTCTAGGCGCGGATGGTCTTTCTTCGGCGTGCTATGGGCCTGAAATGGCCTTTTTGGCGCTAGGACAACACACACACTTGGCACTATACCTTGCTGTTGCTATTGCCCTAACCGTTTTTATTATTGCGCTGGGTTACAATCAAGTCATTGAGCTATTTCCCTCGGGCGGCGGTGGCTATAAGGTCGCGACACAATTAATTGGTCCCTATGCGGGACTCACCTCCGGCGTTGCCTTGATTGTGGATTATGTATTAACTATCTGCGTTTCGATTGCTAGTTGTGTGGATGCGCTATTTAGTTTATTACCCCCTGAAGCACATGCGCACAAGCTGATCACGGAGATTAGCTTGTTAATCTTTTTGGGATTTTTGAATCTTCGTGGCATGAAACAATCGATTAAAGTACTCATGCCCATTTTCATCATTTTTTTTATTTCGCATGTCTGTTTAATTATTTACGGTATGTTAAAACACTCGGAACGTCTTTTACACTTAATTCCAGACACCTATCACGAAACCATTAGCTTAGGACACGAGACAGGCTGGATATTTATTTTAGCACTATTTTTACGTGCCTATTCTCTCGGTGGCGGAACTTACACCGGTATTGAAGCGGTATCTAACAACGTCAATCGTTTAGCACCGCCACGCGTAACAACGGGAAAATGGGCCATGGGTTATATGGCGTTTTCACTTTCTTTTATCGCGGGGGGCATTATTCTTTTATATTTATTATTAAATGTTACACCCATAGAGGGTCTTACCCTAAATGCCGTGACCTTTAAAACCCTCATGAATAATTGGCTTTGGTATGGTATAGACTTTGGAGCCATCCTGTTTTTGATAGTCATGGCTTCTGAAGGGGGGTTATTGTTTGTTGCTGCCAATACAGGATACATTGACGGACCAACTGTATTATCGAATATGGCTGCGGATTCCTGGTTCCCCGCACAGTTTCGTCATCTTTCGTCTCGATTAGTCACACAAAATGGCATTATTCTGATTGGCATAGCGGCCTTATTGATCTTACTGTGGACGAGAGGACGCTTAGAGCTTTTAATTATTATGTATAGTATCAATGTGTTTTTAACTTTTAGTCTCTCTTTATGCGGACTTTCGCGTCATTGGTTTAAAGCCAGCAAAACAGAAAAAAATCGGTTGCTAAGGCTCTGCCTTTCGTCATTTGGTCTGATGGTCACTTCAAGCATTTTAGTGGTTACCATTTTTGAGAAATTTGAAGAAGGCGGATGGGTTACTATATTGGTAACGGGGCTTTGCATCTTTTTCTGTCTATTTATTAAACGACAATATATGCGATTTAAAAATGTCATGAAAAAAATAGATGCGCAATTTAAACAAACTGATATTCAAAAAATTGCACCACTCCCGCTTGATCCGCATCAACCCACCGCTATTTTTCTGGTGGGAGAACATGTCGGCATTGGCATGTATACCCTTAAAAAAGTGCTGAATTTATTCCCAAATCAATATAAGAACTTTATTTTTCTAAGCATCGGTGAATTTAATGGACAAACCTATGATCCCGAAGCAAGCCAACAAGATCCAGAAGCGGACATCAAAGAAATGCGCTCTAAGGTTGTTCGTCGCTTAAGTTATTTTGTCAATTATTGCCGTATTCGAAATTTACCCGCGGTTGACTATCAGGCCAGCGATGTTGATGTGATAGAAGGTATAACCCAACTGGCCAAACAAAAAAGTCGATTATATCCAAATTGCGTTTTCTTCGCCGGCACTTTGATTTTTAAAAACGAGAATTGGATTAACCATTGGTTACATAATCATACCGCAACACTGGTACAAGAACGATTACAATCTGAAGGTATGTATATGATGCTTCTGCCTATTCACATGAAGGAATTGCAAACTAATGAAGAAGAGGCAGAAGTGCCCTAGGAACGCGCACGAAATAATTTCCTGCACGTTCCCCTAGATAAATTACGCACAGAGATCTTTATATCCGCCCTAATTTTAAATAACGCACAGCCACAGCAAGCACCACAATTTTAATACAGCCTGGAAGAATAAAAGGCATTAATCCGCCCTTAATCGCCGCCTCAAAACCAATCAAATAGCTAAGCCAACCAATCCCACAACAGAAAATAACTACCGTACCTACCAAGCAATTTAGCGCAATAAAAAAGCCATTGTTGTTATCCAAATATTTACGGAGGGTTGTCATGCAAAGAACTGCCATCAAAAACCCTACTAAATACCCACCCGTTGGGCCCATCAGTTTATAAAACCCACCTGTAAAATGTGTGAATACGGGCACGCCTACTAACCCTAATGCCAAATACAACATAACGGACTGGATCGCGACTTTTCGTGTAAACGTTAAACCTATTAACATTACGCCAACGGTTTGGAGTGTGATCGGTACAGGCTCTAAAGGAATAATAATCTGTGTGGTTAAGAAGAGTAAAAAAACACCCCACAGGGTATGGCCAATATCCGTAGAAAGTATTTTTGAAAAAATAGAAGCAGACTGAACTGGATGTGTTTCTGTTCTTAACATGACTTTTTCCTCCATTAAGGGGCCTTTGGATTAAGCACAAGGCGTGAATACGCGTTGGTATTTGGATAGTAATAGACAAAGAACTTGATTGTCAACTTTTTTTTAACAAAAAGTCTACAATACGCTGCGAGTCTCCAACATAGCCACTGCGGGCAACGTTTTGCCTTCTAGATATTCTAAAAAAGCCCCGCCACCCGTAGAGATATAGGATATTTTTTCAGATACACCGTATTTTTCAATTGCTGCTAATGTTTCTCCACCGCCCGCCAACGAAAACGCAGAAGCAGGTGCATTTGCTATCGCGTTCGCTAACCGCTTAGTCCCGATTTCAAATGGGGACATTTCAAAAACCCCGAGCGGACCATTCCACACAATCGTAGCTGCTTGCTGAATAATAGCGTCTATCAATTGTGATGTTTTTGGCCCCACATCTAAGATTTTTTCATCCATCGCAATGTCTGTTAGATTTGATATGCGCGATTTTGCAGTTTCAGAGATTGTTTTTGCCACAATTGCATCGATAGGGACGATTAACTGAACCCCTTTACTTTTTGCACGCGCCAATAACGCCAAAGCCTCTGCTATAAACGTTGGCTCAAGTAAAGAACCACCCACCGAATAACCCTGTGCTGCAATAAATGTATTTGCAAGCCCACCACCTACAACTAATGTATCTACTTTGTCGAGCAATGATCCTAACAATAAGCATTTATCCGACACCTTTGCGCCCCCGACAACAGCTACTACCGGGTGTTTGGGATTTCGCAAAGCTTTTTGTAACGCTGTTAATTCTGCCAAAAGCAAGGAACCAGCCGTCGCGATAGGCGCATACTGTGCAACTCCTACTGTCGAGGCCTCTATACGATGTGCAGTGGCAAAGGCATCCATCACAAAGATGTCGCAAAGCGCCGCCATTTGTTTCGCAAGCGTTAAATCATTCGCTTTTTCGCCTTTGTTAAAACGTACATTTTCACAAAGCACAATTTCACCTGGTTCGACTGTAACGCCCTGTAACCAATCTTTAACAAAACGCACAGGTTGATTCATTAATATGGACAATCTTTCTGCAATGGGTTTTAAAGAGAGCGCTTCTGTATAGACACCTTCTTCAGGCCTACCTAAATGCGACAATAACATAATACGTGCATGGGCCTTTAGCGCAAATTTTAAAGTGGGTATAATCGCTTTCAGACGTGCATCATTTGTTATTTTTCCATTTTGCATGGGCACATTTAAATCAACGCGGATCAAAACACGTTTTTGATTCAAATTTAATTGTGCTAACGAGTTCATCATGCTTGAATCATTTTAGCGCTGCCATAAAAGCCGCTGTATCTAACATACGATTTGAAAATCCCCACTCGTTATCATACCAAGCCAAAACTTTAACCAAATTACCAATCACCTTGGTTTGGGTGAGATCATAAATAGACGACGCAGGATTATGATTAAAATCGATAGAGACAAGCGGCGCTTCATTGATTTCCAAAATGCCTTTTAATTCGCCCGCTGATGCCTGCTGCAAAATAGTATTGACTTCTTGAACCGTTGTCTCTCTCGATGCAATAAATGTTAAATCAACTACTGATACATTTAAAACAGGCACTCGTAAGGCAAATCCATCTAACTTCCCTTTGAGCGCGGGTAACACCAAACCAATGGCAGCGGCTGCACCTGTTTTTGTTGGGATCATCGATTGTGTTGCTGATCGCGAACGTCTTAAATCCGTATGATAGACATCGGACAAGACTTGATCGTTCGTATACGCATGCACGGTTGTCATGAAGCCGCTCACTACACCCAGCACATCGTGTAGCGGCTTGACCAGTGGCACTAAGCAATTGGTTGTACAAGAGGCATTAGAAACAATTGTATCGACAGATTTTAAGGTTTGATGATTCACGCCATATACAATGGTTGGCAAATCATTCCCTGCAGGCGCAGAAATTAAGACTTTTTTTGCACCTGCTTGCAAATGCAAGGCTGCTTTTGTTTTGCTGGTAAAATGCCCTGTGCATTCTAAAACAACATCTACGCCTAAGGTACCCCAAGGTAGTTTTTCGGGGTCACGTTCCGCAGATATTTTAATTTTGTCACCATTAACAATCATATAATCATCTACAACAGAAACAGTGCCTTTAAAACGACCGTGCGTGGAATCGTATTGGGTTAAATGCGCATCGGTCTCTGGATCGCCCAAATTGTTAATGGCAACAATTTTAATCTCATTTGTGCGGTTATACTCATAGAGTGCTCTTAAACAATTGCGCCCAATACGCCCATATCCATTGATTGCAACTGTAATTGTCATATACGCTCCTATTGGGCGGACACAGCGGTCCGCTTGGGCGGACACAGCGATCCGCCCCTACTATAAAATTTGCTTAACTTTTAAAACCACGGCATCGCTCGTTAGACCCAGCGCTTCGAGCACGGTGGCACCGGGCGCAGATTCGCCAAAGCGATCGATCCCAACCACCGCACCGTATTGCCCAACCCATGAATACCAATAATTTGTACTGCCCGCCTCTATAGCAACACGCTTTTTAACAGTGGGCGGCAAAACAGCATCGCGATAGGCAACATCTTGTGATTGAAACACATCAGTTGAGGGCATTGAAACAACACGAATATTAAACCCTTCTGAACACAATTGTTTTGCAGCCAACACAGCCAATGATACTTCCGAACCTGTGCTGATAAGAATAGCGTCGATAGCAACGCCTTCACAGTCAACTAAAATATAACCACCTCGTGTAATATTGTGCACTTGTTCTGGCGTTTTGGCTTGATGTGGCACCATTTGACGGGTCAAAATTAAACTGGTTGGGCCAGTATTGTGTTTTAATGCCATTATCCAAGCCACTGCAGTTTCTGTCGCATCGCACGGTCGCCAAATCGACATGTTTGGTGTTGAGCGTAAGATGGTTAGATGCTCGATAGGCTGATGTGTAGGACCATCTTCGCCTAAGCCCACGGAATCATGGGTATACACAAAAATAACGCGAATGCCCATTAATGCCGACAGGCGAACCGCATTACGCGCGTAATCTAAAAAGGTTAAAAAAGTGCCACCATACGGAATAAATCCGCCATACAGCGCGATTCCATTCATCATCGCCGACATACCAAATTCACGCACACCGTAATAAATATAATTTCCATCAAACTGATGCGGGTGGATGGCTTTAGAAACCTTGCATTGCGTTAAATTAGATTCTGATAAATCCGCCGAACCCCCTAACATTTCTGGCATTAAAGCACAAATAGTATCTAATGCATTTTGAGAGGCTTTTCGCGTCGCACTATTTTCTTTTTTATTTTCTACATCCAATACAAATTGCCATAATTTTTCTTGAGTACCGGATGCCCATACGCCCTTTAATCTGCGTTCTAGCTCTGCTGCCAATACGGAATGCACTGTCCTATACGTTTCAAAACGGGATTGCCACGCTTCTTCACGCTGCATCCCCTTTTCCGTTGCATTCCAAGCATTATAAATCTCGGTTGGGATTACAAAAGGATCATACTTCCAACCTAATTTTTCGCGCGCTGCTGCAACTTCATTAACACCGAGCGCTGAACCATGACATTTCTCTGTGCCCGCTAAATTCGGCGCACCAAATCCGATTATCGTTTTACAACAAATCAAAGTGGGCTGATGCGTGTGCGCTTGCGCTGCTGTTATTGCTTTTTTAATCGCTTCTCGATTATGACCATCAACGCGGATGACATGCCAACCATAGGCTTCAAAACGTTTAGGGGTGTCATCTAAAAACCAACCCGCAACTTTTCCATCGATAGAAATGCCATTATCATCCCAAAACACAATCAGTTTTCCTAATCCTAATGTGCCGGCAAGAGAACTTACCTCATGCGAAATACCTTCCATTAAACAACCATCGCCCACAAAACAATAAGTAAAATGATCAATAATTTGATGGTGTTCGCGATTAAAGGTTTTGGCGAGTATGGCTTCTGCAAGTGCCATACCGACTGCATTGGCTAATCCTTGCCCTAAAGGCCCCGTAGTGGTTTCTATACCAGGCGCAAATTTATATTCCGGGTGTCCAGGGGTTTTAGAATGCAATTGTCGAAATTGTTTTATATCTTCAATCGATAAATCGTATCCTGTTAAATGCAACAACGCATATTGCAACATAGAACCATGGCCGTTCGATAAAATAAATCGATCACGGTTGGGCCACGCAGGATTTCTGGGATTGTGTTGTAAAAATTCGTTCCATAACACTTCGGCAATATCCGCCATACCCATGGGCATCCCAGGGTGTCCGGAATTGGCTTTTTGGACCGCATCCATACTTAAAGCCCGAATGGCATTGGCTAATTCAAAATGAGAGGGCATTGTCTCGGATCCTCTAATTCAGGGATAGAATTTAAGATGGGGATTGTAACATTTGTAACCAGTCACAATGTACTATATCTTCAGGATCGCCGTTAATCACACCCGTTCTTTTAGTAAGTCGTTCTAATTTAGGGGTATAGTCCGCTAAAGTAATTTTGATTTTATGGCTCTTCCAAATCACTTCCATAGGAATCCCTGCTTCAATGATCTGATCGACTATTTTATCAAGATCAGCACTTAATTCTGCTAGTGTAATTACATTCATTAGACATATGCTATAGAAAAAACGCATATCTGAAAAACATTTGTTTGTATTTTCATTGGGTTATCGATTTTTAAACATATTTTTTACAATCGACCTATAACTAAAAGCCATGGGTTATTTTCTTATGACTGGTTTTTAGCTGAAAACTCCCCTGAATACAAAAAATAGATTGACTTACCGAATAAAATGTGCAATAATTAGGATTATTTTGTTGTTAATGGGGATTATGATGCTGGTTGAATTTAAAGTAACCAATTATCGCTCCTTCCAAGGGCCCGGCGTTTTAAGCATGGTAGCAAGCAAAGACGATGCTCTTGAAGATCTTAATTGTATAGAAGCTAGTCCTAGGTTATTACGCTCTGCCGTTTTATATGGTGCTAATGCAAGTGGTAAAAGCAATCTTATCTTTGCATTAGCTTTTATGAAAAGCATGGTAGAAATTTCCGCCACTAGCCTTAGAGAAGGTCAGTCAATCAATAATATAGTACCATTTCGCTTTAACCCAGAAACAGTCAAACAACCCTCTGAGCTAGAAATTACTTTTATTGATAATGGGATACGCTATGAATATGGCTTTGCTGCAAATGCGACACGAATTCTTAAAGAATGGTTACTCGTTTACAAAAAAGCTAAGCCTCAATGTTGGTTTGAGAGAGAATATAGTGAAAGCGAAAACAAAGACAACTGGTATTTCGGCCCACATTTATTAGAAAACCACCGACATCAAATTTGGCAAGAATCTACTCGAACAAATGCGCTTTTCCTTTCTACCGCCGTTAATCTCAACAGCGAACAATTACGTCCAATTTACAAATGGTTTGTAGAACAACTGATTGTTCTTCCTTTCCCCAATATGCCTATCCCTGCCGAGAACACACTAGCACACCTCAAAGAAAACAACAAATCAAAAATCATTGATTTTCTACAAGCAGCAGATTTGGGGATCAAAGATGTTTATATCGAAACGCGAAAAGGAAAGCAAGTTCAATTTCAATGGAATCTGCAACCCGGATCCGATAATCCATTGATTGCAGGTCCAGAAAAAGACATAGACCTTCCTATCATTACCTTTACTCATCAAGGAAAAGATAATCAGCCCGTAACTTTTGGGATTGAAGAAGAATCACATGGAACACAAAGATTATTCTCCTATGCAGGTTTCTTTCTTGAAGTATTAAGCGAAGGAAAAACATTGGTTATTGATGAACTGGATAGTAGTTTGCATCCAAAGATGGTACAGTTCCTTATAAAGCTTATGCATAACTCTAAAAGTAATAAAAATAATGCGCAGTTAATTTTTTCAACTCATAACACCTCTCTTCTAGATACAACTGAACTTTTCCGAAGAGATCAAATCTGGTTTGTAGAAAAAAATCGTGAACAAGCCTCACAATTATATCCATTAACCGATTTCAGCCCAAGAAAAGGAGAAGCAATCGAAAAAGGATATTTAATGGGACGCTATGGTGCACTGCCATTTTTTGACTTGTTTTAAGAATTTTAGGAAAAAACTTGCATGCGCCAAAATAAAATTTTTCAAAAAAAACGTGATGAGCCCGTGCGTGAATTTTCACGTCGCGAAGCAACAAAAGCACCGTATGACACCTATCTAATTGTCTGTGAAGGCGAAACAGAGTACCTTTACCTTAATGGCCTACGTAAGCATTATCGTCTTAATATAATAGCAAATATTATATTTATAAAACCAAAAGGCTCAGCACCTATTAATATAGTAGATCAGGCTATAAAACATGTTGAAAGTACTGTTGGAATCGATCACGTGAAGTGCGTGTTTGATCGTGATAGCCACACCACTTACCATAAAGCCATTGATAAGCTTAATGGACAAAAATCAAAAAAAGATACAAGAAAAAAACCAACATATGAGGCAATTACCTCTACGCCTTGTTTTGAAATTTGGATACTCTTGCATTTTGTATATACCACTCAACAATTTCAGCGGACAGGAACTCGTTCGCCCGCAGATAATTTAATTTCCCTTATAAAAAAAGAATATCTGCCTGATTATTCTAAGACCAACGAAGACCTCTTTGGTTTATTAGTTGAAAAACTTCCTGCTGCATTGAAAAACTCAAAAAAATTGTTAAAAGAAAACGAAAAAACACAATCAAACAATCCCGAAACAAGATTACATTTACTGGTGGAACTTTTAATTAATTTAACAAAGGGATTCTAACTTATGGAAAGATTTAAATCCGTTAATTGGCGACTTATGAGGATCTTTATTAATTGTGTGCTTGCGGTGCTTGGGGTGCTTTTCTCCTTCGGATCGACCCCTCCAAAAGAAGTTACGTCCAATATTAGTAAATGGATATTGTTTTTTAGTTCACATTTACCAGAATGCTTAACAAACTTAAATGGTTTTATCTCGCTGAAACGTATTGGATTTATCTTAATTACCATTTCAATTCTAAGTTTTTTTTGGACTATTTTTAGCAAATATATTTTAGGGCACATTAAGTTTAAACGCTTAAATTTTCCACTATTATTTACAACTAGCAACCCTTTAGCTTCACTACCTGAAGTAGCAAAAGAGGCATCCAAGACTTTAAGTTGCGACAAAAACAAACTATTTTCGTTATTGTTAAACGGATATTGGCGAGGAAGTTTTGACAAAAAAGGCATGAACAACCTTAATCGCTTAGCTGCATTAAAAGCAATGCATAACAATAAAACTGCTTCTAAAGGCTTTATTTTTGCATATAATCATGAGCGCCAACCAGCTACAGACCTGCAAAATGGAGAAGCTGATTATGATAAACCAATTCTTTGTGTGCCTGATGCTAACACAGATAACTGGACTCTCGATAATTGCCAAGCCGCTTTTAATGAACTGGCAAATCAACCCCGAAGCTATAATTCTCATGATTTATTTCCTGAATATATTCCAGAAATCATGACGCCAATATTTCATATGATTAAAATATCACAAACCTTGTTCAAATCTTTTTTAATGAAAGAAAACATCATATAATTGTTGTATTCATTAAAAATGCGGCAATCGCATTTCGATTGTCCTGGGCGGACACAGCGGTCCGCCCCTACGGATGTTGCATAAACAGGGTCTTCAGATTTCAAAATCATTCGCATTATTTTTGTGCAAATGCCATGTTATGGAATTATTGATTAGATTTTCACGAACAGCGTTTAAATCATTTTCATTGCGAATAATTTGTTCACGGTATCCTCATCCTCTCAGCCGTAGCTGTTTATAAAATGGCTGCAAATGATTGTTGCAAATGCCTTGAATATATATAGCATGAGGTTGTATAGATTTTGATATTTTTGACAAGGTCTTGTATTCCAAAATCCGTAGGGGCGGACCGCTGTGTCCGCCCAGGACAATCGAAATGCAATTGCCTCATTAAAACGAAATAAATATCTAGCGTATATACAAGTAGTTGAATATAGGTTAACGCGATAACTCTGGACCAAACCTAGGCTACATATAGTTGTTTAATTAACCCCATTTACGCTGTACAATAAACGCCATGCATAAAACATCTACCACACAATGGTCTACCCCATCCGCAGCCTGGCAAGGGGCTTTTTGGATAACGATATCTCATACCTGCTTTTCGGGCATTAATGCTATTGTGCGGTATTTATCTGGCGGTGTAGATACAGGCATTGAAACTTTGCCTGTCCCTGTTATGCAGTTTTTTCAGAATGTCTTTGGTACTTTATTTTTATTGCCTTGGATCCTTAAAGCGCGTGCGGGTAGCTTTAAAATACGCTATGTAGGACTACACCTGACTCGCATCATTGCAGCCGTCCTGGGCGTCTATTTGTGGTATCTTTCGTTAAAAGCAATGCCAATGGCAGAAAGCGTTGCCTTAAGTTTTACGGGACCTATTGTAAGCGTTATTGCGGCATCAATTTGGCTTAAAGAAAAAATAAGTTCCCAACGCCTATTAGCCATACTATTGAGTTTAACCGGCGCTTTTGTTATCTCGCGGCCTGATCTGGCTTTCGGTGCAAACGCACATTCCATTGGACTTGCTGCGTTACTGCCACTTTCCTCGGCATTTGCAATTGCAGTCAATAAATTAATAACCCGCAAATTAACGACATTAGGTGAAACGCCCACTGTACTTGCCACTTATCTTTTGTTATTGATGGCACCCGTTTCTTTAGTGCCCGCACTCTATGACTGGACAACACCAAACGTTACCCACTGGCCCTGGTTAATCTTATTGGGCGCACTGGCTGCCGGCGCACATTTATCGTTTACAAAAGCTTATCAACTGGCGGAAGTGACATTCTTAACGCCGCTTGGATTTAGCAAATTTTTTATCAATGTTTTGGTGGGATATCTGGCGTTTCAAGAACTGCCGCTTGAAAAATCTTTATGGATTGGTACAGCGA
>Ga0207045_1083_pt1 | contig 20942 bp, 14 predicted proteins | sample Alteio_BWMinCont_69_FD_153299 | JGI IMG/M metagenome (GOLD analysis project Ga0207045, IMG submission 153299) | Enriched cells from forest soil in Barre Woods Harvard Forest LTER site, Petersham, Massachusetts, United States -... | ecosystem: Environmental > Terrestrial > Soil > Temperate forest >... | reverse complement strand
ATTGCCCTCTGGCGAAAAAGTTGTTCAATTATCTAGGAAAAAACCATTGTTAGATAAAAATGGTAATATTATTGGTGTTATAGGTAACACTGTTGACATTACGTATTTAAAAGAAATGGAAAACGAATTAAGAAACCAAAAAGATAAAGCCGAAGCTGCAAATAAGGCAAAAACTGAATTCCTTGAAAATATGCGTCATGATATTCGTACGCCTTTAGGTGGTATTGTAGGTTTCCTAGATCTTTTAAAAGATGAAAAAAACGGCGAAAAAATACGGGAACACACCCATATATTAGCTGAAGCAGGGCACGAATTACTGAGATTTTTAAATGCAATTTTAGAATCTGTTAATGTAGGATCTGGAGAAATCCCCTTTTTAAAGAAAAAATTCAATTTAAAAACAATTTTTGAAAACGTCGTAAAGCTCCAACAACCAAAGGCTAATGAAAAGAAATTGAAACTTAATATTAATTTTGACAAGAATATTCCTCAGTACCTAATAAGTGACCCTATTCGCATTTATCGTATTCTGCTGGAACTGGTGGTGAATGCTTTAAAATTTACCGACCACGGATATATCAACGTTAACGCAAAACTGGCTAAGAAAAATGAAAGGGATATTGTGTTAAAAATTGAGGTTGAAGACACGGGTTCTGGTATCCCCATAGAAAATCAGCAAGAGATTTTTCTCCGTTTTAAACGATTAACGCCATCTTATGAAGGAATTTACAAGGGTACAGGCTTGGGGCTTTCTCTCGTCAAACAGTTTATTGATGATTTAGGAGGCGAAATCTATCATGAAAAAAACAGTGAAAACATAGGTGCTAAATTTGTTTGTATCATTCCTGCAAAAGAATCTTTACTCGATGATAGTTCGGGAGCAGATACATACACTTGAAAGTATACGGATGAAAATCTAAGTCGTTTTATTTTAGCCAATCAAAACAGAAACTTGAACTTAAGCGAAGCAGAATGACTGCTAAAAGATTTTTTTCCTTCAAAATCATACCCCCCGCTAGCCACAAAATTTTCGGTCAACAAAGCAGTAATACTGGCACCCACATTAACACCCGTTTTCGGTGCTTGCGGGCCGGTTGAAACAAACGTTCCGCCACCCGATACAAATTGCGAAGTAATCAACACATTAGGGTTATTAAGATCCACAATGTAATAGGCATGGATCTCTGGGAGAAAATTTTCCGCTTGACATTTATTTGCTATTTTCCCCCCAAGGTATGCACGCGTTGCGTTGATTCGTGTTGCAGCAGAGGCCATGTTCTGACTAGCCGCACCTTGCTCTGTATACGCATCGACATTTAAATGTAAGTATTGTAAAGCCACTGTTGGTGAAATTTCTGTTTGATAACATGGCACTGTAAATCCCGTCTTAACCTTCGCACTATATTGAGAACCCATATAAGCCGATGTTGCCGTTAGTCCCTGCATAACAATATTTCGTTTTCCATGATAATTATTGATGCCTGCAGATAAAACAGCATCTAAAAATAAGCGTCCGTAAGCTGCACTACCATAGGCCATGCCTTGCGTACTACCAATCGTTGTGGTGCTCCCCGTATTATTCGATTGTTTTACTTTAGAATCTGCATAACTTGCACCTAAACCAACACGAAAATATTGTAGAATTGGCGCATCCCCTAAAAATCCAAAACCTGCGGTCAACGCCTTATAACCGAATAGCCCAGCTAAAGTAGATTGTTTCGCAGAATTTCCAAATACGATAGGACCAAAAGATCCGCGATCTTCCAGCAAATCACCCGCTGCATAGCCTGTTTGGATGTATCCTGTTCTAGCAAGCGCCGCACTTGTGCCCATCTCACGCATTGTGTCTAATCTTAGAAGGATTTGATCTGTTGCACCTAATCCTGGTGCTGTATATGCGCCATTTAACCCGTGCGGTGCCAACTGGCCTAATAATCCCTCAAATTCGCTCTGCGATGTTATACAATCTACAAACCCTACCAATGGATGCAATGGATTGCTTGCACATAGCTTATCTAATCCTGTGGCAACGCCATCCAATGCTGGAATATTATTGATAAGCTTGTAGGGCGTGTGACTTGCAATGAGTTGCAATTTATTTCCGTTTACAATGGGCCTAAAACTTAGCGATAAAGAAAACTTTGAAACTGTCGGTAGTAGTGTATTCGTAATGCCACCTGTAGAAGTGATAATATCAAATACGCCTCCACTCATCATCGCTGCTCTTGACAATAATCCGATATTTATTGCTCCACCATTTAATGTGGTGTGGCCGTCTACTTGAAATTGACTGTACTGTTGCGCATTTGTAATACCAATATTTATCGTGCCAGTCGCTGCTTGCGTAAAGTTTCCGGCAATAGTGCGTACAGCATTTGCTGTATGGGTGACTGTACCTGCGTTATCAACGTTCCCTCCCGCGCCCACAATATCATTTGTTAAAAATAATGTTCCACTTTTGCTAACATTAATTGAGCCAACATCTGTTATCGCAGCTGAGGGCGTAAAAACGCCTGTTATATTCAGAATAGACGTGTTCGCGCCATTACCTGTAATTCCTTGTGTCACTGTTCCACCATTCATCTCTAAAGTCGCAGCGCCAATGGTCACAGGGCCAGCCCAACTACCACTCGTAGGAATTTTAATTCCGCCAGCCGCATCTGCAAGCTGTAAATTCCCAGTATTTGTTCCAGAAAGCGTTAGTGTATTTGTGCCGTCCTTAACAAAAATGCCAGAACCCACTGTTGTGATATTCCCTGCAAAATTGCCATCGACAACAGTAGCCACTGTTAAAGTGGCAGCATCATCTATAAGAATGCCACCACTACCACTGATACTCTGAAGTGTTTGCTTTCTATTAGCCGCAATCTCTAAGGTTCCGGCATCCCCTATCGTTACTGGGCTTGTCTGAGGCAGCGCATTTGGGGTTGGGGAATCTGCTTTCAAGGTTCCTTCAAGAATTTCTGTGGAACCTGTGTAAATATTACTGTTAGCTAATGTAAAAGTTCCTGTTCCTTGTTTAACAAAGTTGCCAGCACCTCTCATGATGCCTCCAAAAGTGGAATCTGCAATAGAAGCGATTTCTAAAATTCCAGCGTTACCTATATTCACAGAACCATTGTCAGTAAGACCCGCAAGTGTTTGCGTAAAACCATTACCAATCGCTAAAGTTCCACCGAGGGCTATATCTACTGTCGTTCCAATCGGTAACGCATTATTAAAACCAACGTTCACAGTTCCACTTGCAATTGAAGTACTGCCTGAATAAGTGCTCGCGTTAGCCAAAGTTAAGCTTTGGCCTACTCCCTGAAATATCAAACTCACCGAACCATTGAGTACACCAAGATAAGTAGATGATGTTTGTTGTTCTAATCTAATAACACCACCAGCACTACCTGAAATACCACCATACCAATTGCTAAACCCACCTGTATCATTTCCACTTAAATATAATTCTCCATTGCTTGCGTTGTTAAAAATGATATTTTCAAGCGTATCATTCAAACTAATTTTTAAGTTGGCTATGCCAGAAATTTTTACAGGAACTGTAAAAGGCTGCAAACTAGTTGCTAAATCAATATCAGCAAGTCCCACACGAAACTGAATTTCATCGTATGTTCCTCTATTTACATCGATAACAGCTTGTCGCAATGATTGGAAACCTGAGTCAAAATTGTTTTGGACAACAACAGGGCCGGCAGCTTCAGCAAGCGTAGCAATACAAATTAAGCTTAAAGCTGCTATCCCTTTAACAAAAAATTGCTTTAATGCTATCATTTTAACTGCCGAACCCCAGATGTCGCTCCTGCGTGATGGTTCTTTCCCTTTATCTATGTGCAGCTTTTTTAGATGTGTATCCTGCTGATCTTTAGCTTATACGAAGAATTAAAGATGCGCCAAAATGACCTATAACAGCCATATGGTTAATGGTTGAATACTCAAATACAGGTCACTGCGCTAATTAAGCAGCGTTTGTCTTTGGTATTGCGCTTTTTGATGCGCTGGGAACAACTGTGACAACCGTGTCCGGTGGTTTTGATGCTTTTGCCTCGGAGGCTCTTCTGGCCCCAACTTCTAAAACACGCCCATCAGAATTTATTACAGTTTGTCCTTTAAGTTTTGCAATATCTCCCTCTGCTTGCCTTAGACGAACTGCAAACTCCTCCAGTTGCTCAGGGGAGACAAATTTTTGTTCTGTTTCCTCTGGATTCTTATCCAATTCAGTCAATTCAAGATAGCCTTGTCGTCCTCTCGCGTTTTGCTTAACATCTGTTCTCCATTCATCATAAATCGGCCTTCGGATGAGAATGATCTCATCTTCGCTCAAGCCTTTTTCACTCATATCTTGATTGTGAGTACTTGCAATTACTTCAGCTATCTGTGTAGCAGCTTTCTTGAGTTCGTGTGCTCCAAATACCGGGAGAGTAGAAGTACAGGTCAATTTAGACCAACAGCTTGAAAAAACCGATCTCGGTGGCTTACCCCATTCAGCTCGTTTTTGAATTTCCTCCGCAATTACGTGCTTGAAATGACTTCGTGCGTGATCCGGAAGTTCATTTAAATTTATGTTGATACCTAGTCTTTTCAATTCACCTAATAATGTTTCTATTCCCCGTATGTATATTTTTGTGGCTTCTACATCTCGATATCCACAGCACCCTGTCGAAGTCTTTATAGAGTCCTTAAAAACTACCTTAACCACTGGGATGACAGTATTATTTTTCCACGCATCATCCGCTTGTTGTACTGCAGAGTAGTTTGCTTTTTCCAAAGCCTCCAACTTATCGTTCATACGCTTATCTGCATAACGTTTTAAAAGCCAAAAAGCAAGTCCTAGAGGAAGGGTGGTGGCAAAAAACCCAATAAATCCATTCCGTATCGTATCGGCGGCAGTATTGGAGTTAGCAACAACAGTAGTCGTAGTAGTAGCAGGCGGTGTGTGTTTTAAGGTCACAAGTGCTTCTTGTGGTTCGCCCGACAATACACCATCGCTGACAGTTACATTATATCCAGGTTGCAGCGAACTACTTTTTGGAACAAAACGAATTTCGCCATTAAACACCCTTTGTTGAGAAAATACATAAATCTGCGTTCCAGGCAATGTTGTTGCGTCAAAATACCCATTTTCAACACCACTCACCGTGAACACTAAATTCCCTGGCGGTGTTGGCGATGTTCCTTGATCGATGGCAGCTAATTCCGCAGAAGTCAAAATAACAGGTTGGCCATCGGTAATAGTTAATTGATTAGCCGTGATCGACGGGATGTAGTTATAGTTAATAGCAGCGCCAGAAGGCGGTGTTTTAGAACATTGATTCGCAGCCGACAGAGCGTAACTAGGAGGGCTGCCGTTTGATTCAAAAACGATTGCATTAGCGCTCACTTGACTTTGATTAAATTGGGTAATGTTTTGAGTCGTGTTCACCTTGAAAAAAGCGCCCCCTTCAACATTACTCGCTGTAAATATCAAATTTTCTGGAAGACTGTTAAGATTAGGATCGACTGCATTAAGCATTTTGTTATTAAGCACAGCTTTTTGCCCCTGATTAAGCGTTAATGCATTGCTCGTGAACACAGGTGCATACGTAAAATAGATGGCTGCAGGGTTTGGAGATGTTGTAATTATACCGTCGCCAACGGTAACCACAAAAGTAGGGGGATTAGCAGAACCATCGTGCCGAAACTGAATGCTACCGCCATTTATTTCTGCTTGGGTAAAATTCAATATTGCTACACCCAGCGCATTAACACGTTCAAAGTAACCGTACTGAACATTACTAACAGAAAAAATTAATGTATCCGACGAATTAGCACCGGGATGAATAGCACTTAACATGCTAGATGTGACAACCTTGTTTTCACCTTGACAAATATCAAAATGATTCTGAACCCATACAGGCGTTGTGTCAAAATCAAATCCAACTGAGATAGGACCAAAGTAAGCGCCTCTTAGCGATATAGTAAAGCTACATTGCGGAGGATTAATGCTATTGAATGTTTCGAAATACACGCCGCTTCCCAAAAGCTGGGGGTGCGTAAAGCTGGAGGGAGGCGAGAAAATACCATATGAGCAGTTTGTAATAATATAAGTGATTTCACTATCAATTGCCGGGTTACCAGGATACGTCGCCGAGAACATCGTACGCAATACCGGAACAGTTTGACCTTGGTTAATCGATATATTATTGTAAACAACGATTGGCGGTTCGTAAATAAAAGTCATATTGAAAGCAACTGGTGTTGTAGCTACAAAAGTATGTTTTGCTGAGACTAAACAACTGGGTGCCAACAAGCTGCCATCTTGGATAAATGTAACACCACCCGCCATTATACGCTGCGCATTAAAGGTAGTAATCGCAATACCGGGTTGAGCTGTATCCTCAAAGTGGCCGTGCTGCAGTCCAGTGATCGTGTATTGAGTATACCCGGGGTTATAAGGCACGGAAGCATTAAGATCGCTCAGCGTTAAATTGTGTGAACCTTGCGCTGAAATGGTTAGTTGATAATTTTTCAACCGAATGCTGTCACCAAAAACAAGATCGCTAGAGCCGGCACCAAATCTATCGTAAGGAGAAGCCCCTTTCGCTCCGATAATGACATCGCTTAAACCATCACCATTAACATCTCCTGCACCCGCAACAGAAAAACCGCTATTTTCATTCACTGCCCCTGCACGTAGAATAAGACAATTGCTGTTTGGTGCAGACAACTCCACCGTTGTATTCTGAGTTCCATTAGTACCCAGCATGATATAAGTAGTACCGACCTGCAAAATGCCGTTTAGGGCAGCGGAAGGTGCTCCAATCATGAAATCCTTTATGCCGTCTCCATTAATATCACCCGCAATCGCAACACATCTGCCACTAGCATCACCAAGGTTCGCACCATTAATCTTAAAACCTTTAGCATCGCCTGAGAGGCTCGCCAGCGGAAATGTCGCGTTAAAGGGTGTGGATGTTCCATAGAGCACATAAGTTACACCAGCAGTATCACGCCCACCGGGACTAGCATTAGGGGCTCCAATAATGATCTCGCTACGTCCGTCGCCATTAATATCACCCGCCGCAACAGAAGTGCCAGTCTGATCGTAACTTGCCACCCCGTATAGGTTAAATCCATTACTGCCGTTTAATGCTGAAGATAAATTAACAGTTGCAGAAAAACCTATACCCGTGCCAAAAACGACAGAGGTTAAGCCAGGAATAGGCTGACCGTTGTTAGCAGGTGCTCCGATGACGAGATCGCTAAACCCATCGCCATTAAAATCACCCAGCGCAACAGAATAACCACTATTATAATTAGCTACCCCGCCATTGAACCTGGAACCTTTAATGCCATTTAATGCAGACAGTTGAAAGGGTGAAAGAAAGGTTTGGTTACCCCCATAGATGAGGTATGCTGAACCTGAAGAAGGAAGTCCACCAGGACTGGCACTAAAGGCTCCTATCAGAAGATCGCTGAAGCCATCACGATTAACATCACCCATCGCAACAGAATAACCCGTAAAGTCATTACCTGATACACCGTTAATTACGAAGCCATAAATGCTATTGTTTAACAGAGCCAACGGGAATGTTGCATTAAAGCCTGCACGTGTTCCATAGATTACATAGACTTTCCCAGAACCGCCAACAGCAAAAGGTGCTGCAATCACGAGATCGCTTATGCCATCTCTATTAAAATCACCTCCGCCAGTAATAGCAAAGCCAAGACTATCATTAGGTGATTCACCAGCGATTACAAAGCCATTAGTACCATTTAGCGACGTCGACAAATCTACTGCAGAATTATAGCCCGCAGGGGATCCAAAAATCACACTCACTTGACCAGCAAAATTCAAGGCGTTAATCGCTCCGATCGCGAAATCGCTGAAACCATCGCCATTAATATCACCTACACCCGCAACAGTACTGCCACTCTGGTCATTACTCAATGCACCATTGAACTCAGAACCAATAACACCATCGAGAGTCGAAAGGTCTACAGGAGGATAAATTGTAGAGGCTCTTAGCGGCGTAAAAAAACTGGAAAAAGTAGAAAGAATCGTGAGTGCTCTAAACATGAGAAACTCCTTTTAGTTAACAGAAGTCGGCATTGCTTCTACCGAGGGTGTGGAGGCCGAAGCTGAGGAGACCATGGATTGTTGTTCTTTGTACTGTTGTACAAAATCAATAGGCTGCAAATAAACCATCCCGAATCCGCCTTGATTGACTAAATGGCTGATCTCGGCACAAGCATAAGGGTAAAGTTGATTCATACAAAAACCATTGAGTACAAATTTTGCCGTTTCAGGTGTAAACCCTATCAACGCATAACGACCTGCTTGTTGAAGTTGTACTTGCCAAAGCAATGCGCCATTGTGTTTAGCGGTGACTTGTAATGTTAAAACTACTTCATGCGTATTTTCTGATTGGGGTTGGGGATAGACATTTGCGTGGACCTGTAAATCAATAACGGGCTGGGCAGTCGCAATTTCAGGTACTGTAACATTGGCTGATTCAAATGAACTACTTTTAGTATAAATGCGGTGCAGTTTCAATTCTGCGGTGGGGTTTGGTTTTGCAGATGCTTCATTTTCCATGTTGTCTCCTTGACTTTAACAACTTTAGAATCAGTTAATCGCTAGTATTCCTTCAACACATAGCAATCACAGCCAAAGATACACCTATTGATTTCCCTTTTCAAATAAATTTTTCAGGGAAAACCACACTATTGTGGTCGTTGTCGTACTAATGCCTTAATTTTTACAACCAAAATCAAAGGCTTCACAACCGCATTAACAGAAAGACATACTTTTACGCACCAACGACCTACAACAAATAGTTTTTAACTATCTATTTTTGTTATTTGTTCTTCACTGTGATAAATTTATCCTGTCTTAGCGCAAAGATGAAACAAAAGGGTTGTATATAGCATCCAAAATTTAGTTATAAAGTAAACAAGAAGCTATTTAAACTCTCCATTAAAACTGAAAATTGGTAAACTTAAATGACGCATAATCAAATTCAAAATATCTGTGAATCGTTGAATTTGGGTTATCCGATTTCGCCACCTACTCGGGTATACGGCGGCCTTTTGCATCTTATGTGGCGCCTAGATACAGATACAGGGTCATACGCAATTAAACAACTTTCAAAAGACATTCACTTGAGCGAGGCAACCATTAAGCAGTATGAACTCACTGAAAATATTGCGCGTCAATTTGCAACACATGGCATCCCTGCTGTTTCAAGTCTGAGGAAAAATGGCAAGTCTCTTATTTACACAGGTGAAAACACTTTTATTATCTATCCTTGGAAAAAAGCTGAGATGATTGAGAACGATGCAATAAATATTTTGCATGCAACAAAGATTGCATCATTGTTAGCAAAAATGCATCTTCTCCATTTATCAGTGCCAGGAATAACAAAACCAACTTATGATACTTTTTCTTCTAATGAATTGATTATTGTTCTTATAGAAAAAAGCGTGGAAGCTTTTTTACCATTCGCCGATAAATTGCAAAACTCAAAAGCGATGCTCCTTGAAGCCAATGAACAATATCAACAAGCTATTCCCATTTTAAATCAATCGTTGGTTATTAGCCACGCTGATTTAGATCCAAAAAATGTTTTATGGGACGAAAATAACAATCCTTTTCTGATTGATTGGGAGTCTGCGAGAGCGCTAAATTCAACTTCCGAGATATTGAATGCGGCCTTAGATTGGAGTGGTGTAACAACATGCTCAATAGATCAAGACATTTTTATAGCAATGATAACTGCTTACAAGAAAGCCGGTGGAATCATTAATGCTAAGGATTTAGATGCTTTTTTTGATGGGATACCAGGCTATTGCGTACACTGGATGGTGTATAACATTCAAAGAAGCCTTGGCATGAAAGGTTCTACACTTGAAGATAAAACCATCGGAATTGAGCAGGTTAATCAGGTTCTTCAAGTAATTTACTATCTTAACGATACAAAAGACGAATTAATAAAATTAGCTTACTGAACGGTTAAGTAAGCCCCCTCTGCCCCTAGTTAAATCATGTGATTTTGAAGTATCATTACAAACGTCATTTTAACATTTAGGGAACATGATTGTGCCACCCAATGCGTCACACAATGCTAAAAATCAGAAAATAGTGATTATAGGCGCTGGCCTTGCTGGTCTTACAGCGGCCTATCGATTGCAAATGAAAGGACATGATGTCTGTATTTATGAAGCTAGAAATCGTGTGGGCGGCAAAATTCACAGTGTTCTTGTTCAAAATCTCGAGAACGCATTTTCCATTGGTGAGTTAGGTGGACAAAATATTACGGATGGGGGAGAAGCTAAAAATATACGTGCTTTAATACAGGAGCTTGGTTTAACAGTTGTAGAAGATACGCTTGAATTCTCAAGAGCTTTTTTTTCGGATGAAAATATATACGATATTGAAGCATTACTGGCACAAGAAAACTTTAACCCATCAACAGTAAAGGAATCTTTATTGAAGTTTGCAAAAGAGTCAAATTCCATGCAGGATGTTTTGGATAAAATTTTTGAACAAAAACCCATTTTAAAAAGGATTTTTTCATGTCAACTGGCAGGATATGAGGGTTCCCCAGCACGCTTATTATCCACATATTATCATCTGGAAACACTTGAATATGGATTGCTCGGTGGGCTATCGGAAGCACATAAAGCAACGGGTTCTAAACCCACAATAGATTTGGCGACTATAAAAGGGGGCAACGCTCTTCTTCCCCTAAAAATTGCTAATATATTGAAAGGAAAAATTCATCTTCAAAAAGTTTTAAAAACAGTAAAACGCTCTTTTGATAATAAGATAGAATTACTGTTTGGCGATGGAGAGACAACTGTCTGTGACAAATTAATTCTTGCCATCCCCAGTTCTGTTTTCAAAGATATTGTTTTTGAAAACGTCATACCCGAAAAACAACTTGCTTTGATTAAGTCTGTGCAATATGGTACAAATGCTAAGATTTTAACACCTATGCAGTATGAAAAAACACGATATACGAGTTTTGGAACAGATGAGATGTCTGGATTTTCTCTTGGAGACAAAAAAATATTGACACTATACTTTTTAGGAGATACAAGCGCAGATCTTTTAAATCATTTGCAAGAAAGTTATCAAGCTGCAATGATTGCCAGCAATGCTGTTTTTAAAGGTTCTAAGTTTACACAAAGCGCACCCGTTATTGCAGAAGATATGCAATTTGCACGTTATACATGCCCAGTTGCAAAATCATGGGTTCAAGATCCCTATGCGCAAGGTTCGTATTCAAATGTTAGCATTGCTTTAAAAAAACTTTTTTTCGAAAAAACTCCCTATAAAAATATCCAAGTAAAAACATTATTTAAACCGATTGACGACACCCTGTTTTTTATAGGAGAACATACGAGCTTGCTTAAAGAAATTGGTACAATGGAAGCGGCGGTTGAGTCTGGGGAAAGAATTGCAGAATTATTTTGAGTACCAAAGACTCCATTTCCAACAAAAAATGTTGGAGCTTATTAATTAAAGCCTCTTCAAGTTTAGATTCAACTAATCTGTGCGATTCAGGCAAATCTAAAAACTCTAAGACTACGGGATCTTTAATTGCATCTTCTGGGCTTTGAATTTCCTGGCCTTTTTTCGCCAACCGCATTAACCCCTTTTTATCCCGACTTTTTGCTAACCGATCAAATAACAGACTTCCAATTTGCCGCCCCAATTCTCGCGAAGACCATCGATTTTCAATCGCTTCTTTTTCATAAAATTCTCGCGCTTCTTTTCGATCCACTTTTATGAGTAAACAATAATGCGACCAAGAAAGGAGGATATCAACGCTATTTAAATCCAATTCGCCGGACAGTGTCTGGCGAATTTGATTAAGCTCTTGATATATAAGATAAAATCTCTTCATGTACCGTAAATTTGTGACCGTATACCCCCTACCAAGCTTGTGCATTAACCGTTCTGCCATTATATTTAGCAGCTGCGCTCCGTAAGCGGCTCGTTTCCTCCCTTGCAGCTCTTCCTCTACTATTTCCCTGCCTATTATCCAATGACTTTTGACTATTTCCGTATCCACAGTTCGAGCAATATTTTGCCTTGCAGCATGCACACGTTCTATTATTCTGTCACAAATCTCGTCGACTTTAGTACTTGAGATCTCAATTGATTTTGATACTAAAGACTTAAGGTAATGGGGTCAGATCTAGACTGCGTACAGATTTTATATACAGTCCAAAGTCTAGCTCTGACCCCATTGCTTCTCGTTAACATTAAAAGTTAAAATAGTTATTGTTATTTAATCTTGGATTCGGGTTTACACAATTAATTGAACATTCTCCTTTAGAATGCATGGGTACTAGTATGAAAACTGCTATTGAGTCAGGTAAAAGGATAGCCTTGGCTATCCGCTGGGTAGGAACCATTAATCCTATTAAGAGATTGAAATCATGACACAGATATATATCAATAGTATAATTTTAGAAGAAAATAATGTAGAAGACATAAAAGCAAAGTTGCAGTTTGAATTGCGTGAGTATAACCGTCCATTTCTAGGTCAATATGAACGCAAAAACTTTGCGGCATATATTACAGATCAAGAGCAAAAAATCATTGCTGGTATCTATGGATTTATAATTACCCCCCATCAAACAATGCGGTTAGAGCTAGTTTGGGTAGAAGAAAAATACAGAAAACGTGGTTTAGCTTCCAAATTATTTCAACATATTGAAAAATATGCACATACAAAACAATGTAATGTAATACAAGTTAGCACAGGCAAATGGCAGGGCGAAGGTTTTTATAGAAAAATGGGATATCAAGTTATTGGAATAATCCCAAAGTGGTTTTGCAATCAAGATGAAATTTTCTTTATCAAGGCGCTAAGATCATGAGTAATGCTGTATCCGGTATAGATATACATTCGACTTGAGAAAACAGAGGTTTGAAATGATGATTAAAAAAATGCGTGATAAATTATTTATTTTTGATTGCGACGGCGTTCTTGTAGATAGCGAAGTAATCGCACATAGTGTCGGGTTGGAAGCCTTAAATAAGCTTGGATGTCAGATGACACTTGAAGAGAGCATCAGGCGTTTCACTGGCGTAAACAATAAAACAGAACACCAAATTTTATATAACGACTTTGGCATTAATCTCCCTACAGAATTTTATATCGACAGGCAACACGCAACTTTAAAAGCTTTTGAAAGCGAGCTTAAATCTCTGATGAAACCTATCTTGAATATCTTAAAAAATGAAACCATCTCCCAATGTGTCGCTTCAAGTAGCCCAAAAGAACGTGTTATTCATGCGCTTAAATTGACTGAACAATTTGAATTTTTCAGTGAAAACTCACTGTTTACTTCTCAGCAAGTTGCAAATGGAAAGCCCGCGCCAGATTTATTTTTATTTGCTGCTGCCAAAATGGGGTACACACCAGAAAATTGTATTGTAATTGAAGACAGTTTTGCAGGCATTGAAGCTGCTCTGGCTGCAAAGATGCGTCCGATAGCTTATTTAGGTGGCAGCCATACCAAATATAATTGGTATTATCAAAAGATTAAAGATTACAATGTTCCAACTGTGGAATCCTGTGATGAGCTTTTGTTTTTTTTATCTAAAAACGAATAATCACTCAGCTGATTTAACGAGGGGGCAATTGTCAAGGAATTCCTGACAGTTCAGATTGCCCCTTTGCTTTCTAGTTAGCCGGTTGTGCTGGGATTAGATTATACCGCTAATTATCTTAGTTAATTGCTCATGTGCATTATTCAATAAAGGATCTCCATGAGCACTCAAGAGATGGCGAAACTTTAATGACTTCAGTCTGATAAAATCAGATGCCTTAACGTCACAAGCATGCCTCCATACATTCGTCACAGTGGCAGGTCCAAAGAACCCCTGTTCTTCATATAACTTCGCCGTTTCAATACTAAAAAATCGATCTGGGGTCAACCAGTTTTTTACACTATCACAGGTAATAAGAATTCCGCCTTCTTGATCAATATGTAAAATCCCTTCTGGATATTTTGAAGTTTCAAATACAAAAAGAAAGCATTCTGGAAACGGCATTAGACCACTTGGAACAAGTTCAATATCAGCAGACCGATTATTGTCATGTTCCATCCCTTTTAGACCCCATAATTTGGCTTGATAGCGATCAAGATAAAATGAATCATCTCTGCCATGAAATGCGCCTATTCTAATAATATTTTTAACTTTCCCTAAGGCATCAAGCGCAGTAAGGCCGTTATCATCTAATCTCACGGTATTGATAAGTGATAAACTATTGGCATCACGGATAATTACCATGTTGCGACTATGTTGTAGATCGACACCATTGTAATTTGTTTTATTCGTACCAACAACAACAAAAATATTAGAAAATATTTCTTTTATTTCGTTGTGTGGCCATGCGGGTGAGTACATTAACTTTCCTTTTTTGAGTGAAGGTTAACCATTAGATCTTACCATATTTCTCAAAAGCAACCTACAAATCTCCATTGGTTAGTGTTACTCATCTGCTTTAAATAAGTCATCCAAAGTTACCTCCCCATCTAACATTTCTTCAGAATACATTGTTTCTCTAATTCCATTAGCAGAAATCATCACTAAAAAGATTTGCTTTGGGGTTTTTGTCGTTCGTTTAAAAACATCTATTTTTTGTTTCAATTTTTGAGCATACGCTTTATCTATTCCAAAAGGATCATCTGTATATTTGATTTCACAGATTGTGATAGCATCATCATCCCGATCAAAAAATAAATCGATCTGCGCCCCTTGTTCCTTTTGCCCTTTTTTAGATATGCTTTTCCAAACATTGGGGATAGCCGTTGGACTTAAACCCAGCGCTATACTGATCTGGTTAATATGCCTATAACAAATTGATTCAAAAGCATACCCTGACCAGCTATACCATGAAGCGGATTGCATCATTTTTTCCCAATATCCCTTTCTGATCTCTTGTTCTAAAAGCGTTTGTCTAATGGGTTCTATCCATTTAAAATAGAAAATTGTAAATTCATCAATCACCCTATAATAAATTCCCTTTTTAAGCGTAAAACCTGGCTTAAAATTTTGTATAAAACCTGTTTGTTCTAATGCGCGCAACCTATTCAACCCACCTTTACCTTTCGTGATATTGGGAAGGGCATGGAACAGTTCTTCTTGACCAATACCATATCGATGACTTGAGATCTTTTTAACAATATCAATATATGGCTCATGATTCTCAAATAAAGAAGAAAATAGCGTTTCAAATTCTTTTAATAAAAAGCTTTTTTTTCGGAAAGCTAACTGCTCAATTAACTGATTTGCGGTATATCCCTTCTCAATAGCATTTAAATAATAAGGGATTCCTCCCGTGAACATATAGATTTTCAATATTTGTCGATTATTGAGTGAAATTTTCCGACTGATCAAATATCGCTTGGCTTCATAAAGACTTAAAGGTGCCAAATGAATTAATTTTGTAACTCGATTATATAACCCTCCTTTATTATGAATAATTTTATTGATAATCCACGAGGCTGAAGAACCACAAATAATTAATTTGATTCGGTCATTTGTGGACCAATATTGATTCCAGTAATAATCAAGATTTTGTAATAATCGAGAATTTTTCGTAGCCATCCATGGAAATTCATCCATAAACAAAACTATTTTTTTATTTTTTGGAGAATTTTTAACAGCTTCTGTTAGTAGCCGAAAGGCTTCACGCCAACTGGTTGGGTGCTTTAAAATAGCACCTTGATAAAATGTTATTCCAATTTGTTCTATAAAATTGGCTATTTGTTCTGACAATGGCGCATCTTTTGAGCCCATTGAATTAAAAAAAATTATGTCTTTGTTATTAAAAAAGTTACGAATTAAAAAGGTTTTTCCGACCCGACGTCTCTTCCATAAATTGCTAAAAATTCTGCTTCTTTCGACTGCAAAAATTGTTTCAATATTCGTTGTTCTTCATTTCGCCCAATCAGCTTATCCATCAACATGACCCTCTAGAATCTCGAAGATTGTTCTCTCTGGGATCATATTCCAGAGAGAACAATCTTGCATAATTTTTTAACTCTTTGATATTTAAAGGATTTCATTAAAATCTATGTTCCCCTATCATTCTTACACGAGGCAATATGTCACATTAAACTAGCATAAGCGTTTGGCTACCCTATTATATTAGTATTAGTGGTTGGCATGCGCGTAGGCTGCCTTAATCACGCCCTTTTAACCATCGAGAGTATGCAGAAAAAATCTATAACTCTCGCGGGTTGGGTTGCTAATTCCATGCAATCTGAAATGCCCTATTTAACCGATCATATTGAAACGTTAAAACAATCTATACCTGCTCCTTTATTAGGGGTTATTCCTTATTTGGCACATGTTGATCTCTTTAATCCCTCTTTAGCTGCACCCCATCTAAAGCAAATATGGGCTTGAAACAATCAGAGATTTTGATATGTGCCAAGGTATTTTCAAAGGAAGCACTTCGACAGAAGATTATTCAGGAAAAGTTATCTTCCAAAGGATCTGATTATCACTAATAGATGTTACGGTATTATCTTTAAGAACAAGATTACCATACAAAGGGATGTTTTCTTGTAAGACTTCCTCTAGCAGCAGTCGATAATAAGGCCTTATTTGTTTATCCGGTGATTCGGATAATCCTTGAGATATAGTACTGCGAAAAGCATGTAACGTTAAAGTGGTTAATGTGCCTCCACCATTATCTCTCACTTGAACAATATGTAAGCCATTTTTAAGCCTTCCATACCAAACATATTGAACGAAGCCACCATCTTCTTTTTCCATGGAAATCCAATCTTTGTCACTATCCCCCTCGTATTTTACAGTCTTAAAATCACCAAAATACCTATTTCCATGATTGGAAATGGCCGCTATGTCTGTCGCAATCTGAGCGGGACGTGTTCCTCTATCGCTAATCCAAATTTCAAATTCAGCGATTACTTTTGGGGAAATAGTTTTACCTAAAAATTTAAATGTTTGATTAAAATCTATTAGGGCCAAATCCATTTTATCTTTGTTTTTTACAAGCTCTTCTTGTAAAGCATTTAATTTATTTTTAAGTACCTGATTTCGGGTTTTATAAAAAGTTTGGATTATAGTAAGATCTTTGCTTTCACTAAAAATACTTGAACGCTCTTTTAACCATGTTCTTTGTTCTTCTTTTAAGGCCTGTATCTCATTAGGCGTTAAATATTTTATTAAAGTGTTATAACTTTGATTTAATTCTTTATCTGCCTTTGATAATTCGACATTGGTGTTAATTAAATTGCTAATGTCGATTTCCGTCTTTGCTGAGATATTATTTGTATTTGCACAAGCAAAAGGCATGAAAAAAAATACACAAATACTCAAAATATAACTTAAATGATAAGAAGTACGTTGATTCATAAAGCCCTTGGTGCATTGACTCAAAGTAATGATCCTAGCCGTAAAAATTTTAAAACAGCAGCCACCCGCTACTATGCCCACAGTAGATCACAGAGTACCACTGAGTCACGCAAAAGTCACGCAAGGGATTTTGGAAGTTAAAAACCCCTCCAGGTTCGAATAGCTGATTCCTAAAGCTCCTGAGTCACTCAAGTAGCCGCTTGAATCAAAATAGTCGACCATCAAAAAGTTGCGTAACTTGGTGGTTAAATCGGTCGTTGCCTCAAAATAACGACGTGATGTATCATGGGATAAAGCTAAAGGAGTTTTATATGCCGTTTGTATTTTCTCAATGGACTCTATTTCGTAAAGCTGGAACACTGGCAGCTGCCGCAACTGCAACAAGTGCAACCACATTCCTCATACATCAAAAGCGAGCCAAAATAACAGGGACGTGCGAATTTTCTGAACACACACGTCAACAACATGAAATACATTTTATTTCGGGTATGCATTCCCCGTTTATTACACAAAATAAAAATTTGCTTGCGCATTTTCATCAGAATTTTGAGCATTTTTCACATCTGCTTCCAAAAAATGCTGAAGAATTAAGGAAAAAGCAATCTTTAAGAATGCCCGTCAAGATTAGTCGATTGGAAAATTTCTCTGATTCTCGTTCCGTTGTTTCAGGAAAAGCCGATGTATTGGCTGTAGGAGGACCTCCTGCTTTGTTTACAGCTGTTGCAAGCCTCCAAGAAGGAAAAAAAGTTATCTATTTAAGCAATGAGGAAGGGTGGCCCATTGCAAATGGTTCTGCGTGGCATATCGAGGAAGATGCAGATGCTGAAGCACCCTCTACCTATAGTCCGGTTACTTTTATGAAAAATCAACTCCTGCGTACAGTTATGTATCGTGAAAGTTACGAGGAAATAGAAAGAACTGGAATGTTCCCTTGGAGAACATTAGATTGGGTTGGAAATCTAAAAAATCCTGGACAGTGGCTTCCTGCTTTTAGGGTTGCTACAAATTTTTACTTGAAAAATAGGAAAGGCCCCGATTTCAGACAAGCTGAACTAGACACAGTCATTAAACGTTGTCGTTTTAATGAAAAATTCTACCACACATTAAATGAACGATTAAATGGCAGGCTTCTTTTACCAGGATCGGGCTCTATTATTGTAGCGCGGAATCAAGCAGAGCTGGATGATCTCAATGCACAGCAACAAAATTTAGTTAAAGAAGGACGCACGCTTCATTTTCTATCGCGCGAAGACATAATTAAAAGATATGGTTTTGCGCTTGAGGGAATCGCATTTGCTGAAAAACCGCATGATAAAGTCTTATCTCCCGCATATAAAAAAATATTAAGTGACCATATAAGAGCGCAGAGTGGCACCGTCATTAATGGAACCCTGGTGGAAGTTTTTACGGATGGGAAAAATGCAGGTGGATTTGCCAAATATCGTAATGCGGATGGGCATGAATATTATCTATCTTTTGGGCATTTAATTATGTCTTTAGGTAATCAAGAAATTCTGGATTTTAATAATAAACCCTTATTCGATCTTATAGGAGCAACAGGCTCATCAGGACTTGCTCTTGTTTATACCCCTCCACATATTACTCTACCTCGCGTTACAGTTTGTGGAGGCACCAATCACGCTCCGCTACTATCCGATAAACCTATCCCAGTAATGCATGAAGGTAAAGCCATGAACCTTAATCTGCTACGTTTTACAGCTGGAGCCTGTATAACCCCAGCCTATCGAGGCAACGAGGGTGGAGATTATGACAGCACTATCAGTTTGGGATTAGTCAATGCGGTGTATAAAACATTTGGAAGTGATTGTCAGGTTAAGCCGCTTACCGTCTATGGTTGCAATCGGATGGTCAGTCAAAACGGGCAAACAGCTTGGCTTCAACCTTATCCCGGAATCGATGCACAATATGGCCCTGGAGGCGGAGGCTTAACGCGTGCACCAGATTTGGTTGCTAGCCTTGACGAAAGTCGAGCAAAGGAAAAACCAAGGTTAAGGTGAGGGAATAGTAATTATAGTTGACACTAGACAGGGGAAAAGGATTTGCGAGTGAGGGGACATCAGCAAGCCAAAGAACGCGAAAACAGTGTATTAGATGATCGGCTCACTGAGAACTCTCGAGGTTCTTTATAAACCATACAAAACCTTCTTTAACGCGATCTTTCATTCTTTGGATTTGACTAAGGGCAACCGGACACGTTGCATTAACCAATCGCATATGTGCAAAAGTCAAATAGATGGGGAGCAATTTTTCAGTAAGTTTCAATGCTTTTGATAAATCCTGATCGTAAGTCAACCATCCCTGAAAGCACGCATCATGAAGTATTTGATAGTCTTCGGAACCCACCGCTACTTTATAGCGGTTGCGTGGAATGTGGAGGAAAGCAGCAAGAGAGAAGAACGGGTGATTGATAGCTGTCTCGCCAAAATCAATAATACTCATTTTTTGAGTTTTTTTACTGAATAGCATATTGTTTTCGTGAAAATCAGAATGATTAAGGCACTCAGATATCCCATAGCTTGAAAGCGCTAAGCATAGCGTTTCTACATGCCCCGATGAATCTTGCAATATTTTAATCTGTGCAGCCTCTAAACCCTGTGTTTTTAAAAATGCCTCATTACTAATCAGATCTTGATATAATTTTGGAAATTGCAAAAGCCGCCAGTCCGGTACACCCACTTGAAGGAATGCATCTACGTGTGACGCTGTTGCTTGTTGCATTGCTTTATAAGTGTGCAGGCCTTGCGCTAACAGATCGACATTGAGATGCCCATCAAATAAAGTGCGTAGCGAAACATCGCCACATTCTTTCATTAAAAAGCAGTGTAACTCCTTATTTTCGGCAATCACTTCGGGAATGTTTGTTATTTTGCACAAATCGCGACATTTTTTAATGATTTCAACTTCGATAAATAGATCGGGTGGTGTTTGCTTAAGATATACCAGACCTTGAGAGGTGTTAATTTTTATAACGCTAGACCAGGGTGTTTGTACAACCGTTTCAATAGCATGATTCACCGCATCATTTAAGTCTATTGCACTTCTTGCCCAACATAGTATTTCTTGATGCATTAATGATTGTGAAACATCTGCAATCCACTCAGAGGCGGTTTTGGCAACTTCCATTATTGATAATTTAGTAGTATCCAATAATTTTACATTAGCCAATGAATTCCAACTATCTAATTTATCCCAAGCACAAAAATCTAACACATCAGAACAGTTATCTTTAATTACATGCTGCATCCACTGTGGGTCTTGATGATGCATACGTAACCAAGACGACCAATTCAGCATGTTTTGATCGAGGCCATTGGTGTTGCGTTCTTGCCCGTCGAAGCTTTGGCGAAGGCGGGTTTTAAGACGTTGAATTCGCTCAAAGTCGTCAACATCCAAAAGACAGAAATTAATTTTATTCAACTGTTTGGCGGAAGGGCATGCCAGTATTTCACCTAAAACAATTTGACCGAGCAAGCATGCGTCTTTTCCATCGCTCAATAATTTCTGCAACCATTTTTCAGTAGAC
>Ga0207045_1082_pt1 | contig 21053 bp, 18 predicted proteins | sample Alteio_BWMinCont_69_FD_153299 | JGI IMG/M metagenome (GOLD analysis project Ga0207045, IMG submission 153299) | Enriched cells from forest soil in Barre Woods Harvard Forest LTER site, Petersham, Massachusetts, United States -... | ecosystem: Environmental > Terrestrial > Soil > Temperate forest >... | reverse complement strand
ATGGACAAGTGCAGTATGCTGCCGAGGCCCGGCAACGTGCCGCCGAGTTGCAAGTCGCGAACACCTCTCGTTGAGATCCGAATTTGTGTACAGAGCAGATCCGACTCTTGAAAACCGCACGAGGGTGACACCCGTCCTTGAATCATCAAATCAAGGGTTCCTACTGACAGCCTTCCATCGTGTGACCTCGATCACATTTGTCTGTGATGCCGCATGCTGCCCTTTGCTCGTGCGCCCGTAGGGTAAACAAGGATAAAGGGTAAAGGTCCTGTTTGAACGACACTACTGCGGGGCAAATTTCGCGGCGTCTGCGGAGAAAGACGCGAAACCTAATTGACTCGAGGCCATGGCGGGAACGCTATCGCTGCAAACTGATGAAAACAGGAAGGTTGAAAGTGATTGCCGGTATTTGCCATGTGGCATTTGGGGTGCCTTTAGTCATTACAGCTTCCGGCACCGCAGTGCCTGGCCGTGGGGGGATGGAAGGAGACACGACGCATGCCGAATGAATCAGTCGAACAGGTAAATGGCGGACCGGCTTGGCAACCGAGGCAGGTCTACGCGATGGCAGCCGTTTGCCTGGTGATCGGGCTAGCAATCGGTTACCTCTTCCGTGGGTCGCAATCGCCTGCGGCGATGCAATCCGTCGCCAATGCCCGATCGTCCGCCGCACCCGGCGCCATGCATGGGCAGATGCCGAGTCTTGATCAGATGAAGCATATGGCCGACATGAAGGCGGCGCCGTTGCTCGAAAAGCTGAAGAGCGACCCCACGAACGTCGATCTACTCAAACAGGTGGGAAACATTTATCAAGCGACTCACCAATTCAAAGAGGCGGCCAGCTATTACGACGAGGCGCTGAAAACCGATCCAAAGAACATTCCCATCCGCACCCAACTGGCCTCGAGTCTGTATTACAACGGCGATGTCGACGGTGCGATCGGCCAACTGCAACAATCCCTGCAATATGACCCCAAGGATGCGAATTCGCTGTTCAACCTGGGCATGATTAAGTGGCAGGGGAAACAGGACAGCAAGGGAGCATTGGCGGCGTGGCAGCAGTTATTGAAATCGAATCCACAGTTGAGTCCAGACCGTAAAGCCACAGTGCAGAAAATGATGGCCGAGGTGCAAACCAAGAGCACGAGTTAGTGCATGGTCGGAACGCCGCCCGTGGCGGCTTCCACCGGCAAACAAAAACAGGACCTGAAGGAGCACTGGAAATGACGGATACAAACCGAGCAACTTCGATTGAGCAATGGACAAGCTTGCAGGCGTACGTGTTGGCGGTTATCTGCATGCTCGTAGGAATCGCCGGCGGGTGGTTCATCCGCGGGTCTCAGAGCCCTGCGGCTGCTTCGACTATGACCGCTAACGCTTCCGCGCCCGCTATGGGGAGTGCGGACGCAGGCAGCCCAACTCCAACTCCGGCCCAGTTGCAGAAAATGGCCGACACCCAAGCTGGGCCGTTGATCGAGCAACTCAAGGCGGATCCAACCAACGCAGGGATTCTGGAGAAAATCGGAAACGTCTATTACGACGCCCAGCAATTTCCCACGGCCATTGACTACTACCAGCGCGCGCTGCAGGGAGAACCATCCAACACGGGAGTTCGCACCGACATGGCAACCGCTTACTGGTATACGGGAAACGCCGATACGGCCATCGCGGAATTCCAAAAGTCGCTGGCTTACGAGCCGAACAAGGCAAATACTTTGTTTAATCTGGGCGTCGTCGAGTGGCAGGGGAAGATGGACATCGACAAAGCTCTCGCCGCATGGCAGAAGTTGTTGGAGACGAATCCGAACTATGAAGGCAAAGACAAGGTTCTGGAACTGATGGCCCAGGCGAAAAAACATACGGGCGTCAAACCGGGCACGCAAGCAAAGGCGTTGCAGTAGCCCGCCTTCATCGAGCAGGCCGAAAGCCGGACAGAATGGTGGGGTTACATGAGCTACAAAATTCTTCGTATATCTGTAAGTGGCGTTTTGTGGTCGCTGCGCTGTTTGCACTTGGCCAATTCGCTTTGGCCAGCAATGCTCCGCTGATTTCCGGCTCCTACGAGGCGGTGCAAAAGGCGAATCTCGGTTCACAGGCGCAGGATCGCATACGCGTCCATCTGGTAAACCATGGACCGAATAACCTCTCGATCAAGAGGATGACTCTTTGGGATTTCTCCCACCCTGATAGGGAGGAAATTGAAACCAACATTGGAAATAACTTTGCGGCCTATTCCGGCGATAATGGGCCCGCCCTAAATGCGGAATTGAACGCGCCCGTTTTCGTTGACGGCGCAGGAAACATCTTTATCGCCGTTTATCGCGGACACGGGGAATTCCGTGATCCGCGAGGTGACGGCATCCGGCGGCATCATTAATACCGTGGCCGGCGCTGGACGTCGAAATAGGCAACCCCGTTGGCTGTGGTTGGTATTAGTGTTCGGGTTTCTGATTCTTCTAAATGCTTGCGGACGAGGAGGCTCGAATATGACGACCACGAATCCAGTGCTCGGAACTTACAACGTGCACGTGCAAGGAACCTCCTTGGCCCATGCCAATCCAGTAACGATCACCACTGTAGGCTTGACAGTGCAATGACGGTGAAAGAGGCGGGAAATTGAGCGTGGTGCAGGAGCTGCGCGGGCTATTGCAGCGACGGCTGCTGCAGATGCTCGTCCTGGCCGCCTGGCTCACTGCCGTGGCAGGCCGTGCCCTGCTCTTGAAGTTCAGCGTTCTCGATTTGGACATCTGGTGGCATCTGAAGGTTGGTGACTGGATCGTCGAACATCGTGCGTTTCCTCATACCGGCATCCTTTCGCGCACCGCAGCCAACCGTCCCTGGGCGGCCTACAGTTGGGGTTACGAGGTGCTGCTGTCACGCGCCTATGCCTGGTTCGGGCTGGTGGGCCTCGGAGTGTTTGGCACCCTGCTCACGCTTGCCGTTGCCTACGCCGTGTACTGGATGGTCCGCAGGCTTTCAGGAAAGTTCTGGGTAGCGTGCATTCTGGGAGCGATAACTTGCTCTGCGTTTCTGTTCAGCCTGATGCCACGGCCGGTTTTTCTGTCGATGATCCTGTTCGCGGTGACGCTCGCACTGGTTCTGGAGTCACAGCGCGCCGGGCGGGTGCATCTTCTCTACTGGCTACCGCTAGTGTTTCTCGTGTGGGCGAACTGCCACATTCAATTTGTTTACGGCATCTTCGTAGTTGCGCTTTTCACCGCAGTGCACCTGTTCCAGCAACTGGGTGCCCATCTTGGCTTCGCGCCGGAGTTCGCCTTGCCCTCAGGGCTGCCCGCCCACAAACTGGTTCTCATCTTCGCTGCCTGCGTCGTGGCCACTTGCCTCGGACCATACACCTATCACTTGTATCCCGTAGTTTTTGCCTACGCGGGGTCGAAATTTCCTTACACTTTCATTCGCGAGTTTCAAGCCCTCAACTTTCGTGCCTACAGCCACTACTTGGAACTGTTGCTCGCCGGAGCCGCTTTCTTCACCCTGGGACGGCAGAAGCGCGTCGATTTGTTTAAGCTTGCGCTACTGACCGTCGCCAGTGTGGTTGCCTTCCGCACCATGCGCGATTCATGGTTCCTCTGCATTGCCGCAGCAGCTTGCATCGCAGACTCCTGGGGAGCAGAGGTTGAACCCGAGCCCGCGGAGACTCTTTCAGGGAAAGCAGCGCTGGCCGCCGTGCTGGCTCTGTTCTTGTTTCTGATCGCCCGCAACACCGGTTTCGACACTCGCGGCTTGGACGCCGCCATGAGCAGCGTATTTCCCGTGAAGGCTGTCAACTTTCTTCGCCAAAACCCACAGCCGGGCCCGCTCTACAACACCTTCGACTGGGGCGGATTTCTCACCTGGTATATGCCGGACTATCCCGTGGCCATTGACGGCCGCACCGATCTTTACGGGGATGACCTGGATATGCGCTTTTTCAATTCAGAGAGAGGCGACGATTCCTATATCAACGACCCATATCTGAACGAGTCGGGAGTGGTCCTCCTGCAGAAACAAAAGCCCCTTGCCACCATTTTGAGCGGGGATCAGCGCTTTCAGAAGATCTACGAAGACCGCCTTGCGGTAGTGTTCGTGCGGCGTTAGGAGCCTGCTGAAAGTCGGTCTGTTGCCCTTGATTTTCGGAGTTCCGCTTTCAGCCGCCGAGGGTGACTCCGGCGCGGGAAATGCCCGCGTGCGTTAGGAGCCTCCAGCGACCGGCTGGAAATCCACCACCACGATTTCGTCGTCGAAGGTTCCAAGTAGTTGCACCGTAAACGCGCCGCGTGAGTAATTGGTGAGCCACTCTACAGTCTGATAGGAGGTCGGTGCGGCGATGACAAGAAACCGCTGACGCCGCTGCAGAGCGGTCACGACGGTCTGTTTGCCGATCCGGATTGCCTCATGGTTCAGAGACATCGGAAGGAAGACCACCGAGGCGTCGATCGGGTAATAGCTCACTTGCGAAAGTAGCGCATTTTCGCTGGTGCGATCGGTCGGCAGTGGCTCGAAGTCGGCTTCGATGAATGCGCTGCAGACCAGAACCCGCGCGTTGTCTTTAGCGACATTCGCATTTACAAACTCATGCGCTTGCTTGAAATTCACTTCGTGCCGGCGAGCATTCGGTGAGCTGAAACATTCGAAGACCGTGACTGCCACCAAACCCAGGCAGAAAATCTGCCTTAGCAGGCGGGAATCGATGCGAGTCGTCAGCAGGCCCCAGGTCAGCGCGCTGCCGGGCGCCAGCACAGTGAGAGCGTGGGATGACCAGATGTACCGGAGTGACGGCGCTGACGCCGAACAGGACAGCTGCCGGGACTAGGGCCAAGAATAGGCAGAGCAGCCCTGCAGGGAAGCAGTCGCGTCCTGGCAGCTTTGTATTCCGAACCAGAGCAGCGAGAAAGAGCGCCGCTCCAAAACCAATCAGAGTTTGCATGGGAGCCAGTGTGTTTAGCGTGACCAACACAGGGTGGCGCAGTTCCTGAACCACGTGTGCCTCCCTCGTGTGATATAGAACCGTGACTCGGTAAATCAGCGGAAGGGTGAGCAGGGTAAACGAAGCCAGCACAGCCGCCAGTTGCCGCGCATCTGCCTTGATGGAGCGGCCGCGCACCGCCAGATAGTAAATCGCAAAGGCCGGCAGGATGGCACCGAAGAGGTAATGGAAGTAGAGAATCCCAGCCCCTGCCGCGCCGAACAGGATCGCTTGCTGCATCTGGTGCCGCTTCATCCACAGGGTGAAAGTGAAGATCGCGAGGTTCGTTGCCAGCAAGGCAAACGCGTAGGGGCGCGCATCGGTCGCGGCAAACACCACGTTAGGTTCAAGAGCAAAAAAAATGCAGGTAAGGAACGCAATCTCTGGGTCGAATAGCTCGCGCGCGCTCCGAAACAGAAAGTAGACAGCGCCGAGCATCGCCAGCGTAGACGGAATTTTGAGTGCGATCTCCTGGCTGCCAAGAATCGACTTCGCAACCCATAGGGTATAGAGATAGCCGATCGAAGAGGGCATCAGCTGGGAGCGGCTCCAGATCTTCCAGAAACCGCCGCTGACCTGCCAGTAGGCAAGCGTCTCGTCCAACCAGAGCGGAGCTCGCAGCGCCAGCAACCAGATCGACAAAGAAGCCAGTAAAGCCGAAGGATAGACGAATTTGGAGAGAACGGAAGCAGGTTTTTCGATGCTGGTTTCCGCCACCGTTGCCGTCGCCACCTTCATGCCCTCACTTTTTCCCGACGTGTCCGCCAGGACGCACGCCTAAAGCCCCGACTGAGCCGTTCGGGTTGTGCGCGACCTCATGGCATGCCAACACGCAAGTATTAGTCGCGCGGTTGTAAGAGATGGGGGCAGCTCCATTTCGGGCAACCACGTTGACGTCAAAATTTACCAGCCGCTGGCCGCTAATACTCGGATTGGTACCCCCTATCCCGTGGGCGGTGTGACATACCGAACAAGTGAACCCGCTGTTGATGTGGCTCTGGTGCTGGGTGAAACTGGCGTTCGTCATGATGTTGCTAAGGCTGTGGCATTTTCCGCACATCGCGTAAGGACCGTTCACGCTGAGATCGGGGTTCCGAAATAAATTCGTAATCAGTTGGCCCGGTTCGACGGTCTGATTGAATTCATATCGGCGTTCCAGAATGTGGGTCCACTTGGATCCGTGAGGACCGTTCGGTCCCACCCCCCCGAACTCGCGATTGTCGTCGCTGTTGTGGCAGTCGGTGCAGAAAATTTGCGTTCCCATGGCGCGGCCTGGGGTCATGCCATCGAGATTCAACATATTAGCGAGCAGGCTGGGCTGGGGCAAGGAACTGTTGCTGACGTGCGTAACAGGATGGCTTGATGGCGAGGTAAGACTGAATTGCGGAACAATGTTCAACGGATCGCCAGCTGATGCGGCTCGCGATGGGAGGTATCCGTAGATTGGCCGAATCGCCTTGCCGGCGCTGCTTCCGTGACAACGGAAGCAGTTCTCGTATTGATTGACCGCGGGGTTAAGTACGGTGACACCGTCGGTGGCGCTGATTCCGGTGACGTTCCTCTGGGAAACGCGGATCAGAGGAGGCGAAGGAAACGTTCCCACTTGCGCCGATCCATGGCCGTTATGGCAATCGACGCAGGTAGCATGCCGGTTGTTGTTCAACAGAGTACGCTCGGCTGCGTCATGGGGATTGGTTGTTATCGCGAATGGATGACCGACCTTGGGAGCAGCATACTCAGCAAAGACGCTGGGCAGCGCGGGCACGATATTCGAGCCTCCATTGTGGCAGGCGATGCAATCCTGCTCAGTTGGTCCGCGAAGCAGCCGGGCCGGTCCCTGGGCATTGTGCGGGGTGTGGCAAGAAATGCATGCGTCCTGTGCGACCGTGGTGTAGCTTCCCAAATTCGCTTGCGGAGCAATTTTGTTCTGCGCGACGGCATGGGCGCTCATGGCCCAATCGGCGAGGGGATTAACTTTCCCGGCCATTTGCCGGGTTGGGTCGTGGCAGGCAAGGCACATCTGACCGCGCGAACTGTCGCGGACCAGAAAATTTTGCGAGATCAAATCCTTTGCCTGCACATGCGCGTTATGACACGAGGTGCACTCAACGTTGCCATTGATGAGGCGGACTGCGCCGGTCGAGTCACCAGTCATTCCTTTCGAGGCCAGCGATGCAATCAGATCAATGTTGTCTTTCAAGGGCAGCGTGAAAGCAAAGGGATGCGAAGGTTGCAGATTACTGCCAAATATATCGTAGGTGTACATCGCTCCCTGCATGGTGATCTGGCCATAGACGACGGTAGTTCCTGGCGCGACGGTCCCGTCGTGACAGGAGAGGCACAGATTGCTGTCGGCTCCCAGCGACGGCTGTGCTCCACGGTTTTTCTCGGTATCGCTGGTGTACAAACTGTAGCTCTGGGTCGTGAGCTTCTGATTCCACAACGGCAACCGGCCTCCCAGGGCAGAGTGGGGTTCGTGGCAATACATGCAGAAATCGGGGCGAGCGCCGGTGATGGGAGACTTGCTTCCTGGTCCCAGATCGTGCACGCCGATCACGTCGCCCTTAAACTGGGCCATGACGGTTCGCCCGCTCAGCAAAAGGATCAGGCACGCGAGTAAGAACTTTGCCCTCACATTCCTTCCTTGGTGGTTTTCTTCATGCCGAAATAGTGAAATACCTGGATCCGGCGGTTGTAGGAGTCCACAATAAAAATGCGGTCATCGTGGTCGATGAATAATCCCGTCGGCAACTGGAACTCCCCTGCGTGCGTGCCTCTTCCGCCGAAGTAATAGAGCAATTGGCCTTCGCGATTAAATACCTGCACCACCCCCCAAACTCCGTCCACGATGTACAAATCGCCCTCGGAGTCGACGCCGATCCCTTTCGGGCGGAATATGTCTCCGCTGCTGTCGCCGAGCTTTCCGATGGCGTAGCGGAAGGATCCATCACGTCCCAGCACCTGGACGCGGAAATTCATCGCGTCCACCACGATCAGATCCCGGCCGTCGAGTTTTAACTCGGTCGGAAAGTTGAATTCCAGATCACCCCCACCTCGTTTTCCAATGGTCTGTAGGATGTTGCCTTGCATATCCATCATGAAAATTTGGTCGCGAAGCGTATCGGTCACGTAGATCCGTTGCGCGGCGGAGTCCACCGCGATTCCGGTGGGCCGCTTGAAATAGCCTTCGCCACCTTTTAGGCTGCCGATCGCCCTCTGATACTTTCCTCCGGAGTTGAAGACGAAGACCTTGCCGGTTTCCGAATCCGTCACGTAGATGTTGTCCTGGGCATCGACCGCGACGCATTGCGGTCCCAGCATCGCGTCCTTATCTTTCTCGCGGCGCTCGATAAACTTGTACTTCTGTTCAGCGAAATCGAAGATGTGGACGCCCCCGGCGCCCGGATCGGTGACAATGATGCGTCCGTGGGAATCGGTAGCAACGCTGTAAGGCCGGACGAGATTCTTGAAGTCCGGTTCACCCGCGATGACATCCACCACCCGGTGCCAGAAGCCCCGTTTCGGCCTCACTTCGCGTTCGGAACTGAAACCGCGCTCGTAGATCAGCTTCCGGCCGCCCTCAAGCTCAAGTTCCGGAGGCCCAGGCTCATCAATCTTCGCTTTGGGCCGTGCCGTCCAGGCTGTAATCGGGAGAAGCAGCAGAACTAGTAGCAGAATGACGACTGAACTCAGCTTGTGTGCGCAGCGCATCCGCGTCCCCATATCCTCCCAATCTTATACTTGCTGCCCACAGCCTCGACACGTTAGAAGAAATTGAACCATCTGCTGACACCCAAGTAAAACGATGACACATTCGCCGCCGGCAATCCTGATGCGCTGAAGCCCTGCACCAGATTGCTGTACCCGCCCGTGAAGTACATCTTGCGAAACTGATAGTTCACAACCGCGTTGACCATCTTGTTGTCATTTGTGGACATTGTCCCTTGCAGAGTGCTGTTGCTGTTTGACTTGGAGTAGCTCATTCCCAGGGTCAGTCTGCGCACTGGACTGCTGCTCAGGCCAAACGAATAACTTGTGCCGTCAAAGAGAATAAGATCGTCGATCGGCACGATGGGCTGCGGTATGGGATTTTGGATCAACCCCATTCCGCCTTGGATTGCGGTTCCGCTCGATTTGGAGTAGTTCGCATTCGCGGTGAGCCAGTGCGTATAGAAAATGGAAGTGTTGAAGTTCTGGTTGCTGTTCGCCTGTCCTGCCTGCTCGGTCAAAAGTGTCTTGCTGACGCCGACACCCCCGCTCCATCCGAACTTCCCCCAACGGCGCCTGATGTTCCCTCCATAGCTATAGGAAGAGGTCGTGTAGGTTATCAACTGCGTCTGCACATTCTGCGAATAGCTGAAACCAACCCCCGCAGTCCACCCGGCGAAGCGACGATTGTAATTGACCGTGCTGATCAGCCCGAGGGAGTTCGCGCTCGAGGTGCTGACGGTGTTGTCGCTGAGGGATATGGCGCCGTTAAAGTTTCCTCCCAGCAACGGCCGCCCATAGGTCAGGCCTCCACCGTAGGAACTGGAACTGAAGTTCTCGCCCAGGAAATACTGTTCGCGATGGTCGGCGAAAGCCAGCGCTTGCATGTTCGCCATGACCGAATAGCTGGCGTTGGCCAACAAATCCAGCGAGTGCGTCCCCTGTCCCAGATTCACCGGCGGAGCCAAACCTCCGACGCCCGCGATCGCCTGGTCCAGGCTGCCCGCAAGATTCGTGGAGTAGTCGGTGCCAAAAGAAACATGCAATTTGTTGGTGGGTTGAAACGATGCCGCCCCCGTGTAGGTATCCACGGTACCCGTGCTGCTCCCACCGTCATACTCGGAATTGTACTCGGAGCTTACGAAACTGCTGGAAAATGCCCCGTGCCAGGGAAGGGCATGTCCTGCAGTAAATCCGTAGGCACGGTCGCTGGAAGTCGCGGATAAATCTTGCGTTGAGTTCTGAAGAAGCTGAGGTACCTCCGAGCTCCCGCCCCCGTCCGAGAAGAAGCCAGTCAGGTTAAACCCCTCCAGCGTGTACACCGAGCGGAGATTGAACGAATGATTGTCCGTGGTCCCGCTATCGTTCGAGCCGTAGATCGAATACTGGCCGCTTCCCATCTGAAAATTGGCGGAGAGTGAAGGCAGGCCCGGAACCAATTCTGCCCAGCCGACCCCGAAGGTCTGGCTGTCACCGCGGGTCGTGTAATTAGCCACTCCCGGGATCGAGAAGTTGCCCTCGCTGTTGTAGGCCTTGGCGTAGTTGATTGATCCGGGAAAATGACTGCCTCCGAAAATATTGCTGGACGCGGTGACCCCGCTGGCATTGGAAAGGGATTGATAGCTCGAGTTGTCCCGCGACTGATTCAGGTACGGCGAAACCGTGAAGTTAACAAAGTTGGGATTGTAGTAAGAGCCGGAGAGCGTACCGGACCCGCCGAAGGACAGGCTGTGAGCGGAAGGTATCTGGTTTCCGTAATCTCCAGTGTATCCCGCGGACAACGTACCATTCAGATCCGTGCTGAGATCGCCGAGCGTGATTTGTCCTGCAGCCGGCAGCGCCAGCAGAAGCAGCCCTACCAGCAGAAAACTCGAATTTCGTAGAATGCCCGCCACCATACCAACTTCCTGCTGTCCCGGACAGCAGCTCCACTCTTCGGCTGTTCCTGGCTTCCCACCACGGCGCGATTACGAATGCGCCAGCCATGTCTACTCCAACAAAAGCACGTCCGCAGCCAAAACGGGAGTCTCGCTAAACAGTTGCTAAGCAAAGAGATGTTGGGCTCCGCAGGGCGTCAGAAAGTCTGGCTCTGGGCTATATGACCCATCCAAAACAAGCTTAATAAGGCATTTGGCGCATGGATTGCCGTGGTGGCAGAATTCATGGAGGGCGGGCGTCCCGCCCGTCGCGGTCGGACCTAAAACAGACGTAGCTAGCAACGTCTCTACCAGAGAGGAATGTTGACCCGAGCGAAAGAAAACTACAGCTCTTCCACCTTTGCGTTCTTGCGCAGGCGCTGATCCAGGGCGGCTCGTACCTCTTCGACCTTTTTCTTTTGCAATTCCTGTTGCAGAGAGGCCTTCACATCTTCGAACTTCTTCTTTCCCGCCGGAATGTGCTGGTTCAACCGGATGATGGTAAATGCCTGATCCAACTGGATGATATTACTGACCTCGCCCTCTTTCATGGTCAAGAGCGCTTGCAGCACTTGAGGCGCCAGTTTCTCCTTGGGTACGGACTTGTGATTTCCCATCATGACCCGGTAGTCGTCTTCGGAAATCTTCTCCGCCAGCATTCCAAATTGCTCGTAATTCGTGGTCGCTTTCGCTTGCTTCAGTCCATCCTCGGCGCGTTTGCGCAGCTCCTTCAAATTCTCTGGCGCAGGCTTATCCGGAGGCAGGAACGAGATTGTCTGAAAGGCAAAGGCTTCGGGATACTGGAAGCGCGCTGGATTGTTGGCATAGAAAGCCTTGGCCTCGGCCAATGAGACGGTCGATTTGCTGTCCACTTCCGTTTTCAGCATGGCGTCAATCAGCAGGGAGCGCCGGATCTTGTTGTCAAGGGCCTTCTCGGATCCCTGAAATTCCTGCTTCAGAAATTGTCGATACTCATTCGGAGTGCCGAATTGACTCTTGAAGTCGGTTTCTGCTTTCTGCAGCTTCGCCGGTGTCACTGTCATCTGGCGCCGCACTGCTTCCTGGTACAGCAGTTCCTCGAAAACAATCATTTTCAGGGCGCCTTGACGGATTTGCGGTACTAACTCTGGAGGAACCTGCCCATTGTGCTGGGCCGCGTAAGGAAACAAAGTGTAGATCTCGCGCTGCAGGTCGCGATCGGTTAACACCGTCCCGTTCACCCGCGCCACCGGCTTGTCGGTAACTTGAGTTTTTGCATTTGCCGGTTGCTGATTCACTACGTTAGTCGACGTGTGGGAGACCGCCATCTGCTGGGCCGTTGCCGCTACTGGCAGGAGCACCGCCAGAACCAGAGTGCAGATTGTTGATCGGGGTTTCATAATACGATCCTCACTCACAAAAATAGGGGAGAGGTTTTCGCTCTCCCCTCGGGTCAAAAGCCGCCAGCTTAGAAAACCGTCTTGGCTGTGCCGGCGTTCATTTCGTTCGACTCGCCACCGTGGCACTGGCGGCAGAATTGTGCCGTCTGGTTGGTCAGCGGATTGGCGTCGGCCGGGTTGTAGGGGCTGTTGATAAAGAACATCGTGGCATAAGGGCCAGCAGGCAGTCCAGTGTTCTTCGCGCCTGCCTTGATATTAACGACGTTCATGATGTGCTGATTATGGCAGCTCGTGCAAGTCACGACAGCGGTATTGTTGTACGCGCTCAGTGACACGAAGAAGCCGTAGTTCTGTACGAACGCGGAAGAATTGGGGCCGTTCATGCTGATCGTGCCGTTGGTCTCGGTGCAATCCCAATTCCACTGGCCACCGCAAGAAACGGTTGCATTCAAGCCTACTGGGTGGTTGGCGATGTAGTTACCCGCACCGTCGCCGTCGTTGCCCAGCAAGGTCGGAATGTTGTTGTAGGTTCCATAAGTAGCAGGCAGCGTTTCGTAGACCTTGTCTTTCATCATTGCGCCTTGGGCCCAGTTGCCGTCATGGCAGCTAAGGCAGGTCAAAAGGCCGTTCACATCAGGTTGAGTATCAGCTACGAATTCGGCTGCGGTCGGCAGAACTTCTACGCGGCCTCCAGCGGTGGTAATGGTCTGTCCATACAGATTGCCGGTGTCCTGGCCCCACAAGATAGCCTGACCAGAGACCGTGTCACCGGACTTGTTGGCGCCGTTGCCCCATGCGCCGCTGTGGGGGGCGTGGCAAGCCGCGCAGCCACGACCGTAGTTGAGGTGGGCGCCGAGGACGTCAGTCGAGGGCGGTGAAATCTGAGCGGCGGCGAATGATGCCACAGCCAGAATCGTGAACATGACTATCAGACTCTTTTTCATACGTTCTCCTTAAGGAAATTATGATGAAGCGTTTTGCGTCCTTACTTTGGTACCGGTTACTGAACTCTCGAGATTCACTTGAACCTCCGATAACTACATTGCACGACGACCGCCGATATTTCGTCGTGGCCGTTCTTCGGGGCCGTCTTTGTAAGTATTTGTAAAATTTGGACTTAATAAAAAATACGTCGGAAAAGGCCCGCTTACGAATGGCTTAGAACTTACAGGGATGGGGTTTTCTCCCACAGTGGGCGTGGTGAAAAGACCCATGGGAGCAAACACCCGGTGTAGCATTTTTCAACAGTCCCGGATAGAGGCACTACCAAGGTTCTATTTCTCGGGGCAATTTGGCCTGGCTCGGGGGGCGAGCGTCAGGCAGTCTTGCTGGTGCGCTCAAAGGCGTAGATCGAGCCCCCCACCGGCAAAAGCAGAAAGCAGCCACGGAAGAATAATGGAGAACCACAGCAATTTAAGGGGAGAAATTGATGAGCGGGTTCATCGATTGTTTGTTCTGATACTTTCTGCAAAGAACTAACGTCGGTGATCTGAAGGCGACTTCGCCTCAGATCGGGCCTTTAGCTTGGCGGTGCCGCGACGCGTTTCTGCGCTGGCGCATCAACCGGTTTCTGCACGGGTGCTGCCGCTTCGGGTTTCTGCACAGGTGAGGTAGCCGGTTCCGGCGCGCTGTTGGACGCTACTCCCCTCCGCGCATCCGCTGCCTTCTTTAAGTCGTCCTCGCGCTTCGCTTTCTCGACGGCCGCCTCGGCGTCGGTTATGTAGCGAAACATCTGCATTCGGCCGGGATATTGTTCGGTAGTAAATACACGATTTTGTTTGTCGATGGCAATGCCGACCAACGCTTTAAACTGGCCAAGACCGCTCGCGTGGACATCGCCAATATAAGTCAGCAATTGCCCGTCACGGTTGAATACCTGTACGCGGTCCTGATACTGATCGGCTACCCAGATGTGTCCATCGCAATCTACGGCAATGCCTTTGGGCCTGGCAAAGTATCCCGGACCATCTCCGTGCTTGCCAAATTCGCTGATGAACTTGCCGTCGGCATCGAAGATTTCGACTCGATTGTTCATGGTGTCGGTGACATAGACGTTTTCGTCCCGGTCGATCGCGACATTCGATGCTCCACCGAAGTCGCCCGGTGTCGTGAGAGAGTGATTCTTGCCCGGGGTTCCAATGTGGCGCAGCAGTTTGAGGCTGTCCGCGTCATACACCAGGACGAGGTCCTGTTGCTCATCCACGACGTAGAGAAACCGATTCTCATTGTCGACCGCCATTCCCACCGGATCCACCAAACCCTCGGCAATCTGCCCCTCGACTTGATGTTTGGGGTTGAAGACCAGGACCCTGTGCATCTTGCCGTCAGAAACAAAAAGGCGGTCACCATCGTCGATGGCGACGCCATTGATCAAACCAAAATGTGCATCTACGCCGTTCTTAATCAGCGTGGCATCGTGAGTTTCCGTGTCGAAGATAAAGACCGCTCCCACTTTTTGATCGGCTACATACACTAAACCTTTCGAGTCGATCGCAATCCCGTACGGCCTGATCAACTGCCAGGGAAAAGTCTTGAGCTTATCGACATTATCCACCTGCTTAGTACCGGCCACGCGATCCATCCAGCCCTGCTTCGGCTTCGTGGTTGGGGGCGGAGTGTAGTCAATTTTCATGCCCGCGAAGTAGTTAAGCCACCGGACGCGCGCGATGTTAGGCGGATTGGGCCAAACCAATTTGGAAAGATCAACCGGGGTCCCGGCCGGAGCCGTCGGTTCCGGAGTGGCGGCGGTTTTCTTTTTGCCGCCATACATCGCGGCTGGCAAAGCCAAAATCAGCAGGCTGGCCAGCGCTACCCGCATTCTGCCCTTGTGATTCGATTTAGAAGCAAGTGCGAACATGTCTACTCTCCTATTTTTGTGTCCCGCATGTTTGTCCTGTTCTTGTGACAGGTGTCGCAGAACACCATGTTGTTCTGCTGGTCTTTCACCAGAAGGCCGGGTTGTGCCGAAGAGTGCGGCTGATGGCAACTCAGGCACGCTAGATGTGTCTTGACCTTAGTTACGTCCGCCGGATCCATCACGTCGGAGACGGGATGGCCTTGCACTGGGTGCCCCAGCCCAAACCTGAGCGACAAAATCACCACTTGATTTTTTTGGAAGTAATCCTCCGGCAGCTTGACCTTGCCGTTAAAGATCGTGATCATATGTTCCGCTTCCAACTTCTGCGGCGCCGCGTCTACTCCGTGGCACTCGAGGCAAAGCGAGTTCCCCTTGGCCCGCAGCAGATGATCGTTGTTGCCGCCGTGCGGCTCGTGGCAGGTGGCGCAGCCCTGTACGAACGCGGGCTGGTGATGCACGGGTTTCTTGCCCAGATCGGCAATGTCGCTGTGGCAACCCAGGCAAATGTCCACCGCATTGGTCTTGGGAAGTCCCGGCTGCCGGCTGGCGTGAGGACTGTGGCAGTCGGTGCAATCGCCCGCCGCCCCTGGGTGTGGAACTTTGGCGGTTTCGATCAGCTTGGCCTTATCGTCGTGGCAAGTCACACACAGCGCCTTGGCGTCGGCCTGCGTTAACACCACTTTCCCGCCCTTCGCTGGAGCATGGCAAACGTCACACTGTTTGTCGGCAAAAGGCGGATGCATGAATTTGGCCATCAGCTTCGGGTTGGCGGACTGATGGGGATCGTGACAGGTTAAACAATCGGCTTTTTCGAACGGCTGGTTTTGGTGGGCTTTCTGCAGATCGGCATTCTTCGGGTCGTGGCAATCCAAACAGAGTGCCGGCGATGCCTTGGTGAGATGAAAGTCGAATTCCGCTTTGCCGATCTCCCCGGTTTTGTGTGTGGTGTGGCAGGTCTCGCAGCCCATGTCGAGGGCGGCATGGCGGCTGCCTTTCTCCGGCACATTCGTCCCGGTCGTATGACAGCTCAGGCAGAGATTCTCTTTCGCGTCCCCTGACGTAGCCTTTAACAGCTGAAACTTGTTGTCCGACGAGTGCGGATCATGACACTTCACGCAGTCGCGCACGGCTGGCGGATGAACTGTACCTTTTATGTCGGCGGCATTCTTGTCCGCGTGGCAGGTGAGACAAAGCGCGTAGGGCGTGGTCGTGATCAGCTTGACGTAGGTTGCGTCTCGACTGTTGCGGATCTCGTGGCAGGCCGTGCAGCCCATCGCCATCGCCGAGTGCACCGACTTGCCCTTGGTCTTGTCTTCATGGCAGGCAGTGCAGGTGGAGGTGTCTGCCTTCGGGTCGAGTGGGACAGGATGTTTTGCCGCGGACGCTCGGCCCGCAGAGACAAATATAAAGATGAGTACCACGATGCAGCCGCCCAGCGCGCTTAGCGTGTGAGTTGTCCCCGGACTCGATTTGAAGGATGTCAACGCCACTCCCACCCCTGCTTCCGTGGTCACCTTTGCACGCATCTCGCCTTAGTTCTCCCTCCCGTAGATTTCTGAATAATCCTTATAACAGATTGCGCTACAGTGGGTTGAGGATCGAACGCGGAGCTCTGGGCAATCGTATTTGTTTGAAATTTCATCACGATGGGGCTTCTCCCACAGTGGGATGGTCCGAATGACCCAAGTGACCGGCGTTCCCCGGTCACGGGCCTTATCTTGGGTACGGCACGCCTTTGACAGATCTGACACTCCGTCCCCGGGATATGCCTCACATCCCCCTGTGATTTCTGTCACATGGGAGACTCGGAAAGAACAAGTCGGCGACCTACAATACGACTCCCATGGACGCGAAACCAACTTGCTCAGCACGTCGCCACGGGGCTGCAGCCTGCGCGAAATCCCCACAGAACTCCAATCCGCTGTGTGATTTGGCCCAAGCTGTCCTCTTCTATCTGTAAGCCGATCCTGTGCATTCCTAGGAAATTCAGCAACTTCGCGAAGTTTTCGCAATGGCGGAAGGCGTGCTTCTTCTGGCGGCGGGGAAGAGGAAAGATATGGCTGCAACCGCCCATTCGGTAACTCGAAAACTTTGGCAAACCCTCGGAGCAATAAAAACTGGCGTCATCCTGCTCATTCTCGTAGTCATCATCTCGGCAGCGGGGACGGTGATTCTACAGCGTCCTGCGACTGATCCCGACGAGATGCAGAGAGCCTATTCGCCCCAAGTGCTGCGCCTGCTCGATGGAGTTGGGCTGACCGACGTTTTCCACGCTTGGTGGTTCGTGTTGCTGCTGAGCTTAGTGAGCCTCAGCATTATCGCTGCCTCGATCCAGCGCTTCCCCAATTCCTGGAGGTTTTTTTCTCGTCCCTACAAGAGTCCTGACGAGAGCTTCCGCAACGCATTGCCTACCCATGCCTTGATTCCGATTAAGGATGAGGAAGCGGCCCTCAGCATCGCAGAACGAGTTTTCGAAAAGGCAGGCTTCAGGCCCGAGCGAATTGTACGCGAGAACAGCTTTTCTCTATTCGGCGAGCGCAGCCGTTTTTCTGAATTGGCGGTTTACATTGTGCACGCGAGTTTGCTGCTTATCTTTCTCGGCGGCATCGTCGATGCGATATACGGCTGGCGCGCATTCATCACCCTGACCCGCGGGCAACAGTCGAGCCAAGTGGAAACCCAAACCGGCAGCAAACGTAGCCTGCCCTTTGCGATCCGCTGTGACGGCGCCGGCCAGGAGAACTATGCCGACGGCACTCCCAAACGCTGGTGGTCAGACTTGGCGATTGTGGAGAACGGACAGTTGATCGTACACAAGCAGATCGTAGTCAACGATCCACTGGTCTATCACGGGGTACGCTTTTATCAGGCGAGCTACGGCAAGACGGGAAAGATCGACGAACTGGAACTCACTGCCTCTTCCCGCGATGGAAAAATGGTCAAGGACATTGCAATTGCTCCAGGCGAGACACTGCCATTGGATTCGCATACCACGGTCCGCCTCGCCGAATTCATTCCCGACTATGCAGTGCGTGATGGTCAGGTTTACGCTCGCTCCAACTCCCTCGAAAATCCCGCCGCTCACCTGGTGGTGGAATCCAAGTCAGATAACGGCACAAAATCGGGTCAGTCCCTAAACTTCTGGCTGCCCGCGATCCCGGGCCTCGAGCAGAACGAGTCTTCGCCCTACACGTTCGAGGGCAAGGACGTGCAGATGGCCTACTTTACCGGCTTGGAGGTTTCACACGAACCCGGCCAATGGTCGGTTTGGGCAGGCGTGCTTCTCATGGGACTTGGCCTGGCGGTGGTCTTCTATTTCGTCCACGCGCGGGTGTGGGTTGTTCCAGTACGCGACACGCGTGGACGCCTCACGCTTTGGATCGGCGGAACCGCCAATAAGAACAAAGATGTGTTTGAGGAGCGTTTTCGCAAGCTGATTCAAGCAATCGAATCAGAACTTAAAGTTTCGTCGAAGGCAGGCGTCGAAGCGCCTGTTACTTCACTCGCCGGAAAATGAAATCCGGCAATGGAGGATAGTTTATGGCACGCCTTGCAAGAGCCGAACAGCACCCCGCAACTACAGGTACCACGCTGGTTGTAATGGTGGGATTGGGAGTCGCCTTCCTGCTGTTCATGGCATTTCTAAACGTCGTCAAGAGCGGTAACCTGCTCAATGATTCCAACCTGCTCTACGCCGCGCTGATTTTCTATTCGGGCGCGGGAACGCTTTATCTGGGCTTTGGAGTCACTGGCACTCCTTCTTATATCCGCTTCGCCTCGCTGGCGACGTGGGCTGGCTTGCTCGCTAACACCGGCGCCGTGGCTCATCGCTGGTATGAATCGGGACATCCGCCGTTCGCGAGCATCTACGAGATGCTGCTCAGCTTTGTGTGGACTCTCGCCGTCCTGACCTTGATCGCTGAGAAAAAATTCGGAGTGAAAGTTATTGGCACGATAACCATGCCTGTGGCAATCGTGGGCGTTGTGCTGATGCAGTTGTTGCGCACCGAAGTTCACCCACTGGTGCCCGCGCTGCAATCAACCTGGCTGCACGTTCACGTTACCCTGGCCATGCTGGCCTACGCGGCATGCGCGCTCAGCTTTGCCCTGGCCATGATGTTCCTCATCAAGGACAAGATGAAGACCGAGACCTTTCTTGCCGCGACCAGCCTGTTTGGCATCGCCACTTACCTTGGCGTTTTGACTCGCTTTGAGAAATGGGGTGGGCTGAGCGTATTTTTGGCCAGAGGTGTGCGCCTGTTTGTTGTGATTCCCGATCTCGGCTGGCTGATGTTGTTAGCGCTGGCCGCAGTCGCGGCGCCGTTCGCCCTGTATCTGGCTTGGCGCAAGAGTGGAAATCAAAACTTTATCAGCATCGCCAACCGCGCAGTGTTTGTCAGCATTCTGCTGCAGGTGATGGTGCTGGTGTTCTTCTTGCTGCGAACTCGTGATGGCAGTTACGCTTCGCTCGATGCCGACGGCCTGTTCTCAACCAGTCTGGCTGCCAGCCCGTTCATTCTCTCTGGCTTGGTGGGCGGGATTTTCGTTTCACTGCTGTACCTCTTGCTTCTGTGGCGGCGTCAAGACCTCGAGCGCATGCTGCCCAGCGCCGAGGAACTCGACCGCATCACTTACAAAACCATCGCGATCGCATTTCCCTTACTCACCCTGATGATCGCGGCGGGCGCCTACTGGGCCAATCGCACCTGGGGCTCTTATTGGAGTTGGGATCCAAAGGAAACCTGGGCGGCGATTACATGGCTGGTGTACGCGGGATATTTGCATATGCGTGTCACTCGGGGATGGCGCGGCCGGCGTGCCGCTTACTTCGCCATTCTCGGCTTTGCCATAGTGATGTTCACTTTCTTTGGGGTGACTTACTTGCTGCCGGGGCTGCATGCATATGCTTAGCCGCTGTCAGTCCGCGGCTAAAGCAACTATGCTACTGGCAGTGAACTCCAAAACTCCTGCAGCCCGCCAACTTGATGATTGGCCGGGTGGCAGCACTCTGACAACATCTGCGGACCGCTCGCAGGTGGAGGAATTCCGATTGGGTTCCGTACGCGTTAATTGGCAGCTCAAAGCGATCTTGCCGGTAGGCCTCGTACTGCTGGCGGGGCTGCTGCTCTTTATTCTAGCGACGGTATCTCTGCGCGACCCTGAACGCCATGCGGTGCTGATCGTCGCGGGCGCGGGAGCCGTCGCCATCTGTGCCGTGTTGATCATCGTGCTTGCCTATCTGATTCAACGGCCCATGGTGGAACTGCAAGAAAAAATGGCACAGGTGAGTGAAGGCAATTTGAACGTGGAGGTCAGCTTCTCCCAGCGCAACGACGAAATCGGAGACCTCGGCCGCAACTTCAATCACATGATGCAGCAGCTTCGGGACAGCCGCCGGGAAATCGAGCGCCTGCATCGCACCCAAATGTCACGTGCCGAGCATCTGGCCACACTCGGCGAGTTGGCTGCAGGCTTGGCCCATGAGATTCGCAACCCGCTGGCCGGAATCGCAGGCGTCATCGAAATCATCGGTCGCGATCTGCCTGAAACCAGTCCCGCGCGAGCAGTCGTAAAAGACGTGCGCCTGGAGATCGGGCGCATCAGTCGCACCTTGACTGATCTCTTGGAGACGGCTCGCCCTCGTCGCCCGCAGGTTCGCCGGAGCAACCTCAACACCACTGTGGAACATGCCGTGATGCTGGCGCGCCAGCAGGTGCTCTCCCGACCAATCAAGATCGAATTGGAAAAGTCACCCGATCTGCCGGAAGTCGATCACGACAGCGATCAGGTTCACCAGGTGCTTCTGAATCTGCTCCTGAACGCAGTCCAGGCCATGGAAGGACCGGGCATAGTGCGCGTCGAAATCGGCTCACGCGATAATTTCGCCAGCGTGGCGGTCAGTGACACCGGTCGTGGCATCTCTGCGCAGAACTTGCCGAATATTTTCCGCCCCTTCTACACCACCAAGGGCGATGGCACCGGTCTCGGCCTCTCTCTGGCGCATCGTATCGTCGAAGATCATCACGGCCGCGTCGAAGTCAGCAGTGTCGTGGGAAAGGGAAGTACGTTTACCGTCCTGCTGCCATTTCACGTACCCACCGCGGAGGTCGCCGCTTCCTAACAGGTGTTCCGCGGCAACGCTTACGTAGCCCCGTGCGCCTCGTCCGGGCGTTCGAGGGAAACATTCTTCAATTCAGGCCATCAGAGCAAGCTGTGTTCATTTCGTA
>Ga0207045_1081_pt1 | contig 21084 bp, 18 predicted proteins | sample Alteio_BWMinCont_69_FD_153299 | JGI IMG/M metagenome (GOLD analysis project Ga0207045, IMG submission 153299) | Enriched cells from forest soil in Barre Woods Harvard Forest LTER site, Petersham, Massachusetts, United States -... | ecosystem: Environmental > Terrestrial > Soil > Temperate forest >... | reverse complement strand
CCGCTTGGAAATGTCTATTATTATTTCAAAACGAAAGATGATATTTTAAAGGCGGTTATACAAAAACGCTCTGCTGAACTACAAGCGCAGTTCCGTGCTTTTGAAGAAGCATTCCCCAATGCAAAAGATCGTCTTCGTGCACTCATTGCAGAGAGCATTAAAACTTCTGAAACAACCGCTCAATATGGATGCACATTAGGCAGCCTTTGCCAAGAACTGGGTAAATTTACCGGCGAGCTCTCGCAAATTGCAGCAGAGCTTATGCACAGAACATTGGAATGGGTAGACGCACAGTTTAATGCAATGGGCAAAGGTGAGCAATCGGGCGTGTTGGCCAAATATTTAATTGGCAGTTTGCAAGGCGTCTCGTTACTCACACTGACTTTTAAAGATCCTAGCTTGCTGCAAAGACAAAGCAAAACGCTAGAAAAATGGTTAGAGGCTGCTTAAAACTACTCAAACGCGTTAAAAAGCAATCACCCAAGCAATCAGGACTTTCCTAGGCGCTTGGGGTGATCATCGAAATCCCCGTGCTTCACGAACCAAATCATAAGCCGCTGTGATTTGTTGTGTTTTTTCTTTGGCATGATGCTAGACATATTATATTGCGCTCCCATGGTAAGTTAATCAACTAAGTTTCGTCTGGAGATTGAACAGGGACTAAGCTTAACATAAGTTAATTGACTTGTCTCTACGAAACTTAAATTTTCGTTTAAGATACGAAAATCTAGGCTCAGCCTAACGGAGTATTTTATGCGAGTGCCTTTTGTGACAGTTGTTGTTCTGATAACAGTGTGTTTAACAAGTTGTTTTAATGTTGCTGCTAACGGTCGTACGGGGGTTTCAATGGCCTCTGGGTATGGCGCCGCACATATTGTCCCCTTACGTTTGGGTGTGCAAAAAGAATTTGCGAAGCAATGGCGTACTGATAGCGCTTGGCCTATCACGGGATACTGGGAAGGGAGTTTATATGCAATGCATGGCAAGAAAGGCCCTCTACCCAATAGCCATAAACAGCTGAAGGCGGGAGCATTGGCCGCTGTGTTTCGATTTAACAGGGCGCTTTGTACAGTCGTCGGTTGGCCTTATGTTGAACTTGGCATTGGGTTATCGCTTTTAACACAAAAAGAAATCGGTGGCAGGGATCTCGGCATGCATTTTCAGTTTGAAGATAGATTTGGTATTGGCATTCGATTCGGAGAAAATCGCGAATATGATTTTGGGTATAAGGCCGTTCATTTTTCAAATGCGTATTTGGGATCGGCTAATCATGGTATTAATCTTCATCTCCTAACATTAGGTTATTGGTTTCAATAAATTGTTTTTAAGGCGGGAAATATATGCAACCATTTATTATTGCTTCTTCAATATTATCTGCAAATTTAGCTCGATTAGGCCAAGAGACTGAGGCTGTACTAGCAGCGGGCGTAGATTGGATCCACTTTGACGTTATGGATAATCACTATGTGCCTAATTTAACTTTTGGACCCATGGTGTGTGAGTCTTTAAGACAATACGGCATTACAGCACCTATTGATGTGCATTTAATGGTTAAACCGGTTGATAGTTTAATTCTTATGTTTGCGAAAGCGGGTGCTAGTACAATTACCTTTCATCCAGAGGCAAGTGAAGACGTTGATCGCAGTCTTCAATTAATTAAAGATCAAGGTTGTAAGGCGGGCTTAGCTTTTAATCCGGCCACTCCGTTTCATCTATTAGCGCATACCTTAGAAAAACTGGATATGATTTTATTAATGTCAGTGAATCCTGGGTTTTCAGGTCAAAAATTTATTGCTAGTGTGTTAGAGAAAATTCGCGAAGTTCGTGCATTTATTGATGGGAGCGGAAAACAAATTCGTTTAGAAGTTGATGGTGGTATTAGTCTAGAGAATATTAACGCCATTGCAACAGCAGGCGCGGATACTTTTGTTGCAGGTTCTGCTATTTTTGGAACGGAAGATTATAAAGCCACGCTGAAAGCATTTAGAAAGCGATTACCCACAGCGCCTTAGAGGTTAGGCCAAACAGAGTCAAATATATCATCGCCTTTTTCAGGTCCTTTTGGAGGGATAGCAGCGAGTGATGATGATGATGATGATGATGATGATGGTGTTGGTTGCACAGGTATAGCGGCATCTGTTGGCTTATGTCTGACATTATACTGAAATTGGTTATAAGTGCCTGTAGAGTCAATTAATTTTGTTAATTCTACTTCTTGCCTTGGGTTGTTGTCGGATATTAAAATAATATGGCTGCCTGCTTTGAATGGAAAAGCGGGCACTAATAATGTGGATTCTAATATTAAACAGCGTGCACAGTAACCCGATGCCTTGCCGTCTTTAATCAATTGCGCGGCGGCGGCAATTGCGTTTTTAGATAATCGCTCTAAGCCAATTTTAAAATCAGCTTCTGCTAGATGTAGTAACCATCGAATTGCGCAGACTTCCCACACTCTATTCCCTTGCTCATCCATTGCTAAACCAACAATTTCTCCCGATTGCATTGGTGGGTAAGTGTTCCCAGGCCAAAGTAAACCATAACCGTGTAGACTTTCACTGACGAGTGTGCACGGATAAAGTGGGTAAGCAATTGCCTTTTCAGTTTCTTGTGGCAGGGCGGATGTTGGAACTGTTGCACTGTTTAGTGCTGTCGCTTCAAGATTGTCTTCCTGCACGCTCAGTGTTGAAAAAGTTAAGGTAAAATTTTCAGAACCTTCATTGGTGGGTTGTTGTTGAAAGGGACGTTGTCCATTGAGATAAAAATGTGTAGATAGAAAACCAATACAAATTTGTACTTTTTCGTCACGTGTTGCTCTGTCGTTTAAACGGGATAAGGGCATTTCCCAACCTTTGATGATGCTCCTTAAAACAGTGCTGGGGACAGCGTATTCAGGATCTTCGTTATGATTAATTCTTGCTTGCAATTCATTTGGCTCAATGGCAGTCATTAGTGTTTTTAAATGATGCAATAAAGACTGTACGTCTAATACTTTACAAGAAGAAGACAGTTTTATAAGACCGCGTGCTAAAAACATAGGTGGTTTATCCTCTTCGAAATCAACCACTAAAAATCCTGGATCTGAAGCATTAGGTAAATCTCGGCGTAAAATAATCTTGTTTGACCAGACTTCAGCGGCCTTATAAACAGCGAGTTGTTCATTTTGTCGTCGTTGATAAGGATAAGTTGCAGCCAACACTAAAATACGTTTATATTCATCTTCCAGCGTATTATTCTTGAGTAGAGATTTTTTTTCAGCGTATTGATAAGCAAGATGTAATTCTCTCCATATGCCCTTTGGTGGGAGAGAATAGAGTTCGTAGCTAATCAAAATAATTTGAGCAAAATACTGGATAATTTTGTGTAGTGCAATAGACAAAGTTGTGGGATCAAGTGGCGTTAGCGAATCCGGCGTATTTGTCGAGTGCTCAACAACCAGTTTGTAACCATCCGCCATTTGCTCTTGTAGAGTTTCTGCTAAATTGGCGATGGTTAATTGTTGCGCTGTTAATGCGCTGGTTTGATGCACATAATGTTTGCTTAACGATCGGCAAATATATTGTACTGAGGTATCGATCAGTTCTAAAATTTCAAATCTGTCTTTTGGCTCAAGAGAGACCTTATTGCAATCACATATTAAATGATAGATTTTTTTTGCGGATTGACCTAAATCTGAGGGTAGGCGCTTTTGCCAAGCCATAACCTCAGCAGGCGTCAATTTGACCTCCTTGCTATTAGTTAGAGTTTGGACTGGAATAGTAAAACCAATTGCCCCTTGGATTTTTTGCATATATTAAAGTATAGTCGATAACTTATAGTTATTGTTTTGTCGCACTTTATTCGTTATTATCCATTAGTTGACAATTTATCCCAGGGGAGCAGAAGCAGTATGGCATCGTATAGCACCAATGAATTTAAAAGTGGGCTTAAGGTTATTTTAGATAATGATCCCTTTGTGATTATAGAAAATGAATTTGTAAAACCTGGGAAAGGCCAGGCATTTAGTCGTGTTAAATTCCGAAATTTAAAAACAGGACGTGTGATAGAACGAACCATGAAGTCAGGAGAAAGTGTAGAAGCGGCCGATGTCGTCGATAAAGACATGCAATATTTATATAATGATGGTGAACGTTGGCATTTTATGGTGCCGGAAACCTTCGAGCAATATGAGTTTGATAAAAAAGTTGTTGGTGATTGTGCGCTTTGGTTAAGAGAACAAGATGTTTGTATCGTGACACTCTGGAATGATTTACCCTTAACAGTCATGCCGCCGAATTTTGTTATCCTTAAAATTGTAGAAACAGATCCGGGCCTTAAAGGCGATACTTCTGGTGGTGGCGGGAAACCTGCAACACTCGAGACCGGCGCTGTTGTTCGTGTGCCTTTATTTGTGCAAATAGGCGAGCTCATTAAAGTAGATACACGTACTGGAGCGTATGTATCCCGTGCAAAAGAGTAAGGATTGGCAACCCACCGGCAGTCTGAAAAATCTGCAATTTCGTGCGCAATTTTTATCGCGCATTCGGGATTTTTTTTATAAAAGAGGCGTTTTGGAAGTTGAAACCCCCTTGATGTGCAGGGGGGCGGCAACGGATCCTTATATCAATCCTATTTCTGTGCTTTATTCGCATCCAAATGCCGATAATCAAAATTATTATTTACAAACATCGCCAGAATTTGCAATGAAGCGTTTATTAGCGGCGGGTAGTGGGCCTATCTATCAGATTTGCAAAGCTTTCCGTCGCGATGAAACAGGCCGATTACACAATCCAGAATTTTCAATGTTGGAGTGGTATCGTCCAGGCTTTGATCACCATGCCTTAATGGACGAAGTAGAAGCTTTGTTATGCCTGATACTGGATACAGAAAAGTCAGAACGTATCACCTATCAAGCAGCCTTTCAAAAATTTTTAGGATTTGACCCGCACGCCATTTCTGCGCAACAACTTAAACAAAGTGCGGTCTCTAAAGGGATTATTCTAAGCCCTTCTACAATGAATACGTTAACAGTCGATGATTGGTTAGATATACTGATGACGCATTGCATAGAGCCGCATTTAGGATTTGATAACCCTATTATGATTTATGATTTTCCCGCTTCTAAAGCGGCTCTGGCAAAGGTGCGGGCCGTTGAACCCGCTGTTGCTGAGCGGTTTGAGGTTTATGTTCGGGGTATAGAATTGGCAAATGGCTACCATGAATTAACAGATCCGGATATTCAGCTTGAACGCATACAAGCGGATTGCGCATATCGAAAAAAAAATGGGTATATGGAAGTTCCCGTTGATGTTTTTTTAATTGAGGCTTTAAAAGCCGGGTTGCCAGATTCAGCAGGGGTTGCTTTAGGGCTTGATCGGTTATTAATGCTTACATTGGGCAGTCACGAAATTCAAGAAGTGATTTCATTTACCACTGATCGGGCTTAAACGATCCTATGCGTTGGCCAAATTGAACAAGTGCGGTTGCTGCAAAAGGCGGATCCCAAGTCACTTTATTTTCTTCAAATAAAAGAATCACCGTTGAACCCAATTTAAAACGCCCCAATTCTTCGCCGCGCTTTAAATAAATAGGATGCTCCAGATGATCCCAAATTTGAATGGATTTGAGACGGGGAGGCGTAATAGTGCCTGTAGAAATCATTTCAATACTACCAACTATCATCGCACCGACCAGGACTACTGCAACGCGCCCAATGGATGTGTTGAAAATAGCAATGACACGTTCATTTCGAGCAAATAAATTGGGTGTACAGCTTGTCGTTTTAAAGTTAACAGAATATAAGCTACCTGGTACGTAGATCATTTGTGTTAATACGCCATCAATTGGCATATGTACGCGATGGTAATCTTTAGGCGCTAAATACACGGTTAGAAAAGATCCGTTCACAAAGGACTCTGCTAATGTAGTGTCCCCGCCTAATAATTCTTCTGCTGTAAAATGGTGTCCCTTGGCTTGAAAAATTTTGCCTTCTGCAATGGTGCCTAGTTGGCTGATTTGACCATCAACGGGGCTTACCAGATCATGAATACCGTTTGCGATGGGGCGCCCCTCTGGTTTTAATGCCCGTGTAAAAAAATCATTAAAGCAAGCATAGGTATAGGGGGTGGGATTAAGGGCTTCTGCTAAGTTAACGGGGTAGCGCCAAACAAAATATTGGATCAGTTTATTTTTGAGCCAGTGAACTTTACAATTTGCAAGCAATCCCGCAAAGGAGGATAGCAAATGTTGAGGTAAAAAACGTTGTAATCTTGATAACAAACAAGTGCTCCTTAGTCTTTAACTGTATTATTTGATTAACTTTTCTTAGCTCTATAATATCAGGGCGTGCAGTTTTAGAACAGCGATTTGTCTCATTTTTTGTCCAATGTTTGCACAATTAATTCGAGTTCTTGTAGGGTTTTTTTAGCGAATTTATTGGCAATACTTTGGCGATGCATTTCGCTTAAATATTGAAGGGGCGTGTCTATTTCTCGTTTTAAAACGAGGTCCTCAAAACACTCTTGCAGGGTTTCTAATGAAGGTTCTACTAATGAATGCACGCGCATGCTAATATCCTTATCTCAAATCAGACAGGCTTGCCTATCTTAAAAATGCCGTTTGCACAACTTAATGTCAGAGTGTATTTTGTTCTAAAACCGTTTGTCAACCCCCCTCATTGTCTTTTCTCGTGCGTGTTTCCAGGCGGGACCATAATTTTTCGAGGCTATAAAATTCACGCGTTTTGGAAAGCATAATATGTACAACCGCAGTGCCTAAATCTACCAAGATCCATTCTCCCTCTGTTTCACCCTCTACCCCAATCGGTAATATCGCATTTTCTTTGGCCCGTTGAACAACACGATTGGCAATGGCAATGACATGGCGACTTGAGTTGCCTGTTGCGATAATCATATAATCTGTTATGCTCGTCAACGTCCGAACATCTAGTGTGACAACATTAATCGCCTTCATATCCTCTAATGTTTCTAGTACAATTGTTTTTAGATTATTCATGATAAGCCCCTGTGAGTGTTAGACAAATAGAAAATAACAGATCCCACGCCGAACCCTGCACGCGGCCCTTTGCTCTATCGTCTACTTGTTTTGATTTAAGCAGAATATTTTGCAGCATGGTGGTGGAAAATCGATGGATAAATGATCGGATTAAAGGTTCACGATTTTTCCAAATGCCATGTTCAGACAGTAAACTGCTGGAGATTTGCCCACCTTGCATTTTAGCGAATAGTGCTAGAATTGTTCTTACTTCTCTTGTGATTGCCCACAAAACTAATATGGGATCAACACCCTCATCTTTTAAGCGCGAAAAGATGCGAGCAGTTTTTTCAACCGAACCAGAAAGACTTGCATCAACGAGATCATATATTGTAAAACGCGCATCTGTGCTTATTATATCGCGAATATTTTCAACCGAAAGTATGGGTGTTTTTTGTGGATCTAGCGATAATTGGAGTTTTGTGATGACTTGACTGGTTGCCAGTAAGTTTCCTTCAGTTCGTTCAAATAGATCTTGTATTACCAGAGGGGTTGTTTTAAAACCAGCAGTAGCAAGTCTTTTTTCAATCCACATTAAAGCTTCTTTGGTAGAGAGTGATCGCGCATAAATGGTGATGCTTTTTTGTTCTAATTGGGAAAACCCTTTGGATTGTTGGATCTTAGTGTCGAGTTTTGAAGCAGAGAATAAAAAAAGGATTGATGTGGAATGTTCAAGCGTTGCCAGCTTGGCGAGTGTGTCAGAAAGACTTTTAGCTATTTTCCCTTCCCCCAAACTACATTCGATTAAGCGCTTTTCTGAGAACAGACTGGGTGTGTTAACACTCGAAAATAAAGACGCCCACTCAAAATTTGAGGTTACTTGAAAAACTTCACGTTCCGTATAGCCTTGTTGTCTTGCTTCGAAACGAATCGCATCCATCGCTTCAGTATGTTGTAGAGGCTCATCGCCAAAAACAAAATAGCAATTTGCTAAACGGCGCTTTAAATGCTGAGCTAAGTCTTGGGCAAGGATTCTCACATGCCCTCCAGAAAAGTTTTCTGGTAGCAAAAGGTTTGGGGATTATCGCTCTTCATGGTCAGGGATCATCGACAACTGTCGCACCAGTTGTGAGGCGGCATCGCGATAGAGCTCTGCTTGAAGGTAAGTACGTTCGTTATCCGTGCCTAAAACAGCATTAGGATTGAGTGTTAATTCGCGTTCTACTGTAACAAGGGTATTGGTTCCAAGCCTTTTGCCTTGGGGATTAGTAAGCTGATAGCTAATCTTTAGTTCAAGCACCGCTCTATTCGGTAGACCATTTGAGCCATAAGCTAAGGTTCGTTCAGCAAACGCTTGGCTTAAAATGGTGAGTGTAGGGATGTTAGTCGTTTTTGTAATGCACGGATCGACTATTGTAATGTTATTACTTTTTAGAAACTGTTTTAAGGTACGTTGAAAAATATCATAGGGTTGATTAGGTAAGATTTGTAGTGTTTGTAAAGATTCTGGTATAGAAAAAGCACCTCTTAAATGAAACCCACAGCCGGTCAGTAGCGAAAGCACTAGAATAAAAGGGAAAGTTATTTTGTGCATGTTCTTAAGCATAAGTATTTTATTTTACCACAATGTTAATCAGTTTTTTGGGGACGATAATAATTTTGTGGATCACTTTTCCCTCAATATGGCGTTTTATGTTTTCATGTGCTAATGCAAGATTTTCTAACGCTTTATTATCAATAGATGTGGGGGCATTAAGCGAACCACGAAGTTTCCCATTCACTTGTAGCGCAAATTCTAAATTGTCTTTAAAGAGCGCTTGGGGATCAAAAGTTGGCCAAGCATGATCGACAATAGCATCCGTGTTTCCCATGGTATGCCACAGTACATGTGTCATGTGGGGTGCAATGGGAGAAAGCATTAAGAGTAATGCTTCTAGCGCTTCTTTAATGCTGTCTTTTACAGTGGTAGACGGGACTTTTATTGTAGAGACAGCAGCAAAGCTTTGTATCGCATTAAGCAACTCCATCATGGCCGCAATAGCGGTATTAAAAGTTTGGCGACGCCCCATATCATCGGTTACTTTGCAAATTGTTTCGTGCAAAACGCGCCTAAAGTTTTTTAGGGTTTCTGGTTCTGATACGGCCATTGTAGCGGTAGACGCTTCTGGCAATAACAAAGTATATTGCATCACCATTTGCCAAAGTCGTTTTAAAAAGCGAGAAGAACCCTCTACACCCGAATCAGACCATTCGAGTGATTGTTCTGGATGCGCTGCAAACATTAAAAATAACCGAACGGTATCAGCACCGTATTGAGTAATCAGATGTTCGGGATCAACCGTGTTTCCCAGCGATTTAGACATTTTAGCGCCGTCTTTAAGCACCATGCCTTGTGTTAATAGCCGTGTGAAGGGTTCATTGCTGTTTAATAATCCGAGGTCGCGCATGGCTTTATGAAAAAAGCGCGCATATAACAAATGTAAAATTGCATGCTCTATGCCGCCAATATATTGATCAACCGGATTCCAGTAGTGAGCACGATCATCTAACATTTTTTCAGTCTGATCAGGGCATGCAAATCGCGCATAATACCAAGAAGATTCTATAAAAGTATCAAAGGTGTCTGTTTCACGTTCAGCAGGTTTAGCACAGGTAGGACAGGTGGTTTTATAAAATTTTGGCATTGTTTTCAATGGAGAACCTACGCCTAAAAAGTCTATTTTTTCGGGTAATACAACAGGCAGATCCGCTTCAGGTACAGGCACTGTACCACAATGATTGCAGTAAATAATGGGAATAGGTGCACCCCAATATCGTTGTCTAGAAACACCCCAGTCTCTTAAGCGCCAGTGTGTTTGGCTTTGGCCTAATTTTTTTTCTGCTAAGAATGCGATAATGGCATTGCAGGCATCAGTATAAGTTAAGCCATTAAATTGAGCAGAATTAATTAATTTTCCTTTTGCAACAAAAGCCGCTTCACTCAAATCGCAGGTTTGACTGTTATCAATTGGCGTAACCACTTGGCGTATAGGCAGCCCATATTTTTTAGCAAATTCATAATCGCGACTGTCGTGCGCGGGAACCGCCATAATGGCACCCGTGCCATATTCCATGAGAACGTAATTGGTAACCCACAAGGGCACGGCTTCTCCGTTAACTGGGTTTATGGCTTTAAGTCCCGTATCTAAACCGCGTTTTTCAAGTGTTGCAAATTCTGCTTCCGCGACTTTGCCGATACGACAGGCTTCAATAAATTGGTGAATTTCTGGGTTATTCTTTGCAACTACCAGGGAAAGGGGGTGTTCAGGTGCAATCGCAACATAGGTAACGCCAAATAAAGTGTCGGGACAAGTGGTAAAAATTTCAATGATATCGGATCGTTCTTCGACTTTAAATTGTACCGAAGCACCCGTTGCTTTACCTATCCAATTGCGTTGCATGGTTTTAACAGATTCTGGCCAACCGGTTAATGTGTCTAAATCGTTTAACAGCTCTTCAGCATACGCCGTAATTTTTAAAAACCATTGCGGAATTTCGCGACGTTCAACTTTCGCGCCAGAACGCCAGCCACACCCATCGATAACTTGTTCATTGGCTAAAACGGTTTGATCAACAGGATCCCAATTAACAACAGAATTTTTTTTGTAGACTAAGCCTTTTTCAAAGAGTTTAACGAAAAACCATTGTTCCCAACGATAGTAATCGGGTTTACAAGTCGCCAATTCGCGATCCCAATCATATCCAAAACCTAAGCGTTTAAATTGTTGTCGCATCAGATCAATATTTTTGTAAGTCCATTCGGCAGGGGGTACTTTATGTTTGATTGCCGCATTTTCTGCGGGCAAACCAAATGCGTCCCAGCCAATAGGTTGTAATACATTTTTGCCTTGCATGCGTTGGAAACGGCTGATGACATCGCCGATGGTGTAGTTACGCACGTGTCCCATGTGTAAGCTGCCGCTTGGGTAAGGGAACATACTTAGGCAGTAAAATTTTTCGCGCAGGGGATCCTCATTGGCCTTAAATGTTTGAGATTTCTGCCAATAGGCCTGTGCTTCTGCTTCAATTTTCTGCGGATTATATTGAGATTCCATGGGTTATCGTCGCTTTAAATTTTGTGTCTATAGCATAACAGACGCCCCGGCAGAATAAAACAGGCTAATAGTAATACCAAAAGTGGCCATAATCCGACGCTCACCCATGGCGTGGTGCCCGTCATACTCTGGAAAGTACCGCTTAATACCCTGGCTTCAAATTGTGGGATTGTTGCTGCCAATTTTCCTTTGGGATCAATAATGGCGGTAATGCCACTTGTCGTTGCGCGCAACACCATACGACCCGTTTCAAGCGCACGCATTTGGGCAATTTCTAAATGTTGATAGGGGCCCCACGATTCGCCAAACCAACCATCTTCACTCAAAGTAATAATGGCATCTGCATTTCGTAGGGTGTCTCTCAGTAATTCCGGAAAAGCAATTTCATAGCAAATTAAGGGTACTAATTTGAGATCGCCGGCGGTTATTAAAGGTTGTTGTGCGGGACCCGATGTAAAACTGGACATGGGCAGATCAAAAAAACCAATGAGACCTCTTAACCAATTATCAAACGGCAGAAAATCACCAAAAGGCACCAAGTGATATTTGTGATAAATGCCATGGCCATCCCCCAGTGCAATTAATGAATTATGATATTCTTCTTTGCTGTTGATCACTTGGATCCCTGCAATTAAGGTTGAGTGCTGCGAAAGCGCACGTTTTTCTAATTCATCGAAATAGGGTTTTGAATAAGGCAAAGGTAAGGGAATAGCACTTTCTGGCCATAAGATAAGATCAGCGCCCCATTCTTTTTCGGTGAGTTTTCCATAGGTTTTTTCGGTTGAGCCAATGGGATCCATGCTCGTAAATTTATCGAAAGGCTTAATGTTACCTTGCACTAAACGGACGGTATACAACTTTGGATTGGGTTTTGTAAAATCGTGCTGTTGCAAAAAATATCCGATACCCCAAATCAGAACAATTAAAAAACTTCCCATTGCTTTGATTTTTCGCTGTCCAGTCAACAAAACAATCAGTGCACCACTCGTGAGTAAAACAGCGGTTGAAACGCCATAGACACTCATAATAGGCGCGTAGCCGCTGAGGGGTGTTTCTAATTGGCTATAGCCTAAATATAACCACGGAAATCCTGTGAACAACCAACTTCTTAACCATTCGAATAATACCCAAGTGCTGGGAAAACCGAGCAGACAAAACGTGGCCGTGTTGCCACGAAAAAAGCGTTTTAGGACGTAACCCTGTGTTGCAATAAAAAGTGCCAGCACAATAACAAGCAGGGAGGTGATTAAAACGGCTAAAGGGATATTGGTATTGCCATAGCGGTGAATGCTGACAAACACCCAAGAGACGCCTACCCCAAACATGCCCAGGCCATACCCTAGTCCAGACATAAATGCCTGTCTAGGTGTTGTATTCTTTAGCCAAACCCAGAGCAAAATGGCAGGGGAGACTATGGCCAATAGCCAGAGGTGGTGGGGCGCAAATGCCCCTGGCAGTATCGCCCCTGCTAGAATAGCTATTACAAATAACCGATATCTAATATTTGACCTGAGATTTGCCATCGTTTTTCCCGATATATGATAGGCACTTATTCTACGCTAGGTAAGCATTATCTAAAAGCAGTAACAAGTAGTATAGTAACGCAACGCGAGGGAACGTTAACAGTTAACTAACTTTTTTGTCTGCATCAGTTTCAAAGAGATCACAAAGCGTTGCTTTGCTGCTAATCAGCTCTTCGGAGTATTTGTTTTTCTTTAGAGAATCGCTAATAATCATTGATAAAAATATTTGTTTATTAGTTTTGGATTGCTCTTTAAAAACCTTAATTTTGCGTTCAAGTTCGCCTGCAACTTTCTTGTTGATTTCAAAAACCCCTTGGTAATATTTTATTTCGCATAATGTAATAACGCCATCATTTCTATCAAAAAGTAAGTCAATTTGCGCGCCTTCTGATTTACCTTTGCCATCGGATTGGCAATGCCAGGATCCTGCTAAAGCACCCGGTGGAATAAAAAGGGCTTTTTTAATTTGAGTGATGTGTTTTAAACAAATAGATTCAAAAGCATAGCCAGACCAGCTGTGCCAAGCTGGGGTCTTATGCTTTGATGTCCAGTACGTAGGCTCAACTTCATTCTCTATTTGGCGCCAAACAGGGAAAATCCAGGTGAGATAAAACAAACAATACTCATCAATTAATTTATAATAGAGGCCTTTTTCTGTGTATCCGATTGGCACAAAACTTTTAATAAATCCCGCTTGCTCTAGCGCGACCAAACGTTTTGTTAAAGTTCCGCCCGTTTCAAATTTTGTAGATTTTTCTAGTTGTATGCGAGAAATACCATATCTTTTCTTTGCTATTGTTTTAATCAATTCGATATAAATATCTGCATTTTCGAATAGAGAGGCAAACAATTTGTCAAATTCTTTAAATAACGGACTGTTTCTTAAGAAACAGAGCTGAGATATGTTTTGAGCGGCAGACAGATTGGGTTTAACTTTTCCAAGATAGTGTGGAATACCCCCTAAAGTCATATAAAGTTCCGTTACTTGTTTTTGGTTAAACTTACAACCAATATAATTCAAATAAGCATCTGTTTCTTTGAGTGAAAATGGATAGATGCGCAGTTCCAGGGTGATTCTATTATGTAACCCACCTTTATCGTTAATGATATTGTTGATTATCCAAGAGGCGGCAGAGCCACAAATAATGAGTATTATTTTATCGTTTTTTGACCATTTTGTATTCCAGTAATGATCCAAGGCTTTTTTAAATCCAGACTTTTGTGATGCTAACCACGGCACTTCATCGAAAAATAAAACAATCTTTTTTTGTTTTGAGAATTGTGTAATGATGTTAGTTAATAGCTCAAAGGCATCCATCCAATTTTTGGGTTTTTCTACATTCATGTTCAGTTCGCTGAAAAAAGTTTCATTCAGCGCTTTTGTGAAGATAGCCAGTTGCTCTTTTAGCGTCCCTTTATGCAATCCAGTGGTTGAGAAATACAAGCAGGGTTTTTTTAAGAAAAATTGTTCGATAAGATAAGTTTTACCAACCCGCCGCCGACCATACACAGCAACAAATTCTGCTTTTTTAGAGTTGAAAATATCGGTTAAAATATTTTGCTCTGCTTTTCGTCCAATAATCATTTTTTTCATCGGGGGCGCATCCTGAGTTGTGGCTGAGTTTAATTATACTAAACTCAGCCACAACTATCAAGATCGAGCAAGTTGTGGCTGAGTATAATTTTGCTAAACTCAGCCACAACTCTCTTTTGAAGGGGTAATTTTTTTAAAAATAAGTCAATTAACTAATTCTGTGCGCTGGAGTGCTTTGTTATATAACAGATATTTGTGTGCTATTGCACGGATTAAACCAATTTATGTGTCTTTGCGTCTATGAATAGATATGGATTAATATAAAACTGTATCTATCTAAAGATACAGAATTTCATAAATCTGTGTCTATATATTGTTTGCGAGAAATATAAAGCCTTCTGCTTCTCCATGTTTATTAGATATCGCTAATGGGCATTCGGCATTTGCAGATTATAAAAGGTATAGTGAACCTACACGTCGTAGTTTAGGAGAAAAAATCTATTTTCACTGATGTTTAGGTGTGTTTTTAACATGTTCTTAATGCAATAGCATTGACATTATCATTAAAATTTGTTTTAATCATGCTATAAAAAATAAGTGCAATTTTTTGCAGTTCCTGAAAAAAGTTCGCGCGACTGAGGACGTGCACCTAAAAACAGGGATTGTTATATATGAATAACATTAGAATTACTTAATAATTTAGCAATCAATATTTTGGAGATGTAGTATGAATGCCGAAGATAAAGTTCGAGAAGTCCCACCAGCATATAAAATATTTCGAGAAATAACCCAAATTGCATATCGGATACTTCGACAAGACTGGCATCCTGATGCTACAGAGGCAGAAATTCAATATCAACTGGGGATGAAGTTATATGCAAGACATGCCTCGCTAGAAGATGATGTTGAAGCTGCCCAAATGTTTGCTTTAGCTGTTCAAGACAATCATGTAGAAGCGCAATATGTATTAGGAGTAATGCTTGTTAAGGGTGAAGGTGGCCGAACAAAAAATGAAGAAGGGGGTGCTCGACTATTGAGATTAGCTGCTTCGCAGGGACATGAAAAAGCAAAAAAATGGCTTATCCGGCTGGATGAGGAAGCTCAAGAAACGGTTAGATTATTAGGGGAATATTTAAAAAAACACCCAAATGACATTAAATCGAAAAGTGCCAATAAAAAATCAGAAAAAAAAATAGAACAAGAAGAAAAGCCAAAAGCAAAACAAGAAAAAAGCAGCACGCAAGAGATCCCGCCAACAAAAAAAATAACGCTCAAAGCCCCATTAACAATAAAAGTAACGCCAAAAACCTTGTTCTGTAATGAACTTCAAGTAAAAACTGAAGAGTTGAACAAGATGCGCTCTGCAATAGTTCAAGCAAGAAAATTACAAGAAACGATCGTGCAACATATTAAGACGAGTGCGGATAGACTTGTACAGCCACTTGAAGGCCTTCCTGAGAATAAGTCACGCTTGCTTGGATTAGAAGCAAATTTAATGGATTTGAGGACATTAGAAACATATGTTGTTTCTATTAAGGCGTCAGAGGAAATAATTGATCGCTTTTTAGAACTGCTTATGGGGCTTCAAGGAAAAGCATCAGACAAAGAAAACTTGAAGTTACAAGAGAAGTTTGAAAACATTTTTACGGTAGAAAAATTTTTAACGTTGCGAGAAGCGTCAGCTAAAAACGAGAACATAAAGGACGAAGTGTTTGACAGTGGATTGATTGCTTTAAAAGAAAAATGGGATTTATTGCTGGTTCCAGCAGATAAAATAGTTGCAAAGTGTATCGGTATGATGGAAAGCTTGATTGTTGTTTTGAAAAAACGCGTAGAGAGGCACTTAGAATTTAAGGTGCGTGTGCCAGAATTAGGTAAGAAAGAAGCAGCAGAATCAGAGGCTTTTTTAGCTTTAGGTAAAGTTCCTGCAATTAAGGATACATTTCAAAAAATAGTTTTACAAGAACTTAAAGTGGCTCTGCTAAGCACAGCCAACGAAGAAAAAACAGCGCAGGATTGTGTGGTGCAACATTCTCAAAAAACATCTTCATCAGAAGACTCAGGAAACGAGCGTAGTGAACCAGTAAGGCGTGTTGCGCGTGCAGCAAGAGAGCAAGATCCACAGCCAGCGGATAGAGAGCCTCAGGAAGAGAATGTGTTATTAGCACCTAAGAAGTTGTCTAAAGCAGCACGTAAAGCATATTACACACAGCAACAAGCGGCTAAACGCGCTCAGGTGTTACAAAAGGAGCAAGCTCGTGCTAGAGCCTGTAAACTTGAAGCAGTACTTGCTGGAGCAGAGGTGTTTCTACCATGCGAAATCAAAAAAGTACAAGAAGAAAAAACAAAAGAGAGACAAAGCCCACTTTTTAAAGAGAAAACAATAGAATCTCATAAAGAATTACAAAAATTGAAATCTATTATAAGAATAATAACAGAAACAGGGGTATGGACTCGAGAAAGAAAATATGCAGTCTTACAAAGCTTTGCTTTCCTAAATGAAGTTATTTCAGAACAACACGAGCATCTCGCAACCAAAAAAGTTTCAAAATGCCTTAGAAATGCAATTTTTAAACAATATAAAGAAGTTATGAATATTGTTCAAAGTCCTGCAAATCTGTTAGGCATGGTAAATGCATGGATTATGTTTTTAGAAACGCCAGATGAAATGTGTTCCTCTGCTAAAGAAAAGGCCGTGTTAAGCAAAGTATCGTCAGAGTTATTGAGTAAAATTTACAGGTTTGGGGAAGCATTGTCAAAAGAAACTGATATTCGTAAAAGCTGCGTTGCTTTTGAAGAAATGATGCATTTTGGCAATAGCCAATGTTATGAAACAGAGTGTAATATCCGTTTGGTATCAGAAAAAATCGGAGAGTTTGAAAACTTCGTTGAAAGAGAGCGTGAAATAGTTATCGTTCGCAATCAAAGCCAAGATACGATTACAGTTTTTTATAAGAATAAAAATAGTTGTGAAATTGCTCGGTTTAATTGTAGCCAAGTGCAGCAGGAATTGTTTTTGAATTTAACTTTCAATAACGAAAGACTTGATAAAAACGAAAGCACTCAGGAAGTTTATAAACAAATTTACATGGCAGTTACCTTAAGAGAAGGCTCCATTTGCTCGGGAGATGATATCATTGGATGTGAGGCAGCTCGTTTTTACTGGGCAATCACGGGTTCAGAACTCGTGCGTTTGGATAAAACGGCTAAAATCCCAGGAGAGGATAATGCAAAAAGTTTATTAATAAAGTTTGTATTAGAACGTTCAGAGCATCTAAAGAGAGGAAGAAAGGCAAGGCATTTTAAACCATTTGAAACAGTGGAAACAAAAAATAGCAATGAATGTGTTGACACAGATTTTACAGTGCTATTGTTCGCACAGAATATGCAGCCTCCTACTTCTCCATGTTTACTAGATATCGCTAATGGGCATTCAGCAAATTTACCCAATGGACAGCCGCATCCAAGCGTGTCTCCTGTTGTGCCGGCCGTTGCAAGCCCTAAAGTCAAAGGCCCTTAGGTCAAGTTTGTTTGTCCGCAATAGCGGCATTAAAATCATTCATAAAAAAGTTGAGATTATAACATCCTTAAACCATACTGTGCTTTACCCATTTTTTTAAGATTCACGAGGGAGGAGGCAATGATGCTTAAGCATTGGCATTTGGTGCAAATGAACAAGGGAGGTCCAAACAGTGTGTAAAACGTATTTGATTAAGGAGAATGGAACATGCGTGTCGAAAAGGAGAGTCAAGCGGAGGGGGAGCTCGCTGCGATAGAGCCTGCGAGCGAACGTCAGGATGATCTCAAGCCATTAGATAAGCTACAATTTGCAAAATGGGTGCTAAAAGGCATCTTTGTGTTTTTTGTCATCAGTATTGTGGTTAGGTTATATCAAGAGTCGAGTGGCGAAACCTTAATGGATATTTGTCGAACGGGATTATTACCGATAGCCTCTTTTGTGATTGGCGATTATTTTGGGAGTAGGGGTCAGTGAAAATAGCCATTTTGTCGAGACGGGCGAGATTATATTCTACCCAAAGGCTGGTAGAAGCAGCGAAAATACGAGGCCATGAGGTGGAGGTGATTGACACCCTACGTTGTTATATGAATATTGCTTCACATAAACCATCCATTCATTACAAAGGTCGGAAATTAGAGGGGTTTGACGCGGTTATTCCGCGTATTGGCGCTTCTATTACGTTTTATGGTACCGCAGTTTTGCGACAATGCGAGATGATGGGCATTTTTCCGGTGAATGAATCGGTCGCCATTTCGCGATCGCGTGATAAATTGCGTTCTTTACAGTTACTAGCACGCAAGGGCATTGGTTTACCCGTGACAGGATTTGCACATTCTCCAGATGAAACACATGATTTAATTCATTTAGTGGGTGGAAGCCCGTTGGTCATTAAGCTATTAGAAGGCACACAGGGTATGGGTGTTGTATTGGCAGAAACACCAAAAGCCGCAGAAAGCGTTATTGATGCCTTTGCGGGATTAAAAGTGAATATCTTAGTGCAGGAATTTATTAAAGAAGCGGAATGCAGTGATATTCGCTGTTTTGTGGTGGGTGGTAAAGTCGTCGCTACCATGAAGCGTCAGGCAAAGCCAGGTGAATTTCGATCGAATCTACATCGAGGGGGCACCAGCAGTACAGTTAAGATAACCCCAGAAGAACGCTCAACTGCGGTTCGCGCTGCAAAAATTTTGGGCTTAAACGTTGCTGGGGTTGATATTTTACGTTCTAATCATGGGCCTGTTGTATTGGAAGTGAATTCTTCTCCAGGATTGCGCGGTATAGAAACCACAACGGGGCTCGATGTTGCCAGTCTTATTATTGATTTTATAGAGCAGAATGCAAAACCCAATAGTACGGGCACTAAAGGTAAAGGATAAGGCGCTGTGCCACTATTCTTTGTGTTTTGACCCCTGTTTTATTTGCATAACCTGCAAAAGATGAATGCGTCGACTATCGGCTCTTAACACTTTAAATTTATAACCATTGATGGCGACAGATTCCCCACGCTTTGGTAAATGTCCAAATTCTCGTGTCACTAATCCACCGATAGTATCTGCATCTTTATCATCTATATTCGTTTTAAAAAAGTCGTTAAAATCGTCTATAGCGATGAGCGCTTTTACTGCGTAAGTATTTTCATGGTATTTTTTAATGAGCTGATCATCATCAGTATCATACTCATCTTCAATATCACCGACAATTTGTTCTAACACATCTTCAATGGTAATAAGACCCGTGACACCACCGTATTCGTCAACAACCACTGCCATGTGGTTTCGATTCTTGCGAAATTCTTGTAGTAACACATCTAGACGTTTGCTTTCGGGTACAAATACCGCAGGGCGTAATATTTCGCGAATATTAAAGGGTTTATTGGCAGTTGAATCAAAGGCATAAGACAAGAGATCTTTTGCCAATAAGATGCCCAAAACTTCATCTTTATTTTCACCAATAACAGGAAAGCGAGAATGCACTGTGGTAATCACGATAGGCAGAATTTGATCAAAAGGCATGTCTTGATCAATCACGATAATGTGAGACCGTGGGATCATAATATCGCGCACCCGAAGTTCTGGTACTTGTAAGATGCCTTCAATCATCCCCAGTGCATTCAGATCTAATAATCTTCTTTCAGTTGCATCTCGTAAAATTTCGATCAATTCGTTACGATCGCGTGGCTCGCCAGCCAGAATTTGACCAATTTTTTCTAACCAAGTTCGGGTGGGTGAGTGTGATATTTGTGGTTCGTCACTCATGAAACAATTACATCTCCATAAGGGGGTGGAAAATTAAGTCGAAGTAAAAGTTCTGTTTCCAGACTTTCCATTTCGACGGCATCGTTGTCAAGCTCGTGGGTGTATCCTAATAAATGCAAGGTGCCGTGGATCACCATGTGTGCCCAGTGTGCGAGAAGCGACTTATTTTGTTCAAGAGCTTCTTGCTCAACAACGGGTGCACAAATAACGATATCTCCGAGCAAACGGTTGGCGATGCCCGGTTCAGGATCATAAGGAAAGGATAATACGTTTGTAGGCCCCGGCTTGTTTCGATATTGTTGGTTCAGATCAGCGCTTTCGGCTTCATCCACAATCCGAATGGTTAATTCACCCGTTTCAACACGGTTATAAAGCGTTAAACTGACCCATTCTCGAATTTGTGCTGGGTGGGGTAATGTTTTTGCATGGGTAGCGATTTGCAATTCAAGCTCAATGCTCACCGGCATTTTCCTTCGGAATGATTGTATCAAATATATGTACTGAAGAATCGCGCAAATGTATATTAACCGTCTAACGGGGCCTCCCCGATCTTATATCTTAAGCATAACCCGGAATTGTCGCTTAAGCTACCCATTTTCGTTATTTTGAGCATGTATTTGTTTGTTGGACAACTTGATATGGGTGCGCATTTTGTTCGAATACACTAGTCGTGTATTATTGATAATCTTTGCGGGCGCATGAAGAGGCATCACATGAAAACGTATTTATTTTACGATATTGAAACCACGGGCTTAAACAAAGCGTTTGATCAGGTATTACATTTCGCTGCAATTAGGACAGATCTCAATTTTCAAGAAATAGAACGCTATGAGCTTATCGTTAAGCTTAATCCTGATGTCACGCCATCACCCGAGGCGATGCTTGTGCATCGCATGAAGTTAAGCGATATTGCTAATGGGATTTCTGAATATGAGGCCGTAAGAAAAATTCATCAATGGATGAATGAACCCGGCACTATCAGCTTAGGGTATAATACCCTGGGATTTGATGATGAATTTTTACGTTTTTCTTTTTATAGAAATTTATTGCCGCCTTATACGCATCAGTATGCAAATCAGTGTTCTCGCATGGATATCTATCCGATTGTCGTTCTGTATTATCTATTTAAAAATTCAACAATCGAATGGCCTGAGGTTAATGGAGGTGTTTCTCTTAAACTGGAAGATCT
>Ga0207045_1076_pt1 | contig 21751 bp, 13 predicted proteins | sample Alteio_BWMinCont_69_FD_153299 | JGI IMG/M metagenome (GOLD analysis project Ga0207045, IMG submission 153299) | Enriched cells from forest soil in Barre Woods Harvard Forest LTER site, Petersham, Massachusetts, United States -... | ecosystem: Environmental > Terrestrial > Soil > Temperate forest >... | reverse complement strand
GGGCTTACGTTGCCAGTCCCCGAGAAACCTGACCACGGATCCTGAAAGGAGAGTGGTGTGGTTCCGGCATAGAAGGTGAAGGTCGGGCTGAAGGGGCTGATGTCGGCGGTGTGGTTGTAGAACGAATAAGACAGGGGAGCCGTGAACAACCCGAAGCCGGCTCGAACGGACGTATGCGGAAAGGAACGCGGCTGGAATGCTATGCCGAGCCTTGGCTCAAAGTATCCATAGGTTGTTGGCATGAGCGAATCGTCGACGCCACGGTCACCTGGAAAGACCAGTCCGGTTGGGGCATTGGGGAACATCACGCTCTGTTCGCCAGGGATAAATGCCGCGCCGCGGCCGCCTGCAACGCTGGGAGGTAGATTGGGATCCCAGCGCAGGCCTGCGGTGAGAGTTAGATTGGGCCGGATGCGATATTGATCCTGTGCGAAAAGTCCAAGCTGCCAGCCGGTGACTTTGGCAATTTCGCCGGCGCCCTGCGTGAATCCGCCTAGGTCGCCCATAAGAAAGTCAGCCAGTCCGAAGCCGGTATACGAGCCGTAGAAGGAAACGATGGGCTGCGTCGGATATTGCGTGCTTTCCTGCGCATACTGGTGCCAGGCATTCACGCCAAAGGAGAGCGTGTGGTTGCCAATGGTATTCGTGAAAGTGTCGGAAACTCCGATGGTCGTCCGCAACTCCTGCGACGGCTCGGTGTAGCCGGTCTGGAATCCATTGGTAATATTCAATCCCTCGATATAGCACTGACCGGGAAGCTCATTGACATTGATATATCGCGACAGACACATCGGCTGGCCGCTGCTGTCGTTGAGCGTCGCTGAGCTGTGCGCCGACATCTGCGTCCAGAAGCCGGTGAAGACATTCACCATGGATGGGCTGATCGTCCAGGTATGGCTCAGAGCGTTGTTGTAATACTCCATCGGCTCGTTCATGATCTGGACGTAGGCCGGCAGGACCAGCACCGAGAGGATGTTGCCGTTGATGTCGCCTGAGGGCTGGTTGAAGTAGTTGAGATAGCTGCGCAGGGAGAGCCGCTGGCTGGCGGAGATGTCGTAATCGAGCCGCCCTGTTCCCTCGTCGAAGTTATTAATGATCTTTCCGGTTACGTAATTCACCTGGCCCGTGGATGCCACCTGCCCGAGCGGCAGCCCGGTCTTGGTAATTGTCACCGCAGCTGGACTGAATAGCGCCGGATTGATCTGGTTCGGTACTCCGTTCACCGTCGCGAAGGGCGCTTTCAAGGTGAGTGGCACGGCGCTGAAGTCGCCGTTGAGCATCGCCGCTGTGGGGGTATAAGCCACGTTCGATGCGGCATTGCTCACGCTGCGCGTTCCCTGGTAGTTCACGAAGAAGAAGAGCTTGTCTCTGAGGATTGGGCCCCCAACTTCGCCACCGAATTGGTTGCGCTTCAAGCTGTCGACGGCGTGCGTGAAATAGTCGCCGGCATTCAGATCGTTGTTGCGAATGAATTCGAAGACTCCGCCGTGAAACTGGTTGGCTCCCGACCGGGTTTGAATGCTGACGACCGCGCCTGGAGCGAAGCCATAATGAGCGTCAAAGTTATTGGAGATGACGCGAAACTCCTGGGTCGCATCGGCATTCGGAAAGGGAGCGGCAAGAAGCAGGTAGCTGTCAATGTTGGGCACGCCATCGAGCAGATAGTAGGTGCTGCCCTGGCGTCCGCCATTTGCCGAGGCTCCCGTTTCAGTGGGAAAGGAGAAGCCGCTTTGAATCGCTCCGCCGCCGGTGTTCAAGACGTTAGTCGTTCCCGGCGAGAGCAGCACCAGGCTGGAGGGATCGCGGCCATTGAGCGGCAGCTGGGTAACGGAGTGCTGGTTCACAACCGAACTGATCTCGGCCGAAGTGGTGTTGATCAGTTCGGCGTTGGCGGTTACCGTTACGGTTTGTTGGAGGTCTCCTACCTTGAGGGCAACATTCTGGGTCGCCGATGCATTCACGGTGAGGACCAGCCCGTTCTGAATATATCGTTGGAATCCGGTGTCTTCAACGGTGAGAGTGTAGGGTCCCGGAGGTAGCGGCGCCAGGTTGTACAGTCCCTCCGCGTTGCTCACTACAGACTGCGTCAGGTTCGTATCCAGATTGCGAACCGAGACCTTCGCTCCAGGAATCGCCGCGCCACCGACATCGGTAATCTGTCCGCTTAAACCGGCGCTGGTGGTCTGGGCAAAGCTGATCGACGCACAGAAACAAGCTGCAATGCTTAGCACTGTTTTGATCAGTGTTGATTTTAAGAATTCTCGCATCACCTTTATTGCCTCCAAAAATGTGGCAAGTTGCACTACCAGTACGTTTCTTCTTGTGGCGTACGGAAAAACCTGAGAATGCCCCCATTGCCACCGAGAAATGTATGCCTATGGATTGACAACGCGAATCCGACGAAAGTCGGACTGGCAAGAAAAACCCGTCGGGCGTGAAGAACCGTTTGCGTGTCCTGACACAGGTGACCGCGCAAAGAGCGGTAATTCCGGTGTTACACTGCACACACTTAAGGTCCGTACTGTGCCGATGCCTCTTTCCGGCTGTTAACTATGTTGTTTCGTTTCACTGAAAAGATCGACAAGGAAGCGCTTTCTTCACGCCGGTGGCGGCCGCAAGCAAAACCATTCTTCTGGTATATCGTGGTCCTTCTGATCGTGCTGGCGCAGCATTGTGCCAAGGCTCAGGCGACGTTCCAGACGCAATACACGCGGCGGGTCTGGCATATTCAGGATGGATTGCCGGAAGAAACCGTTCAGGCAATCCGGCAGGGCCGTGACGGCTATCTCTGGATCGGCACCACCGGCGGCCTGGTGCGTTTCGACGGCTCCCGATTTGTGCACGCCCTGCAGTCACCGCAGCATATTGCGCCGACCGACGACAGCACCTTCTGCATTCTTACTGCCCATGATGGCAGCTTATGGCTCGGCACAGAAGGCGAAGGGCTGCTGCACTATGAGAATGGCATCTTCCGTGGATACACCGCAGTCGACGGTCTCACCGACAGTTTTGTGCGCAGTGTGATCGAGGACAGTCAGAAGCGTCTCTGGATCGGCACCGATAATGGCCTCTTTCGCATGGTGGGCGGCAAGATCGAAATGGTGGACACCTCTCCCTACGCCCCCCTGGCCGTTCATGCGATCTTCGAGGATCGCGACCACCGCGTGTGGGTCGGAGGCTCGCAACTCATTGCTTTTGATGCGAAGGGATTCACGCGCTATCAGCTGCCCGGCGCCTTCAGCGAGAATCGCGTCAAATCTATCTATCAAACCAGTGACGGCACCGTCTGGGTCGGCACGGTCGGCGGCTTGAATCGTTTGGTTGCCGGCCGCTTCGAGTCGGTTCCTGAGATCACAGGCACGGTACGCACGCTTACGCAGACCTCGGATGGCACATTGTGGATTGGTACCATCGGGAACGGCCTCTCCACCTATAAGAATGGTGTGTTCGTGCTGATGAGCGGCAACGGTCTGCTACCCAGCAAGACCGTACTCAGCATCTTTGAAGATGATTCGCAGCAGGTTTGGATCGGAACGCAGGACGGCCTGGTGCGCCTGAGCAAAACTCCGGTCAGCGTTACGCCACTCCCCGGCGGCGCAGATACCGACTACCAGACAATTTCTTATGATCCTGACGGGACGATCTGGGCTGTGGCGTCCAGTGTTTATGCCATCCGCGATGGCGTTGCCCGGCCGCACAAATTCGTTGGAATGCCGAATCTCCCGATCCGGAATGTCTTTCGTGACCGCGCCGGGACGCTTTGGATCGGCACCGACGGCAGTGGCGTGTATCACCTGACGCCCGAGGGAGCCGTTCACTATTCCGCACCGGAACGCCTGGCCAATAATTTTGTTCGCGCCTTTCTGCAAACACGCGATGGGACCATGTGGATCGCGACCGATGAGGGCGTGAGCCGAGTGAGTGGAGAGCATGTCCAGAACTTTCGCGTTCGCGATGGTCTGGCCTACTTCAGCACGCGCGCACTGATCGAAGATCGCGACAACGGCATTTGGATCGGCACCGATCACGGACTCAGCCATTGGCGCGCCGGCGCCTTCCTGCGCGATACGGCGACCGAAACACTACGCAATGAGAAGGTCTGGTCGATTCTTCAGGACAGCAACGGCGATATCTGGTTCGGCACGCGGGATCACGGCCTCTTCCGCTATGCTTCCGGAAAATTGACGCAGTACACCATGGCGCAGGGGCTGGCCAGCAACAGCGTCTATCAGATTCTTGAAGACAGTCGGGGAGAACTCTGGTTGAGCGGGCCGAACACTATCTCCTCGTTTCACCTTGCCCGGCTCACTGCAGAGTCCTTCCAACGAACCTCCTTCCTCGGCGTCACCGTCTATGACATGCCCTATGGTGGAGACGGCGCGCAGATGTACGGTGGCCGCCAGCCCTCGGGATGCCTGGGGCCGGATGGCGGAGTATGGTTTCCAAGCAACAAAGGCGCGATTCACGTTCTGCCTGAACAGTCGCAGGCGCACGCCGTTCCCCGCACTCTGATCACCGGAGCCGTTTCTGATGGCCGCGAGCTTTCCGTTGGAACACGGCTGGTGCTGCCCGCCGACTCTTCGCGCCTTCAGCTGGCCTTCACGCCGCTCATGCTTCGTCCCCAGGAGGCCATACGCTTCCGCTATCGCCTGGATGACTTCGATCCCGGCTGGACCTACACCGCGACAAATCGTGAAGCTACCTATACCAACCTGCCTGCGGGAAAGTACACGTTTCGTGTCATCGCCTTTGAGGTGAACCATCCCGAACTCACCTCCGAGGTCTCGCTGAATATCACCAAAGAGCCGTATTTCTACAACACCTGGTGGTTCCTTAGTCTGTGTTTGCTGATCGTGTGTCTTATCGTTTGGGGTATCTACCGGTCACGGATACGTATTGTGCGCTCGCGCTTCAATGCCGTGCTCGAAGAGCGCAGCCGCCTGGCGCGCGAGATGCACGACACCGTGATCCAGGGCTGTACCAGCATCTCCGCATTGCTTGAGGCGGTCTCAAGTCTGCAGCGCGAAGACCACACTCCGGAGAAAGACCTGCTCGACTACGCCCGCTCGCAGGTGCGCACCACAATTGACGAGGCTCGCCAGGCTGTCTGGAATCTGCGCCATGACGATGAACCGTTGCAGGATCTTAGCCACTCGATCGCCGTCATTGCCGAGCACACGCGCAAGGAATTCGGCCTGCAGGTGGAATCGAGTACGACAGGAAGACCGCTTCCCGTGCAGGGACCGATCGCGCGGGAGTTGCTGATGGTGATGCGCGAAGCCGTCTACAATGCGGCACTGCACGCGCGTCCCAGCCGCATCGCGATTACGCTTACCTACGAACGTAATGAAGTCATCCTTACGGTTGAAGATGACGGAACAGGTTTCAATCCGCAGGCGCCCGCCAATGATGACAAGCATTACGGCATCGCCGGTATGCGTGAGCGCATGGAGCGCATCCACGGGGAGATGGAACTCTCCAGCGTCGAGGGAAAAGGAACCACGGTTTTGATCCGGCTCGGGCGCTCCCATCTGATGGCATTGCCGGCCGTGGTCGGAATGAAGGTGTAGGCCGCCTGTCGTCTCTTTGATGTATCTGCAAAATTTGTCCGTTCCGACTTTTGTCGGATTCGCCTCTTATGTCCGACTGCCTATAGTTACGAGTGGCCAGAGATAGCTTGCTCTTTGTTACGCTTGTTTGGCTAATTTGATTTACGGCCCCGAGGTTGGTTTTGCATACTGCTCTCCGTTTCCGCCCTGTTCGTTTCTCGGCGTGCCTGTTGCTGGGCATGGGACTCATCAGCCCGTTGCGTGGACAGGAGGCTTCCGCGGTCTTTATCGACGCGAGTGCGCCTGTAGCCGCACCCAAGCCTGTGGAGGCGCAGTTGGGAACGGCGAAGCGTCCCGACGGAGAAACGCTCACGGTGAATTCTCAATATCTCGTCCTGAACGGCAAGCCGTGGCTGCCGGTCATGGGCGAGTTCCACTATTCCCGCTATCCGGAGCAGGAATGGGAGACGGAAATTCTGAAAATGAAGGCCGCGGGTGTTCAGATCGTTGCCACCTACATTTTCTGGATTCACCACGAGGAAGTGGAAGGTCAGTTTGACTGGAGCGGACAGCGTGACCTGCGCCATTTTGTTGACCTATGCGCGAAGCACGGGCTCTATGTTTATCCGCGAATCGGACCATGGGCTCATGGAGAGGTGCGAAATGGAGGGCTGCCGGATTGGGTGGTGAAAAACGGCCCGACGCGGCGCAACGATCCAGCCTATCTCGCTGAAGTTCAGACCCTGTATTCGCAAATCGGAGAGCAGCTCAAAGGGACGTTATGGAAGGATGGCGGTCCGGTCATCGGTATTCAATTAGAAAATGAGTATCACGAAACAGGGCCGGGCGCCGGAGCGGAGCATATCGAGAAATTGAAGCAGCTAGCAGTCGCCGCTGGGCTGGATGTTCCGCTCTATACCATCACCGGTTGGGACGGAGCTGCGGTGCCGCTTGGTGCAGCGCTGCCGGTCTTCGGCGGATATCCCGCCGCACCTTGGTCCCGCGAGCCGGGACCGATGCGCCCGAGCGAGGTGTATGCCTTCCGCTTTGCAAATCGCGTGGCCGGGAACATGGGCACCATCGGAGGCAGCGGGCAGAACGCATCCGCCGCGTATCGAGGCACGCCCTTTCTGACCGCTGAAGTGGGCGGAGGCATCGAAGATACTTATTTTCGGCGCCCTGTCCTCACGGCCGACGATATTGCCGCAATGGCGCCGGTGATGATCGGTTCGGGAGCGAACCTGCTCGGCTTCTACATGTTTCATGGTGGACGCAATCCCGAAGGCCGTCTCAGCACATTGCAGGAGTCGCAGCTTACGGGCTATCCCACCGATGTGCCGGTTAAGTCTTACGACTTTCAGGCGCCGCTCGGCGAATTCGGCGAGGAACGCGAGTCGCTCAAGCGGCTGAAGCTGATGAATTATTTCCTCAATGATTTCGGCAGCCAGCTTGCGCCCATGCAGGTCTACTCGCCCAGCCAGCAGCCTTCGAGTCCGTCGGATCTCGCCGTTCCGAGAGTGGCGGCGCGGGCAGACGCCGAACATGCCTTTGTCTTCTTCAATAACTACGTTCGAAATCTGGCGATGCCGCCTCGCGCCGATTTTCAAGTTCATCTGAAGCTGGGCCGCGAAACCGTGAACATTCCCAGCAGACCCATTGAGGTGCCGCCGGGCGCTTACGGCATCTGGCCCGTCAACATGGACATTGGCGGTTACAAGCTGGTTTACAGCACCGCGCAGCCTTTCAAGCTCTTCAGGAGCAAGGGCGACTCGTATTACTTCTTCTTTGGAATTCCAGATATTGCATCCGAGCTCGCAGTTGCCGGCACACAAAAGCCGTCATCTGTCAGCAATGGCGTCTCCACAAATGTGCGTGATGGAGTTACATATTTTAAGCTCACCGAGACAGCGCAACGGGAAGAGATCACGCTGGGAGAAGCGGGGCACAGCGTACACCTTATCGTGATGCCGCGGGCAGAGGCTGAAAACCTGTGGAACGTGGATGGAAATCTGAATGGCTCGAATCATCTGCTGCTGACTGCTGCGCAGTTCTATTCCGACAATGACCGGCTGTATTTTCATTCTGACGGGAATCCCGATTTCGCTTTCTCGCTCTTTGGAGAGCCAGCGCATGTCGAAGCGAAATCGCCACTTAAGCGGGAAGAAGCCGGTCTGTTTACGAATTATTCGGCTCATCTGGAGCCGGTCTCCTTCCACGTTGATCCGGTTCTGATCAAGCAGGCCGGGATGAGAGGTCCCCTGCAATATGGGCCTCCTGTCAGCTGGAGCAAAGGCCTGGCGCCCATAGCTCCGAATGACGAGGATTTCAAGAAGACAGCAGCGGTCTGGCAAATTAAAGTGCCGACTCATTGTCCTGAAGATGTCAGCAACGTCTTTCTCAAGATTGACTATCGAGGAGATGTCGCGCGCCTCTATAGCGGAGATCGACTGAGCGGAGATCGCCTGCTCGATGACAATTTCTGGAACGGCAACGTCTGGCAGCTTGGCCTGAAGGAAATTGGCGCTGAGGCTGCGGGAGGAACGCTGCAGCTTTCCATCCTTCCGCTTCCGGCGAGCTATCCAATGTACTTGGAGCGTGCTGCAACCAATCCATCGGCTGCCGCTAACGCGAGTGGTCTCAAAGGTGCGACACTTGTGCCTCAATACCAGCTCGTTGTAGATCTGAAAAAATAGCGTGGCCGGCGGTCTGATACTACTCGGCGCGCAGGGCTTCCGTCGGTTCAATCGACGCAGCCCTTCGCGCAGGCAGAATGACCGCCAGTACGGCGATTGCGCCTAATGCGCCGATGGTGACGAGTACCGACAGCGGATCGACGGTGCTTGTTTCAAAAAGTAGCCCACTCAGCAAGCGCGCACAGGCGAAAGCGGCCACCAGGCCAATGGTGATTCCGACAGCGGCGAAGCTGGCGGCCTGGCTCAGGACAAGGCGCAGAATGTCTCCACGTTTGGCTCCCACGGCCATGCGTACGCCGATCTCACGCGTGCGTTGCGTAACGGAGTAGGCGAGCACTCCGTAGATGCCAATCGCGGCCAGCGCGAGCGCCACAAATGCAAATATGCCCAGCAGAGTGGCTGTCATTCTCTGGCGCGTGAGCGAGTCGGAGAGCACTTCATCGACTGTCTGGACGTGATAGATAGGCTGGTTGGGCGCAAGCTCGTAGACCGCCCTTCTGACCATTGACACGATGCTTTGCGGGTCGGAAGCGGTGCGCACCAGGAGCACTTCATGCAGCCCAAATCCGGGCAGATAGATTTCTGGTTGAGGGCCGCTCTCGATTCCCAGATCGTGGGCGTTGGCCACCACTCCGATAACCGGGATCTTCACCGGATGAGCAGTCAGCACTCCAAGAAGTAAATTGGCTCCTACCGGATTTGTAGCAGTGAGATAGCGCTGTGCGAAAGCCTGATTCACGATGAAGAAGCCATTGGGGTCATCGACATCTTTCTGCTTGAAGGTCCTGCCTTGTTCGAGGCCGAGTCCCATCGTGTGGAAGAAATCAGGGCTGACGTAGCGAATCTGCGCCAGGGGAAATGCTCCCGGAGCCAGCGGTGGCGCACCTTCAACAAGAAAATGTGTCATCACCTGTGAAGGCGTCAGAGGAATCTGTGTTGTGCTGCCGGCGGAGAGAACTCCTGGAGTTTGCTTAACCTTGTCGAGCAGTTGTTCATAGAACCGATTTGTTGTCGGAGAAGAATCCTGATATTGCGGCTCAGGCAGCGTGATTTCGAAGGTCAGCAGATGATCGGTTCGAAAGCCGGGATCAGTGGCGACAAGCTTCTGAAAGCTTCGGATCACAAGAGCGCTAAGAAATAAGACGACGACAGCAATGGCGATCTCGCCCGTAATCAACGCGCCTCTGCTCAGGCCATGCCTGCCCGTGCTGGTGCGATCTCCGGGACGCAGAGCTTCTGCCAGCGGCGATGAAGTCTTGACGATCGGCAGCAGTCCGAAGATGAACGCGGTGAGGAAGCAGACGCTCAGTGTGAACAACAGGACAGGAACGCTGATCCGGATGGATGGAATCATGGAAGGATCGAGCCCGGCTGTATGCGATAGCGCGAGGCGCAGCAGCGGTAATGCAAACGCGGCGAGAACCATTCCAAGCGCACCTCCCAGCAGACAGAGAATCACTGTTTGAGCGAGAAACTGAGAAAAGAGCCGGATACGATCGGCGCCGAGCGCCTGGCGAATCGCGACCTCGCGGCGATTTGCAGCTGCTCGCACCATGAGCAGGTTGGCGACGTTGGCGCAAGCGATCAGCAGCACCAGCACTACCGATCCCATGATGCTGAGAATGGCCGGCCGCACCGTTCCAACCAGCTGCTCGCGCAGCGAAGATAGGACCACGGTCACGTTGCGGTTAGTCGCAGGATAGGCTGCGGCAAGACGCGCTGCGATCGTATGCATGTCTGTTTTCGCTTCGTCCAGCTTGACTCCAGGCCGCAACCGGCCGAGAACGTTTACCGAGTGCCAGACGCGCGAGGACCGGGTGGCAGAATCGAGCAGCGAGAGAGGCAGCCATACGTCGCCCTCGGCGGGATAAGCGGCGGTAGGCGGCAAGACTCCGATGATGGTGTAGCTGGTCCCGTTGAGGTCCACGCTGCGCCCTACAATGCCTCGATCTTTGCCGAAGTACCGCTGCCATGCCGACGTGCTCAGCACCGCGACGTGGTCGCTGCCGGGTTTGTCGTCCTGTTCATTGAGTGTGCGCCCGATCAGAGCGGGGACGCCTAGCAGAGAAAAGAAATTGCCGGATGCGAGTACCCGGTGTACTTGCTCGGAATGGCCATTCGCCACAAGCGAGACAGTATCTGGATTCAGCATCGAGTAAGCGGCGATCTTCTCAAAGCTCTTCTGCTGCGCGCGCCAGTCCAGATAATCGGGGAATGTAGCTACAACGCCACCGACCACCTGCGGATGAGTCTCGAAAATATTCACGATGCGCGTCGCGTCGCTGAAGGGAAGCGGCTCAAGCAGCAGGCCGTGGACGACGCTGAAAATAGCGGTGGTGGCTCCAACTCCAAGTGCGAGCGTCACCACCGCTGCGAGGGTAAAACCGGAGGACTTGCGCAATTGACGCAGCGCGTAACGGAAGTCTCGTAACAGGAATTGCATCATTTTCCACCTCGCAGCAGTGATCTAACTCATTTCGCCTGCACTTCCACCGCCTCCGGCAACGCCATATCTCTCCGATGCGCCGGGATCGTTACCTTCTGCCCTTGCGGCAGGTAATGCGCGATCACTTCCGGTTTCGCCCAGTCCAGAGTCCAGCCATCCTCGATCGCCACCAGCGTGTATTCCCCCGGCACCACGCGATACAGAGCGAAGCTGCCGTCCGAGTCGCTCTGGTCGCGCCGGAACATCTCACTGTCGGCCTTGGAATTTCTCGGCGCGAGCAACACCATCACACCTGCGCCGGGCTTTCCATCATGTTTGGCAAAGCCGGTCACCGTGGTCGAGCCCTCGGCCAGCTTCGCGGAGAGCGTCACCGCTTGCGTGCCCACGGTCAACATGTGACCATCTGCAGCCGCGCCAGTTGCTGTCATCTGCGTCACCGCCAGCGCAGTGCCCGGAGCGTTGGCCAGCAGCTCATAGCTTCCCGGTGCGATGCCATGCAAAGTAAAGGTTCCATCGCTCTGCGCGCGCTCTGTGGTCACCGTTCTGCCATCCTGCGAACGCATCGACATCGACATTCGTTCCGGGAGATGTCCTCCGTCGGCCATGACAACTTTTCCCGTAACTTCGGCAAGCTGTGCGCTTTGCGAGACGTCGAGTCGGGCGTCGCTGGTGGCATCGATACTGGTCACATGCTCCGCAAGCCCTCGTCTGCCGCCCAACGCCACCTCGTAGTGTCCGGGGGGAAGACCATCGAACTCCACAGTTGTTTCGCCATCATCGCGTCCTCTGCCTGAGTAGGACATCCCCGTGGGCACAAAATCCGTCGAGCCGAAAACCTCCTGCCGTAGCGAGGGCATTTCGGGGACATCCCCGCGCTGCGCAGGCACCTGCAGAGAAAGATGGATCGCAGGGACCGCGTGCAACGCGAAATTTACCGGTTCCCGATCGCCTGGCTTCACCGGTATGGGAGTTGCCGAATCGGAATCGGTCACATCGGCATAAAATGTCGTCGCGTAGGCAACGTCGAGCGGCAAATGTGTGCTGGTGGTGATTACATTTCCTTGCGCATCTCGCCGGGACGGCGAATGCGTCGCATACCAAGGGGTCGCGCTGACAGAGATGAAATAGTTTCCTGGCTGCAATCGAGCAAATTCATATGCTCCGGTGTCGTCTGTTATGGTCGTTCCCGCATGCACAATGTTGCTCAGACCGTTGCGGGTGTTCTGGCGATAGAGCGAAACCCTGGCCTGCGTCACCGGATCACCGGAGTCATCGGTTACCACGCCGCCGATCACTCCCTGTGGCGAGAGACGAAACCTCAGCCCGGTAGTCGCCTGACCTTCGCCGGTCACGATAGCTGTCGAAAATCCCTCGTGCTCGTCGTAGTTCGCCGCGATGTATCCGCGCCGCGAAGCGCTGAGTGAATACTTTGCAGCGGCAAGGTGTTCGAAGACGAATCGCCCATCCTCTCCGCTGGTCGTTTCGGCAATAAGCGATCCCTGCTGGGGAGCATGCAGCGTGATGTCGACGCGATCGAGCGGCTGTCCGGTTGTCGCGCTCACCACCACGCCGCTGATCGAATATTTTCCTGTGGCCGACACCATCGGCGTTTGCGCAGAAGTCAAGGCAGCAGGCGCAGCCAGTAGTGCCAGTATCATCAAGAGACTTTTCATGGCTGGGCCTCGGCGGTGCTGGATTGTGCCAGTCCCAGTTGTACATTCGCTGTGCCGCTCGCTTCCACCGTCACCGTTTGCCCCATGGCGGCATATTTCGCAAGCCCCTGCGGCGTATGAAAGTCGATCTCCTGCTGAGAATCGAAGGCCACCACGCGATACGGTCCCGGAGCCAGGTTCGAGATGGTGAACTGTCCCGAGTTTTGAACGACGGTTTGCCCAACCTGGCCGGCCGAGGCGAACAGAGGAATCGCGTAGATGTAGACGCGCTGTTGCTCTCCGCTGGCCGGTTGTCCGTTTGTCTCCGATGCCGAGGAGTCAAGCGCATTTGTAAGCTGGCCGGTGATCGATCCGCTGTCATCGCGCAGAGTAATTTCAATTGCCGCCGAAGTGCTTCCCGCTCCCACCACCAAAGGCTCACGCGCCAGATCCACGCCGCCGCTGGTAATCGAACTTACATAGCCTCGGAAAGGAGTTGGCTCCGCCCAATATCGTCCCGGACTCACGTTTTCTATCTCAAATCCGCTACCGTCGTTCCCTGCCGGACGCAATCCATTCGCACCGCCCTGACCGAAGAATTCTTCGGCCGGCGCGAGTGAAAGATTCAGCCCCGCGCTCGCCGAACCGTCTTCCCCGGGCTGGCCTTCAGCCGATGTGTTGCTCTGCGCCGTAAACACCTTTCTTACCGTTACCGGAATCGAATGCAGCGGCAGGATCGACATGCTCAATCCCGTTACCGGCGCACTGGCCACGGTAAATTCGACGCGGCCATACCACTGTGCCTGGCCGAAGACGCCGCGCCCGTAGGATTGCGCCGGTCCCGTCGTGCGCGTCTCCAGCAGATAACTGCCGTTCGGGACATTCGCCTGTGCTGTCGACTGCTGAGCGTTCCATCGTACCGGAAGTCCCAGGGGGCGTCCGCTGCGGTCCAGCACCTGGAAGCTGATGCCGCGGCTCTGTTCGCGATTTGGAACCGCAACGGTTACGGAATAGAACGGTTCGCGTGTCAGCGCAAAATCGGCCTGTCCATGCTGGCCAGGTGTCAGTGTCAGCAATCCCGCTGCCGACATATCGGCGACCCCGGGATAGTAAACGGAGGGATATCCATACACGGTCGCTCCTGCCGCTGCCTGACCGTCCTGCTCGCGCGACGGTTCGGTATAGAGCAGATAAGTTCCCGGCTGGAGTCGCGCAATCCGATACGCGCCTTCGCTGTTCGTCGTCGCCATCCCCTCCATCGTCCATTGATCGCGGCCATTCACGAAGCGTTTGCGATACGCCATGATGCGAATGCCGTCCGCCGCGTCGGAGGTCGACAGAGTTACCTGACCGGTAATCATCGCTTCGGGAGTCAAGTAGAAGGTGAGCTCCGGCATATTTGCGCCCACCTGCACAATATGGATCGAGCTTCGCCGCAGGTTGTATCCTGGACGCCGCACATTGAATTGGGCCGTGCCGCCGGGCAGGTTCACTTCGAAGCGCCCGTCGTTGTCGGTGAGGACCGCATCCTCCTGAGCATTGACCAGGGCTCGCGCAACCGGCTGATGGGTCAGACTGTTGAGAACCGTGCCGCGCACGACATAAGTCTGCGCCTGGCTATCGGAGTCCTCCTGCGCCCCGAGCAGAGTGACGCTCAAGCCCAGCGCACAGAGGAGGGCCACGCTTCGAAGCATCCGAGTCCTGTTCAGCAATACGAGCACGGAGAGACCTGTGCGCCATTTTCAGCGATTCTCAACACGAAAGAAAACCCGGCAGGTTGAAAATTCGCTGCGGCGTAAAGATTGGACGGAAATTTTCGAGTTCAGGTGAGCTTTTATGAAAAGACTTCGGGCAAGGCCTTGCAACAAGTTGGCCCTGCCGCCGAAGATGATTCCTCAGCAAATCTCCGCTTCCACCAGCTCCGCCGTCTCCAGATCCGAGTCCGGGGCAAGGTCCACATCCTGCGGGCCTCTCTCGAAAAATTCCTCTACCACTGCCAGAATCGCGTCGCCGGTCTTCGACTGGTAGATTGACTTGCGCAGCGCTGCCCCGCCGGGTACGCCGTGGGTGAACCAGGAGGCGAACTGCTTCATCTTTCCCTGGACTTCGGGGCCCTGAACTTCCGGGCCCTGAACTTCCCCGCCACGCGCTTCGGGCCCGGGCCCATCATGAAAGTCCAGCAGCATCTCGAAATACGTCCGGATCAGCCGATAGCGATCTATCTTGGTTGGCTCGTCATAGCGGCCGGTGGCCGTGTACTGCGCAATCTGCCGGAAGATCCACGGGTTCGCCGGAGCCGCGCGGCCGATCATCACCGCATCGCAGCCGGTTTCCGCCACCAGCGCGCAAGCATCTTCGGGAGTCCGTATGTCGCCGTTGCCGATTACGGGAATCGTCACCGTGTTCTTCACCGCCGCGATCCACTCCCACCGCGCTTGTCCCGAATATCCCTGCTCGCGGGTGCGCGCATGCAGCGCTACGGCATTCAGTCCCGACTCCTGCGCAAGCTGCGCCAGCTCAACGCAGACGATATGGTCATCGTTCCAGCCCAGCCGGAACTTGACGGTGAAGGGAATTTTGACTGCTGCGCGCACTGATTCGAAGATCTTGCCGATCAGCGGCAGATCGCGCAGCAAACCGCTGCCGCCATTGCACGCCACCACGCGTTTTGCCGGGCAACCGAGGTTCAGGTCCACCATGTCGAAGCCGGTATCTTCAACAATCTTCGCCGCATCGGCCAGCGTCGCGGGATTTGACCCGAAGAGCTGCGCCGAGATCGGATGCTCGTCGTCGTAGAAAGTCAGGTAGCGCTTGCGCTTCGACTCGCGCATCCGCGCCAGGCCATCTGCGGAGGTGAACTCGGTCATGATCAGCCCGCATCCCGATTGCTGATTTGTGATCTCGCTCTCGACCGACGTTTCCCCGTCCGCGCTGGCGCTGAACACGCTGGCATTGCGGATGAACCGCCGGAAGACGGTATCCGTCACACCGGCCATGGGAGCCAGCACCGTCGCCGGAGCCACGGTAACGCTGCCAATTTGCATGGACGCCGGCACCCGCGCGCCCGCAGGCATCGCGTGCTCCACCGGATTGTCCCAATTCTTTTTCATGCGCCTGAATGACCCGAAGAACGATAACCCAACGAAGGAAAGCCCCCGCCGCGGCGGAGGCTTTATCGATCGGGCTTGCTCGATCTTGCCTGGCAGCCTTTACTTCGCTGCCGTCTCCGCCTTGGCGTACTTGCGGCGGAAGCGCTCGACACGGCCTGCGGTATCCACCAGCTTTTGCTTTCCGGTAAAGAACGGATGGCAGCTTGAACAGATTTCTACGTGGATATCGCCCTTATGGGTCGAGCGGGTGGCAAAGTTCGAGCCACAGGCGCACAAGACCCTGATTTCGTTGTAATTCGGATGAACCCCTTGCTTTGGCATGACTCGTCTAAGACCTTTCCTGCGATCCTACTAGTTTACGGAATTTAGATGCTCTTGGCAACGCAAACGCTTCAATGCGGCCCCCAACGCTTCAATACTACTAAGGAGCACCAAGCTCGCGACTCTCCGACCGCTCCGTCCGTGCGGTACTCTTCCAGAGTGCCAAATTTGCCTATGAAAACAATGACGTTCTCGAGATCCGGCGTTGTCCTTATCCTCGTAGCCGGCGGTCTCGCCTTTGCCCAGACTACGGCCCCCGCTCCGGTGCAGGCTACCCCGCAGACCAACTCCAGCTACATCGACGCCAATGGAACCGCTCACGTCACGCGCATCGTTCCGGTGCCGGAAACCATTAGTCCTGAAGCGCAGAGGGTCCTCGCACGGCCAGCCTCCGATGCTCCGCATCCTGAAACCCTCGCCGAGCGCCGCTCGCACACCGACGCCTGGCAGGCGCGCGCCGGAGCCGCATCCAAAGCCGTTTATCCGGTCAATATCACCGAGTCGACCGTCGCCGGCGTGCCTGCCCGCATCGTCACTCCGCTGGAGATTCCCACCGCCAAGCGTGACCGCGTCCTCATCTGCGTCCACGGCGGAGGATTCAACTCCGACTCCGGCTCGCTTACCGAAAGCATTCCTATCGCCAACCTTACGCAGACGAAGGTCGTCTCCGTCCTCTACCGGCTCGCGCCCGAGCATCCCTTTCCCGCCGCGGTCGACGATACGGTCGCTGTATATAAGGAGCTGCTCAAAGCCTACAAACCGCAAAACATCGCGCTCTATGGAACCTCCGCTGGAGCTATCCTCACCGCGCAGACCACGGTCCGCCTCAAACAGCTCGGTTTGCCGCTGCCCGGTGCTCTCGGTATCTTCTCCGGATTGGGCGACTTCAGCCGCGCGGGCGACTCGATGTACCTCTACACGCTCAACGGATTCTCCGGTCACCTCGATCCGCCCACGCCTGACACCGAATACGTTGGCTCAACCGACGTTCGCAATCCGGTCCTTTCGCCGCTCTTCGCCGACGTGCACGACTTTCCGCCCACGCTCTTCATCACCAGTGGACGCGACTTGCTCCTTAGCGGCACCACTATCCTGCACCGCCATTTCCTCGTCGCCGACGTCGACGCCCAGCTCGTCGTCTTCGAGGCCCTGCCGCATGCCTTCTGGAATGACGTCAGCCTCTCCGAATCGAGGGAAGCGTACCAGATCATGGCGAATTTCTTTGATTCGCATTTGGGGAAACAACCGCCTGCGGCGTAACCGCGGAGATTCAACCGCACTTTTGCGCCGTCGACCGGTTGATATACACAGCCCTGCGCCTGCCATACTCTAATTTCATGCCCCAGCCATGCCCTAAATGCGACGGAATGGGAATGCGTGTCCTGCGCCGCCCTGACGGCTCCCAGGTCGCTGAGCCCTGCGAGTGCCGCCACGAGCAACGGGTGGCGAAGCTGCTCGAGCGCGCCCGCATTCCGCGCCGGTATTCAAATTGCACTCTTAAGAACTTCGAAACATCATTCCGCGGTTCTCACGATTCGCTGCGGCTCGCCTTTCTGCAGGCCGACAAATTTGTAACAGCTTATCCCATCGATACAGAAGGTAAGGGGCTGCTTTTCACGGGTACAGCGGGGGTTGGAAAGACACATTTGGGCGTGGGTCTTTTGCATGCGCTTATTACTGAAAGAGGTGCTCAAGCTCTCTTTTGTGATTACCGCGAGCTTCTCAAGGAGATTCAAGAATCCTACAATCCTTCAACCCGCACTACCGAGCTTCAAGTGCTTCGACCTGTATTTCAAGTCGAAGTGCTCATGATCGATGATCTTGGATATATCAAACCAACTGAGTGGGTTTGGGATACCGTCGCAGTAATTCTAAATTCCCGCTATAACGCAAAGAAGACCACAATCATTACTACGAATTATCCAAATCTTCCTCCTAAGTTATTTCGATCTCAGGAGGAGCCAAAGATTTCGCGCCAACAGCGACTAGCCGACGAAGCCATGCGTGAAGAGACACTTGGAGACCGCATTGGAGATCGAATGTGGTCTCGATTAGCCGAAATGTGCATTGAGGTTAATTTGATTGGAGATGACCTTAGACAGAGTGTGAAACGAGCGCGCCTTGGCTAGCGAATAGCCACTCCAATCAGCACTTCTGTCTTTTCGTCTTGACAACCACTGCCGCTCAGCGCGCCATGCGCGAAGAGACGCTCGGAGATCGCATCGGCGAACGCATGCGTTCGCGCCTCGCCGAAATGTACGTCGTGATCGAAATGCGCGGCGACGACTTCCGCCGGACGGTGGGTCGCGCAAGGTTCGCGTAAGAGTAATAATCGATACATGGAACATAATCAGTCGATTGCGCAGAGTTTTGGCCCGCAGGCTGAGGCCTACCTCACAAGTTCAGTCCATTCCAATGGTGCCGATCTCAGTCTTCTCGGCGACGCCATCCGTGCGACCGGCCACCCGCGAGTATTGGATCTCGGTTGCGGAGCCGGACACGCCAGCTTTGCCGCTGCGCCCTTCGCACGAGAGGTCGTCGCTTATGACCTCACCGAATCGATGCTGAATGTTGTCGCCGCCGCTGCAGCAGAGCGCGGGCTGTCCAACATCCGCACGCAACGCGGCTCCGTGGAGCTGCTTCCTTACGACGATGGGGAGTTCGATTGGGTCATCAGCCGCTACAGCGCCCATCATTGGAAAGACGTGCGCCGCGCCCTGCGCGAAATCCAACGCGTGCTGAAGCCGGGAGGCCAGGTCTGCTTCATCGATGTTGCCGGTGGCCCCGAGCCATTGCTCGATACTCATCTTCAAACCGTCGAGTTACTGAGAGACCCTTCCCACGTGCGCAATTACACATCGGGAGAATGGCTTCGCTTCTTTGAAGAGCATTTTTCTCAGCCAAAGATCGACCTTCGCTGGCGGCTGCCCATCGAATTTTCTTCATGGATAACGCGCATCGGCACTCCGGCCGACCGTGTCGCCGCGCTCCATTCATTCTGGTCCGGCGCGCCGGCCGAGGTGGGTGCTTATTACGGGCTTCAGAATGACTTGTCCTTTGAGCTCGACGTACTGATGATTTCGGCTCGAATTGCCAACTGACAAACTATTGCTAAGCTGAGGGGGCAACTTCTCATGGATATCCCTGTCGTTCGTTCCCTCGTGAAGCTCGCTTGCCGACCTTCATTGGCATTCTCGCTGCTGGTGCTGATGCTGACGTTGTTCATCGCCCCGCGTCCGAGTCACGCGCAGGCGCCCGCTTCGGCGTCCGCGCCCGAAGCACAAACGTCCGCTGCGCCGGCCTGGGCCCAGCCTGGTTCCGCTACGCACAACCAGGTTGCACCGCCAACAGATTTTCACCGTCCCAGCAAGAACTTCAACACGCCCATCGGCATCTTCGACGGCCAGTCTGATATTGGAGGCGCTTTGGTGCCGGGCAGCGCGAGCTACGACGCCGCCACTCGGCAATACACCATCAACTCCGCCGGTTACAACATCTGGTACACGCGCGACGAATTCCGCTTCCTCTGGAAGAAGCTTTCCGGTGACGTCTCGCTTGCAGCCGATGTCAGCTTTCCTGATCCCAATGGCTACAACGACCGCAAGGCGGTGCTCATCATTCGCCAGAACCTCGATGACGACGCAAAAGAAATCCTCGTCGGGCTGCATGGCACCGGCATGATCCAACTCGCGCAGCGGCCTGAAAAGAATCTCCTCATCAACGACATCGAATTTCGGATGGGAGGTCGGGGCCTCCCCGGCGGTGCCAGCCCCAACAGCTTTGGCAACGTCATGCCTAAGCGCATCGGCCTCGAGAAGCGGGGAGACGCCTTCGCGCTCTTCGTCAGTGTCGAGGGCGAGCCGATGCACCAGTTCGGTCCACCCATTCAACTGCACCTGGACGAGCCCTTTTATGTCGGCATCGGATTCTGCTCGCATCTGCCTGACAAAGTCGACACGGCGGTGCTCTCTAACGTGGTGCTAGAGAATTCCGCCGGCAAGGTTCACTAGAAGCCGTCTCACATGCGCCTCAACGTTTTCGGCGAAGAGCATGAGCCCCGCTTCGATGGCGGGTCTCACACTTGATGTCTCCAGCGTTTCGGGTTTTATGAGACAGCTTCTAGGCCCAGTCATATAGGCCAGTCGCACGCCGGACTAGCCGGAAGACGATTCGCGCTCTAAATTCAAACAGAGACGCATGATTCCCGCTACGATTCGCCGCCTGTTCAGCATTCCTGTTTTGTTCAACAATCCCGTTTTTCTTCTCGCTCTCGCTTCCGGCCTCATCGCATTCGCGGTGCAGTCGGGAGAGGTGGGCACCTCGGACACGACGCACCGCCTGCAATCGGCTCATTCTTTCTGGACGGCCGAGCCTCCGGTATTTCCGAACGAGTATCCCGAGTTCGGTGTGCACGGCCGCGACGGCAAGCTGCAGAGCTGGTATGGCATCGGCCAATCCCTGCTCATGCTGCCCGCGGATATCGCCGGTACTTACGTCGGGCGGCTTCGGATCTTTGCTGCTTACGACGGCAACGATCCCACCGTGCGCAGCATCCTGGTCAGCTACAGCACGAATATTCTTCTCGCCATTCTGACGTCGCTGGTGTGCTTCCGCTTTCTGCGCCAATTAAGTTTCAGCATCAGGCAAGCGGTGGCCGGCGTGCTGGCCCTCATGCTCGCGACGACACACCTCCACTACACGCAGAACATGATGGAGAACAACTACATCTTTCTGCTCACGCTGACCGGATTCTCCTGTCAGTACAGGTGGCTGCGCGATGGTGACCGGCGCAGTCTCCTGTTTGGCTGCGGCGCCCTTGGTCTCAACCTGCTCACTCGCATCACCACTGCTCTGGATATCCTGGCGGCGGCTCTCTTCGTGCTGCTTCTGCTGTGGTTTGAAGGATCACGGGGACGCGCTCTCTGGCAGCGCTGCCGGATCTATCTCGCAACCGCTCTTCCCGTGTACGCGTTCTTTGGATTCATGGACCGCCTGTACCAGTACCATCGCTTCGGTTCCTTCTTCAATACCTATCTCGCGGTACAGGCGCGCGAGATGAAGCAGCGAGACCCTTCGCTGCCCGCCAGCTATCCTTTTGACACGCCATTCCATACCGGTTTCTTCGGGCCGCTCTTCGCACCGGAGAAATCGATTTTTCTCTTTGATCCGCTGCTGATTCTCACGCTTCTCCTGGTCATTGTTGCCTGGAGGCGATTTACGCCGGTCGTCAAGGCTTATCAGATCGCGGTTTTCTTCCTGCTGCTCGCGTACATCAGCTTTTATGCGCGCTACACAGTGTGGGCCGGCGACTTCGCGTGGGGAGATCGCTATGTCTCAACGGCCGTCGAGCTGGCCGTACTGCTGGCAGTCCCGCTATTGCTGCGCCATCGCATTGAGGTGGGACGTCTGGTGTGGAGCGCGGGCATTGCTCTCATTGCGATCAGCACCGTGATTCAGATCGCATCGCTCGCCTTCTGGCTGCCGCTCGAGATCTACCAGATGGAGACGCTCGGGCACCCGACCTTTGTGGTTGCCCTGCGCATGCGCAACATCGCGGCCTTCGCGCTGGGCAAGATGGACGCCTGGGGATTGAACAATCACGCCATGACTGAGGATCCATGGGACTACGTCCACATCACGACGTGGAATTTTCTGCCCTTCCTGCTCAAGCGGGTGGGCGTCGCGTCCGCGTGGGTCGTGCATCTTGCATTTGTAGTCTGGAGCGCCGCGCTTCTCGCACTGGCCGGTACTTTCTGGCGTCTCAAAAGAGTCCTCAAGCAAATCCCGAGCTGACGCCTACTCCATCACGATTTCGGTTTCGGCCTTGCCTGTCGCCGTCAGCACGATGGCCGCGGCGATGATCAGTCCTCCTCCGAGCCATGCACCCGGACCAAGCCTGTCGCCGAGCAGCTCGACGCCGAGAATCGATCCCAGCGCCGGCTCGATATTCAGGAAGACACCGGCGCGCGATGCGGGAACA
>Ga0207045_1073_pt2 | contig 21846 bp, 19 predicted proteins | sample Alteio_BWMinCont_69_FD_153299 | JGI IMG/M metagenome (GOLD analysis project Ga0207045, IMG submission 153299) | Enriched cells from forest soil in Barre Woods Harvard Forest LTER site, Petersham, Massachusetts, United States -... | ecosystem: Environmental > Terrestrial > Soil > Temperate forest >... | reverse complement strand
TCCAGATTCTCAGGCGACCCTCATGGCAAGTCGCGTTGACTCGAGATCGTCGCGTGATGGCCTTTTGATTGAAACGATAGGAGGCCAAAGCGTAGTATGCTGCGGCGCGAACACAAAAGGCCGGGTTCTGTGAAAAACTACGTTGGAGCGATCGATCAAGGAACCACCAGCACGCGGTTTATGGTGTTTGACCAGGCCGCGCGGGTAGTTGCCGTCGCGCAAAAAGAGCATGAACAGATTTTCTCCCGGCCGGGATGGGTCGAGCATGACGCGCTGGAAATTCTTCGGCGCACGGAAGAGGTGATTGCCGAGGCGCTGGAACAGCGTGGCTTGCGCGCGTCCGATCTTGCGGCGATTGGCATCACCAATCAACGGGAAACCACGGTTCTCTGGGAGCGCAAGACCGGGAAGCCAGTGGCGAACGCGGTGGTGTGGCAAGACACGCGCGTGGCGGAAGATGTGGCGCGGTTCGCCAGCGATGGCGGCCAGGATCGTTTCCGGGCTCGGACCGGATTGCCGCTGAGCACGTACTTCAGCAGCCTCAAGTTGCGCTGGCTTCTTCAAAATGTTCCCGAGGCCAGAGAGAGAGCTGCGGCGGGCGAGTTGCTGTTCGGAAATATTGATACGTTTCTCCTCTGGAACTTGACTGGCGGAGCACAAGGCGGCGTGCACGTAACGGATGTGACCAACGCCAGCCGGACCCAGCTCCTGAATCTACAAACACTGAATTGGGACGAAAAGTTGCTCGCGGCCTTTGAAATTCCTCGCGCGGTGCTTCCCGACGTGCGATCAAGCAGCGAAGTATACGGTGAAGCCTCGCTTGGCGCGATCAAAGGCGTCCCGATTACGGGGATTCTCGGGGATCAGCAGGCGGCGCTGGTGGGCCAGGCATGCTTCCGGCCTGGCGAAGTGAAAAATACGTATGGCACGGGCTGTTTCTTGCTGATGAACACTGGCGAGCGGATGGTGCCCTCCGACTGCGGCCTGCTGACGACGGTGGCTTACAAATTTGGGAGTGCGACCGCGCACTACGCTCTCGAAGGTGGAGTTGCGATTGCGGGAGCGCTGGTGCAATGGCTGCGCGACAATCTTGGAATGATCGCGAAGAGTTCGGATGTAGAAGTGTTGGCGCGGACGGTGAACGACAATGGCGGAGTCTACTTCGTGCCGGCATTTTCCGGGCTGTACGCACCCTATTGGAAAGAAAATGCGCGCGGCGTCATCGCGGGACTGACGCGCTACGCGAACAAGGGACACCTGGCGCGAGCGGCGCTGGAAGCGACGGCGTTTCAGACGCGCGAAGTGGTCGAGGCCATGGAGAAGGATTCCAAGATCGAGCTGACGAGTCTTCGCGTGGATGGCGGCATGGTGGTGGATGAATTGTTGATGCAGTTCCAGGCGGATCTCTTGAATCGAGAAGTGGTTCGCCCCGTGATTCAGGAAACGACGGCGCTCGGCGCAGCGTACGCAGCAGGCCTGGCGGTGAAGTTCTTTTCCGGGCTGGAAGAATTGCGCGCCAACTGGGCGGTGGATCGGACATGGAAGCCAAGTCTCGGGGAGATGGAACGCGAGCGGCTTTACAAGAATTGGAAGAAAGCGGTCACGCGTTCGTTCGATTGGATTGAATCCTGACGGAGGGTTTTTCTGATGACATCACCGCTGCTCGGCGAATTCCTGGGGACCACGATTCTCGTGCTGCTCGGCGACGGCGTGGTCGCGGGGGTGCTGTTGAAGCGCTCCAAAGCCGAGGGTAGCGGCTGGATGGTGATTACGGCTGGGTGGGCGTTTGGAGTTATGGCGGGCGCGTTCACCGCCATTGCGTGCGGGAGCAATGATGCGCACCTGAATCCCGCGGTGACGCTGGGCTTCGCGGTACGAGATGCGAGTTTTGCAAAATTCGCGCCGTATCTTGCCGTACAGATGCTCGGAGGAATTGCCGGGGCCACGCTCGTATGGCTGACATATCTTCTGCACTGGAAGGAGACACCGGACGTCTCCGCGAAACTGGCATGCTTCTGCAATGCGCCCGCGATCCGGAGTGTTCTTCCGAATTTGCTCACGGAAATTATTGCCAGCTTTGCGCTCGTGTTTGTCGCCGGGGCCATTTTTTCAAAGAACGTCTCAACGACGGGCCCGGCTGCTGGCCTAGGGCCTTACGTCGTGGGTAGTCTCGTTTGGGGAGTTGGTCTTTCGCTTGGCGGGCCCACGGGATATGCGATCAATCCCGCGCGAGACCTCGGGCCGCGCATTGCGCATGCGATTCTTCCCATCGCAGGAAAGGGCGGCTCCGATTGGGGGTACGCGCCCATTCCGGTGATCGGTCCGCTTCTCGGTGGCGTGCTGGCGGGCCTTCTTCTACGACTGCTGGCCATTTCCTGATTGCGCCGCGAATTAGCGAGTAACCAATTCCACATTTGGGGCTCGGCGTCGCCGCGCAGAGAGAGTTTCTGTGCGCTACTCTTCGAAGAGATGAGTTTAATCGCTACAACTCCGCCGCCACAGGATGCTCCCGCGCCTTTTTCGGCGCGGAACCCCTGGATTTACAAGCCGTGGATTGATTTAACGGTTGGTTGTGGAGCCTGGTCTGCACCACTTCTTCTGCTGGCGTTCTACGCCACCAGCACGTACTCCCGCGCCTGGACCGTGGCGTTTTATTTTCTGGCGCTGCTGTTTAACTATCCGCACTTCATGGCCACGGTCTACCGCGCGTATCACACGCACACGGAGTTTGAGAAATATCGCATTTTTACGGTGCATATCGCACTGTTGCTGGCGTTAGCCGGAGTGATTGCTCACGCATGGTTTCCACTGCTCCCGTGGATTTTCACGCTTTATATTTGCTGGAGCCCGTGGCACTACACGGGGCAAAACTTTGGGCTGTTGATGATGTTCGCACGGCGCTCCGGTTTGGCCCCGAGTTCGACGGAGCGGAATGCGATTCATCTGTCCTTCATTGCTTCCTTTCTTCTCTTGATGTTGAGTTTTCACACGGGGCCCTCGGGGGATCCGCTGATTCTTTCCCTGGGGCTTCCCGCAAAGTTCACGCTGCCGGCACGAGCAGTGCTGGCGCTGTTCTTCGTCTGCGCCACGGGCTGGGCGCTGACTTCCCTGGCCCGGCGAAGCAGTCTGCGCGCGATTCTCGCCCCGCTGACGCTGGCGGCGACGCAGTTTCTGTGGTTCCTGCTGCCAGCGATGATCGAGCTGTTCAGCGGGCATGAGGTGCCGCAGACGCGCTACAGCAGCGGAATTCTCGCGGTGCTGCATTCGACGCAATATCTGTGGATCACCAGCTACTACCAGGAACGTGAGGCCCGGGCTGCGGGCGATACACATTTCAAATTCTGGCGCTATCTGGTCACGCTTATCGCGGGTGGCATCGCCCTTTTCATTCCCGGGCCGTGGATTGTCAGCCGGGCGTTTCATGTGGATTTCGCCGCCAGTTTTTTGACGTTCACGGCGCTCGTCAACATCCACCATTTCATCCTCGACGGCGCGCTTTGGAAATTGCGCGATTCACGCGTGGCGGCGCTTCTGCTAAACACCGGCGAGAAGGCGCAAGATGCAAATTCGAACGCGCGGAGCGTATTCAAGGCCGCGACGCGATGGCTGGCCGGTCCAGCAGCTTCCGCACGGGCCATTCGAATCATGAGCGTGATGTTGCTCTTTGCATGGGCAGCGGTCGACCAACTGCATTTTTTCTGGTCGAGCGAAGCGTCGAGCTTGCCGGCGCTGGAGCGCGCGGCAAGGCTCAATCCTGATGATAGTTCCGTGCAAGTGCGACTGGCGCGGGCGGAACTGCTTGCCGGGAACCGCGTCGCGTCGCTTCTCGCGTTGCAACATGCGTCGGAAATCAGCCCGGGCAACTTCGTGCAGCAGGAGGAGTACGCGCGCGGCTTGATCGAGGCGGGACGCACCGCGGATGCCTACGGGCAATATCGGAACATTCTCGGGCGTTGGCCGCGCAATGTCGATGCGCTGGTGAACTCCGGGTTGCTGGCTCAGCGGCTCGGCCACGGCGATGAAGCGGTTGATGATTGGGAGCGCGCTTTGGACATCGATGCGATGCAATCGAACGCGCAGCTCTATCTGGCGCAGGCGCTGGAACAACGCGGCGAGGCGCAGGCCGCCGCCCGGCATTACCGCGCGTACCTGCAGATTGTGGCTGCGCATCGGACGGAACACGGCGGCGAGGGGAGCACGGTGATCGCCGCACTGATCAAGGTTGCCGACGCAGACGCCGCGGCCAAACAGGCGAATGAAGCCACACAGGGCTATCGCGCGGCCATCGCGTTTGCGGAAAAGACGAATGAGAAGACACTGGGGAGTCTTGCTCTCGTCCACCTGGCCGACTTGCAGGAAAAGCAGGGAGACATTGCTGGGGCGGCGCAATCGTTTCAGCGCGCTTTAACGCTGGACGCGTCGCTGGATGACCCGCGCAATGCTGCGAGCGATTGGCTAAACTACGGCGAATTCCTGCGCCGCGAGCATCAGCCGGAACGATTTGTGTTTGCGTGCATGGTTCGTGCGGAAGAGCTGATGAAAACCACTCCGGGCGACGAACTTTCCGTAATTGTAAATGCAAGAGCGGAGAGCGAGGCGCGCCTCGGACGCGATGCGGCCACTGTCCGCCGGCAGAGCGAAGCAATCGCCAAAGAAGCTCTTTCTCTTCCCGGTTCTGCGTTTTCTTCTGCGCCCTAGTGAAGATGGCTGATTCTCTGTGATGCAGAGGTCGGGCTCCTAAGCAACAATCTGGTCTAGAATGTAGCGCTTGCGGCGTGTAAGTCACAGCCACGTTCGACCAGTAAGAAGGCGGAAGATTCATGAGTGTGATGCGGTCGCTGTTGCTTGCGGCATCCCAGAACCGGTGGCTTCGCGACCATGCGACTCACTACCGCTTTGTGAAGAGCACGGTTTCGCGATTCATGCCCGGGGAGACGCTGGAAGAGGCGCTGGCTGCGGCGCAACATTTGCGCACCAAACAAATTGGGGCGGTCTTCACCCACTTGGGCGAAAACATCAAGGATCGGGAAGAGGCGCGGCAGGTTACGGAGCACTATCTTGAGGCTTTGGAGCGCATCCGCCAATCGGGTTTGCATGCGGAAATTTCCGTCAAGCTGACGCAACTCGGGCTGGACCTTTCCGCGGATGTTTGTTTCGAGAATTTGCGAGCAATTATCCGGCGCGCGCAGGAAGATTCCATCGTTTGGGTGGACATGGAAGCGAGCAATTATGTGGAAGCGACGCTCGAGCTCTACCGCCGCGCGTTGCAGGAATATCCGAACGTTGGCATTTGCCTCCAGGCGTATCTCTATCGAACCAAGGATGATCTTGCAAAGCTGCTGCCCTTGCGGCCATCGATCCGGCTGGTCAAAGGCGCGTACAACGAACCGCGAGAGATTGCGTTTCCGCTGAAGAAGGATGTGGACGAAAACTATTTCGAGCTGGCCAAGCTGATGCTGCGGGCGAAAAAAGAGAGTCGTTGCGTGCGCGCGGCGTTTGGAACTCATGATGTGGCGCTGATTCGACGGCTGTCCGACTTTGCAGGGGAGGAAACACTTGCTAAGGCGGACCTCGAAGTGCAAATGCTCTACGGCATTCAGCGCGCGGAGCAAGAGCGCCTGGCCAACGAGGGCTGCACGTCGATCGTTCTGGTCGCGTATGGCAGTTACTGGTATCCGTGGTTTGTGCGGAGGCTTGCGGAGCGTCCGGCTAATTTGTGGTTCATGGTGCGCAACGTGTTCGCTGGGTGAGCGGATTTACCCTCAGCTTGCGGTATTAGCCTTCGCCACCAGTAGAATCGCGAGGATATAAAACAAGAACATAAGAGCAAGAAATGCCTTCGCCTGACGATTAGCTCCTTGAAATTCCTTCCAGGCCAGAACGCCCCACAAGGCCGCAACCATGGGCGCCGACTGGCCGATGGCATAGGAAATCGCCACGCCAGTAAAGTTCGCGGCCACGAGATTGAAGACCGTTCCGGTGCCCCAGATGGCGCCGCCCAGCAGGCCGAGCAGATGGCCCGAGGCCGGGCCACGAAAAAATTCGCCGAAATTCACGGGCTCGCCCACGAGCGGTTTCTTCATGAAGTAGATGTTCCAGACGAAACAAGAGAGGAGCGCACCAAGCGTCAAGAAAACGGCGATGCTATACGGGCCAAGCGAGTTTCCCTGGGTCATGGCGTGCGTCACGAACGGCGCCCACAGACCCATCAGAATTCCGGAGACGATGCAGACGATGATGCTTTTCTTCGAGACGGCGCTGGCGCCTTTCTTGAGGCTGCCGTAGGCCTTGCCATCGAGAATGACGGCGATCAAAGCGCAGGCCACGCCCGCAGCGAGCAATCCGGCGCTGCCCTTCGGCTGCAGCGCGTAACTCAAAACGACGCCGACCACAAGAGCGATGCCGATGGAAACCGGAAAGGCGATCGCCAGGCCGGCCATGTCAATCGCCGCGACGAGCAGAAGATTCGCGAGATTGAAGATCGCGCCGCCGATCAGCGTGTAAATGAAATTCGAACGATCCGCGGAGTGAACGTTGTTCAGAAAACTGGAAGCATCATTGGAGGTGCTGCCGATGGTGAATGCCAGCACCAGCGAGATGAGAAAAATTCCGACGGCGTAATCCCAGTAAAATAACTCGAAGCGGTAGTTCTTCACGCCTTTGTACGTGTTGGCCCAGGAGCCCCAACAGATGGCGCTGGTGATCATCATGACGAGCGCAATGCCAAAGGCGTGAGGAACAAACATGAATTTGCGGCTCCTGAGCGGCTGCCGCTGCTTATATTTGGTGCGACCGGGGCTGTCAAGGAGAAACGGATAGATTTTGCGGTTTGCGAGCGTAGTTTCTATATAATTCGCGGGCAGAAGAAGCGGGGGAAGAGTGATGGCCAAGCGATCCTTGATTGCGGTGGTGGGCAGCGCCAACGTGGATCTAACGACGTTCAACGATGTGTTTCCGCGTCCGGGGGAAACCATTTTCGGAAAGAAGTTTGACCTGGGGTTCGGAGGCAAGGGCGCGAATCAGGCGGTGGCCGCGCATCTCTGCGGAGCGAAAGTGGGCATGGTGGCGAAGGTGGGCAGCGATCTGTTCGGCCCAGCGACGATCAAGAATTTTAAATCGCAAGGAATTGACGCGACGTACGTGGGCATAGCGGAAGGCATTTCCAGCGGGGTCGCGCCCATTTTCGTGGACCCCAACGGGCAAAATCGCATCATCGTCGTGAAGGGCGCGAACGACCTGCTTTCTCCGGCGGATGTGGATGCGGCCGCGCCGCTGCTGCGAAAAGCGGACACGATCGTCATGCAATTTGAGATTCCGTTGCGGACCGTCTATCACACGGTGCGATTTGCGAAGACCAATGGGATTCGCTGCATCGTGAATCCTGCTCCGGCTCAAGCGGTGGATTTCAAGAAGCTGGGCGGCGCGGATTATTTCATTCCCAATGAGAGCGAAGCCGAGGTCATCACCGGAATGCCGGTTCATTCGGTGGATGACGCGAAAAAGAGCGCGGAGTTTCTGCTTCGGCAAGGGATGCGGCGCATTGTGATTACGCTCGGAGAGCGCGGCTGCCTGGTTGCGGGATCGGAAGGCTGGGAGATTATTCCCGCGTTCAAGGTGCAAGCCGTGGACACCACCGGGGCAGGCGATGCGTTCATCGGAAGCTTTGCGGTTTTTCTTGGCGAGGGCTTGCCGGAAAAAGAGGCGCTGACGCGTGCAAATCTCTACGCCGCGCTTTCCACGACGAAGGTGGGCACTCAAAAATCCTTCCGCAGCCGTGAGGAGTTCGAGAAGGAGTGGCGGAATCGCGCTGGACGCCTATAGTCGGGCTTCGCCGAAGTGATAAGATTAGAGTTTGCAGACGACTTTGCTGTAGCAGTGAGAAACCGATGAGCCAACGGGACAATACAAAAACCGAGAACGCCTCCGGGCTGGAACGCGACCCCTTGCAAGGGGCCATTTCTCCAGCGGATACCGCCATCGCAAATTACGCGGGGCGCGACCTGCAGCCGAATCGCGGGATTCCCCTGAATTTGGATTGGGTGAAAGACGTGCGCGTGAATACCAGCGCGGTCGAACGGCGCGCACAAACCATTGGCACGCGGCGAACGGTGAAAAAAGAGTGGCAAGCGGCGTGGCTTCTGCGGGCTATCACCTGCATGGACCTTACGACGTTGTCCGGCGACGACACCGACGAGCGCGTGCGGCGCCTGTGCGCGAAAGCGCGCCAGCCGATTCAGCAAGAGATCGAGCAAAAACTCGGCATCGAAAGCCTCAACGTCAAAGTGGCTGCGGTTTGCGTCTATCATTCCTTTGTGGAAACCGCGCGCCGCGCGATTGAAGGCAGCGGCATCCATGTGGCCGCGGTTTCGACGGGGTTCCCCGCCGGCCTCTCACCACTTGCAGAGCGCGTCGAGGAGATCCGGCGCTCGGTGGAAGCGGGAGCGGACGAAATCGACGTGGTGATCACGCGCGCCCATGTCTTCGGCGGAAAATGGCAAGCACTTTACGACGAAGTCGCGACGTTCAAGAATGCCTGCGGGCCGGCGCATCTGAAAGTGATTCTGGGCACAGGTGATCTGCTGACGCTGCGCAACGTCGGGCGCGCAAGTGTCGTAGCCATGATGGCTGGCGCGGACTTCATCAAGACTTCGACGGGAAAAGAAGCGGTGAATGCAACGCTTCCCGTGAGCCTGGTGATGACGCGCGCCATCCGCGAGTACGCGCAGGAAACCGGAATGGCCGTGGGCTTCAAGCCCGCAGGCGGCATTCGAACGGCAAAGCAATCGCTCGAATGGCTTTCCTTGATGAAAGAAGAGCTCGGGAATTCCTGGCTGAGGGCGGAACTGTTCCGGTTTGGCGCCAGCAGCATGTTGGGCGACATCGAGCGTCAACTGGAACACCACGCAACCGGGCGCTATTCGGCGGAGTATCGCCATCCGATCGCGTGAGATGGAGAATCGTCGTTTAATGAAGAAAGAATCGAGAACAAGCGCATGAGCATCGTCGAGAAATTCATGACCATGGACTACGGCCCCGCGCCGGAAGATCCTCGCGAAGCTCTCGGATGGCTGGACCGGCACGGCCGCAACTTCGGACACTTCATCAACGGCACCTGGCAAGCGCCCGCAGCGGGCGGCACCTTTGACACCACGGACCCATCCACCGGCGAAAAACTGGCGACGGTGGCGCAAGGATCAGCGGCGGACGTGGACAACGCCGTGAAAGCCGCGCGGGCCGCGTTGCCTGGATGGCAGTCCTTCACTCCTCATGCTCGCGCGCGTTACCTCTATGCGCTGGCGCGACAAGTGCAAAAGCATTCGCGATGGCTTGCGGTGCTTGAGACGCTGGACAACGGCAAACCGATTCGCGAGAGCCGCGACATTGATATCCCACTCGTGGCTCGGCATTTCTATCATCACGCTGGCTGGGCTCAACTTCTGGAGCAGGAATTTCCGGGATACACCGCGTGTGGCGTGGTCGGGCAGATTATTCCGTGGAATTTTCCGTTGCTCATGCTGGCGTGGAAAATCGCGCCCGCAATCGCCGCGGGAAATACTGTTGTGCTGAAGCCCGCGGAATTTACGCCTCTGACGGCACTGGCGTTCGCCTTCATCTGCCAAGAGGTCAATCTGCCCGCGGGCGTCGTGAACATCGTCACCGGCGATGGCTCGACTGGCGAAGCGCTCGTCAAGCATCCGGATGTGGACAAAATCGCCTTCACGGGTTCGACCGAGGTCGGTCGCGCCATTCGAAAGGCAACTGCGCAAAGCCATAAGAAACTTTCTCTGGAGCTTGGCGGCAAATCCCCCTTCATTATTTTTGAGGACGCCGATCTGGACAGCGCAGTAGAAGGCCTCGTTGATGGCATCTGGTTCAATCAAGGCCAGGTTTGCTGCGCGGGCTCGCGCCTCTTGATGCAGGAAAGCATCGCGGAATCCTTGATTGGCAAAATTCAGGACCGCATGAACACCCTGCGCATCGGTTCTCCTCTCGACAAGGCCATTGACATCGGCGCGATCGTCGCGCGCGTGCAGCTCGAGCGCATCCAGCGGCTGGTGGATCAAGGCGTCGCCGAAGGCGCGACCTGCTGGCAGCCTTCGATTCCGATGCCGTCACGTGGCCTGTATTTTCCGCCGACTCTCTTGAGCAACGTTCATCCGAGTTCCATTGTCGCGCAGCAGGAAATCTTCGGTCCCGTGCTGGCCGCAATGACCTTCCGCACTCCACGCGAAGCAGTCGAACTCGCGAACAATACCGTCTATGGCCTGGCCGCCTGCGTGTGGAGCGAGAGCATCAACGTTTCCTTACACATTGCTGCGCGACTAAAGGCCGGCGTGGTCTGGGTCAATTGCACGAATCTTTTCGACGCCGCCTGCGGCTTCGGCGGATATCGCGAAAGCGGCTTCGGCCGCGAAGGTGGCCGCGAAGGTTTGCTCGAATATCTTGAGCCCGCGTGGTTCAAGCAGGCGCCGCCGGTTCATGCCACGTCGCTCGCCATCGACCAGCCTCTGGAGCAGCCCGCGGACTTCGCCGCTCCCCCGATCGACCGCACCGTTAAGCTTTACATTGGCGGCAAGCAAGCGCGGCCCGATTCCGGCTACAGCATGGAAGTGCGCGGCGCGGGCGGCCGCTTGCTTGGCGAAGCCCCCCTCGGCAATCGCAAAGACATTCGCAACGCCGTCGAAGCCGCGCGCAAGGCCGAAGGCTGGGGCAAGGCAACAGCACACAATCGCGCGCAGGTACTCTTCTACATTGCGGAGAATCTCTCGCAACGCCGCGGAGAAGTCGCCAATCGTTTAGCTGCGGTCGTGGGCAAAAAGCAAGCCGAAGCAGAAGTCAGCCTGGGAATCGAGCGCATCTTTTCCTACGCCGCCTGGGCCGACAAATACGACGGCGCAGTGCACAACCCGCCGTTTCGAAACGTCGCTTTGGCCATGAAGGAACCAATTGGAACGGTCGGCGTGATCTGCCCCGCGGATGTGCCGCTGCTTGGCTTCCTCTCGCTCGTCATGCCCGCCATCTCAACAGGCAACACGGTCATTGCCGTTCCATCGGAAAAATATCCGCTCATCACAGGCGATTTCTATCAGGTTTTCGAAACCAGCGATCTGCCAGCCGGCGTAATCAACATCGTCACCGGCCGCGCCGCCGAATTGATGAAGACCCTCGCCGAACACGACGACGTGGACGCCATCTGGTGTTTCACCGATGAAGCGGGCGCCGCGACGGTCAAAACGCTATCGGCAGGAAATCTCAAGCAGACCTTCACCAACGAAGGCCGCGCCATCAACTGGTTCGACGTGAAGCAGGGGGAAGGCCGCTGGTTCCTCGATCACTCCGTCCAGGTGAAAAACATCTGGGTTCCCTACGGCGAATAAAGACCCTCGCGGAGTACTCACAAGCTCAATCATTTTCAAACGCTTGACGGCAGGAATACCGGAATCCTGAGCGAATATCCGCCCGCCCCGCGCGGGAGCAAGAACGATTGCCGTACAAAACATATTGCGTGTAACCGCACGTCGCGATGGCGCCCACGGCGTCGCCGACTCCGAGACCTGTTACGCCGCTGCCCACGGCATCAATCTCACCGAAAGCCTCCAAACCCAGTTGTGCAGGAAAGGCAGGCGGAGGACCGTGGGTGGCTGCGCGGAAGTTGATCTCCGCGCGATTGAGCCCGATGGCCTTCACCCGAATTCTAATTCCCCGGCCCCCCGGTTCCGGTGTGGGGACCTTCACGATCTTGAGGATCTCCGCGGACCCCATCTAATAAAACAATATTTTCCGAGCCACTGTATCTCCTCTTCTCCTCCCGCGGCGTAGACCGAAAGCCCCCTTGCTCAATTTTTCGTTCCGTTTAGAAAAAACAACATCGTCACCGGCATTGTTCCCTGGTTTCGCCATGCGTGCCTTGTACCGTTCTGGACAACGACGGCGCCCTTCTTGAGATGAACCGTTTTCCCCTCATCCAGTTCGAGCCATATCTCGCCATCGAAAACGACAGCGTAATCCACTGTATTTGTCTTGTGCATGGCTCGGTCTTCTTCTTCGAAGTGGTCCGCAAGCCCCCTCAGCCGGCGTTTAAGTTTCCACTTGCTCCAGGGTAATGGGCAAACAGGAAGCAACCGAATTTACTTCCCGCTTGCCGACCATCCGGGAGTTAGGTCGCCGGGCTCTACTTCATTGGCCGCGAACCCTTGATCAGGATGTCCACGAGTCTCCTGGCGCTTTCCTGCCAGTCGGGGCCGGTGGCTACGTTGGAGACGCCAATCAGCGCGCGAAGCAGGTCGAATGGCTCGAGGTCCTTTCGTATGTCGCCGTTCTTCATAGCAGTCTTCACAAGTACATCGATCGCTCCCATAACCTGAACGCGGGAAGAATCGTATAGCCTCGAAGGACCGCCGACGACGCTATTCAGCGCCGATGCGATGATCTGCTTTGCAGCAATGTAGTCAACGAAAAGCATCATCCAGGCTCGCAACGCCTCGATCGGAGGCAGGTTTGCGGATAGTTCCCGTTGTGCTGACGCCAGCTTTTCCACCTCAGTGTGATAAACGGCCTCGATCAGGGCATCGCGCGTCGGGAAATGGCGGTATAAGGTTCCCGGCCCGACACCCGCCTGTTTGGCGATGTCGTCCAAGCTGGCATCTGCACCCGACCGAGTGAATGCCGCCTTGGCCACTTCCAGAATGCGATCGCGATTCTCCTGCGCGTCACTGCGTGGCTTTCGCCCGGAGGGTTGGGAATGGTTCTTAGGCATGGCAAAAATCCATGTAACCGGAGACAGCCTCCGTATATCCAAGTATTCGGAGACACTCTCCGTTTTACCGAAGTCCTGGCGGTTCGTCAATAGCGACTCCGGCAGGCAACTATCCAGATCAAGGAGGAACAGCATATGCAAGTTTTCGTCACAGGCGCTTCAGGTTTCATAGGTTCCGCGATCGTTCGGGAGCTAATCGATGCGGGACATAAGGTGCTCGGCCTAGCGCGCTCGGATGCGGCTGCCGCGTCCATTGCCGCCGCAGGAGCCGACGTACATCGCGGTTCGCTGGAAGATCTCGAGAGTTTGCGCAGCGGAGCGGCCGTTGCGGACGGGGTGATCCACACGGCCTTTATCCACGACTTCTCGAACTACGCGCCGGCCGCCGAGACGGATAGACGCGCCATTGAGACACTGGGAGCCGCCCTTGCGGGCTCGAACCGCTCGTTGGTCGTCACTTCCGGAACCCTGCTCCTTCAGCGCAAAGGCACGCTCGCAACGGAACAAGATGCGCCCATAGCCAGTTTCCCGCGCAAGTCGGAACAGGCAGCAGCGATGGCCTCGCGTGGCGTGCGCGTCTCCGTGCTGCGGCTTCCTCCATCGGTCCATGGGGACGGCGATCATGGCTTTGTTCCGGCTCTCATCAAGCTCGCGCGTGAGAAGGGGGATTCGGCCTACGTGGGTGACGGTCTTAACCGCTGGCCCGCCGTACACCGGCTCGATGCTGCTCATCTCTATAGGCTCGTACTGGAGAAGGGTTCCGCAGGAGCGAGCTACCACGCCATTGGCGACGAGGGCGTGCCCTTCCAGGACATCGCTGGCGTGATCGGCCGCCGCTTGCACGTGCCGGTTGTCAGCAAGTCGCCCGACCAGGCCGCCCACCACTTTGGTTGGCTCGCACACTTCGTTGGTGTCGACTGTCCGGCGTCAAGCAAGCTAACTGAGCAAAAGTTGGAATGGCAGCCCAAGCAGCCGGGGATTATCGCCGACCTTGAACGAGGGACCTATTTCGAACCTGAACAGACCACGCACGCGGCCCCTTCGCGCCGTTAAGGATGTGGACTCTTTACCAATCGATTTGCGTCTAAACATGCAACTCCTCCCGGCAAGCTTCACTAAATACCCGAACCACATCGACGTCGGGCTCTTGCCTTTCTTTCAGATTGCGAAAGTCTCTGTTGGGGAGCTTGTACGTTTCGACGATGAGTCGCATGACCTCCCCTGCCATCGAGATCACGCTGGCTGTGGCGAAGAGCCGCAATTTTCCGACAAGAGCGTAGAGGTGGACAAACTTTGATGGATCGTCAAGCTCATGGGTTAGAGCATCCGTAAATAATTTCGAGGCCTTCTCGACGAACTCTCCATAAAGCCGGTGGCGCGCGTCGTCGTAGTGGAAGACGCTTTGTTCGGGAGTTCGTTGTGCGCTGTAAAGACATTCAAATTGCTCAGACCAGGCATCGATTTCCGCGCACTCATTGTTCTTGCCAGCCTCCGCCAAGATTTCGGTAAATGCTGACCAGACCCAAGAGCTCGTTCAACTGCGCCTGAGCAAGCCCCAACTCCGCATCAAAATAATTGGTTTCGTTCGTCAGTACCTCCAAGTAGCTGGTCGCGCCGCCGCGATAGCGCATTTCAGAAAGTTGCGCCGCGTCTTGAGCGGAGAGTGCCAGTTGCTGCTGCTGCTCTCGAAACTCCCTGTCTTTGCGGTACTCGACCAGCGCGTCCGAAACTCCACGAAAGGCCTGCTGGATGGTCTGCTCGTAGGTCAGCAGCGCTTCCTGTTGCCGAGCCTCGGAGAGCCTCACACCGGAACGAATTCTTCCCCCGGCAAAGATGGGCTGTACCAGTGATCCTCCGAAACTCCACAACCCAGCCGGACCCGTAAAGAGGTTGGTAAGCGCTGAGCTTTGAAATCCGCCGCTCGCGGTCAAGCTGATTTGCGGGAAGTACGCTGCTTTCGCTACTCCGATCTGAGCGTTGGCCGCGATCAATTGTGCTTCGGCCTCGCGCATGTCGGGCCGCCGCTCCAGCAGGGCGGAGGGAAGGCCTGCGGGAATCTCCGGCGAATGCGGTTGATCGGTCAACTTCGCTCCGCGCGCGATGGGGCCGGGATTGTTGCCCAGAAGCGTGCTGATAAAATTTTCTTGCTGCTCAATGCGGCGCTCCAGATCGGGAATGGTTTCGGCGGCAGTGAATACCAACTGCTCCGCCTGCCGGACGTCGAGCATGGATGTGGCCCCACCGTTTGCCAGCATTTGTGTGAGTCGCAGCGAGTCCTGGCGCGAAACAAGGGTGCGACGGGAGATTTCGAGCTGCAGGTCGAGTTCGCGAAGCTGGAAGTAGGCGGAAGCAACGTCACTCACCAGCGTGCTGATGACCGCTTCACGCGCCCACTCAGTGGCTAGCAGGCTTGCCCTCGCGGATTCGTTGGCGCGCCGATACTTTCCCCAGAAATCCAGATCCCAAGCCAATGAGAGATCCACCTGGTGAGCGCTTGTGTCGAATGCCGGGAAGAATTTTTGGCGCGCATTGCGTTGATCGAAAGACTGAGCTCCGGCATTAATTGTTGGCAACCCGTCGGCGCGCGTGATGCCGACCTGCGCACGGGCTTCCAGGATTCGCGTTGCTGCAATCCGAACGTCGTAGTTCTGCCGGAGAGCAGTGTGTATCAGGTCTTGAAGCTGCTGGTCCTGAAACAGCTCCCACCATTTTTGATCACCGAGGGAGTCGGCCGCGGGCCGTTGTGCCTCTTGCGGCACGGCTCCACGGTACGTGCCAGGAACGTCTACGCTGGGTCGCTTATAGTTCGGCCCCACGGCGCAGCCCGAAGCAAGGAGCATAATCAGCGAAAAAGCGATAAGTCTTCTCACGTCAGTCCGCCTCCGATGGGCTGGGCTGCGGAAGAGCGGGGATGGGAGCGCGCCCCTTGGCAGCGCCCGACCACTTCTCCACAAGATAGAAGAGTGCCGGAACGAGGAGGATGTCGACGCTACTTGCTGCCAGCATGCCGCCGATTACGGCCGTGCCCATGATTTGGCGTGCAACTGAACCAGCGCCGGACGCCGTCCATAGCGGCAGGCAACCGAGAATGAACGCAAAGGAAGTCATCAGAACGGGACGCAGGCGAAGCCTTGCCCCTTCGAGCACCGCATCCACCAGAGGCTTTCCCTTTTCGTACTGTTCCTTGGCAAATTCGACAATCAGAATCGCGTTTTTGGCAGCCAGACCGATCAGCATCACCAAACCGATTTGCGAGTAGACATCATTTTCGATTTGCACCATGTAAGCCGGATAGAAGGCCTGGAGCACCACCCGGCGCAGCCACAACATTGCAAACGCCCCGCATACCGCCCCTGACGTGCCCAGGAGCACGCTGAACGGCAACGACCAGCTCTCGTAGAGCGCCGCCAGGACTAGAAACACGAACACCAGCGAGAAACCGAAGATAAACGAAGCAGGAAGCCCTTGCCGCGCCTTCTGCTCTTGATAGGACATGCCCATATAATCAAAGCCCATTTCGCTGGGCATGGTCTGATGGAAGACCTCTTCCAGGGCCGCGGTGGCCTGATCGGAGCTATATCCGGGCGCGGCACTGCCGTTGATCTGCGCGGCGCGATACTCGTTGTAGCGCATGGTGAACTCGGGGCCGGAACGCGATTCGAATCTCGTCAGCGCGGACAGTGGAACCCTCTCACCCCCGCTGTTGCGGACATAGAACTGTCCGAGATTCTCCATATTCGAGCGGTAAGGCGCTTCGGCCTCCACGTACACCTGCCACGTTCGGCCGAAATCGTTGAAGTAGTTGATAAACAGCCCGCCCATGAAAGCCTGAATCGTTCTGTAAACGTCGTTGAGCGCCACACCTTGCTTCAGCACTTTTTCCCGGTCGACCTGCAAGAATTCTTGCGGCACGCTCGGCAGGAAGGAGGTGGATATCGAGCCAATTTCGGGGCGCTTGCGAGCAGCCGCCAGGAACTTGTCCAAGTTGGCTGCCAGAAACGGGATGTCCCGACCGGCACGGTCTTCGAGCACGAACTGAAATCCGCCGGATGTGCCGACTCCAGGAATAGCCGGAGGCGAGAAGCTGAAAGCGGTTCCTTGCGGAAGCTTGCTAAGCTCCTTGTTCAAGCGCACCTTGATTTCCTGATACTGTTCCGCCCTGGTTTGACGATCACTCCAGGGCTTAAGCGTGACGAAAAAGAAGCCGTTGTAAGTAGTCCGCACAAAGCTGAGCAAGCTGAAGCCAACAACACTCGTGGTGTATTGGACGCCCGGCGTATTGGCGAGGATTTCCTCGACTTGTCTCGCTGCTGCGCTCGTGCGCTCCAGTGAAGCCGCGTTCGGAAGGTCCATGTTGATGTACACGTAGCCCTGGTCTTCATCAGGCAGGAAGCTCGATGGCAGACGGCTGCTAAAGAAACCCGCGCCGATGCCGAACGCCGCAATCACCACCAAAGCCAGCACACCCTTGCGAAGAACTCCGCCGCAGAGCCGGACATAGATCTCGGTGCCGCGCCCGAACAAACGATTGAACCACGCAAAGAATCTTGCGAGCGGTCCGCGGCTTTCCTTCTTTGGCCGAAGCAGAAGCGCGGCAAGCGCCGGGCTGAGCGTGAGAGCATTAAAGGCGGAGAGGACCACCGAGATGGCGATGGTGACGGCAAATTGCTGGTAGAGCCTTCCGGTGATGCCGGGGATGAAGGCTGTCGGTACAAACACGGAGGAGAGAACCAGGGCAATAGCGACGACGGGACCGGAGAGTTCTTCCATCGCTTTCCGAGCAGCATCTTTCGGAGCAAGGCCCTCCTCGATATGTCGCTGTACGCCTTCGACGACGACGATGGCATCATCTACCACGAGGCCGATCGCCAGTACCAACCCGAACATCGAAAGCGTGTTGATAGAGAAGCCGAAGAGCGGGAAGAGAACAAACGTGCCTACCAGCGAAACGGGCACGGCTAGCATTGGAATCAGCGTAGCGCGCCAGTCCTGCAAGAAGAGGTAGACCACCAAGATGACCAACACGATGGCGATCAAAAGGGTTTCAATGATTTCCTTCATGCCTTCCGTAACTGCGCTCGTCTGGTCAAGCGATATGACGTAATCCATGTCCTGCGGGAAGCGCTGTTTCATTTCGGCCATCAGTTTTCGGACACCTGCAGCCGTTTGGACCGCATTGGAACCGGGCAATTGGTAGACGGGTATGACGATGGCGGGCTTGCCATTCAAGCGGCTGACAATGCTGTAGTCTTGTGCGCCCAGCTCGACGCGAGCGACGTCTTTCACGCGGACAATCCCGCCATCTGGTGCCTCGCGCACGATCACGTCTTCGAACTGTTCCGGGGAGGTTAGGCGGCCCTGTGCAAGCACAGAATAAGTGAATTGCTGGTTGGCGAGAGCCGGTTCACCGCCCACCTGACCCGCAGGATTAACCGTGTTCTGCGCCTGCACTGCATTGACGATGTCCGTGACCGTGATGCCCAGCTTCGCCAGTTTGTCAGGCTGTACCCACAGCCTCATCGCATACTGCCCTGCGCCGAAAACTTGCGTCTGGCCCACACCGTACAAGCGGGCGATGGGGTCGTTCAGGTTGATATACGCGTAGTTGCCAAGGAACTTGGTATCGTAAGTGCCATTCGGTGAAAATAGGCCGACCAGCATGAGTGGAGCGGTCACGGACTTTCGAATAGTCACCCCGTAGGTGTTAACGTCCGGCGGAAGCTGACCGGCCGCCAGTTGTTCGCGCGACTGCGTTAGGATCAGATCGGTGTTCGGGTCCGTCTTCAGGTCGAAGTCCACGACCATGGTGGTTTGCGAGTTGCCTGTGGCGTTCAGGGAGTACATATAGTTCACGTTGTCCACGCCGTTGATTTGCTGTTCGATCGGCGTGGCAACGGATTGCTCCAAGGTCTGGGCGTCCGCGCCGACATAACTAGCCTGCAGTTGAATCTCCGGTGGAACGATGTTGGGGAACTGCGCTACGGGCAGGCTTGTGATGGTGACCGCGCCCACGATCACCATAAGGATGGCGATCACCATCGCCACGATCGGACGGTTGATGAAGAACTTTGACATGACTTAGTTTCCTTCCCCGGAATGACGTACGGGCTTGGGTGTAACGAGAGTTCCTTCCTTAAGCTTTTGCGGCCCTTCGGCTGCGACTTGCTCACCCGCTTTGAGGCCCTCGTCGATTACCCACATCGTCCCGACCGTCGCGCCGGGCTTCACGGTGCGCATACTCACTTTGTGGTCGCTGCCGACAATCGCCACCTGGTAGCTTCCCTGCGACTGCGCAACGGCGGTCTGCGGCAGTAGCAGAGCCCCTTTTTTCAAGTTGGTTTCGACACGCACACGTCCATACTGGCCGGGACGAAGAATATTGCCGGGATTGGGAAAGGCAGCAATAATGCGAATCGTGCCCGTGTTTGCGTCCACTTGCCGGTCCGCCAGCAAGACCTTGCCTTTTTGAGGGTAGACACTGCCGTCGGCAAGGATCAGTTCGACCGTGGTTCCGAAAAAACGGATAGTGTGCTGGCTGGAAATGGAATTGCCCTGGCTTTGTGCGATGAGATACTCATGTTCGCTAATCGGAAAAAAGGCCTTGATGGGCTCCACCTGCGAAACGGAAGTCAAGATAGAGTTGGCTCCGACCAGGTTGCCGATCTGTACCTGTGCTATCCCCGCGATTCCATCCACCAGCGAGGTGACTTTGGTCCACTCCAGGTTGAGCGCCGCTTGCTCCACGGCTGCCCTGCCCGATTCGACGGCGGCCTGGGCCCCAAGCTTGGCCTGAACCTCGTTATCGAGTTGGCTCTTAGCGATGGCCTTGGCATCTGCAAGAGGCGTGTCGCGCTCCACATCAAGGGTGCTTTTGCCAAGTTGTGCCTGCGCCTGCGCAAGGTCGCCCTTTGCGCGGTCGAGGGCTGCCGTGAAGGGCCTCGGATCTATTTCGAACAGAACCTGGCCTTTGCGGACGAGCGAACCTTCTGTGTAGTCTTGCTTGATTATGTAGCCTGAGACTTGGGGCCGGATCTCCGCGTTGACGTAGCCGTCCAGCGTCGCTACCCATTCGCCGTACAGGGGGACATCGCGTTGTTCTACCGTGGTAACCCCGACTTCCGGTACTGGCGTCGTTGTTGTTGCCTGACTTTTGTTGCACCCTGAAACGAAAATGCCGAGGGCGGCGACCGCTAAGAAGACGGCGCCAAAGTGCAGTCGCGGTACTCTGCCAAACAGAATGCGGACGGCGTGATTCACGATCTTCTCCTTTTGACCCTGAACTCCTCTGGACGGAGTTTCCTTCCTACTCCAAGTTGGATCGCCGATTTTTTTCGCGCGATCGGTGTGTATGCGCGACCGCGGCCAGTACCACGAGCGCTGCGCCTACCATGACTGCCAAAATCCCTAGCATCGTCTTTGATATCTTCTTTCCAATGTTTCTCTGGGCTGAATGTCAGTTTCCATTTTCGGGGCCGGGGTGACGCCGCTGCTGAAGACGATTCCAGTTTTGTTTGAAAAGAGCGACCTTTTGGAGTTCGCGTTCGGCGCGGAGCCAATCATCAAGCTCATCGCCTGGGAGGCCCACACGCTCGAGATAGATTTCGTAGGCGCGGCGACTGACTTCTTCGTGACTCGGCGCGTGATTTGCTGAAGTATCCTCTGCGTCAGGTTGAATGAGACTTGCGTTACGCTCCAAAGTCACATTTCTTTTGCCTTTCAATGTCATACCCGAGTCCCTCCCTTCCGCTCTCCCAACGAAATCGTGTCCTCGCGAACTCGACTCAGTGACGATCTCTCGGGTCGAAAAAGCCATCCGGGCCGGTGAAACATAGAAATCCCAAGAGCGCCACTGCCGCGAGAAACAGAAACGTCATCATAAGGACCTCCCTTCGTCCCCGCTTTAACCACACGCATTGCAGCCGACCTGCTCTCGGGAGAAGGGTGTGGTGTTACCGATCGTTCGTGAAGCCTCCCTTCCGGATACCCAAGCTGATCCGACATAGCGCTTCAATCTCTCGCGCAATTTCCTTCGGCCATGAAACACTCGAGCCTTTACCGCGCCAACGGAAATTCCCATGATTCGAGCGGTCTCTTCGGTCGATCGCTCGTCAAGCTCGCGCAGTTCGATTGCTTTTCGCATTCCCGGCGCTAAATCCTTCATGGCCTCGGAGAGAATCCGCTGGTGTTCCTTTTGTGCGCAGAGCTGTTCGGGATTCAGGCTTTGGTCTTCGACATCAATCGGGGAAGACCGCTGTTCACTTTCGGCCGATTCATCCAGCGACACATCCCGCGGGTGTTTCTTGCGCAGGTTCATCAGGGCGGCATTGATGGCAATGCGGGACAGCCACGTCGAGAACCGGGAATCGCCGTTGAAGCTCTTGAGATGAATAAAGGCCTGTTGATACGACTCCTGCACGACATCTTCTGCATCCTCGTCACTCCGCATTATTCGCCGCGCTACGTGATAGACCTTGGTTGCGGAGTGTTTGCAAAGGACCTCGAAGGCAGCCGAATCGCCGCGTTTCGCGGCGACAAGAAACGCGTATTCCTCCCTCGCAAACGTGCGCTGCGTAGCCGGCTCACCCGTTCCTTTCCTGTTGTAATTCTGTAAAGATTGTGCGGACATGTGGCTGCTCCTCTCAGGCAATGGCAAGTAGAACTTGCTCATAGTTAACGATTCGACTTTTTCCTCTCGATGTTGTGCACGACATGCCGGGTGTAACAACCAGTCGCGATGAGTTGCGCGCCTCCTCTAGACAACTCGGCGAGCACCTTCTCTCCGTTCTTGTCGATGAAGGTCACGGCCGTGAGATCCACAACGCACTTCCGTTCCCTGCGAGCGTTTTCTGTTTTCGTCCAGGTGGACTTCAATTCTGAAATCCACGGCTGAACGAGTCGGCCTTCAAGCGTCCACTTTTGTTCAGTCAGCGTCTCCGCGATCGTGATTCGTAGCATTCCCATGACTCGTTCTTCGTCCACTGGAGGTGTCCCTCGCCACCGGCCGAGTTGCCACCTTAACTTCACTTGTCAAACGCTCACGCCCAGGAGAAAGGCATCCCGGGTGCCAAAGGTCTGCGGCCGTCGGAAAA
>Ga0207045_1074_pt1 | contig 22177 bp, 23 predicted proteins | sample Alteio_BWMinCont_69_FD_153299 | JGI IMG/M metagenome (GOLD analysis project Ga0207045, IMG submission 153299) | Enriched cells from forest soil in Barre Woods Harvard Forest LTER site, Petersham, Massachusetts, United States -... | ecosystem: Environmental > Terrestrial > Soil > Temperate forest >... | reverse complement strand
GGCCGAGCGCGCCGGCCTGCACGGCGGCAATCAGCCGGCCTATCTCGGCAACATGCAGATTTTTCTCGGCGGCGATCTCATCGTGAACATCGATGGCCAGGACGTGACCAATACTCAGGATGTCTCCGACGTGATGAACCGCCACCAGGCCGGCGATACCGTGACGGTTACTTTTTTCCGCGGTCAGAAAAAAATGACGACGCGCGTCACGTTGGGCGAAGCGCACGAACAGGCGGCCTAGAGGCAGCGAAAGTCCGGTCAGCTAAGAAGCGATGAAGCGGTCAGCGCTAGCCCTGCTCACGCTCCTTTGGCTCTGCTGACGAGAGTGTTTCTATCAGGCTGTCTTCAGCGTGCAGCGACCTTGCCCCGTCGCTGCTCACTTGCCCGAATGATTTCACTCATTTCGCCAATTGGTCGTATCTCCCACAACGTCCCATACTTCAGGGCCGGATGCTGCGACATGAGTTGAATGGCATGATTCATGTCCCGCGCCTCAAGCACACCAAAGCCGCCGAGCTGCTCCTTGGTTTCGGCGTAGGGACCGTCGGTCGTCGCGACCTTGCCGTTCTTCCAATACAACGTCAGCGCGGTGTCCGAAGGCTGAAGGCCCTCTCCGCCGAAAGAGTTTCCGTTCGCGCGCAAATGGTCGTCGTACTCAAAGCATTCGTCGAACATCGCGTTCCGCTCATCCTCGGTCATAGCCGCGTGTTTTGCCGGATCGTAGTATCCCATGCAGAGGTACTTCATGGTTCTTCTCCTCCTTCGTCTCTTCTGACGCCAGTGGCGCAGCGATCGCAGATTTTTCTGTCACTGTTTCACGTAACGAAGCGCAACAGATCCTGATTTAAAAACCTTTGTCTCAACAAGCTTTAATGGCAATTTCTCGGGCAGGCTGACACCTTCCATCAACCGCCTTCCTGCTCCTGCAATACCTGGCACAACGACAAAACGATACTCATCAACCAGACCAAGCTCTATAAGCTGTGAAGGAATATCTACACCACCGGCTAAAATATTTCCGCCTTGTTCCTGTTTCAATTTAAGTATTTCGTCGCGAAGGTTTCCACGAACAATTCTCGTATTTTTATCTTCAGCGCGGTCTAGTGATCGTGAAAAAACAACTTTGGCGAGGGAGTCAAATGCGTCAGCAAATTCTTTGTCTGCTTTCGTCGAGGACGGGTCTTTCGCGGCGTCAGGCCAATAGGGAACCATCAACTGATAGGTCTTCCGCCCAAAGACCTGCAGGTCAGCCTCTCGCGTGAGGTGCGTAAAGTATTCAAGTTTTTCTTCATCGACAGATTGTTTGGTGTGGTCGACGCAGCCATCCACGGTAATGTTGATGGCGTAGATTAGCTTTCTCATCTGATTGTCCCTTCCCTCATGATCTCTGACGTCGGCTTACGCCGTCGCGTCGTTGAACTACGCGGTCTTCAAAGGCCCAGCGGCCTTGTAGGCATTGATAACGATGCCCGACGGCAAAGCTTGCGTGCCGGCGAGCTCGAAGGAACGTGGCGGTGTTTCGTCCGCAAAGATGCGCTTCCCTTTGCCCAGGAGGACTGGATCGACGAGCAGAACCATCTCATCCGCAAGGCCGTGTTCGAGCAGCACCGAAGTCAGCGTTGAGCTGCCAAAGAGGATCAGGTCAGGGCCGCCGTCCGACTTGATGCGGCGAACGTCCTCGACGAGGTCCGGTCCAATGCCCTCGAACGGGCCCCATTCCAGGCTTTCCGGCCGGTGGGTTGCGACATACTTCGTCGCCGCATTCAGGCGGTCCGCCATCGGACTCTTCGGCGCCTTCGGCCAGAAGCCCGACAATAAATCGTGGGTTCGGCGGCCAATCAGCAGATCGAAGCTGTCGCCATACAACGCGAGAAGGATATCTCTGCCAGCGGGGGTCCGATAGGGCGCGCTCCAGTCGCTGTAGGGGAAATCGTTCTCATCGGCGGACTGCTGGATCACGCCGTCCAGCGAGATATGTTCGAAAATTCTGAGCTTTCTCATTTTTCGGCTCCTTTTCGTCGAATGTCCCCTAGTCGCGTCGGTTCGGACTGTTTACTTGCTTTTGCCCGGTCCTTGTTCCGGAGCCGGAAAGAAAAGAAGCTCGCGTACCTCGCCGGGTATATCGCAGGCGATGGCACCCTTGCGCGCCCACGCGAGTGCCTCGTCCATGTTGGCGGCTTCCAGTATCCAGAAACCGCCCATGTGCTCCTTGGTCTCGATGTACGGTCCGTCGGTGACCAGCACATTGCCGTCAGATTGCCTCCGCAGCGTCTTGGCATTGGCGGCCGGGGAAATCCCGCAGGCGAACTTCCTCACGCCGGCGGCAATCATTTCGCGGTTGAGCGCGTGGATCTCTTCCATCATCGCTTCGGTTACGGTGGACGGGTCGAAGTCGTCGGGAAGGTAATTACAAACGAGATACTGTGGCATGACTTTCTCCTAATGAATGGTTTTCGAGCCAGCAGCACGGCCTTGCGTGCCGGCTCGTTCATCCTATAGTCGTGGCGCAGGGAGAAAATCGACAGCAGAGGCGAATTATTTTTTATTTCAATTTGCAACCCATCTCATAAATGCACTCAAGCCGGTTTGCACGTGATTCGCGAATAACTTCCGTGTTGCCGGTGATACGGCCGGGACAGGTCGATGAGTGAGTTAGCGGCTTATCGCCAAGCTCGCTGCGCGACCCGCAATTCGTTGACGTGGTGATCGATGCGCTTTATGCCCATCGTCCACGAAAACCAAAGGAACCAGACTCCATGAAGTACTGTCCATCCATGTGACTGGATTACACGGTCTGCCGCACCAACTGTTCCGAACGGATTTTGTTCGCTATGGCACCCAATAAGAGTGCAAGGCGCACCGCCTTTTGCTCCAATGACACTGTCGCAAATGAAAATGGGGATTCCGTTTCTCTGTCCCTCGATCACGTTCCAGACCTGTCGAATTCCTGCAAAGCTGGAAGTCCAATGAGGGAGAGGGGGAGTGATCTCGAAGTGGGACGGGTTCCACCATTTCGGAGCAGGCGGACCGATGTAACGGAAACCCCACTTGGCAGCGAAAGCACGCATCGCCCTCGCACGAAAACGGTGGATGATTTGCATCCCGCCAGAGATCAGCAAAACTATGGCAAGGACTTGGAGTAGAAACACACCGGCTATTCTGCTTCACCCACTTCATTGTGTCTAGGGCGCATCGTCGGCATTCCCGAAGTAACTCTGCCACGGCTTCGCCTACCAGAGACATTTATGAGATGGGTTGAAGTTTTTATTTCAATTCCTCGAGCCGTCTGGCCAGAAAACGGCGATCCGCTTCCTGCAGCGCCAAAGCGAGCGCCTTCTCATACGAAGCACGGGCCTCCGGAATCCGCCCTAATCTGCGACACAGATCGGCACGCGCAGAGTGCGCGAGGTGATAGTTGGCAAGCTCCTGACGCGCCAACAAGTCATCGATAAGACGAAGACCCTGCTCCGGACCTTCACACATAGCAATAGCCACTGCGCGGTTGAGTTCGACAACCGGGGATGGCTGGATCCGAAGCAACCGGTCGTAGAGCAGCGCAATCTGGCGCCAGTCTGTGGATGCCGCGGAGGAACTCTCGGCGTGAACGGCCGCAATGGCCGCCTGCAGAGTGTAGGCGCCGAAGCGGCGCGATTGAAGAGAGCTTTCGGTGAGCGCGATGCCTTCGGCGATCTGGTCCTTGTTCCACAACGACCGATCCTGCTGCTCGAGCAGGATCAAGTCCCCCCCGGGAGAGGTCCTGGCGGCGCGGCGCGACTCCTGCAGCAGCATGAGCCCCAACAGGCCGGTCACCTCGGGTTTCGGAAGCAGATCGAGCAGGAGTCTACCCAGACGGATTGCCTCGCGGCTGAGTTCGGCGCCCGTCGTTTCGGCCGAGTATCCCTCGTTGAAGATCAGATATACGACCAGGAGGACAGCTCCCAACCGGTCCGATAATTCCAGGGAGACAGGCACCTGATAGGGAATTGCCTTATCGCGGATGAGAGCCTTGGCGCGTACGATGCGCTGGGCGAGCGTTGCCGGCGTAACCAGAAATGCCCGGGCAATCTCCTCCGTCGTCAGGCCGCAGACTTCGCGCAGGGTGAGCGCAACCTGTCCTTCCGGAGGCAGAGAGGGATGACAGCAGGTGAAGATCAGACGGAGGCGATCGTCCTCGATCTCCTCGTTATCCTCATATTCACCGGGGGGCGCTTCGTTGATGCGCGCTTCGATGTGGGCAATCAGGTCTGTCTGTGCTCCGTCGAAGCGCGCCCGCCGGCGCATCCCATCGATGGCCTTGAAGCGTGCCGTTGAAATCAGCCAGGGGCGCGGCTTGTCCGGAATGCCAGTCTGAGGCCAGGACTCGAGAGCAGCAGCGAATGCCTCGTGCATCGCCTCTTCGGCGACATCAAGATCTCCGAGCAGGCGCACCAGCGTCGCCAGAACCCGGCCCGATTCCGATCGGTAAAGAGTCTCAATGGTTTTGGTGACTTGTTCGGGCGCGGGCGGCAGCATCCACGCCAAACTAGCAAACGGAGCGGCTCAGACACAACTGCGCCCGTCTCTATGAGTGACCCGCCCTCATGCGTCGTTCGAGGGATCTCTTACCACAAGCCGGCTTCGTTACACATATCTGCTTTGCAAGCCGCGACCTCAACCAGTATCGTTGCCGTTACCCCTTCTGTAGGCAAAACGGACATAATGATACCTGTTCTCACTTCTCAGAGTGCGCCCCGCCGTACCGCGACGTCGGTCACGGCCGTTTGCGCAGCCATCGTCATCCTCCTGTTCTTTGCCGGCTGCGTGCACACCGCAAAGCGTGATTCCGTGAGTTGGGATGAGTCGCAGCATCTCTATTCAGGATGGCTTTCCTGGTTGCGCGGAGACTTTGGTTACAACCCTGAGGTTCCCCCGCTCGTGAAGATGTGGGACGCGATTCCGCTCTTGCACCGGGAGATCAAGCAGCCGGCATTCACGGGCGATCCCTTCAAAAAAGAGGGCTTCGTTCTGGGGCAGCGTTTTCTGGCTGCCAATGGAATCGATCGAACCCTGATTCCCGCCCGTATCATGGCCTCGCTGCTTACCGTTTTTCTCGCCACGCTGCTCTTCTTCTGCGCAGGGGAGATGTTCGGCGACAAAGCGGCCCTCTTCGCTCTGTTGCTGTTTTGTCTGGACCCGAATTTCCTTGCTCACGGCGCCTACGTGACCACAGATATTGGGGCCTCGCTCACCATGCTTGCCGCGGTATATGCGTTCTACAGATACGTGAAACGTCCTACGGCCGCCAGAATCATCACGGTCGGCTTCGCCGTTGGCGCGGCGATGACGGCGAAGTTTACGGGTGTGTTCATTGCCCCGATCCTGTGCCTGATCGCAGCCATCGACTACTGGCTGTCAAAGGATGAAGCGCGGCGTGTCAAATCTCCCTCGCCCCGGCAATTGATCGCAGCGATCGCAATTGCTTTGGTGATCGGTGTGGGATGCATCTGGACCGTATATCACTTCCGCTATGCGGCTCGTCCTGGCTCTCTTCAATTGAATCCAACCAGCGAGCAGTATCTTCAGAACCTCACTTCGCCAATGACTCGTCGTGTGCTGACGACAGTCGGCAGGCTTCACCTGTTACCTGAGGCCTATATCTACGGGTTGGCCGACACCAAGATCTCAGCGGGCGATCTCCCGAGTTACCTCTTTGGGCGAGACTACCCGGGCGCTTTGCACTGGTATTTTCCAACCGCCTTCCTAATCAAGAGCACTTTGCCGTTCCTGATCCTGTTCGCGTTGACCATGGTTGTTGTGTTTCGAGGACGCTGGCAAATGCGGCGCGAGATTGTCTTTTTGACCGTCCCTTCCATCTTTATCTTTCTGCTGTCAACATCTTCAAATCTCGGCATCGGATACAGGCATCTGTTTCCGATCTTCCCGATGCTTTACATTCTGATCGCAGGCTGCGCCGCGCACCTCGTTTCCAGGAATCCGAAATTTGCCTATGGATTTGCTGCCCTATTGCTCTGGCAACTCATCACAACAGTGGCTGCACGCCCGGGACTGTTGGCCTACGCGAATGAGGCGTGGGGCGGACCATCGAAGACCCATCTCTACCTCTCCGACTCCAACACGGACTGGGGCCAGCAACTCAGGGCCGTCAAAAACTATCTCGACACGCACCCCTCTCAACCCTGCTACTTTGCCTACTTCGCACAGGGTCCTGTCGATTTCAGGGATTATGGAATTACCTGTCATGTGCTGCCGACAGGATCAGCATTATGGACGGGGCTCGATACTATGCGCTTTGGCGGAGATCCGAACGTATCAGGCACGGTGCTGATAAGCGATGGCGTATTGGCTGGCGCGGACATACCTGGCAAGGCAAACCTTTATGCTCCATTTGTCTCGGTCCGGCCCGACGCGACGATTGACCGGGGAGTATACGTCTATCGAGGACAATTCAGACTTGGCGCTCCCGCGGCAGTCGAACATGTCGAGGCGGCCAGAGAGTTTTTGCAGCAGCAAAACGCCATAGGTGCGATCCGCGAGGCGCGAATTGCAATGAGTCTCGACTCGAACAATCCTCAGGCCCATATGGTTCTGGGTGATGCTCTGGCCGCTACCGGTGACGCGAAAGCGGCCCAATCAGAATATGCGGCCGCGCTTCAGTCGTCGGAACTCGATCCTGTCTTTCAGAAGGGCTTGCTGGACCAGCTTCAGGCAAAGACCGGACACTGAACCCGTCCGAGCACCGCGGCTCCCGGCGCTGACTGAATCGCAGCGTGACCTGCGTTTGCTGATCGGACCGAGAATCGCCGTTAGTTACCGTGGTCTGATCGGCGGCGAGTCAAACAGCGGTAAAGCAGTCAGCTAAGAAGCGGTTAGCGATGAGACGGTCAGCGGAGAAGCGCCAGCACTAGTATTGCTCATGAGCGTTTGGCGTTGTTTGCCTGGACTGTTATGAAGCTCTATGCTCGGGCACAACTCATCGTCTACTCCAGCTTCCGAGTTGCGGATGGACCGGCAATTACTCAACGTGAGTGCGTTTATGAGGACCAATCCGGCCTCCGCAGCCGTCAATGAGCGCATTGCCCTGAAGTCAACAGTTGAGCCAAGGGTCACTTATCCGAAAGGCGACTATTCGGATGAGCGGCGAGAAGCCGGTTCTAACCAAGCCTTCGCCGCCAGCCTGAGCTGTATCTTGCGCATGACGATCGTCAAAACGTCAACTTCCTATTTCGCCTGCAGTAGCCCGGCAATAACCGCAGCAACTTTATCGAGTATCTCGTTCCAGCCCTCTAACTGACCGCTATTTCTTGCGCTCTCCATAGGTTCAGTTCCGATCAAGGTGAGTTTCGTCTGGCCGTTTCCAAAATCCTCAAAGATAACCACATCGTGCGCATCGTCCATGGCCTCAAGTTCAATCCCATATTGCGCAGGGTCTACCTTGTTTCCCTCCGCGTCAGCAAAGTACATCGAGTAAACAATCTTCTCGTGCTCAACAATCTCGAAGTACTCGCCGCCATTCCAGCCCACAACTTCTCCATCTGGCGCTTTCATGCACCAGAGGAATTTTCCTCCCACGCGAAAATCCATCTTGCAAACAGGCGCAGTGAATCCTTTCGGCCCCCACCACTGCATCACATACTTCGGGTCAGTCCACGCCCTCCAAACCAATTCGCGTGGGGCATCAAAAATTCTTGTGATAACCATCCGCTCTGTCTCGTTAACCGTGTTTTTTGTCATCTCTGATCTCCTCTTTCTTCATTTGATTTACAACTACATCCAGTTTGTCGAAGCTCTCTTCCCAGAATCGGCGATAGCTAATCGCCCAGTCGCTGACTGTCTTAATCGCCTCTGGCCTAAGCGTGCACACACTCTCTCGTCCACGCTTCGTCTTGATCACAATCCGCGCCCGCACCAGGTAGGCAATATGTTTTGAAATCATCTGCTGTGAGAGTGCAAACGGTTCCGTCAATCCATGCACAGTCGCAGGGCCATGTGAAAGCCGTTCGAGCATCGCTCGCCGGGTTGGATCCGACAAGGCCGCGAATGTTGTATCCAGATTATTCACAACCGTATGGTTGTAGATTGTCTGGTAAATGTCAAGTGTGAATTTTGCGATTCTTGATTTCTGTTCCCTGTTCCCTGTTCCCTGTTCCCTGATCCCTGACACGCCACTCCCGGATACCTGGTTACTCGGAAGTGACCTCCGGCCGCCGCACCCAGGAGAGCGTTTGCGATTCTTACTTTCTTTTGGCAGGTTTTCCGTCGCAATTCGCTAAAATAGAAGTAGGGATAGGAATAGAAGGGATCGCCGAAAGCGGTCCCTTTTTGCTTTTCCGAGAAGATTATTGGCTAAGCCCAATCGAATGAAAGGCTTGCTTGTAACCCGTTTAGAATCTGAATGCCTGCTGTAACTCTTCCTGTAGCAATGGCTTGCGGGAAAGTTCCATGGAATGAATGACGTAGCGAAAAGGCGCTGATTGATGCCTAATAAAATCAAGCACTTGCAGCAAGCATCATAAAAAATCCATGCAAAACAGTTTGCTTTTGAGGCACAATCTGCAGCTCAACGCTTCAAGGACCGGTGCTGGCCATGTTTGAGTAATGCTGATAAGGATCAATCTCTATCTCGTCCGTAGATCCGTCCGATGTTGATCCGTTCGATGAAGGGGATGGATCTGCTCTTAAAATCCACATGCCCTTCGTGCCCAACGAAACGATCCTGTTAGCGATTTCCTCAGTCGTCCCTGACCACGTTTCTTCGACGTTGAATCGTTCGTCATTGGTCGAGCCGGGAATGCTTGCTCCGAAACCCACCGTGGGATGAATAGCAACCCTCATCCACATGGTTAATTGAACTCCCAACCCGACCATTGTCATTGCGGCCCCGGGCCTGAAGCCGGCATAGGGTTGAGTGAGCAGTTGTCTTTGGCGAGGGGAAAGGTCGCCGGCTATCAGCACCAGCAAATTGTTTTCTTCAATGAGGGTGTAGCCGGTTCCTTGGATTGCCTCTAGTAAAGCAAACCTCGCATCCACCTTCTCGAGGTCGTAGGAATGCTCAGCTTTCGAAAAAATGCCCGGATTCGGTCCCAACACGAGTCCGATTGGGATACGGGTCTGCCGTCCTGTAGCCCGTATAAGGTCAACAGGAGTCGCTCGGTCACACCTGAAAGTCACCTTCGATTCGGGGTTGTTTACAACAACCGGAGCAAACTCTTGCTGCGATAGACATCCCTTCGTCTCGTTACTCTGCCCGTTCAGACATATACCGCTGTAGGCAATCAGAACGATGACTGCAAAGGTTCGCAACATTCCCGGGCCGTCCGCCTAGGGAGTTGGACACCGCCATCTGCCGTTTTGAGCCAGTTAAGGGAGTTCGCGATAACCACGCCCAACTCGGCGACCGTCCAAATTTATCCCCGCACGTACCGTCTTCCTACAACGCGGTACTCCCCGGAGATCACCCGAGCAATCGCTTCGCTGTAGGCGATATGTTCCTGCTCCAGAATCCGTGCCGACAACGCATGCGCATCGTCGCCTTCGAGCACCGGAACCGTCTTCTGCAGGATGATCACGCCGTGATCCAGCTGCTCATCGACGAAGTGGACCGTGCATCCGGCCACCTGCACGCCATAGGCGAAGGCCTGCTCCTGCGCGTCGAGCCCGGGAAAGGCCGGCAGCAGCGATGGATGGATATTCAAAATCCGCTCGGGAAATGCCTGGACGAATTCCGGCGAAAGCAGCCGCATGTATCCGGCCAGGCAGACCAGCTCCACCTGGTGTTCGCGCAGACAGGCAATGATTTCCTGGTCATGCTCGACGCGCTTGCGTCCACGCGCTTCTATTGCGACTGCGGTCAGGCCGCGCTCGCGGGCAACGTCAAGCCCCGGCGCGTCGGCTTTGTTCGAGATCACCACCGCGATCTCGCATCCCGCAAGCTTTCCCTGCGCGATATTGTCGGCGATCGCGGAAAAATTCGACCCGCGCCCGGAAAGCAGAATGCCCAGTTTCGACAACGGGCCCGCTTTCGGCATCAGGCGTAAACCACCTTGCGGTCGCCCTTCACGATACGTCCGATCACGTGGAACTTTTCCCCGACGCGCTCCAGCAAACCCTTGGCCCGCTTGAACTTATCCGCCGGAACCACCACGATCAGCCCGATCCCCATGTTGAACGTCCGCAGCATCTCATCCTGTTCCACGTTGCCCAGCTCGCGCAGGTGCTCGAAGATCGGCAGCACCGGCCACGATCCCAGATCGACCGCCGCCGAGACCGTCCGCGGCAGTATTCTCGGCAGGTTTTCCGTGATGCCGCCGCCGGTAATGTGGGCCATTCCGGCGACCAGATCGCTGGCCGTCAGTTTCTGGATTACGTGCAGGTAGCTTCGGTGGGTCTTCATCAACGCCGCGCCCGCCTTTTCCTTCAACGCATTCACATACTGCTCGGCCTTATACCCGGCGGTTTCGAAGAAGAGCTTGCGGGCCAGAGAGTAGCCATTGGTATGCAATCCGGTCGACGGCAATCCGATCAGCACATCGCCCGTCTGGATCTTTGCGCCGGTTATCACCTTTTCCCGCTCGACCACGCCTACGATGAATCCCGCCAGGTCGTACTCGCCATCCGGATAAAACCCCGGCATCTGTGCAGTCTCGCCGCCGATCAGGGCGCAGCCGTTGGCCTTGCAGGCATCAGCCAGCCCGATCACAATCTTTTCCGTTACTTCGCCATCCAGACGTCCCGTGGCCAGGTAATCGAGGAAAAATAAGGGTGTCGCGCCTTGGACGGCGATATCGTTCACGCAGTGATTCACCAGATCGGCGCCCACTGTGTGGTGAATGCCAAGCTCGAAGGCGACTTTCAGCTTCGTTCCTACGCCGTCGGCGCTCGAAACCAGCACCGGTTGCTGGTATTTTGCCGTATCGAGCTTGAACAGGCCCCCGAAGCCGCCGATCTCGCTCAGCACATTTCGGGTAAAGGTTCTTTGTGCCAGATATTTAATGCGCTGCTTGGCACGATCGCCGCTCGAAATGTCGACGCCGGCATCGGCATAGGTCACAGAGTCTGTTTTTTTCTTGGGATCTGGCAATTCGGCTTCTCTGAGGGGTGAAATTAGGGGCGCGTTTCAGGCCGGAAATCCAAGTTTAGCACCGCTGGTTCACCCACCCCGGGGTTTCGCCGGGAAACCCTGACCTGCGTAGCGATTGCCACGGCATTCGCGCCGCTTTTTCCACCTTCAGAGCCAAAAAAAAGGCCCCTCGCCGGGCGACCGGGCGAGGGGTTGGTAGGGTTACAACCTCAAGCTTTTTAGCGTCCCGCCAAGCCCAGTGTCCGGTGCAGTGGCAGGGTCGCAACCTCGGAGTGGCTTTTAGGAGTCGCGGGAATCCTGGTGTTGCGCTCGCGTTTCAGCGGCGCTGGGGAAAAGGAAGCCATCTGGCGCTCTGCGGCAGACAGTGACTCGGTTTCCGGATCGAATTCTTTTTTGCCGCTTTTTGCGGCGACAATCGCTGGGGCAACAATCATCGAAATGAAGGTCAGGGCGAGGAGGAGGTCATGCATCGCTCGGTGTCTCCGTTTTCTTGAGAAGCTCTTGCCTCTCAACACACCTAGAATCGCGCACTTCGGCCCACCGTTACATAGCACTTCCGTGAAACGCCAGAACGGGGGTAGCACCATGCCTACAACCTGTTACGGCCGTTTCTAACACCTCCGGGGGAGGTTAACCATTACGTCAATCTCCCCATATGCGCCGGTTAAAGTTATGCTTCTCCACAGACCATGGCTCTGCTGCCCAAAGTCCGGCGGCTTTTGCACGACGCATCCGGAAAGGTTCTCTTCACCCCCGGAGAAACCATCCTGCGCCGGCGGACCGAGTCCTTCTGCGCTGCCACGACCTACGCGGTGCAGTCCCGTCTTCTCGTCGAGCTCTTCGCCAGCATCTGGATGCAGCCCTCCGACCGCATCTTCCAAATTGGCCTGGCCCGCTGGGTTCATATGCTCGAAGAGGACCCCGATCTCTGCGGCCGCTTTCAGCAGGCGTGGCGTTCCGTGCTGGGTACGCTCGATTCCGTTTCTTTCTTCGCCGAGACCGGCATTCCCGCCCAGCATGCTTTACTGCCGGAGACCACGCGTCGCGTCTTCCAGCGATTGTTGCCCTCGGCTCGCGAGGACACTGACACAGCCCGGCTCTTTGCCGCCGTCTTTGCCTCGTCGCGTGCTGCTCAGCGCTTTGTCGAACTCGAAAGCACCCTCTTCACCCGGCTGACCACGATTCTCTGGGACCCCCAGGGCCTCGCCGCATTTTCGCAGTTGCGCGATTGTCTCCATCAAGCTCTTTGCCTGCTGGCCGCGCGCGTTGCCGGACGTGGCACTACCGCCGCCGTTCGCCAGCGGAGCACCACGCAGCAGGTCGAGGAGTCTCCGTTTTACCGTCTGGTCTTCGCCACCGAAAAGTTCGTCCGTCCCGGTGACTCCGAGCCTCCGAGCAGGCGCCACGAAAGCTGGATGAACGCCATCTACGCCTGCCGCGGAGAACTCGCGCTGGTGCGGATTCATATGGAAGACGCCGGCGTCAGCACCGCGCTGGTCTTCGATCTCAGCACCATGGACGCCGCTCTCGACCGCATGGAAATGCTGGCCGCCACACTGGTCGAGCACACCAGCAAACCTTCCCTGGCCGCGCGCCAGCTGCTCAATACGCTCGTCTGCGGTTTACTCGAAGACACGCGCATCTCCGCACTCATCCGCCAGAACCTCAATCTTCTCGCCCGCAAAACCGTCGAGCGCACCGGAGAAAGCGGCGAGCACTACATTGCCCACAGCCGCAAGGAGTACTGGCTCATGTGGCGGGCGGCACTGGGCGGCGGAATCCTGACCGTCTTCACCGCCGCTATCAAACTTCACATCATCGCCACGAAGTGGCCGCCTTTCATCGAAGGCACGCTGGTGGGCACGAACTACGCAATCAGTTTTCTGCTGCTGCAAATCTTCGGGCTGGCGCTCGCCACCAAGCAGCCCTCGATGACCGCGGCTACGCTCGCCGACATCATCCGCCACAACCGCGGCGCTTCTCGCCGCGATAAGATCGCCGACTTCGCTTCATCCATCAGCCGCACGCAGCTGGCTGCCGCGCTCGGCAACATCATCGCGGTGTCCGCCGGCGCTGTCGTCTTCAATCTCATCTGGCATTCAGTCTTCGGCGCGCAATACGTCCAGGCCGACCAGGCGGAGAAGGTTTATCGATCGCTGCGCCCGATCGCTTCGGGCACCATCATCTTCGCCGCTCTCACCGGCATCCTGCTCTGGCTCGCCGCGCTGATCGGAGGCTGGTGCGAGAACTTCGCCGTCTTCAACCGCATTCCAGAAGCGATCGCACAGCACCCGCTGGGGCACAGAATCGGTGCACACCGAATGCAGAGCATTGCCGACTGGTATGAGCACAACGTCGCAGCCTGGAGCACCAGTATCGCGCTCGGCTATCTCATGGGCTTCACACCGGAGATCGCGAAGTTCTTCGGCCTCCCGCTCGACGTCCGCCACGTCACCTTGAACACCGGCATGTTTGCCTTCGCGGCCGCGTCCTTCGGCTTTTCTGCCTTCCGTCAGTTCTGGCTCTACTCCGCTGTGGGCGGCATTGCGATCATGTTTGTACTGAACCTGGGAGTTAGCTTCGCCATTGCCTCCTACGTCGCATTGCGCGCCTACGACGTGGGGCGCGAGGAACGCATCTCGCTCCTCAAGTACGTCCTCCGGCAAATAGCACAGTCACCGTCACGATTTCTTTACCCGGTCGAGCCCCGGCCAGCAGCTGCTCTGCCAGTCCCGGAAACGCCTGCATCCGCCGAGATTCCGGTGCCCGCGGAAACGCCCGCGTCCGCCGTTGAATTGGCTGCGGTCGAACACATCAGAATTCACCCGCTGCCGGAAACTCCGCCACTCGAAAATTCCGATCAGGCTCAGCTCTAATTTCGACCGAAATAAAAAACGTCCCCTTGATGTGGAGGACGTTTTCTTTCGCAGCAAGATGAACGCGACTATCTTTGATGGAAAATCTTGTTGTTGATGTCCGGCCAGAATTCTTTGAAGATGAATGTCGCGCCGTCGAGGCTTACGTTTGTCAGCCAGCGCTGTCCGGTCTTGGTCCACGTCTTGTAGGGCGAAGGATAATACAGCCCCGATATGCCTGCCGCAGCTCCTGCGCCAACGATCTCCGACGCATTGAACGTCTCATTCCCCGAATCAGTGCGCGTGATCAGCACGCGCGAAAACGAATAAACCGTGCGCTTCAGTATGCCGCCATGCCCTAACGTGTAGTACCGCGGATCCTGACGCAGCGCTGAGGGCAAAATAAATTCCACTAAGTAATTTTCGTCGGTCTGATCGGCGAAGGTATGCCAGTAATACCGTCCATATCCCGCCGCGCCCTGACGAAATTGGGGATAAGAGTTTTCCCACTGTCCGACCCCCGCGAGTATGCCCACAAAAATGAAGGAGGAATAGTCGAAGCTGTCCTGTGTTGCCCCAAGAAATTTTTCCTTCACCGATTCCGAAGGCAATTTCACATCGACCGACACGGCGCGAAAGTTCGGAACAATGCCGAGAATGCGCTTCGTCTGTTTGCCTTCGAGGCTGTTGGTGTCGGCTGCAGCCGGTTGGCCCTGCGCCCGTGGCGATGACTGAGTGGCGACATTCTGCGCTGCAACTACGCTCGGCGCATCGGGCGTGTCGGAAGTATCAGCCGACAGCACGGCATTCTGCGCATTACAGCCTGGAACCGCCAACCATGCGAGGCACAGAACGACGACGGCGATCCATTGAGGAAAAAACCTAAAAGGAAAATACATTGTCGTTGTCTTTACGTCCGGCTGAATGGGGTGAATGGAAGGAATTTACACATATCCCTATTTGACGCCAGATATCGTCAATAGCTGCACGCGGAGATGCAATCTTACTGTTCCTTCATCAAACGGATAGCTTCAGCGTTCGGTCCGCAACTTTTGTTGGAGATATTCCCTCAGAGCCGTTAATCCCGCTGTGATCGCCTCCGGCGAAATCGCATAGCCGAAACGCACGTGTCCCTCGCCCTGTGCTCCAAAGACAACTCCTGGGATAGTTGCCACGTGCGCCTTTTCGAGCAGCGCCGTAGCCACCTTGCGGCTGTCCTTGTTCAACTTGCAGACACTTGGAAATGCATAAAACGCACCCGCCGGCATCTCGCACTCCAGTCCAGCTTCCAGCAGTCCTTTGACCAGAAGATCACGGCGTGCACGATATTCCTCCCGCCGCGTATCGATCGAGCTCTGCGGAATGGCTAGTGCCTCAAGTGCTGCCCACTGCGTCGGCGTCGAAACTCCATTCGTTGAATAGAGCACCAGCTTGCGCAGCCCGGTCATGAAAGGCTCTTTCGCCACCGCGTAGCCCACACGCCATCCCGTCATTCCGTAGGATTTCGAAAATGTATACGTAGTAATGGTCCGCTCCGCCATCCCCGGCAGGGACGCGATCGAAAAATGCTCGCCGTCATATACCAGATCTTCATAGGCTTCATCAGCGATCACGATGGCATCGTGTTTCTTCGCGAAGGTTGCAACTTCCTCCGCCTCCGCGCGAGTGAATACCGTGCCCGACGGATTCTGCGGTGTGTTGTAGTAGATGGCGCGCGTGTGCGGCGTCGAAAATTGTTCGAGCGTCTTCGTCAACCCATTGCGCCGCGCCGTCGCCGTTGGTACCAGCAGTGCTCGCGCATCCGCGCCCGTCACCATGTCGCGAATCGGTGTCCAATAGGGAGAAAACAGCAACACGTCGTCACCCGGATTGAGCACAGCCTGGAAGGCCACAAACAGCGCATGCGCCCCACCGGCCGTTACGATCACGTCCTCCATGTTGGCGTCGATGTGGTTTTTGTTGCGCAGCTTCTGCGCCAGGGCTTCGCGCAGCGGTTCAATCCCCGACGACGGCGCATACCGCGTCTTGTTCTCGACCAGCCCCTTCATCAGTGCGTACTTGATGGAGGCGGGTGTGTCGAAAAAGGGTTCTCCGCCATGGAATGCGTGCACCGTCTGTCCCGAAGCGCGAAGCTCCAGAACCTTATTCCGAATCTGCACGATATCGGAGAAACCGACTTCATCCAGCCGCTTTGCCAAGCGTATTCCACTCTCTTTTTTTGTCATCGTTGCTTCCACGTCGAAGTTCTGGGAGCGATCACACGACCGCTCTCCGGGCCCCTATGAGTCGGACTCCATAGCTTAGAGGGGAATTTGTTTGCTGTATACCGTCTGCCGAAGGCTGTGCAGATTTTTTCATGAAGAAAGTGCCGAACCGGGAGCAGCCCGCAATATCTTGCTGCGTCGGACGGGATGCTATTCTCCAATCAACATGCGCCCTTCCGCCATCTGGTTTGTCGTTGCCGCGCTGTGGCTGATCGATGTCATCCTGGCTTTCGTGAAAGGACACGGAAAGCAGGCACTCTTGTCCGCGGCCGTCGCATTCGCCTTTGTGCTCATCGGCGTCATTCATCGCCGTCGCGAAACAGCGGCTCTCAAGCCACTCAGGTAGCCAGCAGCCCGGAATACACCGCCATTCCTGCAACCGCATCGACACCCATTTCGTGCAGCGCGTCAATTTCCGCGTGCTCGCGAATTCCGCCGGCAACAATCAGCTTCCGCGTAGTCAATTCGCGCAGCACCCTTGCGCGCTCCAGCGGAAATCCCTGCATCGTTCCTTCGCGATCGACGTGTGTATAGAGAAATGCCCCGCAATACGGTTCAAGAATCGCAATAGCCTGCTCCGGAGTGAGCTCCACTTGCTCCTTCCATCCGCGAACCGCAACCCGGCCGTCCTTGGTGTCAACGCTCGCTACGAACCTCTCACGGCCGATCGCAGTAGAAATTTCTTCCGCCACTTTCGTGTCAACGCCCGCCTCATCGAACAGCACCGACCCGAAGATCACTGCCCGCGCTCCCGCATCGAGTAGCGCGCGCGCCTGCTCGGCCGTACGAATTCCTCCTCCTACCTGGCAGGGCAGCCGTTTCGCGATCATCGCAATCAGCTCTGCATTATTCCCCTGTCGCATCGCTGCATCCAGATCGATCAGCTGCACCAGAGGATATGCGGCGAACCGCCCGATCCAGTAATCAAAATCGTCGAAAGCGAGCTTTAGCTTTTCCCCGCGCACCAGCTGCACAATCCGCCCGCCCATCAGGTCAATCGAAGGAATCAGCACGGCAACCTCATCGGAACTCCATCTCGCGCAATTTCTTCCTTCAGCGCGCGCGCATCGACAATGCCGAAGTGAAAAATACTCGCCGCCAGGGCAGCATCGGCCTTTCCGCGCAGAAAGACCTCGGAAAAATGCTGCGCATTCCCCGCGCCGCCCGATGCAATCACCGGAATCTGGACTGCCGAGCTCACCGTCGCGGTCAGCTCACAATCAAATCCTGCGCGCGTTCCATCCGCGTCCATCGAGGTCAGCAGAATCTCTCCCGCACCGCGCTGTTCTGCCTCTCGCGCCCACTCGATGGCTTTGCGCCCCGTCGCCTTTCTTCCGCCCTGGATAAAAACCTCCGCGTCGACTGCATTTCCCGCCGTATTCGCTGTTCTCCGTGCATCGATGGCTACAATCACCGCCTGCGCGCCGAAACGGGAACCGATCTCGTCGATGAGATCGGGATTTCGCAACGCGGCAGAGTTGATGCTCACCTTATCCGCACCTGCGTCAAAGACTGCCGTCGCATCGTCCAGCGTACGCACGCCACCGCCCACCGTGAACGGGACGAACAATCGTTTTGCTGTTTGTTTCACTGTTTGGAGCAGCGTGCCGCGTCCCTCGTGCGTCGCCGTGATATCGAGCAGAACAATCTCGTCTGCGCCCGCCTCCGCGTGCCGCGCCGCCAGCTCTGCGGGATCGCCCGCGTCAACCAGATCGACAAACTGCACGCCTTTTACTACCCGGCCACCGGAAACATCCAGGCAAGCGATGATTCGTTTCGTCAGCATCCCATCTCCACGAAATTACGCAGGATTTTCATGCCCACCGCGCCCGACTTCTCCGGATGAAATTGCACGCCCATCACATTTCCGCGTTCCGCCGCAGCGGTAAATGGTTCGCCATATTCTGTAATTGCAACGGTGTCATGAATCACTGGAGCTCGATAGGAATGGGTAAAGTAAACGAAATCGCCGGTCTCCACGCCGCGTAGCAGATGGGAGCCGTCTTTCACCGTCAGCGAATTCCATCCCACATGAGGAATTTTCTTTCCCTCCGCAAATCGATCACAGATCGAATCGAATGCGCCCAATCCCTGGCTCGCCGCGTCCTCGGTGCTGCCGTGAAAAAGCCACTGCAGTCCAACGCAGATTCCCAGAAATGGCACTCCCGCGTTGATACGTTCCTCAATCGCCTTCCTCAATCCGCGTTCCTCAAGAAACTTCGTCGCCGAAAAATGCCCGACTCCTGGCAGCACAATCATCCCGGTGCGTCGCACCACTTCGGGATCGTCGGTTACTGTCGCATTTGCGCCGACCGCCTCCAGCGCTTTCATCACCGACGTCAGATTTCCCGCCTTGTAGTCCACCACCGCGATCGCCGCCATCACAGCAGACCTTTGGTGCTGGGCAGCATTTTGCCCAGTTGCTTATCCCGCGAACAGGCCACGCGCAGCGCCCGTGCGAATGCCTTGAACAATGCCTCTAGCTTGTGGTGATTCGACCGCCCATACATCGTCTTCAAGTGCACGTTGGCCCGCGCCCCACGAGCGAATCCCTCGAAGAAATCCTCCACCAGCTCCGATTGCAGGTCGCCCACCAGCCGCGTCCTCACCTTGGTCTCCACCACACATGCAGTCCGGCCGCTCAAATCAATCGCCGCCAGGCCCAGCGTTTCATCCATCGTCATCAGAAAATATCCCGCGCGCAGAATGCCGCGTTTATCGCCCAGCGCCTTGTCCACTGCTTCGCCCAGTGCGATACCAACATCTTCCACGGTGTGATGCTGGTCGACATCGAGGTCACCTTTGCACTGCAGCTCCAGATCGAAGGCCCCATGTCGGGTAAACAGCTCGAGCATGTGATCGAAGAAGCGAATTCCAGTTGAAACCTTATAATGCCCTGCGCCCTCCAGAGTTAATTTCAGATGGATCTCTGTCTCCGCCGTCGTTCGATCGATAGTTGCGCTTCGCAGTTTTTTCACGCTTCCTCTCCCGTCCATCCAATCTCTGCCAGTGACTCCGCCAGCGCGCGCACGCTCGCTTTCATCTGCTCCTGCGTTCCAATGGTGATGCGTACGCACCCGTCGCATCCCGGATCGCTCGACCGGTCGCGCACCAGCACTCCCCGGTTATGCATCGCAATTGAAAACTCCCCATGCTTCGGCCCGATGCGTGTCAGGACAAAGTTCGCCTGCGACGGCCAATAGGGAACTCGCAGCCGGTCCAGCTCGGCCGTGAAGAACTCGCGTGCCGCAAGCACTTCGCTCACATACCAGCTCACGTATTCCGTATCTGCGAGTGCGGCGGAGACGCAAGCCAGCGCCAGCGAATTCACGCTGTAAGGGGAAATCATCCGTCGCATCCACTTCATCGACTCTTCGCCGGCTGCCAGCACGCCCAGCCGCAGCCCGGCCAGCCCATAGGCCTTTGAAAATGTGCGCGCGACGGTCACATTTGGCAATCGCCCGACCAAATCCATCACGGTCTCTCCATGGAAATGGAAATAAGCTTCATCCACCAGCACCATGGCCTGCGGAGCCGCCTCCGCAATTTCCAGAATCGCCTCGCGGCTCACGACTTGCCCAGTTGGGCTATTCGGGTTGGCGATCGCAATCACTTTTGTCGCCGGAGTGATCTTGTCGAGCAACGCCAGAAGAGGGAAGCGGTAGTCTTTATCCGCCGGCACTTCCAACAGCCGTGCGTCTGTGGCCGACGCGTAGACCGCATACATCGAATAAGTCGGCACCGGCAGCAACATCTCGTCGCCTTCGCCAAGGTAGGTCTGGCAGAGCACGTGGATCGCCTCATCGACGCCATTCGTTAGCAGCACCTGCTCCGGCGCCAGCTTCAAATGCTCCGCCACCAGCCGCTCCACGGGGTCGCGCTCCGGATACTTAGTCAGCTCCGCCCGCGAAATGCGCCCCAGCGCGTCCAGAACTTTGGGAGAGCATGCGATCGTATTCTCGTTGAAGTCCAGGCGCAGGCCGCTGCGATCGCCCAGCGGGGGGTGATACTCCTTCACGCGTTTCACTTGCGCACGTGGTTCCGGAGCTTTTGTTTTCACACCGTTCATCGCTCCTCACCCTCAAGGCGCACACGGATCGCCTCCGCATGTCCGCGCAATCCCTCGGCCTCGGCCAGCGCAATTGCCACCGGACCAAGCTGCCGAACTCCCTCCGGCTGATATTCCTGGATCGTCATCATCCTCACGAAATCCATCACGCTCAATCCGCCGCGCACCCGCGCCAGCCCCGCGGTTGGCAGCGTGTGATTAGGCCCCGAGACATAATCACCCAGCGGCTGCGCAGAATAGCGCCCCACAAAGACCGATCCCGCATTCTTCACCCATCCCAGATCGTCTGCGCTATCCACCGTCAGGTGCTCCGGCGCCAGTTCGTTCGTAATCTCGCGCGCCTCGTCAACCGTTGCCGTGACAATCGCCAGCCCGTTGCGGGAGATCGCAGCCGCGGCGATCTCATTCGCTTGGACCCGCCGCTTCACCTCGGCGACCACGGTCTTGGCGAGTTCCGCGTTGCTGCTAATGAAAATCGCCAGGGCCTCGGGATCGTGTTCCGCCTGTGCCACCAGGTCCGCGGCAATCCCGGCAGCATCGCCGTTTTCGCTTGTGACGACAATTTCCGTCGGCCCAGCCAGCATATCGATCGCGCAATCGAAGGCCACCAGCTTTTTCGCCGCAGTCACGTATGCATTGCCCGGCCCTGCAATTTTGTCCACGCGCGAGACGCTCTCCGTGCCGTAGGCCATAGCTGCAATCGCCTGCGCACCGCCGATACGATAGAACTCTGTCGCCCCCAGCATCGCCGCGGCGGCCAGAGTCTCCTTCGCCGGCCGCGGAGAGACCACCACGATTCGCTCTACTCCGGCAACCTGCGCCGGAATCACCGTCATCAGCAGCGTCGACGGTAGCGGATAGCGCCCGCTGGGTACGTAACAGCCAACAGAACGAATCGGCCGCACCCTCTGGCCGACCAGAACGCCGCGCGCCGGGGTGAAATCCCACTCCTTGGGTTTTTGGCGCTCGGCAAAGGCCCTGATATTTTTCGCTGCGGTCTTGAGTGCCTGTTTGAACTTCGCGGGAGTTGCCTCCCACGCTTCCTGCATTTCTGTTTCTGATATTCGTAACGATAGCTGTGGCGTAACTCCGTCGAGCCTGGCAGCATAGCGCCTTAGAGCCGTATCTCCACCCTGGCGCACGCTCTCAATAATGCGTCGCGACGCCGACAGCGCGGCTTCATAAGCCGTGCTGCGTCGCGCTACCAGTTCGGCAACCCGTTCCCGCGCAGCCGTCGTCCCGCGTCTCTTGAGCGAGATCAGCTTCACAGAACCACCTTGTTCAGTGGATACTCCACAATCCCCGTCGCCTTCGCTGACTTCAGCCTGGGAATCACATCGCGCACCACGCCCTCTTCAAGAATCGTATTCAGCGCCACCCACTCGGGATCGCTCAACGCCGAAACGGTCGGAGAATTCAGCGCCGGCAGCACCGCCAGCACTGCGGGCAGATTCGCCTTCTCCACGTTCAGCATCAGCCCTACTTGTCCCTGCGCCGAAATCGCCGCGTTCAGCATCAGCGCCAGGCTGTCGACCTTCTGTTTCTTCCACGCATCCTCATACGCTTTGCGATTCACGATCAGGTGTGTCTCGCTTTCCATTACCGTATCGATAATCCGCAGCCGGTTGGCGCGCAGCGAGCTTCCCGTCTCCGTTACCTCCACGATCGCATCGGCCAGCATTGGAGGCTTCACTTCCGTCGCGCCCCAGCTGAACTCCACCTTCACCGGCACGTTCTTTCCCGCAAAATATCGCTTCGTCACTTCCACCAGCTCCGTCGCGATAATCTTCCCGCTCAGATCCTCGGCCTTCTCATACTCCGAGTCCTCGGGAACCGCCAGCACCCACCGCACTTTTTGCCGGCTCTGCTTCGCATAGACCAGGCTGGTCACGCTCGGCACGTCCAATCCGCT
>Ga0207045_1037_pt2 | contig 22327 bp, 21 predicted proteins | sample Alteio_BWMinCont_69_FD_153299 | JGI IMG/M metagenome (GOLD analysis project Ga0207045, IMG submission 153299) | Enriched cells from forest soil in Barre Woods Harvard Forest LTER site, Petersham, Massachusetts, United States -... | ecosystem: Environmental > Terrestrial > Soil > Temperate forest >... | reverse complement strand
AATTTCCGTGGCATGGGATCGGGACTGGTAGCCGACGGGTTGGGATTCATGTTCCAGGATCGTGGAGAGTTGTTCACTCTCCAGGACGGACATCCGAATATCTACGCGCCGGGCAAGCGGCCGTTCCAAACCATCATTCCGGGATTTGCCGCGAAAGATGGTGCCCCGTGGATGTCCTTCGGCGTGATGGGTGGCGACATGCAGCCGCAGGGACAGACGCAGATCGTTCTCAACCGCGTCGACTATGGCCTGGATGTGCAGGCTGCTGGCGATAGCCCGCGCTGGCATCACGAAGGATCGTCGCAAACGATGGGCGAGGATCCCGAGGGGTTGAGCCCAAAGGGCATATTGCGATTGGAGGCCGGCGTCCCCGTGGAGACGCGAAAGGCGCTCATCGCGATGGGATGGCCCATGGGTGAGAGCGACGGCGGCTTTGGCCGCTATGAATGCATCGAGAATCGCAAACAGGGAGCAGACCGCGTCTACGCTGCGGCGAGCGAAATGCGCGCAGACGGTGTGGCGCTCGCCTATTAGCAAACTCGGCCCGCTCAACCATAGTTACTAAGCGGGCCGTGTAACTCGTTGTGAGGGCTTGCTCCCGCTAGTGAAGTGTACTGGTACCGGTTCGTCCATTCCGCCAATCAACCGCTCGGAGAAAATTTTTGCAAAGGTATAGTCGATTGGTACTGCTCGGAACCGCGACTGGCCCTGAACAGAACGGTGGTTCTCCGCTATCGCAGCTACTTAGAAGCCCGCCTGCTTGCCCCCGGAACCATCAACCTGCGCCTGGGTGCGGTTCGGCGCCTAGCCTATGAGGCCGCCGACTCCGGTCTGCTGAGCTCCGACCTAGCCGCTGGGATTCGCCGAGTTAAAGGCGTCAGAAATCTCGGCGTGCGCTTGGGCAACTGGCTGACGGTTGAGCAGAGCCTCGCACTATGGCAAGCTCCGGACTGTAAAAAGCTCAAGGGTAAGCGAGACCGTGCACTTCTTGCACTGTTGCTCGTTTGCGGTCTGCGTCGCCACGAAGCCGTTGATCTCAGAATCGAACATCTGGAACAACGGGAGGAACATTGGACTATTGTCGATCTGAAGGGCAAGGCGGGACATGTTCGCACGATTCCTGTCCCCGGTTGGGTAATGGAAGAGTTGCGAGTCTGGTTGTACACTGCGGGGAATCGATCGAGGTAAGATCTTCCGTCGAGTGACGAAGATGGGGCGGATCCTGGGTGAAGGCATGACCGAGAAAGCCGTCTGGCACATCGTGAAGGATTCGGCAAAACGGATTGGATTGGAGAGATTGGCGCCGCACGACCTGCGTCGCACCTGCGCCCGTCTCTGCCATGCTTCGGGAGGGGAGTTGGAACAGATCCAGTTCCTTCTGGGGCATGTTTCCATTCAGACGACGGAACGCTACCTGGGTTGCAAACAGCGGATCCGATCGGCGGTCAATGATCAAATCGGGATCGAGCCCAGTCGTTAACGCCGCGCCAGCTTGAAAAGCTAGTAGCGTGGCGGATGAGCTGAGGGTAGGTCGGATGGAATACGATCGGGACAAAGTGGATGAGATAACTCTTGCACTTCTTTGGCTGAGCAGTTTCAAGAGCGCTGACGGCGTACGAGCCTGGAAGGGCCAAGACTGAGAAACGATGGAGCGACTTTACTCAAAGGGCTACGTCTCGGATCCGAAGAGCAAAACCAAATCGGTTGTCTTGAGCGAAGAGGGCGAGAAACGCTCAGGGAGCTGTTCGCAAGCATTTCTCGCTGAAACACTAGATCTTGCCCAAACAGAGCTTCTTACAAGGGTCGGCCGAAAGCCAAATCCCGGTCAGGGAAGGATTGGCGACGAATCCCCGGGGACGCACAGAACCCTACGTTACAGTCTTCTAATAAGTGACCGGGCATGCTTAGCTTTCCTCAGGAGCAGTTTTCGGCAAGGGCAGCGGGATTCTGGCGCCGCTGGCAGCTACGGCTCCCTATTCCGAGTGGAGTACAGAGATTACGTTGGCGCAGGCGGCGTTCCGGGCGGGCAGGCTGCATCCCACTAGCTCAATCTCTCAGATCCACTCACGAACGATCAGCCACAGGTTCAAATACAAGCGTAGGAACTTTCCCCTTCTTGAGCTGCCCCAAAGCCGGTTGAGGACGGTTTCCTCACTTGCTCGATACAGCGTTAGATGTTCGAGCAGAACCCGGTGGATCTGCTGAATGATCAGGCCGGCTCCGGACCGAAAGCCACAATCTCAGCGAGCAGTTTCTCAATGAAATGAATCCCACGCCGGCTACAGCGATCGTGGTCAATGCGAGACCGGCCCAGGCTAGAAGTCTCTCACCAACCCCTGGAACATGCTGGCAATAACGAATCAGAGCAGAAGCGAGCGCCGCACTGGGAAAGGTGTAAGCCCACCAGGCGACCGATACAGGAAGTGCTCGCACAGCAAGCTGCCACAAGCGCAGCACAAGCAGGGCGAAAAACAGAGCCGTGAACAAGATGAACCGATAGACCGCGTCCACGCGGCCTGTAAGTTGCAGCCAGGACAGACACCCGACCGCGGGCGAGGCGACAAAGATCGCTAGGCTCGGGGCGAGACGCTGCGGCAACTTGTCCGCACAGAAGATAAGACGGTGAAGCAACAGCGGCAGGAAGGCGATCCAGGAGACAAGTCCAACGGCTAGCAAAAACCAGGACGTCTCGTGAAACCCAAGTGGCACACCCGGCAAAGTAGCAGTCACATTACCGACGATTGGAACCAGCCAAGCCGGCGTGGCGTGCAGAATTTCAGTAGGCTCAGCAATCCATCGCCCCAAGAGGGTCAGGAAGAGCACAATCTGACTGCCTGTGCCCAGTGCCCAAAGGAACAGCGCCGCAGATGGCGCGCGGGGAAGGATAGCAGCAGCAACAATCACGACCGCGACCGTGATACAGGCGAAGTTGCTGGCCGACCTGGGATCCCGAAATTCCGCGACTACAATGCTCGGATCGCGTACTGTTTTGATGCCGTACAAGGCGGAGAGGGCGATGAAGAGTATTACGCCGACCGCGATCAACCACTCGCCAATCGCGGGTGGAGCGGCGAGTACCTGACTTGCCGCCCGCCAGGACAGCCCGAGACCGCAGATGCCCATAACCGAGCTAAAAGCGACCGCTGGCGGATTCGTGGAGGCGTGCTCACCCGGTCTTGTCAATGTTTTCATGAGACTCCTAATTCAACCCTGGTTGGATACGAGTCACGCCACTCGTACAACCTTGGGCAGCCGCGTACGGCTGAGGCCTGCTACTAGCTAAGAAACCATTCAACCAGTTGTTCCAGAGTCGCTTTGCCCTTCGCCAGGCTCACTTCTGACTCCTGACGATCTTGATTCCACGCGTTGTCAACCACCACGCTCCGAAGATCTCGAACACCGACAAGCTGCAACCAAAAGTCCAAATAGGTTGCTTGGTGATCGAATCGCGACGGCGGTATAGGAGTTCCCTCAAGGAAACGTGAACCACGTGTATAGACGACGATTGCCTTTTCCACGTTCAAAAGGGGGCCGTACTGTTTGCCGTCATAGGCAAACAGATAGTTCCGCTGCGCTACGAGATCAATCAATTGTTTAAGCTTGTAAGGCAGGCCAAAGTTCCACATTGGAGTTCCTAAGACGATTCGATCGGCGTTCTGAAAGTGTTGGATCAACGCTTGAATACGCTCCCATATGTTGGACTCTGCCTCAGTCATCGTTTCGTGCTTCACTGCTTTGTACTTCGCTCCGATCGCCTCGTAGTCGAACTCCGGTAGCCGTTCATGCCAGACGTTCAACGTATCCACAACTATCGAGGTGCTGTTGGATTTGCACGCCTCGATGAATGATTTCGTGAGGCTGATCGAATCGGAAGATTCGCCTCTTGGTGATGACTGAATTTCGAGAAGTTTCACTTGGTTCCTCCGGGTGTGGGGACTCCTTGCGGAGTCCGAGTTACTTCGAGATCGCACGTGCTGCACTCTCAATCACATCTGCGACCTCCTTGGGATGCGAGACGTAGACTGAGTGGCTGGCGCCTGCGATTTCGACCGTGTGGCTGTGAGCTCGCTTGGCATAAAACCGTTCGAGGTCGGGGTTGATCGTTCTATCCGCCCCGGCGACGACCATCCAACTCGGTTTTTCTCTCCATGCAGGCGTGGTGATGACTGCCTTGAAATTGTCCGCTGCGTTGAGTACCTGTGATCGCGCCATGAATGCGGCCTGCTCCGCTGACAAATCGGCCGCAAAGTACTCATGAAACTGGGTGGGATCGAGGTATGTGAAACCATCTGCCGTCTTCTTTATCGCACCAGACTTGCTGAGGTCACTCGGGAAGCGCTTTCCGTCGTCCGCTTCGTTCTCTCCAGCGTCTGGCATGTGGGCTGCAACATACACCAATCCAGCAACGGATGGATCTGTGCCCGCTTCCGTAATTACGGCTCCCCCATAGCTGTGCGCGACAAGGATGCTCGGTCCGTCTTGCATCGCGAGGATACGCTTCACGGCGGTCACATCATCCTGGAAAGACGTCTCGGGCTCTTGGACGATGGTGACGTTAAAGCCGTCCCTGATAAGGGTCTCGTAAACGGCCCTCCAGCCCGAACCGTCCGCCCAGGCACCGTGTACGAGGACGATATTTTTCACGTCGGATTTCTGAGCTTGTAAGTTTGGTGTGCTTGACAGGACGGCAGCACACAATATCGTGGTGAATACGGCGAATCGATTGAACATACCTGCCTCGAGTTTCCTTTTGTTGAATTCTGCGGCGCGTTTCAAAGGACTAAGAACCGCCGCTACTGGTGCGGCTTTCATCCTGCGGATGTGTTTTTGTGCCTCACGCTACGTTGGACTCTTCACAGGTAATTTGCGATTGTTGTTTGTTCCTATGACCGTGATATGGACGACTAATCACGGGTCCCAAGCAGTTCGCCGAACTGGATTGGCGCGAATAAAATCTTCCGATTGGCAAGCCCTGTTGCGGAAAACTCGTCGATGCCGCCCGGCAATTCTGCTCAACTGTGGAGGCAGTCAAATTGCAAGAGAAAGCAATTCGGTCCTAAGAGTCGAATGAGGACAGTGGACCCAAAGAGCCGTGCGAAAACGCACGCACTGGCCTATGTAGTTGATGGAATCTATCGGCCTATCAATGATCCAGCGACGTCCGAGCGAATTCACAGAATCGGCGTACAACTGCTGCACTGTTATGACGTGAGAGGGCCAAGCCAATCTCGGACTCCGGCAGTCGATCTGCAATCGAGCACACGGCCACCTTGGAGACGATTCTTTTTGCCACAGATGCTGGGACAATCGAGACGCCCACGCCAGCATCGACGAGAGAGATGAGGGTAGGCATCTCTCCTGCCGTTTGGACCACCTTAGGGACGACTCCAGCGTTGCTCAGAATTCCAGTCAAAAGATCGTGGAAACCAGGTGCGTACTCCCGCGCATACATGACAAATGGATTTCCTTTGAGTTCGCGCAGACGAATCTCTTTCTTGGTGGAAAGAGAGTGCCATGAAGGTAAGATCGCGATAAATGGTTCCCTGTGAACCGTTGTCACCTCGATCCCTTTGCGATTTTCAATGGGAAGACGAAGAAAGCCTACGTCTAACAAACCATTGTCGATCATTTCCAGTTGAGCGCCCGTCAAGATGTTTCTTATCGAAAATTCAACATCCGGATAGCTCTTCCGAAAGCGCCGCATCAAGTTCGGGACGATCTCAAAGCCGGCAGTTGATATAAAACCGATGCGAATATGGCCGAGTTTGCCTGCTGACGCCCACTGAGCTTTCCTCTTGGCAAATTCAAGTTTTTCCAGAGCGACCGCTGCGTCTTCCCGAAACGCCTGCCCAGCCTCGGTAAGCACCGTACCCTGTCGGTTTCGACTTAGGAGTTGGATACCCAATTCGTCCTCGAGCGCTTTGACTTGAAGGCTAAGCGCAGGCTGGCTCAAGTTGAGGAGCCGAGCGCTTCGACCGAAATGAAGAGTTTCAGCGACGGACAAGAACGAACGGATGTGACGGAATTCCATGCGGCCTCCTGATTAGCTGACGCTATCACGATTATAAAAACACCTCATCGTCGTAAATGATGCGTCAGTATCAAATCGTTCGCCCTGTCCCAAACTGGCGCACCTCACGCCGCTAGCAGTGAAGAACATTTGGGGGTTAGTCGGCTCCTCTGTCCTCTGGACAGACGGCTCGTCCGGATAATCGAATACGATGATCTCTTCCTCACCACGGTCCAGCTTCAGGGAAGCGGCCCTATGCTTGCTGATCGTGGCAGTCAAGAGAGTAGGCTGATCCGTCCAGTAACGTTGGATGAACGGAAATGTCGCGGCTATCTTGCGGTTCAAACTCCATGAAAAGCCATTTTTGTTCCTCGGCCCGCAGCCCCGGTAGATGGTGATCAATTCCGGCAAAGCTTTAAAGGCCGCCTTCTCCTCAGGACTCATCATCTCTGGGATAGTGGACTCGAAGTTCCAACCCCTGTCCCGGATCGCCCAAAGCAGGTCGTACCTGTAAACGCCGACGTTATCGAAGCCAGACCACAATTCGCCAAGAAGTCTGACAAAGTCCTCGCTTTCCATCTCCTCGGCTACTTCCAGAAGGACAGGAAGTCGTTCGTGAGAGCCGTAGTTCTTGTATAACCAATAATGAACGTCATCGAAACTGTGCGATGGTGGCAAGTCCCTGTCTAGGGTCTGCTGGCGCACGTCTATGATTTTTGCTTCGGTTTGGGTGATGACGAGGACCGGAGCGTCCGGTCCTGATTTCTTTTGCTTTTCTGTCGAACTCATGCGGAGTTCCTTCCCGGGGTTGGCGGCACGGTGATTGCGAGCGTCCCTGCATACCACGTTGCCGATGGTGACCCTGAGTCTCGCTCTACGACGCGACCTCAGAATCTTTTTCCCCCTGAAAGCAAATACTGTTTTTTTCGGTTCGGCAGATTATTGTGGCGGATTTTTCGATTCACAGCGATTTACATCTGTAGCGTTAACAAATCGACTATCGGACCCAAGAGTGAATGGAGCATCGCGGAAGAGGTGCGGGTATAGGTGGGTAGGTAGGTGGGTAGGTAGGTGGGTGGGTAGGTACTAACAATAAATATATAAAGCATAGATAGCGAGAGACGCCTGAAGCGTTCTGCTTTGTCGCTCGGCGTCGTGACCACCCCACGAGCAGGAAACGCGGGAGCAGATCGGTCACGGAGAGTGTCTCGCGTATAGCCTCCACCGCCTACGCCCTCTGTCCCAGTAACGACATGGCGCTGTTCCGATAGCCGTAAAGCGCGATACGACCAGGTGCGGAGTATACGAACAGATTAGGGCGAAGATCGAATGCCACTGACCCCTGGCTCACCCGCTGAGGTCCAGCGCTAGGGATTGCTCTGGTCGATAGCCCGCCGCAGTGGATTCCAGAATCTGTCCCAATCTGTAATGAAGTCCATCAGTACACGGTCGCCTTCGAGATACAATCCCTCCGTCTGAGGCTCGATCAGTTCCGGATGCAGGCACGCCATCGTGTGCTCCTCATCCGCCAGGTTGTCGGTCGGCGTGACCGGCACCAGAAAGCTGATCTCGTCAGTCACCTGGTCCGGACCAGCAAGAGAGTGGAAAACCTCAATACGCCCGACGTCGCCATTGAGATGGAGGATGAGCAGGTCGTCCAGCCACCAGCGGCCTTGTTCCCGCCGGAGGTCGTCGAGGACGCGCCGCAGATCGGCCAGTGAAAGGGTGAAACCGTCCTGAATTTCGTAAGAAACCGTAAGCATACTCAGAAATATTCTGCCCCGTGGGATAGGAATCCGGGATGTTTCGGATCTGATTCTGACAGGAATAATGAGCTACTCGATGCTGCCACTGCTTCGACAAGAGCCGCGTGCTTGAGGATCCGGTTGCAGACGTGGAGGATTTCTTTTTGCCGATCGCGCGAGCATTGGTGCCGGTGCTGGCCGACTACAACGGTGTAAGTGAAGTAGGGGGGACCCGATGAGCCACCGCCATTTTTGCGACTACGCGGGAGATGACTGGGAGTGCGATGGCTTCGCTCTCCGTCCGTTGGCGGGTGAGACGGAACCGTCGGAATGTTATTGCCTCCGGCACCAGGTGCCGATGGAGGAGGGAGATCACTCGGGGTGTCCGGTTGAGTTGGCTTGTCCGGAGCATCGAGAGAAGCAGCTTCAACAGATGGGCATATCAGATTCGAGTAATCTGCACGTCAGCGCCAGAACCGGAAGCGGTTGTTCAGCGATCAGAACGGAAGACCAATCGTTGGATTCTGCTTATGGTGCAACAAGACTTTCTATTCCTTTTCGATGAGGCGGACGCGCACAATGCAGTTGACGGTAAGGGTTGTACGGTCCTCCAGCGCATGAAAGACGAACGCTAGATTCTCCGCGTCAACGGCGGATCGAAAGAGCCGAATGGGTGTTCATTAATCAGGGACCCGATAGTTTCATGCCCGCCCACATACCATTTACTCCATGCCTGGTATAACCTCAATATCACTCTGACGAGTCCGCCTCACTTCCCACACTGCTCAACGGCGGAAACGTCCGACGGGCCAGTCTTCCCAGAAGCTCAGAGATATGGCGACTCAACGAGAATTGGTGGAGCAGCTATTTGAGGCCGCGCTGGGCCTCAAGCCCGAAGAACGCGCTGCGTTCCTTGACGGTAAGTGCGACGGCAACGCCGAGTTGCGGCAGCAAGTCGAATCCCTGCTCGCCGACGCAAACGCCCACAGCCCTTTCGAGCAGCCAACCGAGGATGCTTCCAGCACACCGCGAGACAAGTCCACCACCGTCATCGGTCCCTATCATCTGCTCGAACTGATCGGCGAAGGCGGCATGGGAGAAGTCTGGCTTGCCGAACAGAAGCAGCCTGTCCGCCGCCGCGTCGCCATCAAGCTCATCAAGGCGGGCATGGACACCCACGAGGTCGTCGCTCGATTCGAGTCCGAGCGACAGGCGCTCGCCCTCATGGACCACCCCGCCATCGCCAAGGTCTTCGACGCTGGCTCCACGCCGGAAGGTCGCCCCTACTTTGTCATGGAGTTTGTCCCCGGCGTTCCGATCACGGACTACTGCGACAAGCACCGGCTCACCGTCCGCCAGCGCATGGAACTCTTCATCCAGGTCTGCGAAGGCGTGCAGCACGCCCACCAGAAAGCCATCATCCACCGCGACCTCAAGCCCTCCAACATCCTGGTCGCCGAAATCGACGGCAAGCCTATGCCGCGCATCATCGACTTCGGGGTGGCCAAAGCCACATCGCAGAAGCTCTCTGCCGGAACCATGTACACGCGAGTCGGCACACTCATCGGAACTATCGGCTACATGAGCCCCGAGCAGGCCGACCCAATCGGCGATGACATTGATATCCGCACCGACGTCTACTCGCTCGGCGCTGTACTCTATGAACTGCTCACCGGCGCGAGGCCATTGGATCTCGATAAGCTGGCCTACGACGAAGTGCTGCGCCGCCTCCGCGATCAGGACGCGCTGCGTCCCAGCACAAAAGTCACCACGCTCGGCGGCGATTCCGCGATCGCCGCAAAGAATCGCGGCTCCGACCCTCCGACGCTCGTCCGCCAATTGCGCGGAGATCCGGACGCCATCGCCCTCAAGGCCATTGAGAAACACCGCGCTCGCCGCTACGCCTCAGCCTCGGAACTCGGCGCCGACATCGGCCGCTACCTGCGCAACGAGCCCGTCACCGCGCACACGCCTAGCGTCGCTTACCGCGCCCAGAAATACATTCGCCGCCATCGGCTGGGAGTCGCCGTGGCTGGAATCGCCGTGCTGCTGTTGGTAGCCTTCGTCGTGGTCCAGTCCATCGAACTGCGTCGCATCAGTCAGGAGCGCGATCGTGCTACACGCGAGCGCGACCGCGCCGACCGCATCGCACAGTTCATGACAGGCATATTCAAGGTGTCAGACCCTAGCAACGCGCGCGGCAACACGGTGACAGCGCGGGAGATTCTTGATAGGGCGTCGAGCGGGATCGACACCGGCCTCCGCAATGATCCGGAACTGCAGGCCAAGATGATGTACACCATGGCCCAGACGTATTTAGGTCTGGGCCTCTTCTCGCGTGCAAAACAACTGCTCGAACGCACAGTTGAGATTCAGAAGCGCGTTCTCGGGCCGCGCAATCCGGAGACCCTGCGTTCCATTAGCCTTTTGGCCGGCGACGTGAGTCCAGGCCACTACGCCGAAGCCGAGAAGGTGCTTCGCGACACAATCGACACGCAGCGCCGCATCCTCGGGCCGGATCACGCAGACACTCTCGATTCGACGTCCATATTGAGTAACCTCCTCACGAATGAGGGTCATTTAGCCGAGGCAGAAAAGCTGCTGCGCGAAACGCTAGAGGCCCGGAGACGTGTTCTCGGCCCGGAGAACTCGGACACTCTGAATTCAATGGCCAGCTTGGGTAGTTTTCTGGTGACAGAGGGTCATTATGCCGAAGCAGAGAAACTCTTCCGCCAGACGCTAGAGATCCAGAGCCGACTTCTCGGTCCGGATAGCCCGGACACTCTGAGTTCAATGAAAGATCTGGGGTTTACGTTAATGCAAGAGGCTCATTACGCCGAAGCAGAGAAACTCTTCCGCCAGACGCTCGACATCCAGAACCGTGTTCTCGGCCAGGAGCACCCGGACACGCTGTATTCAATGAATTACCTGGGTCTTGCTTTAACGGAAGAGGGTCATTACGCCGAAGCAGAGAAACTCTGCCGCCAGACGCTCGACATCGAGAACCGTGTTCTCGGCCCGGAGAACTCGGCTATCTTGAACAGCCTGGAATGTTTAGCAGCTGCCATCACTCGCGAGGGACGGTATGACGATGCAAAAAAGCTGTTCCGAGAAGACATCGAGAGAATGGGCAAATCAAATGAAAATGGCCAAGTTTATGTCTCTTGGTACAACTTTGCTTGTGCAGCGGCCATCGCGGGTCGCCATGAAGAAGCGATTGAGTATTTGCGCCAGGCCATCGATCACGGATTTGCATTTCCCGAACAGATGGATGCCGACCCGGACTTGAAATCTCTCCACAGAGATCCCCGCTTCGAGGCCCTCGTCGCCAAAGCCCGCCAGAGCGCGAACGCACAACCGCATTAAACTCGGGCTCTCCGATCTTCACCCGCGACGCCCGGCTACCAGGAAATCTACGCCCTGAATATCCGCTGGCCCTAATCGCTCACCCAACCTTCCGCATGCCCGGCTCCCGCGCCCACTTGCCCGAAGCGCTCCTTTGCAGAAGCATTCGACTACACTCCAGGATCAGGAGTGCCACATGGACCCGTGTGAGTTTGGAGAAGTTGGGCATCGGGTAGTGGATCTGTTGTCGGACTACTTCGAGCACATTGAAGAAAAGTGCGTTTTTCCCGACGTGGAACCAACCGCTATTCAATCGTCCGGCGTCGACGATGATTTGGACCATAGGAAGCACGCTTTGAATTGACCGCACTTCAGGTCGTCTTGCACAGTAGTCAGGAATTCCTGTTGCTTTGATGATAAGGTTGGTGCGTTACGCCCTCCACGAGAACCGGCACCAGAGAATGAAGCAAGCATGACGAACGGTCTTCCGCGTGTAGCCTTCACGGCAATAGCATTTACAATTCTGTCGATCACAGCGCAGGCAGCCACCCAACGATACTCGGCGCAATTGAAGGGGTCTGCTGTAGTACCTCCGAACAATTCTGTAGCTACTGGCACCTTTGTTGCCACATTCGACAGTGAGACCAAAGCGATGACTTACACTCTTCAATTCGAAAGACTAACCGGCCCCGCAACTTCAGCCCACATTCATGGCCCAGCGGGCAAAGGAGCAAACGCGGGGGTAGTGCTTCCCGTTGGTAAAACCCGGTTAGCCCCGTTACTGGTAGTGTGACGTTGACGGACGGTCAGATAAAGGACCTCCAGGCGGACAAATGGTATGTCGACGTCCACACCTCCGCTTATTCGGGCGGCGAGATCCGTGGCCAAATCGTTAAGAGCCTTAACACAGCTAAGAACGCCGGTGGCGGCGGCAAGCAAAAATAACCTTGACCTGCGAGCATCGCCGATAGGCATCATTGCCACAAAGTCCGCTGAAACTCCTTCAACTTGCACAGGACCTCTACAATGGCAGCAAACGGCGTCGATTTGCTATGGCTATGAAGCGACCGACTACGAGATTGGTTGGTGGCGGAGCAACATTCCTTACAGAAACAGGCCATGAAACGTGGATCAGTTGCGCCGGTCGGGTTTGACGTGAATGACGCCCCGGGTATCCAGCAAGTGTTCTACGGATGTGCGTTTGCGGCTGACAGAAGGACTTCAGCAGGAACTGGCTTACTGATGACCTCATATCCCCTCTTTTGCGCGTCCTCAATCCAATGGTCGGCAAAAGCCGAGTGCAAGACAATTACTTTGCAGTCCGGATAGCGTTCGCGTAGCTTATCCCCGCAAGCAATCCCATTTAGGTCGGCTAGGATATAGTCGAGAATCGCGACATCTGGCCGCCAATCCACTGTCGCGGCCAAGACAGATTCTGAGTCGTGTCCTAGCTTTACTTCAAAACCCTCCCGCTCAAATACCATTCTCAGGCTGCGGGCTACGTCTCGGTCGTAGTCCGCGATCAACACCTTGCGACGTGTTGCTTCGCACATGATGCGGCAAGTCTACTCTTCTTGGCATACAAAATCCCGTAGCGCAGTACCCGATCAGCGTCTGGAGAAAAAGCCGCATGTCCTCCTCCGTATGCACTTGAGCGAGGAACTTGTCGAACGTAGGACAGACTGCGGCAGGATCATACGCAGCGCCCGCCGTGCGCGTGATGCGATGTTCCGGACGGGCTCGGAGCAGTTCACCGGTGCGGAGATCAACGGCGCCGTTGCGGACGCCGAGAAGGCTTGGATTGTTATCCTAGACGTCATTAGGCAACGCCAGAAACTCTGCGCAATGGTGAATGAGCACAGGCGACTTCGGCGGCGAACGCCAGCGCAGGGAGGGCCCGCACTGCATGGAAGCAATCCGCGACCAGCCAATCGTCGAGCCCGTTGGTGCAGGGCATCGGAGACTGGCTTGCGCTACTGGACCCGATAAAGAGATTTAAGTTTCGCGATTGCAGGGCGTTTTCTAAGTGCGGGTTCAGCATCATCCGTTCGAGGCCGCCGGATCAGGGGCTTCACGGGACCGAAGATCGGCACGTTTTTAGCTTGATGAGGTGACCACTTTGCTCACGCGAGTTTGCTGTCACGGCGAAAACTGAAGGAGGCTGCAGTGTTGGCTCTACCGGCTCCGTGAGCGATCGTCCATGACGGATGCTCGCGCCGGCTTCTTCTCCGTGCGGATCTGGTCCTTAGCGGATTTGCCCGCCGATGACAAGATTTCGGTATAGCGAGCATATCGAATCATTGCGGCATCCAACCCAGCCTTGATGGTACCGTACAACTCATTTGGATAGGGGATCCCTCGAAGGTAACTGGTGTCTATTTCAAATTCTTTCCATAGTTCTGCCTGCACCCGCTCTTGGGATACAGAGCGCAGGTACGTATAAACAACTTCCGGAAGGCTGCTACCGTCAACCAGGTAAAGCTTATCCTTCAGAATTTGATTAACCTGCTCGTGTAATGGAAAGAAGTACCTAGTCTGAAAATAGTCGATGATTCTGGCGCTGTCGTGCGGCGAAATCTTTCCCGCAGACGCCGCACTCTGCAGCAAACCAAACTGCACATGGTTCACGATTACTACTTGGTTAATCAAATTAAAAAATGGGCCGTAGAACTCGCTGATTTGTCTTTCGAGATATTTCACCTCACGTTCTATTCTCTGCGTTGCTTCTTCGCGACGCTTGGTCAGGAAACTCGTCACAAACCATCCTGCAATTGTCACCAATGCCGTCAGGCTTGCTATGTTAGGCAAAAGATACCAAGGCGAGGTCTTCATTATTTGTACCTCCGGTGTGTGACGAGCGATTGCTCGACCAAATAATCGCAGTGAACATGGATAAGTGGCAATAGTACAGCGCCGTTCCTCCTGGATCCAGGGTTCCAGATCATTCCTCGAAGAAGCCTGCGGAGATGGCAAGGTCCAAGTCCAGTGCTTCTTCAGATGGGACCGCCCGTTGAGATTTCTAGGAGGGCGGAACGCACGCTACAGCAGACCCAACACCTGCGCCCGTCCGGCACCTGTTCAAGGTACATGTCATAGTGGGGATAACTGGTGTGACAGATATTGCAGCATTCGATGCCGAGATGCCGAAGATCGTCACAGGTTTTGATATCACCCTCAGGTAGGCGCTCAGCCAAGGCGGCGATCACGACGTCCTCATACTCATCGGTGTTGCCGTCACCCGCCTCCCGAGCCGCAAGTAAGCCCTGCACTCGGCGCATTGCCAGCAGGCTCGCTGCGATGATCTCATCCTTGGTCATTCCTTCACCAACATTTGGACCAGCGCTCGCTGAATTGGATAAAAGAAACATTCGATATCTGCAATCACATCTTCCAGCACGCGGCCACCCTCCATGTAAAGCCCGGGCTGTTTAGCCGAGACGCCCGACGAATCCAGCAGTGGTGACATCTGCCTTTCTCCTAACAGAATCTGCCCAGTGGCCTCGAAAAATGGGGGAGTTTCGCCGCGAACGAGGTTGAGGGTGTGCTTGCCGAGGTCCTCAGCGAGGCCCAGTGACTGCGACGGTCTGAATCAAACTTCAAGCGCGTTGCTCAGAACCTCCGCTGCGACGTCCACGTCGGACTCTCCAGCGGCATGGTTGCGCACAGATCCTGGGCACACCGGCGAACAAAAAGTTCGAAATAACATCACCATTCTTGATCCCTACTCGGCAGAGTGTAGTAGAGGGATTCACGAATGATCGATCACATTCTCGACCACTCGACACCACGTACGACTCGGGGAAAGCGCATGCGCCGATTTCTTTTCGCTCAATCACCGAGAAGAGGATGATATCCCTGCGGCGGGGCTCATGGACGAAGGCGAGGAAAGTACCTTCGTCAGGCGAGAGCGTCACCGGAGGGGATTGCCAGGACCACGTAACGCATACTTCAGTGCTTACGATTGCGTTATTCACAACGTTTAGCCTAGAGAAGTAGATCGTGTCCGGTGCGTGATAGCCGATCCCACTCGCCGTTGCAAGCGCTCCCCATGAGGTCGCCCGCAACCACTCTGCACCCGGGTTTGCGGTAACTTGCCGACGCGATGAACGGCGATCCGCGACCTTACTGAAATCCGTATCGCGGGAACAACTCGCGCATAGCCGACTCTCTTCCCTATTGCGATACCATGGTCAGGCCGCGTTAGCGGCGTGACGTGGGCGGAGTAAAAATAGATCACCGCCGCATTCTAGTTCCAGGGACATCAGAAGCTTCCAAGGGGTGCGCACGCTAGATCCGGGCTTAGAAAGCTTTTTTTGTGAGGAGAGCACACCATGCCTGAACTTATGAGGGAATCTGTGGGTCTGCCGTCGATTGGCAGGTGGCGCCGAGGTGATCGCAACGTGGCGCTAAAACACAAGCTGATGCTTGGCGTGATCGGTGCAATGCTGGGCGCTTTGCTTCAAGGCTGCACAGCGGGCAAACAACCCTCTCAGGAAGAAACCAGTCTGGCCAATGCGGCTAAAGACGTTACCATTCCGTTGGAGGCAGGGAAGATGAAGAACCCTCTGCCTGAAACTGATGAGATCGTGAGCCAGGGACAGGAAGTGTTTCTTGGGTCTTGCGCCCAATGCCACGGCCCAGAGGCGCGCGGTGGCACGAACGTCGGCCGCAATATGAACCCGCCTGCCATGGACCTGACCTCAGCCCACGTGCAGCACTGGAGCGACGCTGAACTGTTTTGGATCATCCAGAACGGAGTTCGCCTCACAGGCATGCCTGCCTGAAAGTCGAGCATCTCTGGTAACGACACCTGGAAGCTTACACGCTACATCCACAACCTTTCCCGACTCGACGCTGCCTCCGGCTCCACAGCAGGCCCGCCACAGGCACAAACCGCCACTTCTACGCAGGACAAGCACACCCTCAAAGTATCGAATGGCCTCGCGTTCTCCGAAGGCTGGCCGGTGATCGCCATCAGCCATAACGGAAATGCGGTCGCTGCGATCCTGAGGGCGGCGCTGAACCGGTTTGTTAAGGACACCATTCGGATGCGTACATAACGGCGACTCTGTCTGGTAACGAAGGCAGACCAGGCCTTACACGTCGTTTCCGAGATGGAAGATCGGTTCGACGCCGGTTGCCCGCGCCAGCAGTGCGTGCTCTTCATGCTGTTCGAGAGGCCTGTAATTCTGCGCCACGTCCATCGCCAAGCGAAAATATCTCTCGTCCCCTGGAGGCAACGCAGCCGTGACTGGGTGCCCGAGCGTCCAGCGCAACCCCAGCGAGGCCTCGTCAGGGAAATCTGCAGGCTGATACCAGCATTTTGGCTCGGGATGGCTCTGCTTCTGGTCGGCAGACCATACCGTCTTTACCATCGCCTTCAGTGCCAGGATGCCCATACCCTTTTCCTGCGCACGCTTCAGGATCTGTGGACCGAAGTTCGCCTGTGAGAAGAGCACGAAGTTTACCGGAAAAAGCACGGTGTCAAAGTTGTAGCGGTCCATAGCCGCCAATGCTGTCTCCGCCGAGTGCACCGAGAAGCCGATGTAGCGAATCTTGCCAAACGATTTCACGCCTGCATGTCTGGAAGGCCGCGAGTCGCGTTCGCGCTTGGCCTTTGCGACGAAAGTCATAACCTGCCTGCGGCTGGTTGCTCGAAAACTAACCCATGTTATTGTTCCCTTTTTAAGGGCAGCCAAATCTCCACGAGACCGCGGCCCGTCACAGAATCAAAATCTTCTCCATACAGTTCGAAGTTCGGAGCGTCCTCCACCTCTCTGCCGACTCTGGCAGCCACCTGTTCCAGATCGTCGTCCATGTGCTCCGTATGGTCGAGATATGATCGGAGTGCGTGAATACCGCGTAATCCTGTGCGGGAACTCGAACGCGGGTCCAATCCGGGGAGACTTGTGAGAAGTCCTTCACTTCTACGCCACAGATGTAGTCGAAATTCCCGTCCTCATCAAAGTTGCACATAACTCCGTACGCATTGGCGCCGATGTGTCCCGCAGTATTCCCTATATGTGGCACAAATCCCTGCCATTGCGCCGCAACGCCCGTTGTGCTCTCGCAGTTATACCGCGAACCTATCCCGGAAATCAGAAGTACACGCCCCTTTTCGAAACGAGCTTCCAATGCTTTCAGCAGGCTTCCCTCCATTTTCATCGCCTCCATCAATTGCAGATTATTTAAGTGCCCCTGCGTACGCACCGACTCTGGTGTCACTCCGAAATGCTCCCGAAATGCTCGCGAAAAAGCTTCATGCGATCCGTATCCCACATCGAGCGCCACGGACAGAATGTCGGGAGCCCCGTTTACCAGCGCTCGCGCCGCCTCGCTCAATCGCCGCGCTCGCAGATAGCGCATTACCGGAATTCCCATACTCATCGCGAATATTCGCGACATGTGATATCGGGATACGCAGGCCACTTCCGAGATCTGACCTAAAGTGACTTCGCGCCCAAAGTGGCTCTCGATGAACCACAACGCTCTCTCAACGTGGCTCCCAGGGGCCGCATTCATCGCGCCACCTCATAAGCAAATCTATACTCTAGACGGTCGCCCGCATTTGATCGGGCTTGCTGTTTTGAAGGAAATATTCTCGGTCATGACGGAAGAGTACGAGCAAGCGGGCAATCCGTCGATCTCCACCGGTCACTATTGGGAAGGCGCGTCCAGGACACGGCATCGCGGCAAGCAGATCGCAAAGGACTGTGTTGGCATATCGTTAGTTCATTCAATCTTTACATGTTGAAAAGGCTGTGAAACTTCGGAGTGGAGGCCTTGACCCTCAGCTTCGGTTAAGGTTCAGAGGCTTCACTAACGAGAGCACACCCACTAGTCCAGGTCTTAACAGCGGCCACCATCAAGGGCGTGTGCACTTTTAGTGAGGCGCATCGTGTCCGACCGTCATAGTTTTTGCAGTTCCTACATAAAACTTACTTTCGCAACTCCTCTCCTGGCTCTGATCGTTTTCTTTTTTAGCTGTCCCACAGCCGCCCAAGCCCAGCAAGACCGCGGGTCGGTCGCCGGGACGGTGACGGACTCAAGCAAGGCTGCGCTACAGGGGGCACGCGTCGAGATCGCTCCATCTGTCAACCCACATGGAGTAATTACCACTATGGGCCCGCTTGCCGCTAACCCAAGCGTCACTTCAAATGTCAGGAGCGTTACATCAGACCAAGAGGGCAACTTTATCCTTTCCGGCCTGATGCCCGGCCACTTCACCATCAAGATCTCTTACATCGGCTTCCAGAGTTACAATACCGAGGTCGACGTCGTCGCCGGTAAGGTCACTGACATCTCACCCGTGCTTTCTGTGCCCAGTGCGAACGAGAGCGTGACAGTACGCCCGGAGCGCGAGGTGGGTGAAGCAGAAGCCCTCAACGTTCAAAGAACCTCTCTGAATGTCGTCCAGATTTTGCCTTCAGAGGTCATTAATAGTCTCCCGAACGTCAACATCGCCGACGCCGTAGGCCGCATGCCTAGCGTCTCCGTCGAGCGCGATGAAGGCGAGGCAAAGTACGTGCAAATTCGCGGCACAGAGCCACGCCTGAACAACGTCACTATTGATGGCGTTCAAATGGCTTCCCCGGAGGGCATACGTAACGTGAAGCTCGACACCATCCCTGCCGATCTTGTGGAGTCTATCCAGATCAACAAGACGCTTACGGCCAATATGGACGGTGATGGTATCGGCGGCTCCGTCAATCTGGTCACGCGGCAAGCTACAGACCAACCGTATTTTGCCGTCGAAGGGCTCTACGGACACACGCCAATCAACGGAGGCCGCGGCGAGGATCAGGTCTTCGCCACCTATGGCCGTCGCTTTCTCGCAGACAAAAAGCTCGGCGCCCTACTTACTGGCAGTTACGACTGGAATGGTCGTGGCATCAATGACGTTGAGCCGTCACAGGCCGTTAACAATATCGTTAACGTCAACCCCGACGGTTCCACCACGCCAACCGGTGCCACAGTCAACGCACCCAACAGTCTTGATATTCGCGACTATTTCTACGATCGTTCGCGCTACGGACTGGGCGGGACGCTCGACTATCGTTTTAGTGACACGAGCACCGCATATCTTAAGGGACTCTACTCGTACTTCAACGACTACGGCGAAGACTCCATTAATCGACTGAACGTCGGTAACTTCACCTCACCAACAACGACGGATAGCTCCGGCAATGTCGTCTACCAGAATGTCTATCGTCGGCCAACCCAGAACATCTGGAACCTCACTCTCGGCGGCGAGCACGCCTTCGGTACGTCCAACCTAAATCTGTTAGTCGCACTCGGTCAGGGCAGCATTACCGGTCCATTCATCACGTCACAGTTCAATGGGCCTGCAGCGACTACCGACGCAAATGGCAACAATCTACAGAATGGCGTCGGCTACGCTTACAGTAATAAGGACATCTTCGTTCCAAAGTTGACGCCGGTAGTCACGCCGGGTAACGTCAGCATCTATAACCCGAACCAATACTCGCTGAACAACATCGACTTCACACCCGGCCATACCTTTCAGCGCAACGTGGAGGGACAGGCTGATTATACGAAGATGTATACACAAGGCACAGCCTTCGGCTCCTGGCAGATCGGCTTCAAAGTGCGCGACGTCATCAAGACTCAGATTTCAAACGCATTCAATGTCTCTGGGCCTGCACCGCTGTTAAGCAGCTTTCTCACCAATCGCGGTCAAGGGAACAACTATTACTTCGGCCAATATCAGGCTGGACCGCAGTCGAAGGCGACGAGCATCCTCGCATACTATTATGCCAACCAGGGTCAGTTCACTCTCGATCCGGAGACAGCTACGAACCTCCAGAGCGACTTCAAGGTGAACGAACGCGTTTACGCCGGCTACGCGATGAACGCATTTACCTTCCGACGATTCCGTTTTTATAGCGGCCTTCGTGTGGAATCGACAAACGACTATGCGCACGGATATCAGCCGGATGTGAACAATGATATCGTCCCTGTGAATCTCAACAACTCCTACACCTTTCTGCTGCCCAGCGCGAGCCTGCAATATAACTTTGGTGAGTACACCGACCTGCGTCTCGCTTACAGCATCGCCATTTCTCGCCCCAACTACTCAGACCTGGCACCATTTCTGACCTACACTCCTGGCACTGGGAACACTGCGGTCGATCCGGCGCTAACAGGCGGCAATCCCGACCTGAAGGCTACCTGGGCCCATAACATCGATCTGCTGGGTTCGCACTACTTCAGGAATATCGGCATCATTCAGGCCGGGGCCTTTTACAAAATGCTCTATGACTACATTGCGCAGTCAGCGCGGCAGGTTGAATATCTTGCGCCCGGCACCAGCGCACCTGCACTTTACTACGAGTCTTCGCCCTTGAATGTTGGAGAAGCTCACCTTATTGGCTTCGAGGCAAGTTGGGAGCAACACCTCACCCAACTTCCGGGGGCCTTGGCGGGCACCGGCTTTCGTGCAAACTACAGTTACGTCGCGTCGGTCGTTGGACTTCCAGGGCGCTCCGACCACCCCACACTGCAACGCACCGCGCCGAACAACTACAACTTCGACGTGACCTACGATAAGTACAACATTTCGGCACGCATGGGCATTACGCATAACGATGCATATCTTTGGTCCTATGCCTATCAGGACGGCACCCCTATCCTCGGCACTCCATCCACGCCCACCCCGGGAGGTCTCAAGGGACCGCAGTCCGACACTTATATCTATCCGCACACCCAAGTAGACGCGCAGGTTAGCTACCTCGTTCCCAAAGGTTATGGCGTAAGCGTTGTGGCACAGTTCCTCAACCTCAATAACGAGGTTTTCGGATTCTATAACGGCAGCCAGCAATACCCAATCCAGCGGGAGTACTACTGGCCGACCTACACCTTCGGACTGCGCTGGACGCAGCGCGCCGAGAGTGGAAGCGTCTTCCGCCAGTAAGGAGTGCATCCACAATGTAGTCCCAGCTTCCATCCCCACCCAGCGCGTAGCTGTGGATCACACGATAAGAGGGAGATGATTGCGCCAGGAGTGCTGTCGCTGTAGCCATTGTCAGGACAAATCCGCCAAAACGCATAGGAGTCTCCTCGTTGCTGGAAATAAAGACATTGTTGCGGCGAAAAGCCGATGCTGCATCAACAAACAATCAATCTAGCAAGCGCTGCTGAAGATCACCTGATGGGGACAAACATCACCTTCCGATTTTCGGAATACGACCTTCAGGTTGTCTTCAGCTACAGCCAATAGAGTTAATTTGGAATACCCGGGAGCATGCGATGATCCCCGCGGGGCTGGGCAGTCGACAGGCATTCAATCCCTCCGACGGCTCATCAACGCTACATAATAGGTGCCAGGGTAGCAACCTTCAGGATAAGGCCGGCAATCGGTTAGCAGATATCTACTCTCATGTGCTGAGGTCTCCTCCTGAATGTTGTCCCGTTGTGTTCTCTGGATCTCGCTATTTGCTTGGGTTTTCGTCGGCCGCCTGCCCGCGCAGATTGCAGCCACCCAGCTTCAGCCCAGCTCGCCACAAGCGTCTTCCGAACCCCATAGCCTTGCAATGACCGCTCCCAGCGGCACACCGCTGCAGATCGCCCTCGACAAGGAAGTGCGCGTTCGGAAGGTTGGCCAGTCTATCACCGGGCGGGTCATGCAGCCTGTCTATGTTTTTGACCGTCTGGTCATTCCGGTCGGCACCACAGCAATCGGTCGGATCTCGGCTATTGACCCCGTCCCTGCGCGCACGAGAACGTTGAGGGCCCTGAACGCCGATTTCACTCCGGCACATAAACTCTCTGTCGCCTTCGACGAACTCATCTTGCCCGATAACCGTCATATCCACCTGCATGCAACTGTAGTTCCCGGCTCGGGACAAGTCATTCGGCTTGTAACCACCGATGAGCACAAAAGAAATGTTGTTAAGGATGCAGCTGCCCTAAAGACGGATCAGGCTCGTGCTCAATGGAACAATGCTATGAAGCAAGTAGAGTCGCCGGGCCGGATGCACCTCGCGACCCGCTATGCCGTCGCGCAGCTTCCAGTGCACCCGCAATACATCAATGCCGGAACCCTCTACTCCGCGGAACTCGTAGAACCGCTCGATTTCGGCAACGAATCCATTTCCGCAAAAGTCCTCTCTACTATCGGGACACAGCCTCCAGCGATCGGACTGGCATCTCCGACGTCGTCCCGTCCGCCGCTTCCGATCAGCGCTAGGCCCACGGAGGCGCCAGT
>Ga0207045_1071_pt1 | contig 23166 bp, 19 predicted proteins | sample Alteio_BWMinCont_69_FD_153299 | JGI IMG/M metagenome (GOLD analysis project Ga0207045, IMG submission 153299) | Enriched cells from forest soil in Barre Woods Harvard Forest LTER site, Petersham, Massachusetts, United States -... | ecosystem: Environmental > Terrestrial > Soil > Temperate forest >... | reverse complement strand
GCACAATAGGGTCATCAGTATCCTTTATAATCAGGTAACTGCTTTTCCTTTCCATCTCGGCATTAATGGCAAAGAACGCAATTGACAAAAATAAAAGTGAGGATAAAAATTATCAATGCCAACATATTTGCATTGAACCTTATGAAATACCCTGGCTTGAAACTAAGAATGTCACGGTAATAAGAAATAAGGTTGAGGATATTGATATTGCTTTTTTTCAACAATTAGAATCAAATGATATTTTGTTTATTGATTCATCGCATATCATTAGGCCGCAAGGTGATGTGCTTTTTGAATATTTAGAAATTTTACCAATTTTAAAAGCAGGGGTAATAGTACATATACACGATATTTTTACCCCTAAAGACTATCTGGATGAATGGATTTTCAAGTTGCATCTTTTGTGGAACGAACAATATTTGTTGGAGGCATTTTTATCATTTAACGAGAAATTCAAAATAATTGGGGCAACAAACTATCTAAGCCATAATTATTTAAGTGAGTTTTCCGCAAAATGTCCTGTATTCGCACAACAACCTGGCACAGAGCCGGCCGCCTTTTGGATGAAAAAAATTTCTTAGAGGTTTATACTTAAACACAAGGGTACTCGGTATGCGTAACCTTGTATTGCAATATATAAAAATATTGAAAATCAAAGAGTTAAGGGGCCTTGTGAAAATAAGGCAAAGTATGGAGCTGAACCAGTCCAACTTTGACTTTCCGTGCCCACCAAAGTCAGGAAATGATGAAAATTGCTTTTTTGCTTTTTGCCACCAATTTAGTAATAGTGATCTTAAGTGTTAAATTTTACAAAGAAATGCTTTTTTTATTATGAATAATTTAAAAAAAGGTTATACTTGTGGAGAAATTTATAAACTTTTCAATTAAATTATTAATAGATAAAAATTTTGTTAACTAATTTATGATAAAACATACGCCATTTAATTGTTGTCTAACGTTTTTTTTGTTTTCCATTGTTATTATTCTTTCTTCATCTTGTGCTTCGCGAAGGGAAAAAATTTATTTTAATAATCTTTCAGACAGCATCAAATTTAAGGCTGTTGCTGCTGTTGAGTTTAAGGAGCCAATAATTCAGCCGGACGACATATTAAATATATCCATTGAAACAATTGATCCACAAGAAACTTTGACCTTAAATCAAGTAAACACCGTTGAAGCGGAGGGGACGCTAGGGAATAATAGTGGCGGGCAGCAAGGTATTGGCTATCTAGTGGATAAAAAAGGTAATGTAGAAATTCCACTTCTTGGTGTTATTAAGATTGCTGGTTTGACCACAGAACAAGCAAGAGATACAGTTAGAAACGTTGCTTTGAGGTATAATAAACAGCCTACAGTACAAGTCCGGTTTTCTAATTTTAAAATAACCGTACTTGGAGAAGTATCAAAACCCGGTAGCTTCATTGTTCCGAATGAAAAAATATCAATACTTGACGCCATAGGCATGGCTGGTGATTTGACAATTTATGGAAAAAGAGAAAATGTAATGCTTATTAGAAATAGCGGCGCTAAAAAGGACGTCATCCGCTTAGACCTTACTTCTTCCTCCTTATTTCAATCACCTTATTTTTATTTAAGACAGAATGATGTAATCTACGTTCAGATGGGCAAGGGCAGGGTTGCGGCCAGTAACACCGCATCGGTTCAGATGCTCGCGATAGGAGCAACCTTATTGACACTATTAGTTACTATTTTAAGAAAATAAAATCCTATAGATTTTCATGAGTATGGATAATTCGGATTTAATTGATCCAATAGACAGAAGTCAAAGTTTTAATTTCAAAGTTATAATATCAAAGGTTCTTAGTAACTGGTATTGGTATGTTATAACAATAACAATAGCAGCTTCTGGGGCATACCTTTATTTAAACTATACTACGCCTATTTATGAAACCATTGCAAGTATAAGGCTCAAAGAAGATGAGAGCGATAATTTTAGCAAGAATGCCTTGCTCAAGGCATTGGAGGGAACTAGTACAACAGAAAGTGATAAAGAGGATGAAGTTAAAATTTTGAAAACTCATTTGTTAATGCAAAAGGTAGTAAGGGGATTAAACTCATATCTGACTATTTTCTACAAAGGACACGTTAGAGATGTTGAGTTAGTTACTTCTCCTTTTAAAGTCAGCTTGCTTACCTCACCAGATTCTATTAAGAAAGAAATAAGCTTTGCTTTAAAGATCGAAAAAAATAAAATTTATTTAACTGACATTAAAAACAAAAGTAAACGGATAGTAAATGTTAACCAGCCTTTTCATATAAGCGACATAGGAAATATACAAATTGAGCCTATTTCTATCATAAATCCAGGACAAGAATTTATATTGAAAATATCACCTGTTAAAAAAATTGTTGATCAATTCGTTGATAAGTTGAATGTAACTTTGACTAACAAAGATTTAGATATAATTGATATAGCATTTACATATCCGGTGCCTGAAAAATCTGAAATAATTGTAAATAGACTTATACAGGAGTATATAAAAAGTAATATAGAAGATAAAAATCTCATAGCCGATAGCACAATTTCCTTTATTGATAGCAGGTTAGTTTTTGTAACCCAGGAATTATCAGGTCTTGAAGAAAATATACAAAGTTTCCGGCAAAAGAACAATATTGCCGATCCGGAAGAGCAATCGAAGATTGTTTTAGGGTCTGCCAGTCTGTATAAGGATGAACTTGCTCAAATTGAAGTACAGATGAACATTTTAAATGGGTTTGAAGGTTATGTTGCTGACACCAGTCGGGAAAGAATTGTTCCGTCTGGCGCTTTACCGGATAATCCATTATTCCCTAATAATCCAATATTTGCAAGTTTGGTTGATAAGTACAATTCTCTAATTATAGAAAGAACAAATAGCAGTATAAGTAAGACTGCAGACAACCCATATATCCGCAATCTTAATGCGCAAATTCACTCGCTGAGAAGTGATATGCGTTTAAATTTAAAAAATGCACAGCAATCATTAAAAATTACGAAGAAAAATATTGAGTCCCGTTCAGATGAGGCCATGGGATTAATTAAATCGGTACCTTCAAAAGAACGGATTTATTTAGATCTGGCTCGGCAACAAGACATTAAACAGCAGTTATATGTGTTTTTGTTGCAAAAACGCGAAGAAACTGAAATATCTAAAACCTCAAATATCGCCAACTGCAAAATCGTTGAAGTGCCTGAATCTCATGGGCCTATCAGTCCTAAGGAAACAAATGTACTTCTCTATAGCTTATTTTTGAGTTTACTTATACCGTCTATTGCAATTTACCTTTCAACGGTCTTGAATGATAAAATAATGACTAAGGACGATATTCTTAACAATACTAACGTTCCTATAATTGCTGAGATAGGAAAAAGTAATGAAGATGAAACAGTCATTTTTTTAAACAATCTGCGAAGTCCGATTTCCGAGCAATTTCGGGCTTTGCGTACAAACTTGTCTTTCTTTTTAAAGGGAAATGAAAAAACAATACTCCTGACATCCACAATGTCAGGAGAAGGTAAGTCCTTTGTTTCTTTAAGTTTAGCCACTGTGCTTGCTATTTCCGGGAAGAAAGTTGTTGTTATGGAAATGGATCTTCGAAAACCTAAGTTATCAAATAAATTAAAAATTTCAGACAATTTGGGTTTGACTAATTATATTATTTCTTCTGAACTCGACCCTTCAAATATTATAAATCCTTCTGGAATTCACGAAAACCTATTTATAATTAGTTCTGGGCCAATCCCGCCAAATCCCACGGAAATTATATTGAATGATCGTATGGATGTCCTTATGAATTATCTGTTTTTGAATTTTGATTATATTGTAGTGGATACACCACCTATAGGTTTGGTGACTGATGCGCAATTACTCGTTAAATACGCCGATTTGACACTTTATGTAGTGCGACAGAGGTACACTTTTAAAACCCAGTTAAACATCCCGCAAGATATTTATATAAATAAAAAAATGAAAAATATTGCGTTGCTTGTTAATGATATCAGCACTAACAAGCATGGCTATGGCTATGGCTATGGCTATGGCTATGGTTATGGTTATGGTTATGGTTATGGCTATTATGATGATGATGCGACTGGGAAGAGTAAGAACTTTTTTTCAAAGATTTTAAACTTAGTCAAGTTTAATAGAAAAGATAAAATGTAATGCCTTGTAAATTCTATTTGCGGCCGGTGGTCTCAAAAGCTTTCTAAATAAAATTCACGAATAGCCTATCAAGGTAAACTCAATAAATTAATAGATTTTGAAGCATGAAAAAACTTTTAGTAACAGGCTCATCTGGCCTCATTGGTTCAGAAGTTTGTAAACATTTTCATTCACTGGGTTGGCAAATATTTGGCATAGATGGCAACCAGAGAGTTGTTTTTTTTGGTGACAAGGGAGATACTCGCTGGAATCAAAAGCAACTTCAGGATGCACTGCCTAATTTCACTCATATTGAATTGGATATTCGTAATCGTCAAGGGATATTGGATATAATCAAACAAATAGCTCCTGATGCTATTGTTCATACTGCAGCCCAACCTAGTCACGATAGGGCTGCCTCAATTCCTTTTGATGACTTCGACACGAATGCGGTAGGCACATTTAATCTTTTAGAAGCCACTCGTCAGTATTCGAAAGAAATTCCTTTTGTTCATATGTCAACCAATAAGGTCTATGGAGACGCTCCAAACTACATTTCTATAGTAGAGCAGGACACGAGATGGGAATACGCCGAAGAGAATTATTTGAAAGGCATTCCTGAGACTTTTACCATTGATCAAAGTAAACATTCCCTTTTTGGAGCGTCTAAAGTTGCTGCAGACATATGCGTACAGGAATATGGCCGTTACTTTAACATGCCAACTGCTGTATTACGGGGAGGATGTTTAACCGGACCAAGTCACGCTGGCGTTGAATTGCATGGATTCTTAAGTTATTTAGTAAAATGCAATTTAGACGGGACTATTTATACTGTTTATGGCTATAAAGGAAAACAGGTACGCGATAATATCCATAGTTATGATGTATCAAGATTTATTGAAGAATTCATTAAGGCACCAAGAGTTGCAGAAGTATACAATATAGGCGGAGGAAAGCAGAATACCTGTTCTATTGTTGAAGCATTTGCTATTTCTGAAAAGTATTCAGGTAAGAAAATGAATTATGTTTATAATGACAAAAATCGCGAGGGCGACCATATTTGCTATTATAGCGATTTAAGTAAGATGAAGGAACACTATCCAAACTGGGATATTACCATTTCCCTTGATGAGACAATCAGGCAAATTGTTGAGTCATGGAAAATACGGTTATAGTTTTTCATATATTTTTTTAAGTCTACTGGAAAAAAAGCTTTCTTTTTTTTGTGGTGCAATTCAGCAATCCACCATGAATATTTTTTTATTGAACATGGAAATTATAAAAGTTGCTATAAGGTGTAATGGAAAAAATGAAAAGTAAAAACGAGCACATGTTCCAAATATGAATTCAGGAAATAAAGTCATGATTAACACATTAATTCTTTATATAAGAATGTTAATCACCGTTGGTATATCCTTATATTCTACGCGTTTAGTTTTAAACGCTCTTGGTGCAAAAGATTTTGGTATTTATAATTTAATTGCCGGCATTGTTTCGATGATGGCGTTTGTAAACCTTTCCATGACCACGGCTACCCAACGTTATCTATCCTTTCACCAGGGCAAGAATGATCCAAATATGCAAAAAAAAGTTTTTAGTAATAGCCTTCTTTTGCATTTGCTTATAGGTACTGCAGTAATATTGGCACTTGAAGTTGGTGGGCCATTTTTTTTTAGCGGGTTTTTGAAAATTCCCATGGAACGAATAGATGCAGCTAAGATTATATATCATTATATGGTTATATCTATATTTATTACAATAATATCCTCCCCATTCACCGGTATCTTGATGGCGCACGAAAACATGTTATGGGTTGCTGTGGTTAATATTGTTGAAGTACTGCTAAGATTATCGGTTGCGGTCTATATGTACAAAATTCATACAGATGTGTTGATTTTTTACGGGTGGACCATGGTAGGGGTTAGTGCTATAAGCACCTTGATGTACATTGTATTCTGTTTTAAAGAGTATAAAGAATGTACTTTTAGAATGGCAGGTAATTTCGACAGACCATTAATTAAAGAACTATCATCTTTTGCCGGTTGGAATTTGTTTGGAGCAGCTTGCGGCGTAGGAAGAGCAGAAGCGATAGCTGTTATTTTGAATATTTTTTTTGGTACAGTAATAAACGCTGCCTACGGTATTGCCAACCAGGTTTCAAATCAAATGAAATTCTTCTCTGCCTCACTTTTACGCGCAATGGATCCACAAATCATGAAAAGTGAAGGAGCCCAGAATCGTAAGCGAATGCTCAGACTATCGATGTTGGCGAGCAAATATGGATTTTTCTTGCTTGCATTTATTTCTATCCCATGTATTTTTGAAATGCCGTTAATACTAAAGTTCTGGTTGAAAAATGTACCGGATTATACAATAGTTTTTTGCAGGTTAACATTGATCGCAATTATGGCCAACCAACTTACGATTGGTTTACAATCTGGTCTACAGGCCACTGGAAAAATAAAAGCATATCAAGCTGTGGTAGGGAGCATCCAATTATTAAACCCCCTTATCGCATTTTTACTGCTCAAGATCGGTTCTCCTGCTTATTCAGTTTTAATTAGTATTATAGCCATAGAGTTAGTTGCTTGTGTTTTCAGGATCTATTTTTTGAAGAAATTAGCCGGCATGTCTGTAAAAGAATACTTTAAAATGGTATTGCTACGAGAACTAATTCCGGTTTTTACGGCAGTTTTAACTTGTGTTCTTATCGTATCGTTTGTGCACATGCCATACCGGTTTTTATTAACAATATCGGTTTCAGCTACCTTATTTATTATAGCTGTTTATTTTACAGGGATGGAGGATGACGAGAAGGGCCATCTTAAAGTTTTAAAAGAAGGTTTTCGGAGCAGAATAGTTCTATTCAAAATGTCGATGTTTAAATTTTTTTAAAATTTTAACAATGAAAGTTATAAAAGTATGCTATTGGAAAGAAGTTGATAACTTTGGCGATCTTCTAAACCCTTATATCATCGAAAAATTGGGGCGATGTAGGGTGAAATATTATACTTTGAAATCCAAAGGACAGGTGTTAAAAAGCATTTTTCACTCCATTTTTCTAAAGCGGAAGTTAGATATAAAATTAATTCGCTCCATAACAAATGCTGGTAAAGGTATTTTGGCCATAGGGTCAATTTTATCTAAGGCGGGCCCCTTAACAACCGTATGGGGGTCTGGATTTATGAATGAAGATGAGACGTGTATTGAGGGAGGGAAAATTTTGGCAGTAAGGGGGAAAGAATCATATCGTAAGCTTGAAGAGTTAGGATTTAGTAATAAACCTGTATTCGGAGACCCTGCGTTGTTATTGCCTATTATTTATAAGCCTAAATCTGAAGAAAGATACGAAATAGGAATTATTCCACATTGGAGTGAATTCGATCAACTTTATGAAAAATATTCTTCTAAACATAAAGTTATAAATTTAGTAACTAAGGACGTAGAAGGCGTTATTGATCAAATTTGTTCATGCAAGTATGTGCTATCCACGTCTCTTCATGGTATCATCGTCGCCCACGCATATTCTGTGCCAGCAATATGGTTTAAGGAAGGCTATATTGATACAGATGGATTTAAATTTAATGATTATTTTTCTTCTGTAAACATACCATACTATAAAGGATATAACCTGGATGCGGCTTTAGAGGCAGAGTCGATTGAGGATTTTTTTCGGCTTAATAGCAACATATCCCTGATAAGAAATAATTTAACCGACATTCAATCATCACTATTGAAAGTAGCGCCGTTCCCTTTGAAGACTAAATACAATTTTGGTCACAGATTGGATCCTTTTCACATAAATTCTTGAATAAAAAAGAGTTCGGATTATCAGCAAATGTTGTTTCAAACAATTATTTAATGAACTGTTTATTGAACCATGAGTAATAACTGCAAATGCGGTTGTCTGCTGTTATGATTTACTTAAAAAGAAGGCCGGTTATTACACCCTGGATACACAAATACAACTAAAAAAAATGGGTGGGCGGGAGAATCTTTAAAATAATTTTATAATCTTTTATGAAAATATTTATCACTGGTATTTGCGGATTTGTTGGCTCCACGATTGCACTTAGTCTTATTGAGCACTTCCCTAATTATGAAGTATTCGGAATAGATAATTTTGTGCGTTCAGGAAGTTGGCTAAATAAACCCTTATTAGAGGAAAGGGGTATCAAAGTATTTTATGGAGATATACGGCAGGCTAATGACCTTGAGGTGATACCAAGAGCCGATTGGTTAATAGATGCCGCAGCTAACCCTAGTGTTTTAGCCGGTGTTGACGGCAAGACCAGCAGTTCACAACTTGTGCAATACAATCTGTCGGGAACTACCAATTTACTCGAATATTGCAAAAAATATCAGGCCGGTTTCATTTTGCTTTCTACAAGTCGTGTTTATTCTATACCTGCATTGTCGTCGCTTCAAATGCAGGTGCAGAACGAAGCCTTTACGCCCTATGCAAATCAACCATTTCCAGTGGGTATTAGTGTAAGTGGCGTATCTGAAACTTACTCGACAACACCGCCAGTCTCTCTTTATGGTAGTACTAAGTTTTGCTCGGAACATATTTCACTTGAATATGGGTTAACATATCAATTTCCAGTATGGATAAATAGATGTGGTGTAATGGCGGGCGCAGGCCAATTTGGACATCCGGGACAAGGGATTTTTGCCTATTGGATACACAGCTTTAAAGAAAAACAGCCGTTAAAATATATTGGATTTGGTGGAACCGGATATCAAGTGAGGGATTGCCTTCACCCCAAAGATCTCATTAGCTTGTTAGATAAGCAGTTTAAGGAGCCTTTCGAAAGTAAAAAACCAAGGTTGATAAATGTGAGTGGTGGTGTCGAAAACTGTAGGTCACTTGCTCAACTTACGGATTGGTGCGGTTTGCGTTTTAAGCCTATGAGTGTAGAACACACACACATAGAAAGGCCTTTTGATATACCATGGATGGTTTTGGATTCTATGCTTGCAGAAGAAATTTGGGACTGGAAACCGACTATAAAGATTGAAAATGTATTAACCGAGATAGCTTTATTTGCAGAAACTAAGAAAGACTGGTGTAAAATCTCAGCATCATAAATACTATAAAGTATAAATTGAAGTAAAACATTTACGTAAGAGGAACATCTCGTTTTAAATAATAATAGCTTTAACAATAAATGTTTTATGTTAGCAAATGAATAAAGTCTCCGTCATTATCCCTAACTTCAACCGCGCCGCTATTATTGGTGAGACCATAGAAAATATGTTATCCCAAACATTGCCACCACATGAAGTGATAATTGTGGACGATGGCTCGACAGATGACTCTATAGATGTTATTCGTAAATATGGCAATAAAGTAATTTTAATTCAGCAAGAAAACGCTGGTCCTGGCGCAGCACGAAATGCAGGGTTAAAAGGGGCTACGGGCGAGTTTATCCAGTTTATGGATAGTGATGATCTTGCTTCACTAAATAAACTCGAAGTGCAGTCTAAAACTTTGGTTGCAAATAATGCTGATATTGTGTTAGGTCCTTGGTTGAAAGCCTGGATAGCGCATAAAGTAATGAAACTGGAGGACGTGGTACTTCAGCAAAAAGCGCCGCCATCAAAACGCTCAGATCTCTTATGGTTTTTAACTGACTGGTCAATGGTCTTTCAACAATGTTTGGTGAGAAGAAGTATGCTTGAAAAGGTTGGTACATACCGGGAAGATATAAAGTATTTTGAAGATGGGGATTTGTTCATTAGAATTTTACTGGCAGGGGGCAAGCTTGTCTATGAAGCCCAAACTTTGACGTTTTATCGATTAAACGATTTCGGGAAGCTAACTGGCGAAGGTCAAATTAACATCGGGCGGGTTCACGCTCAGTCAACATTTTATCAGGACATAATTAACCGGGCAGTTACTGATACGACTTTGAAAGATTGTATCAATCACCCTGATTTTAAATTAAATGTTTTTAAAGCTTTTAGCGATCTCAAAGAAAATAATTTACTCGATAACAGCGACAAATATTCTGAATTATCGCGAATGGCCCAGAAAGACGGAATAAAAATCAAATTAAATCGCTTCAATAAAAAGGCGCAGGCTGCAATTTCTCAAAAGATAAGAGGTCATCGATGGCCCAATAGTTACCAGGCAGGAGGTTTATCACAATATCAAAAAGTGCTTATTAACGAACTCGGCTTTAATTTGATCAAATAGTATGACAAAGAAACTATTGATAGTTGAAGAAGCACTTCGGGATCTCAAAGCACATTGGTTCGAGTACATAAAAACGATCGATAAAGGTGCTGAAAATTTGGGATGGCACGTAGATGTAGCGTGCCACAAGGATGCCGCTCCTGAGATATTGACAGCTTTTTCTGCTCTTCCGGTTTTTGAACATTCTCGTTATCTTGATAGTAAAAAAAAGAAATTACCCGGCGAGAAACATTATGGTTTTATTTTACATAGTATCCGGATTAGGAAAACGTTACAGTCACTATTTCATAATACTTCCTATAGCGAAGTGTTTGTTCCGACGGTATTAATACATCATCTTTTGGCCTGGTATTACATCCTTAAATTCACAAAAAAAGGCCCTGCGCATGTTACGCTTTTTTTTGTTACCAACCCGGGTGTTTGGGACGCTAATCGCAAACGAGCCTTTTTTCCAAAATCAACGATAATTTTAAAATACTTATTAAGACTTTTTAAGTCGTTGGTGAAATCAAACATTGTAACTCTTGCAGTGGAAACTCAAGGTGCAAAAAGTGAATTTGAGAAATTGAGTGGACTTCCGTTTAAGCTATTGCCACATCCGGTTCCGTTCGAACAAAATGTTCAGGAGCGCAGCGCATTGGTAAATGGTTCTCGAAATAGTAAAAATATACATTTCGCGTGTTATGGGTTCGCCCGTCATGAAAAAGGTTCTGACTTACTTAAAGCAGCTATCGAACAAATATTAAAGGATGACCCAGGTTTCGAAGGGCATTTTAGCATTCAATGGACTGACCCTTTCAAAATGCCAGATGGAACCAACTGCGCACCAGGTGAAATATTAACTAGGAGTCCAAAAGTAAATATTATAAACAGGGCACTGATGAGCAATGAATATAATAGACTACTTGAACAAACAGATTGTATGATACTTCCGTACCGCAACTCTTCTTATCATGCACGGGTTTCACGGGTTGCCATTGAGGCAGCTGCTAATGGTATACCCATAATTTATACCAAAGATGGCTGGCTGGAAGAGACAGTTGTAAATTATGGTGCTGGCATAGGAGTAGCAGATGAGGAAATTGACGGTATTGTTGCGGCTATATACCAGATGCAAGAGAGTCTCGAACGTTTTAAAATACTCGCACAAAATGTGACGCCAAAAGCTCGCGCTTATTATTCCCCTCGGCATTTTGTCGAGTTATTATTTAATACACAACAGATACCAAGTTATATCCGTCAAGATATAACTACATAACAATAGTATGTTAATGAATATCGTTATTTATAACATAAATAGTTTTGGCGGGAATTATGAATATAGTAAATATCTATTTCAGGCTTATCGTCAAAATGGCGATATAAATAAATGTACGTTACTGATGCCTAGAAATTCAGTGTGTGATTTTGACGGCGTAAATAAGTTACTTTTGTCTGACCTACCCCACACTAATATAAAAATCATTAAAAAAGCATATTATTTATATCGAAGTGCAATAAATCCGTTTAGGCTTTTTTTTTACTTAAAAAAGCAACCATCTTCATTTATTATTTTTAACGATTTCGATCAAATTACAGCATGGCTGTGGGCGCCCTTTTTTAGATTACTAAAAAGTAAACATACATTTAGTGTTATCCTTCATGATCCAGACAGAGATAAATTTTTCCGCATTAAAATTTTATCTCAAAGTAGTATGAAAGTAATAATTTCCTTTATGGATATCGTTTTTTATCATGGATTTCTGCCAGTTAAGCCTTACTATGATGATAGTGTCAAAAAAATAAATGTACCTCATGGTATTTATAACCAATCAGAAATCGACAAATTATTATTACAGGATATTATTGCTGAGGCCAATGGAGATAAAATAATTGGAGTATTGGGTAACATAAGGGACGAAAAGAACTATCTGGTAATAATAGATTCTTTACTGTTACTTGAAAATATCAAACTTCTTATAGCCGGTAAGCCGGCTAATTCAGGAGTTTCCACTGATAGTTATAAACGATACGCTACAGAAAAAGGAGTTGCTTCCAAAATAATCTGGCGAGAAAGCTATTTGACTGATGCTGGTTTTAATGCAGCTATAGCTGCCTGTGATATTGTTTTGCTGTACTATAAACCGACATTTACTTCCCAAAGTGGCGTTTTAAATACCATTGCCACTTTTAAAAAAAAGTTGATTATTTCTGACATTGAAAGTTCCCTGAAAAAGTCGGCCGATCAATTTGGATTAGGAGCTATAGTGCCATATGATGATCCGCCTGCATTAGCAAAGGCTGTCAAAAAGTTGCTATTGTTACAGGTAGATCACTTTTCATCAGCCTGGAATAATTATATTCACAGTTCGAGCTGGGAAAAACATGTTTTAATTGCGACAAACGTTTTCAAGGATATAAAATGAATATAAAACTATGGATGGGATCTTTTTTAAATTATTTTTATAATAATCTGATTACACATATTCCAATACATTTTGTCAGAAAGTCATTTTTGAGAATATTTAACAAGAATATTGCAGCTGATGCGGTAATATTAATGCATAGTCGTTTTTTGAATTTTTGGGAAATTGAGATAGCAGAACGTGTAGTTATTAATCAATACTGCCTGATGGATTGCCGCAAGTATAAAATCAAAATCGGCCACGATACCGATATCGGTCCCTACACGAAGATATGGACATTGGGGCACAATCCAAATTCAGATACGCACGAATTATACGGTGGTCATGTAAATATTGATCATCATGTTTGGATAGCGTCAAACGTTACTATTCTTCCTAAATTAACCATAGCTGCTGGTGCCGTTGTGGCAGCGTCTTCTGTCGTACATAAAGACGTAGAAAGTTTAGCTATTGTAGCAGGAAATCCAGCGATAACTTTAAAGAAACGTATCAATACGCTCACTTATAAATTAAAGTATACACCAATATTTGAATAGGTTTTAAGTTTAAATTCAGCTTCTGAAATGACTGTAAGAAAAAAAAATGGATAGAAGTTTTACCTATGTCATCTTGGCAATGAATATGATTGTCGCCATTATTTATTTTGTCAAGAAAAACAATGAGCTGCCGTTTTTTTTAGCTTTATTTAATGTCATAGTTGAATACCGGGTAATAGCATTGGAGCTGGGGAAAACCAAGTTTGTAAATTACGATTATGGCATAAATTTTTCGTTTAGCATGGATTATGCCTATATAGCCAGTAATATGATTCTATTGGGTACAAGTATCATGATGTATTCTTATATGCTGTTTTACAAACCCGGGAAGAAAACAATCAAGGATAATAACCAACTTTTAAAGCTGTTTGTTGGGCAAAACAGAAAGATTATAATTATTGGTTTATGCATTTTTTCACTGATTAGCATAGTGGTTTCTGGAAGCGATGTCGGTGGGTACAGTACGCTCATTAGAGTTGGTACCAGTTCTTTTATCATTTTGCTTTTTTTGGTTATATTTTTTTTAAACAGCAAAAACAGAACGTTGAGGATATGGTATGTCGTGATATTCATATTTCTCGCCGCTATTACATACAGCACAGCGCTTAGGTTTCAGTTTTTAGGGTGGATAATACCAATAGGTTATTTTTGGGGCCGCAATTTAAAACCGGCAAGGAAAATAACACTCTGTATTGGGGGACTATTCCTCGTGCTGCTTATTTTCTCTTTAGCCGGCGCCATGCGTAATAGTGTAATATCCGGAAAGGGTTTTAGTGAGGTATATCAACTTAGCCTGGATAGATTGGAAGCCGCTGAGGACGTCAATTTTATAGACGGATTTATTATGTTGTACCAGATTTATCCTGACGTTTTAGATTACGATTACGGGTTAGAGCATGTTGAAATTTTGTTAAGACCAATACCCCGGGCCTTATGGCCGGATAAGCCGCAAGCAAGTTGGGTTCGCAAGTACCAGGAAAAATATAGCGGAAATGTTTCCGATTCAGCGGGATTCTCACCTACAATTTGGGGGGTCTTTTATTCAGAAGGTGGTGTTCCCGGTATTATTATATTAAGCATTTTATGGGCGTGGTTCCTGAGTTATATTTACAGATCGTTTAGTAGTGCATTTAATTCTGATCTTTCGGTGTTACTGATAGGGATATTACTATCCAGTTTGATTCCCATATTTCGAAGCGGCGACATGGCTGGTGATTTTGCAATTGTGCTGATGAGTTATTGGCCCATAATCGTGTTTGCCAGGTCATATAAAAAATTTGTTAAAAGGCGATTGAAATTGGAATTACGTAAAAAATTGTTTGCAAGATGGCAGTTAGAGTAATTTGTATTCATATTGGCGCACGGGCACATTATTTACTTCCAAATGCCCTGGAAAAGAAAAACAGTCTGGTCACTTTAATTACCGATACCTGGGTTTCATCAGGTTTACTGCGGTTAATTTTATCAAAATCCCCAATCCGCATGGTGAAATCATTTGCTAACCGGTTTTCAGCGGCTATCCCGTCGAAACGAGTATCCTCATTTAGCATTCGTTTTTCATTAATTGAAATTTATCTCCGGTTGTGCAAATTGAGTGCTTGGCAACTTATTGTACGGCGAAACTATTTTTTTCAACGTATTGCCATAGATAAATTCTGCCGATTGCCAACTCAACATGCTGTTTTGGGAATTAGTTATACCTCGCTGGACATTTTTCGTGTAGCTAAAATGCGTGACCAAAAAACTATACTTTTTCAAATAGACCCGGGCTATAAAGAAGAGCAAATTGTTGCTGACGTAGCTAACATGCAGGCTGGTCGGTTTAAAACACGGTGGAAGCCTGCTCCTTCAGATTATTGGATGCGCTGGAAAGAAGAATGTATGCTCGCAGATGTGATAATGGTAAATTCTGAATGGACGAAACTCGGCCTGGTTGAACAGGATATTGATCATCATAAAATACAAATACTGCCTTTGCCATTTCAAGTAGAATCAAAGCATATAAACTTTACAAGGCAATATCCTGACAAGTTTACGGTAGATAGGCCTTTACGTTGCTTGTTTTTGGGTACTCTAACGTTAAGAAAAGGAATTCATATTGTTTTGGATGCAGCGGCAAAACTTGCAGGGTATCCGGTAGAATTTATTTTGGTGGGCGAAAATGAATTAGATGCTTCGTTGCTTAACGCGGATAATGTGAAGTATAAAGGAGTGGTATCCAGGTCTGAAACGGACTTTTATTATCAACACTCAGACGTTTTTCTTTTTCCTACATTGTCAGACGGGTTTGGTCTAACTCAATTGGAAGCTTTGTCCTGGCAGTTACCTGTAATTGCAAGTAAATATTGTGGAGAAGTGATCGTCAATAATTTTAACGGTATTATTTTGGAAGATTGCAATACAGACAGTTTAGTAAAGGCGATAGTTGAATGTTTAAATGATATTGAATATTTAAAAACGATTTCATCGCGGGCATTGGAAACTGTAGGGCAATTTAGTACCGATAAATTTGCGGAAGATCTGATAAAACTGCTCTAACCGCTGTTTTAGCATTAAAAATTGTTACTAAAAAAATATGCCCACACCCGTAATAGGTGCTGAGAAGACATTTGATAAAAGTAACTTGAAAATTCTCGATACTTTCAGAGGCTTTGCTGCGCTGTATGTTTTGGCCGGGCATGCCCGGTGGTTATTGTGGGAAGGCTATAATGCTGGATATAAATTACATCCAACGTCCTATAATATTGTTGATAAAGTGTTGATGTATTTTTTCTCCATATTTCAATTTGGTAACCAGGCGGTATTGTTCTTCTTTATTTTATCTGGGTTTGTGATTCATTGGAGTACATCTAACCGAGTTTATAAGGTTGGTAAATTAGAAGTGTGGGACTATCTTTGTCGTAGATGTAAAAGAATTTATCCTCCGCTTTTAATGGCAATAATACTAACTTATGTGGTAGATAAAATTGGTTTGACACATCACTTGCCTGTTTATTTTTCTCACACTCTTTACCCTTCAATCAATGAAAATATTCACCCGGTGTTGAATTTAAAGACATTATTGGGAAATCTTACTTTTCTTCAAACAGTATATACTCCAGTTTGGGGTACGGATGGGCCTATGTGGTCGCTAATGTATGAGTGGTGGTTTTACTTGCTATATATACCTATTTTTTGGTTATTTAGAAAAAATAAGGTACTTACAACATCGGTAGTCCTCATAGCTGGATCAATCAGCGCGATATATCCATTTAAGCCCTTACTAATTTCCTTGGTGCTAACAAATTTTATAACGTGGTACATGGGGATGCTCTTAGCCGATGTTCTGATGGATAAAAAAAGGGATGTAAAGACGGCAATTATAAACCTTACTTTAATTTTATTGACCACAATATTAATTTACAAGTCTGTTGGTTCAAGTATTCTGTTAGCAGTATCAATAGTTTATTTATTATATATATCGCTAACAACCAATATAGCTGCCTTCATGAAAAACTATCACAAATTGGCTGAATTTTCCTACACTTTATATATTGTACATGTCCCTATAATTTGTTTGATATCCGGTTATATCATGACAAAAAATAACCAGCATCTCCCCATGCATTCGTATTTTATCGTTTGCGGAATTATATTTTGCATTGCAATAGCATGGCTTTTACATTTAGTATGCGAAAGGCCATTTGTCAAAAAGTAAAATATAAATGAATAAGAAACCATCCCTTTCCTTTTATACAAATATTCCAACGCCATATCAATTGTCTTTTTTTGATGAGTTGAATGAGCGGTTTAGTCTAACAGTAATTTATTACTCTGATACGGAAGCGGGTCGCGAATGGAAGTTTGACTTAGCTAAGCAATATAAAATTATTCTTTTAAAGGATAATTACATAGCCCGGCAAATACAAAAAAAAGTATTCGATTTTCATTTTAGCTGGCAAATTTTTAAAGTCGCATTTACTGACAAAAGCGATTATGTTATCGTTGGTGGCAGCTATTGGATACCGGATGCTGTTGTAGCTTTAATTTTCAATAAATTAAAATTCAAGAAGATCGCTTATTTTTCTGAGCCATTGTTTGAGGTAAAAAGTAAAATCAAGTATTTTGTCAAGTGGATGTTTTTGAGGCTAGTCAGCATCAATTGCAAAGCTGTTTTTTGTGTTGGAAAAAAGGCATCTGAAAGTTTTGAAAGTTTTGGCATACATCTGCCTAAATTCATAATTCCTTATAATATTAACAGTAAAAGCTTTAGTGAGATTGACGAAAAAAGAAGAATTGAATTTAAAAATAAGTATAAAAGCAATAATGAAATTGTCATACTTTCATCTGGCTCCTTAATTGAAAGGAAAGGAATGGATATTTTAATCAAAGCAGTTAAGCAAATTGATGATTCAAACATTCGCCTGATTATTATAGGCGACGGACCTTTGAGAAATGATTTGACGGAAATGTGTAATGGTGATGAAAGGATAGTTTTTGCCGGCTTTCAAAATCCGGAAGTGATACCATTTTTTTTTTCAATCGCTGATGTTTTCGCGTTTGCAAGCAGGTATGACGGGTGGGCAGTTGTAATTAATGAAGCTGTTGCAGCTAATGTGCCAATAGTATGTTCAGATAAGGTAGGGGCCGCTTTGGAACTGATCACTTCGCCGGATTTGGGATTAATTTGTAAATCCGGGGATGTTGATGGTTTTAAACAAGCGTTACAACTTCTTGCAAAAAATGAAGTTTTGCGGGCGCACATGAAGGAGAAAGCAAAAGAATTGATCCCTTTGATATCATCTGATTATAATGCCGGATATGTGTACGATATTTTTGTAAATGAATTAAAGTAGTTGCTAAAGAAATTTATTCGAGACCATCAACCAAAGTGACTTAAAAAACCATATTTTTTAAATCAAACTAATTAATGCAAATGAAAATATTAATCATAGGTCCTTTTCCACCTCCGGTTGACGGATGTTCAAATTCCAACAAAGTTTTGTATAGAAATATTGTCTCAAGAAACATCAAATGCGCTACAATTGATACCAATACGGATGTTATTTCTGGCAATCAGGGAAGTAAGTTTTCCTTGGAAAAGGCTTTAAAGTTTATGGGGAATTATTTACAACTCTATAAAATATGGAGTTGCGATGTTGTATATTTTACGCCTGGTCAAACCTTTTATGGCATACTGAAATACGGTCCCTTTATTGTATCGTGCTTGCTTTTTAAAAAGCCATATACCATACACCTGCATGGAAACTTTTTGGGTAATCAATACAAGTTGCTTTCAAGAAAGAAAAGAAAGATTTTCCACTTCCTGGTTTCAAAAGCTTCAGCGGGCATAGTGATTACCAACTCGCTTCGGAAAAATTTTGAAGGGATACTAGATGGCGAAAAAATTAACGTAGTTGAATATTTCGTTGAGAATCCGTTATATGAAAAAAGTTTTGCTAAAACTAACAATAGGTTAAAGATCCTTTATTTAAGCAATTTGATGCGTGAAAAAGGAATATTGGAGTTTTTGGACGCGCTCATTCTCTTAAATGAGGATGGTGTTATTTTTGAAGCGAATGTTGCGGGATCAATAGAAACAGGCTTGAAAGGAGAGGTTGATACCAGGTTAAATAGACTTGGTGATAAAGTGAAGTATCTGGGGACAATATTAGGGGAGGAGAAGACGCAAAAGTTAATTGAAGCGAATGTGTTTGTTTTACCAACTTACTATACGATGGAGGGTTTGCCATTTTCGCTGCTGGAAGCTATGGCAACAGGCAATATTTTAGTCACCACAAACCATGCAGGCATACCGGATGTAGTAAATGAGTTGAATGGATTTTTGGTTGAAAAACGATCTGCGGAAATGATAAAAAATGCGTTAAAAGTTATCAGCAGCGATTTAGTTTATTATATAAACAAAATTTCGGGTCATAATACATCCTATGCGCGTTTGAATTTTACCGAGGAGAACTTTACCAGCAGTGTAATAGCAGTTTTGCAATCAACTATTAAATAAAAGTTAAATTTATGGCAACAGATTTATCTAAGTTTAATATAGGAGATTATCATCCGCGGGCCGGCAAAGTAAAAATACTGATTTGGTATTTTTTTAACTACTACTTGTTTAACAGCGCATTTCCGTGGCCTTATATTGTAAAAAAAGGCCTGTTAAAAATGTTCGGCGCAAGCATCGGAAACGGGCTTGTTATTAAACCTAAAGTAAGAATAAAAAATCCATGGCGCCTCACTATTGGCGATAATTGCTGGATTGCCGAATCTGTTTGGATCGATAATCTTGAAGATGTAGTAATAGGCAGTAACGTCTGTATTTCGCAAGGCGCTTTGTTATTAACTGGCAATCATGATTATACTGTCAGCAGTTTTCCATATCGTCTGGGCAAAATATTGATAGAAGACGGCGTATGGATCGGTGCAAAATCTGTTGTGTGTCCGGGGGTTACCTGTAAATCGCATGCCATCCTGACTGTAAATTCTGTCGCCAATGCCCAACTGGAAGAAAATTCTGTATATGCCGGAAATCCTGCTGTTTTTATTAGGAGCCGGAAATTTAATGACTCGGTTAAATAGATGATAATAAGCAGTTTACTATATCAATTTATCAAAAAAGGAAACCGTTGTAAAGTAGATAACGCTATAGTGATGAGCACAAATCATTAATTTTTCGAGCAACAATTTTCGGATACCGTAAAAAAAATGGCACAGAACTTCGTTCCCGCCTTTTTCATTTGCTCAGTACCATTCCGAAGTAAATTATTGTTGCAACGGGCATAACAATCGCAGAATCTATTGTTATTTCTTGGTAAATAAACGTTGATCGGCTCTTGCAGGATTCGTTTGGGGCTAAATTATGACTGTTCTTTGAAGTTGCATTTTGGGTGAATCCTTTAGGTATTTGTTTCAAGTATCTTTCCGGGGTAAACTATAAATTTTTTATAATACAAGGTTGTAAAAAAGTCAGCCTGGGTAATTGCAGTTGCCTTTGGAGGTTAAGTTCGGGTGTTAATTTAGAACAGTTATATGCTTACCAATAGCTAAATAATCATTGAAAATATTTTTTGAGCTTTAAAAATTTAGATTCAAAAAAATGAAAGCTTAAAGCCGCGATGGCGTAGGCTATTATAAATCCACCCGTCAAGCTAACGTAAAAAGGCTGATCTTTAAAAAGTTTTATAAATAAAAGAAACGCAAAAGGGTGAAAAACATAAAGGCCATAACTGATTTTACCAGAGTACAACAATGGTTTAAGAGTTAAGAATTTCTTAATAATAGTATTCTTTTCTGTTGTAATAACATAACCAATGAAACTAAAATAACAAAGTGAAATGAGCATGAATTTGGTTATTTGTATTACCGGATTTCCTTGGTTTGTAAATTCAGTCCATAGCCAAATTGTTGGTGTTATCGTTCCAATAAACAGGTAAATGAAATATTTGGATTGACCGATTAGCTTATCTTTACTTTCTAAAACAGCTAAAATGGCCCCCAATGCTAATTCATCCATTCTACTTAAAGTAAAATAAAAAACTTCGTAGTGTTTACTTTCTAATATTATCCTGGTTATAAATGCAATAATAATAATACATATTGTAGCAATAATGATTTTTTTATCGTTTAAGTAATAAACCAATAAAGGCCAGAATAGATAAAAGTGTTCTTCAACTGCTAAAGACCAAAAATGGAAAGGGCCATTGGCTGCCCAACCAAAAGTATCGGCAATGTTTTGTAAGTAAAACCAATAATAAAATTGAGTGCTAAAACTTAGATTTGACGCGTTATAGAGATAAGGATTAATTAGAAAATAATATATAATCAAAAAGCCATAATAAAGGGGGAATATTCTTAGGGCACGCCTGATGTAGAAGGTAAGAAAATATCCAGATTTTTCCTTGGTCGACAATAATATTCTGGTTATTAAAAAGCCAGACAAGACGAAAAATAAAGAAACACCGGTTTGGCCAAATTTGATAAATTTATTGATATAAATCAAAGTTGTAGTATTGGGGATTATAGGTTGAAAAAAATGAAATGTCATAATCATCAAAGCAGCGATTCCCCTGACACCATCTAACTCCTTGTAATATTTTATTTTCATTTGTGATGTGTTTTCATTTAATGTAAAAATAATAGAGTTTTTTTAATAAAATCACTAATTTTAAAATCATTTATTGAAATATATACAACAAAGGTGTGCTTTAGTTATCATTGAGTAAACTAAGTGTTAAATAATCTAAGTAAGGTTGCATGAAAAAATGCTTTTTATTATTTGCTTTCATTTGTTTAGTCAATTACATTGTTGTGGCAAAACAGAACCGAATGGTGTTTGCGCATTACATGGTTTGTTTCGCTTCTTATGATAATGGTACTGTTGATGGATATAAAAAGGACATACAAGATGCTCAAAGGATGGGAATTGATGGCTTTGCACTTAACTGCGGCAGTTGGGATGCTAATTATAAGATGCATGTTGTCAATCTGTTTAAAGCAGCCCAGGAGTTGAATTCCGGGTTTAAATTATTTTTTTCAGTCGACAGATGTTGTGGTATTACCAACGATCAGATAGAAGACATGGTTGAAACGTATGGTGACTCTCCGGTATACTATAAATATAACAATAGGCCGTTTGTATCGGCCTGGGCAGCCGGAACTTCCTTTAAAGTTATTATTCCGGCTTTGAAGCAAAAAGGGTTTAATATTTACTTTGTGCCGTTCCTATATGCATTAAATTTCGGAAAACATGCTGTCGAAATTCCTGACTATGATCTGATAGTTGATAATTATAATGAATATTGGAAAAATTATATTGACGGGTATTTTTATTTTGGCGCAGTGGGTTTACCCATAAAGGATATCAGATTGTCGAACATTGACGTGGCGGAGTCATTTGCCAAGGTACTACACAGTAACGGTTTAACATATATGTCATTTGTATCACCGGAATACTGGGGAGACAGGCAATACGGAGCCAGACGCTACTACGAATACAACGGCGGCGAAGGCATAATAGCACAATGGGAGTCTATTATAAGCGATCAGCTCCCTGAATGGGTAGAACTTACAACTTGGAACGATTGGACAGAAGGTTCATACTTTAGCCCCATTGATAATATAGAAGATTATGTAGTTCCCCTTAAGCAGCTTCACCCCGAAAAGGGCTTCTATAAATCGCATAAAGGATACGGCGAACTATCTAAATACTATATTCAATGGTATAAAACCGGTAGTAAGCCCGCAATTCACAAAGATGAAATTTTTTATTTTTATCGTACACAGTCTAAGGATGCAATTACTAACGATCCGGTAGGAAGGGTAGCAGGTAGGGCAGGGGATGTCGAGGACGTCGTCTATATAACTTCTTTTTTAACTGCACCGGCACAGCTTATTGTTAAATCAGGAAATGTAACACAAAATTTCAACCTTCAAAAAGGAATAAACAACACCAGGGTACCATTCCAACCGGGGAAACAGTATTTCAAAGTTTTGCGGAACAATAAGATAGTTATTAACCAACAAGGACAAGATATTGAAAGTTCACCTGCAAGCTATAATTTTAATGTATATAGCGGATATGCCATTTCTGAAAAATGAAATAATCCGCTGTGTGCCTGAGGACGGCCGTCGAAAACAGGGGAAAATGAGTACATAACAATTTCTCTTCCACATATTCTGTCCAGGGTAGTACTATACCCGCCTACAAATTCACCCAAATAATACTATTTTACAAGATGCCGATCACAAAACTATTCGTTCACATTTTTTATAATCGCCAAACAAACCACGGGTAATGTGAGGTATCTCTATTGATTTTAGCCTGCAAAGACCTCACCAAACCGAAACAATAAGCTAAGCTGCGGCATTGGCCCTGTGACGCAGCATTA
>Ga0207045_1068_pt1 | contig 23833 bp, 27 predicted proteins | sample Alteio_BWMinCont_69_FD_153299 | JGI IMG/M metagenome (GOLD analysis project Ga0207045, IMG submission 153299) | Enriched cells from forest soil in Barre Woods Harvard Forest LTER site, Petersham, Massachusetts, United States -... | ecosystem: Environmental > Terrestrial > Soil > Temperate forest >... | reverse complement strand
TGTTTTAACCGATGTTAGCGCAAACTATTATAATGCAGCAGGATTAACAAGTCTTTGTAACGAACAAATATCGGCAGGTGGTGTTGGGCTTATACCCCATACAAGGCTTAATGTAACGCGTGCAACCTCAACCACAGGCACACCTCTTGTACCAAGCTCGGGACATGCAAAGCCTAGCAATAGTGCTGTGCTCCCCTTTATACATTATGGCAAGCGAATTGATGACCGATGGGTGTTTGGACTGAGTCTTGCTGTGCCATTTGGTTCGAAAACAAATTACAAAAATGACGCCATCACCCGCTATACAGCAACGCGATCAGAGATGAAAACCGTTGATCTTGTGCCAAGTCTCGCTTATCAATTTGATCATGGATTATCAGTGGGTGCAGGTCTAGATGCTTTATATATGCAAATTAAATCTGATTTTCGTTTAGCGCCTTTCGGCGGTAGTAATGTAAACACGGATGGCTTTGTGGAAAACTCAACCCGTAGTTGGGCTATGGGTTATCATATTGGCGGGTTATACGAAGTTGATTCTTGCACACGATTTGGCGTGCAATATCATTCTAAATTTGATGTTAAAACCAAAGGAGAATCTTTAACACAATTGGCTGCTGGGTTTCCTACTACAAGCCAAGGCGTCAGGGCGGATTTTCATTTGCCTGATTCCGCTGTGCTGAGTGCGTACCATGCTTTCAATGATCAATGGGCAGCGATGGCCGATATACAATTGAATCACTGGAATCGATTCAAGAACGTGATCTTACGTTTTGATGATGGTTCTCAACTTATTCTGAATGAGACGTATAAAAATACTTGCCGAATTGCAGCAGGCGGTACTTACCAATACAATGATCCTTGGAAACTTAGATTTGGTCTAATGTTTGAAAAATCACCTATCCCTAATGTGAATAGAAACATTTTTATACCCAACCAACGTCAGATTGTGCCCGCCATTGGTGCACAGTATAAAATTTGTAAATCACTAACCTTGGATTTTGGTTATGCACATGTTTTCTTTAAAAATGACAATAACTTAAATCAGATAGCACCAACCGCAATTGGGAGAATCCAGGGCGCACAAAACCTACAAGGCTCCATCAAAAATCGCCTCGAAGCGATTGGTCTACAAGTAACATGGGATATAGAACCATCTTAATGTAGATAGCCCCCAGAAAATTTTTGGGGGCTTTTATGAAAATTTATGGTTTGTCAATAATTGCGTAAATTCGGCGACACTCAGTGGTTTGCTAAAATAAAACCCTTGCATTAAATCACATTTTTTATCTTTTAGAAATTGATACTGTGCCTCTGTTTCCACGCCTTCGGCCAGCGTTTTGATGCCGAGGTTCTTTGCCATTGCAAAAATAGCCGAGACAATCTTAGTGCTATCATCCTGATAATGATTAATCATTTGAATCATTGCATTATCGATTTTAATAATATTAAACAACTTTAACGAACGCCATGTTGAACTGGCTGTTCCAAAATCATCAATCGACAAGCCAATGCCAATTTTTGAAACTGCATCCAACATTAAGACATCTTCTTTCTCTAAATTGGCTGTTTGTGGCAATTCTAATACAAGTAATTTAGGTTCTATTTTGGAATTGTTAATAACACGCGTCAGTGTTCCCAAAAAATCAGGTGCTCTTAATTGTGTGATTGAAATATTAATAAAAAGTTTTAACTTATGTGCCATCGTTTCATGCCATCTAACCGCTTGAGAACAGGCTTCTTGCAAAACCCATTCTCCAATGGGCGTGGCTAAACCTATCGCTTCAGCGGCAGAAAATAAATCAATGGGTGGTATAGCACCAAAATGTGGATGATGCCACCTGAGCAAAGCCTCCATGCCATAAATTTTATCAGTCTGCGCATCCATAATGGGTTGATAATTAAGGCTCAGCTCTTCATTTTTAAGCGCATTTTTTAAATCGGCTTGTAAGGCTAACCATAGTAGCGCTGATTCTTTCTCGGTTTTTGGTGTAAATACGGTCTTTAATGTACTGCCCAGCATACTGATGATGCTTAGTTTGCTTGTATTGGGCGTGCTAACGCCCTCTTTTTCACCTGTTTTATTTGTCTTCATAACAAAACACTCTCTATAAACCACTTATCGTCCTTTTTTGACACAATATGTTCACAGAAGTTTCATTATTAATTCGAAAGTGTAATTACACGTGATTTGTTTTTTGTTGCGATTTTGGCCAAGCATTGAGTACGGCTTTTACTAATGTTGCTAAAGGAATTGCAAAAAATACACCCCAAAAACCCCAAATGCCCCCAAAAAACAATGTGGCAACAACAATCGCAACAGGATGTAAATTCACGGCTTCTGCAAATAATAAAGGCACTAATATATTTGCATCCAAGCCCTGCACGATAAGATATGTCAATGTAAAATAGCCGAACTGCGAACCCCAACCCCATTGAAAATACGAAACCAATAAGACGGGAATTGTAATCACAATGGCACCCACATAAGGGATTAATACGGATATTCCGACCAATGCTGCCAATAAAACTGCATACTGCAAATCGAAGTACAAAAATACACCATAGGTTGCAGCAGCCACCACCAAAATCTCAACGACTTTTCCGCGAATATAATTACCAATTTGGCTGTTCACTTCTGTTGAAACTTGGCTTAAAACGCCTCGCTTGTGTGGCAGAAAACCGATGACCCATTGAATAAGCTTGTCGCGATCTTTCAGAAAGAAAAACACCAATAAGGGAACCAAGACTAAATAGACAACAGCCGTAATAATCGCTGTAATGGAAGACCAAGAAACAGACAATACCGTCTTTGCCGAATTGCGCACATCGGTTAATAATTGACTAGAAAAAGTATTCACTTGTTCTTGTGTAACAAATTGCGGGAAACGGGTCACTAATTCTAAAATTAGCTCCTGCCCTCTTGTTAACATCTGCGGTAGATTACTAACGAGGGCAATCACCTCTTTCCACAACAAGGGCAATAAAATCAAAAAGGACATTAACAACAATCCCAAAAATCCCGCAAACACTAAAATAACCGCTGCGAGTCTGGGAACCTTCAGTTGCTGCAGATGGACAATGATCCAGTCCAAAAGATAAGCAATCACAATACTACCTAATACCGGCGCCAATATCTCGCCCATCAAGACAACCAGGCCAAATCCAAGCATTAATACAAAAAACAACAAAACCGCTTCCGGATCTGAAAAATATCGATTAAACCATGTGCGCACAATATGAATCACAAACACCCCATTCTTTTTGCCAATATGTTACCAAGCACTTCAAGCTGATGTTTTAAATTCTAGCAGTCTATTCAGTCTTTTGTAATCATTTAATTTTGCAATCCTATAGGTTACAATGCTTATCTATGATAGACACCTATACAAATACCCACCTAGAAACCTATTCGCCCTCAAGCGAATTACTCAAGAATCGCATTATCCTCGTCACTGGGGCCTCTCGGGGTATAGGCCGCGCTGCTGCCAAAACATTTGCCACCTATGGTGCCACCGTGATCTTATTGGCACGAACGGTTAAAAAATTAGAAGCGCTATATGACGAAATTGTAACAGCGGGACACCCCACGCCTGCAATTTACCCTTTTAATCTCGCCAATGCGACCCCAAAAGACTACGAAGACTTGCAGCAAAGTATTGCGCATCATTTTGGCCGACTCGATGGCCTATTGCATAATGCTGCCGAATTGGGCACTTTAACGCCTCTCGAACATTACCCGATTGAACAATGGTATCGCGTATTGCAAGTTAATTTAAACAGTGCTTTTTTATTAACACAGGCGACTTTACCCCTTCTAAAGCACTCTTTGGATGCGAGCATCGTGTTTACAGCGGCCAACGAGGGTACGACAGGTAAGGCCTATTGGGGTGCTTATGGCGTCAGTAAATTTGCATTGAATGGGCTGATGCAAATATTAGCAAATGAATTAGAAACAAACACAAGCATACGGGTGAATAGTGTCAATCCTAGTCGGGTTCGTACCCAACTCAGAACAAGTGCATATCCCGCTGAAAACACAAAAGACTTACCACTGCCTGAAGCAATTCTGACACAGTACCTTTATTTGATGGGTCCGGATAGTCGAGCCATTCGAGGACGAAATTTTGAGGCAAAAAGCCAAATTGATATTTAGAAAATCAACTTTTATAGTCGCGTTTTTTCAACGGGTGCGCTTTACGGTAAGTGTTTTTCTTAAACGGCGGCCTTTTTTTCAAAGTCAATAATTCAGTTGTTGGTTTTTGTTTGTTGACTGTTTTCCTTCTCGAAATTTCAGGCTCTTCATCTCTAAAAAATGTCTTCTTTCTGTCAGAATCAAAGACTTTAAGCCCAACGGAGGCCAACAATTCAGAGACTTCTTTTTTATCCATCTCTTTACATTGTGCGATTCTAAGATAGCGTGGCAAGGTGACAGCGCCAAAACGAACGCGGATCAATCGGCTCACTTTTAAATTTTGAGATTCAAACAATCGGCGGACTTCACGATTGCGCCCTTCTCGTAAAATTACATGATACCAATGATTAACCCCTTCACCCCCTGCATCTCGAATATCATCAAATCGCGCAGGTCCATCATCCAGCTTCACACCTCGTTTTAAACGTTCTGCAACATGAACATCCATTCTCCCCACGATGCGCACAGCATATTCTCGCTCAATTTCTGAAGAGGGATGCATCAATCTATTGGCCAATTCACCATCGGTAGTTGCCAATAAAAGTCCTGAAGTATTAAAATCTAAACGACCAATCAAAATCCATCGTTTACCACGCATTTTAGGAAACGCATCAAACACGCTAGGGCGCCCTTCTGGATCATGACGACTACACACTTCACCCGCAGGCTTATGGTAAATGATAACCTTTTGTGGAATGTCGGCTTCCCCTTGAAGACGTACCAGGCGACCATCCAGCTCAACTTTATCTTCAAGTCCCACACGGTCGCCTAATGTCGCGATCACATGATTGACTTTAAGACGCCCCACTGAAATCCATTGTTCAATTTCTCGTCTAGAACCTAATCCAACACGGGCTAATACTTTTTGTAATTTTTCTTTATTCGGTTTCAACATCTTCCATTTCTTCCATTTCTGCCATATCGAGACATTTTTCTGTTAATTGTGGTTCTATGAAGGATTGTTCTAACAAATCTAAATTTACCGTTTCTAGATTCATAATATCGGGCAGGGAAGGCAGCGCTTGCAAATTCCTTAATCCAAAATAATCTAAAAATCCTTTGGTTGTTGCAAATAATGCAGGCCTACCCGGCACTTCTTTATGCCCTACCATACGAATCCATTCGCGATCTTCTAGTAATGTTTTGAAGATCGATGTGCTCACTGCGACACCCCGAATATCTTCTATTTCGCCGCGGGTAACGGGTTGTCGATAGGCAATTAGGGCCAATGTTTCTAATAATGCGCGTGAATATTTTTGTGGCTTTTCGTCCCATAGTTTACTCACCCAGGGAACCCACTGTTGTTTAATTTGAAGTCGATATCCACTAGCGACTTCTATTAATTCAACGCCGCGCGTTTCGCAAGCATTTTGCAATTCATGCAAAGCTTCTCGTAAAATATCTATAGAAGGCCTTTCTTCCTCCTCAAATAAATTCAGCAATTGCTCTTCTGTTAAAGGCTTTGCTGCCGCTAACAAAATGGCCTCTAATAACGCTTGTAAGTTCATTTCTATTGACATCCAGCTGCCCTTATATAGATTGGTCCAAACGGTTCACTTTGCACTAATTCGATCATGGTCTCTCTCACCAATTCTAAAATGGCCAAGAAAGTCACCACAATACCTAAACGCCCTTCTGAAATCTCAAAAAAGCGCACAAAATCAATAAATGCTTCGCCTTCTAAATGGCTTAATATGCGTGTCATTCTTTCTCGAACCGTCAACACTTCTCGCTGGATCATATGCATGGTTTGCAGATCTGCTCGTCTTAAGACTTCTTTAAATGAAAGTAAGACTTCTTTTAATTCGACGGATGGATGGGGTTTTACTCGATCTAACTTCGAGATATCAATGCTTGCCATCACCCAGTCTCGTTCCATTCGAGGGAGTTGGTCTAAATTCTCAGCGGCTGTTTTAATACGCTCATATTCTTGCAAACGACGAACTAATTCTGCGCGGGGATCTGTATCTTGCCCCGCTTCTTCTTGAGGGCGCGGCAGTAACATGCGAGATTTAATCTCTGCCAACAAAGCCGCCATTTCCAAGTAATCGGCTGCTAATTCCAATCGAAGCACAGACATGACTTCTACATATTCCATATATTGTCGTGTAATAGAGGCAACGGGGATATTTAAAATATCTAAATTATGTTTTTTGATCAGATATAAAAGCAGATCCAATGGCCCTTCAAAGATCTCAAGCACAACTTCCATCGCATCTGGCGGAATATAGAGATCCATCGGCAAACTGGTAACGGCTTCACCTCGTACAAACCCATAACAGGTCGCGACTTCTGGTGTTAAAGCAGATTCGTTAATGATTTCGTTCATCATTCTTTTAATAATCCCATCACTTCACGTACTTCAGCTAATGTATTACCTGCCGCTTGTCGCGCTACTTTGCAACCTTCTTTTATAATATCCTGCACTAAACCCGGACTTTTCGCGTACGGTTCTGCACGTTTAATAATAACCGCCTGTTCTTCTAAAACGGCATCTATCACCGGTTTTTTACACTCCAAACATCCAATGCCTGCCGTTCTACAACCCTGTTGTACCCATGCTTGCGTCTCTTTTGAAGAATACACTTGATGAAAACGCCAAACGGGACACTTTTCAGGTTCCCCTGGATCTGTCCGTCTTACACGTGCCGGATCCGTTGGCATGGTTTTAATCTTCTGTTCTACCGATTTCGGATCTTCGCGCAATCCAATCGTATTATGATAAGACTTCGACATTTTCTGACCATCTAAACCCGGCATTTTAGCGGTTTCGCTTAAAAGTGCTTTTGGCTCAGGAAAAAAAGGCTTTTGTAAACGCCCTGCATATAAATGATTAAAATGTCTAGCGATTTCTCGCGTTAATTCTATATGCGATACTTGATCTTCGCCTACAGGCACAAATTCGGGTTTATACATTAAAATATCAGCACTTTGTAATACAGGATACCCTAAAAACCCATAGGTTGCTAGGTGCTTTTCTTTTAATTTACTACGTAATTCTTTGTAACTCGGCACCCGTTCTAACCAACTTAAGGGCGTTAGCATGCCTAGCAATAGTTGCAGTTCTGCGTGTTCAGGCACATGGGATTGCACAAAAAAAGTGCAGTGTTTGGGATCAAGCCCTGCGCCAAGCCAATCCAAGATCATTTCTGAAGTATATTGTGCAATGCGATCTGGATGCTCGTATTCTGTCGTTAACGCATGCCAATCGGCAGCAAAAAAGAAGCATTCATATTTTAGCTGTAAATTTACCCAGTTTTTTAGGGCGCCATGATAATTCCCTAAGTGCAGCACACCTGTCGTTCGAATGCCAGAAACCACTCTAGGGTGTGCAATATTACTGCGAAGACTGCTGTTATGACTATTCATGGATTAATCCAGGGCCTATTTACACTTACAAATTAGGGAAGAATAGTGACACTTTACGAAGATATTGGCTCCCAAGCAAGTTTAGTGGAGAAAAACAACAAAAATCTGTATTTACATACAGCCGTCTTTTCGCGCACTTGCTATCCAAACACCCCTAAACTTGATAAACTAAACATCCATTAAACGCTATTTTTAAATTAAATTTATTTAGGGATAAACCATGAAATTTTTATTTGATTTCTTCCCCATCGCACTTTTCTTTATTGCTTATAAAATGGGCGATATTTATCTTGCAACCATAACTGCCATTGTGGCAAGTGTTGTACAAGTCTTGTGGTCTCGTTACAAAACAGGACGATTTGAAAAACTACCACTTATTACACTCGGCACAATTGTCATCCTGGGTGGCGCTACACTATTTTTTAGAAATGAATTATTTATTAAGTGGAAACCCACAGCGCTTTATTGGGTGCTTGCGCTCGCCTTACTCATTAGCCAATTTATTGGCAAGAAGCCCCTGATGCAACGCTTGTTAGAACAAAATGTCGAACTTCCCCTCCGCATTTGGCATCAACTCAATCTAAGCTGGGCACTCTTTTTTGCAGCAATGGGTATTGCAAATTTGTATGTTGTTTACCATTTTGATACCAATACCTGGGTTAATTTTAAATTATTTGGCACCCTGGGATTAACACTGGTTTTTATTGTGCTACAAGGGTTCTATATGGCAAAATATTTTAAACAACCGGTTAATACGTTAAAAAACGAGGATTAATCGTGGGATATTTACAACTTTCCTTAGCGCAATGTTGTTTTGGCATAAATATCATATTGGGCAAAATCTTAATTCCTGAAATTCCGATTTTTGCCTTGCTATTGCTTCGCTTTACAGTGGGTTTTATTTTAATAGGAACCTATCAAGCGCTTGGGAATTTTTCTTTAGTACGCACAGAACTTGGCACACTCTCTTCTAAAGACTGGTTAATCATATTTGCACAAGCATTATGTGCTGGATTTTTATTTAATGTACTTGTCCTATATGGACTAGAGCACACAACTGCGACTGTAACGGGGATTATCAATAGCGCTGTGCCTGCTTTAGTAGCGGTTTTTTCATTTATTATTCTTCGTGAAAAATTAACGCCACGGATAGGTGTTGCCATATTGTTATGTATTACGGGTATAGCTGTATTGGGTTTAGGAAAAGCCATCCCGACGGATTCAAACCAAAATGAACTTTTAGGAATTTTATTAATACTGGCTGCCATTATTCCCGAAGCCTTATTTACCGTTTTAGCAAAATTATTAAAAAAACCCCCGTCTCCTTTAACCACTACGCTGCTGATTAATTTTTTTAACATGATCTTATTTATTCCGTTTGCGATTACTGCTGAATGGGGACAAGTGAAAGACGCATCAATGTTAACAATATCTCAAATTTTTCTCTATAGCCTGACGGGTGGCATTCTATTTTTTGTATTTTGGTATCGCGGCTTAGCACGGGTATCTGCCAATACCGCATCGCTATTTATGGGCATTATGCCTATCAGTACTTGCATTTTAGCCTATTTTGCGCTGAATGAAATAGTGGGTTGGGATGATTTGATTGGTATGATTTTAGTCATTATTTCAATTATCATTGGCACACGCCATCCAATGAAAAAACACAATATCAAGGAATAATTTATGGAACAAGCTAAAGATAGAATCAAAATGATTAAAGCCGCACTCGGAAGCTTTCAACCTTCTGTGCTAACGGTGGAAGATCAAAGCGCCCACCATGCAGGCCATGCGGGTGCTCAAAGTGGCGGCGGACATTTTGCGCTAACAATCGTGAGTGATGCCTTTGAAGGCAAAACGGCTGTACGGCGGCATCAAATGATCTATGAAGCACTGGGAGATCTGATGAAGCAGGATATTCATGCCATTAGCATTACTGCCAAAACGCCCAACGAGTGATCAACTTGCTAGTCAAGCATAATTAACATGCCTGATTTTTGGGTTTATATTTTATACTGCAAAAATAATCACTTTTATGTTGGCTACACAACAGATCTGATTAGGCGTTACCGATTACATACAAGGGGTAAAGCAGCAAAATATACCCGAAGTTTTCCACCGTGCTACTTAGCACAAGTATGGCCAATTTATGGCCCAAAGAGGCAGGCGATGCAACTTGAGCGAATCTTGAAAAAAATGGATAGAGTCCAAAAACAGGCTATTGTTGACGACCCCGAAGTTTTAGAGCAACTTATACGAAACCAGCTCATTGAACTTGATTATTGAGCCCCCTCTCCTCCCCCCTCATCCGCCCTCCGGGCACCTTCTCCACAACAAGTTGTGGAGAAGGGTGGAATTTCAACCAAAATGACCCCCAAACAGGGTGGATTTTTAACCACCAGCAAAGTATATTGGCATATTTGATATCTAACCCTACTCAATAAATTAAGCGTCTGTTTTTTATAAGCCATTATGATGGAGATTAAGTGATGACTTTAATTCAATCGTTACTGGTTATCTTTGTAATTATCCTCGTTGGGGTTATATGTCAAAGACGAAGGGTGCTCAATCACATACAAATAGAAGGATTTGAAATCTTTCTATTCAAAATAGCAATGCCCTGCTTTTTGTTTACCGCAACACTACAACATGATCTGGCCGCATTGCTACATACACAATATATTATTAGCTACCTGTTAACATTTTTAGTTGTTATGGGGGTAGTGTTTCTATTTTTCTACCGTGTAAATACCGCATCTGTTTTGTGTGTAAAAATATTGGCATCCGGTTACGTTAATACAGCCATTTATGTGTTGCCCATAATCACATTTTTGTTAAAAGATCCCACAGCAGGCGTACTCGGCAATCTTATTCAGGTTATTATTATACAATCAGTTTTCATCGTTATTTTAAATTTTATTCATCATAAAGAAAAATCTACGCTAAAAAAATTAATTAGCATTCTTTCTACGCCAATGATTTCAATGCCCGTTATTGGGCTGTTTTGTAATTACTGGCAAATTCACCTGCCCACCGTCATTACCCAAGCAGTTCAAAACGTAGGTGGCGGGGCCTCTAGTATCGCCTTATTTACTTTTGGTTTAACTTTAGGTGGCATCAAAATAAGCAAGGAAATTTTTGATAAAGATTTATTGTTAATTATTTTTATAAAAAATATTATGCATCCTCTCATTGCTTTTTGTATTGGGAATTACATTTTGCATTTGGAAGGCTATTGGCTCAATGCGCTTGTCATCGCAACTTCAGGGCCAACAGGTTTTATTGTATACTTCATTGCCAAGCAGTTTCGCATAGAACCCGACTTAATGAAAAAAGTGGTCGCTATCAGTTCAATGTCTTCTCTCGTCTCGCTTGTGGTGATAACGCTTATACTTTGGAAATAAACTAGGCTTTTCATTTAAAAACTGTTAGTATTTAATTTTAATGTTTTTAAAAGGAGTTTTTATGAGCGATCAGCCTAAAGTTGGCGACTTTTGTTGGACAGAGTTAGCAACAACAAATGTACAATCCGCAAAGGATTTTTATGGAAAAGTTTTTGGCTGGCAATTCTCTGATCATGATATGGGGGAAATGACATATACCATGATTAAGCGTGACAACAAAGATTTTGGTGGCATGTGGGCCATTCCTAAAGATAAAGAAAAACAAATCCCGCCACACTGGTTATCTTATGTTTTAGTTGAAAATTTAGACAATGCCTTGAAAAAAGCCGGTGACCATGGCGCAACCATTGTGAAGCCTGTTTCGAATGCCGGTGATATGGGACGTTTTGCAGTTATCACTGATCCAACCGGTGCTCACATCGCATTATGGCAACCTTTAGCTAAATAATGGGTTGACTATTGAAATGGTGGGTTTCAGATAGGGGCGGATCGCTGTGTCCGCCCTTGTATCTATTCCGATCCCGATTTAATTTCTGTATCCATCGTGCGTATAAACTGAAATCGGGGCCTATGATGTCCCTCATGGATAATGTCCTCTTCAAACATGTCCTTAGGTCTTACCCACAAACCATAATCTTCAGATAAGTGACGATAAACAACCATTTCTTCTAATGTTTCAGAATGACGGCAGACGCCAATAACCTGATAATATTTGCCTTTATAATGCTGATACAAGCCTTGCTTCATTTTAAATCTCCTATTACTCTACAATGATCTACAAATATCCGTTAAATACCGGATTGTCAACGGTTTTTAAGCTCGCTATGCTGGCTCAGGTAAATATTTTTATTACAGGAAGCCATATGAAAGAGATAGCAATATTAAAAAAATATATTTCAGAGTCAAAAAATTTAGACGAGCCTGTCAACTATTTTTTTGCTTTGATGGATCAGGATAAACTTTTAAATATCCCTGGCAATCGTAGAGTAAACGACATGGAAAGTCATCGGGACCTATGCGTTGCCATTGATGCCGCGATTGATATCGCCTGTAAAACGCTTAAAAAACAAATCAGTGTCAGCATCCCCGTATTTACTGAAATTCCGCAAGAAAAATTTTTTCATGGTTATTGTATTGTGTCGGGTCACCCGATACCTTTGCTGATCTTATATTGCGCTGATCTTCAAGTAGGCATATCCGCAGTTGCGGACTCGACTAGTCGTGCAGATTTTTTTCGCTTTTATTTAACAACCGCTGGAGATTTAACAAATAAACATTGAGACAAAACTCATTTTCTTGCAAAAAATACGGCTAAGGAACGTGCACAGAAGAATCTTTGATTTTTGAATGGTGTTCGACATTTTTCCTGATATGTCAAAAGTTGTCTGACTTAAGGCTTGCTGTGATGTAAAGAAGGAGATAAACTGTACACCCTCAGTTAATAAGAGCGAGGTGTTAAAGGCGATGGAGCCAGGTACAGTAATCGCGCAAAACAGCGTGAATTGTTCAAGTCGATTGTGGTTTCTGATTTCTCTATATGCGATGATAATCGTGCTTGGCAATTGGTTTGATCTGCGGTTGATAAAGATTTTCGGTCTCGTTGCTAATTCTGGAACCCTTATTTTTTCCTTTACCTTTTTTTTAGCTAATCTTATCACTGAAGTTTATGGCTACAAATATGCGAGACTCGCCATTTGGTGGGGATTCTTTTTTAATGTCTTCTTTTTTGTATATGGTCAATTGATCATTCTGATGCCAAGCCCGGACCTTTCTCATACTGAAATGTTTGACACACTACTGAAAGCCAATAATCGTGCAATTCTAGGGGGACTCGTTAGTTATTTTAGCTCTGAGCCGCTAAATTCTTTGGTGATGGCTAAACTTAAAATTGAATTACGAGGTCAATTGACGGGAGCGCGCTTTCTAATTTCTACTTTGATCGCTTCTGTTTTTGATAGTGTTTTATTCGGATTTATTGCCTTTTATGGTGTTTTTGATCAGAAAGTTTTTATTTCAATGATCTTTGGCATGATAGCCATTAAAGTGATGGTTGATTTTTTAACCTTGCCTTTTTTCCTATATTTTTCAAAAAAATTAAAACAAAAAGATCATGTAGATATCTATGATAGAGGAACAAAATTTAATTTATTTAGATTCGAAACCGATTACGCGCTATCCGCGAATCATTTTAAATAAAAAAGAGGTTATAAAATTTGCGCCTAAAAACGGTTAGTTTACCCATAAATGTCACTAAAGTTGTTTGTCAAAAATCTACTGAGCGCCCTTTTAGTGGTGAATATAATGACTTAACGTTGGCTGGAACCTATTTATGTCGTCAATGTGGGTTAGCGCTGTTTAGATCTAAAACCAAATTTCACTCCGGCTGTGGTTGGCCAAGTTTTGATCAAGAAATTCAGAATGCCGTTAAACGCAAGATCGATTCCGATGGTATGCGTACAGAAATTTTATGTGCACGTTGCGATGCGCATCTCGGACATGTATTTCAGGGAGAGGGATTGACCATTCTAAATACCCGACATTGTGTTAATTCTTTAAGCCTAGATTTTGTAGATGATCTGCATATTGAAGATACTGAAGAAGCCATATTAGCAGGAGGCTGCTTTTGGGGCGTTGAATATTATTTGAAGAAATTATTCGGTGTACTCAAAGTAGAATCGGGCTACACGGGTGGGCAAACACTTAATCCTACTTATGACGATGTTTGTCGTGGGAATACTGGCCATTTTGAAGCTGTACGTGTGCTCTATGATCCCTTAAAACTCAATTATGAAACACTGATTAAATATTTTTTTGAAATTCATGATCCCACTCAGGCGAATGGACAAGGACCCGACATTGGACTGCAATATCAAAGCGCGATATTTTATTATGATAATGCTCAAAAGGAAATTGCTGTGCAGTTAAGTGAACTGCTTAAAGCATTAAAATTCAACATAAAAACGCAAATTTTACCTGTTAGCATCTTTTGGCGTGCAGAAGACTACCATCAAAATTATTATCAAAAAACAAACAAAGAACCCTATTGTCATCATTATGTAAAACGGTTTAGAACCTAGAAATCCTAGAAATGTGCACAAAATAACTTTTACTTTTTTCGCTCGCTAAACTCGCTGCGCTCAGACAACTCTCGCTCAAAAGTAAAAGTTATTTTGTGCACATTTCATAGCCTAGAAATATTTTTTTTGTCTGGCTACATAGGCTACTAACCCGACAGCAGCCGCAGCAGCGCCAACGACTGAACACTTAGCCAAACTGTAACCCCACAACGTACTTCCATCTTTTTTTGCTAAAGGTTGTTCTTGTGGGTGCACACTTTGCTTTTGTTGCTTTTCTGCTAATAAATTTTTGACATCGGCCGCTGCTTCTTCTAATGAACTATAAATTTTGCCCCCAGTTTTCTGAATGGCTCCTACTATCATTAGATTGTCCTGTAATCCGAAACTTTCTACGCTTCGACCGGTCTCTGTGCTAACCAGATACCCTTTGTCATTAACCTTAACTTTTCCGTCATAAACCTCTTTAGCTATTCGATCTGAAAATTGTTCTGGGATACCATCAGGGTAATAACCAATGATTAAGATATTTGGATCATGCATTGCGCGGGCACTCATAAATCCCATTTCAAAGGTTGTGCCATTATCAGCACCTGGACCATACCATGGCATAAGATTTGCAAAAACTACATTGCATTTGCTCATCATATCCTCGTTGCCTTTGGCTATTGTCAATGCTAACTGACGAGGATCTTTTAAGGATTCATCCTTCGGAAGTTCATTATCAAATGGATAATGACCCTCGATATCGTAGCGTAGAAGTAATGCTTTTTTAAGCTTACCTATCTCTATTGGCTCAGGTAAGAATACATCAGGGCCAGCTAAGTATGCCTGAATTTTTTGAGGAGCATGCATTTTCATAATTTTCCACCTATCTGAACATTAAACTTTCCTGACCTAATTGTTCATCGAAAAAAAATTATCATACAATTTGAATAGTAATCAATCTCAAAAAATAAAACAAGCGTTTTTTATCTCTAGACCTACTCACTAGTTTCTTTTTAGGAACGTGCTCGGTTATAAAATTCTGCAAGTTTATGATGTTATTAAAAATTGTCGAAATTTTTCGATTAATCCCTGCATGGCTTGCGCCCGATGGCTAATTTTATTTTTGATTTCCAAACCCAATTCCGCAAAAGTTTTGTCGTAACCCTTTGGCACAAAGACGGGATCAAAAGCAAAGCCATCCTCTCCGCGTGGTGGAAAAGTAAGCGTACCTTCATCTTTTGCTTCATGTGTAATTAAATAATCCTGAGAGGGGAGATATAAAACAGTTGCGCTATTAAAACTAGCGGCATAATTACCACCTGCTTTTAGCATTTCTTCTAATTTTATAAATGTCTGTGCCATTCCACCACATTCATACGCAAAGTCTTTTGTTCTAACACCGGGAAATCCATTTAAAGCTTCAATGCTTAAGCCCGAATCTTCCGACAATGTCGGTAAGTTTGTGTGTTGTGCGTAGTATTTTGCTTTATGAATCGCGTTTTCCATAAAGCTAAGATGGGGTTCGTCAGGTTCGGCTATGTCGTAGTCTTTTAACGATTTGACATCAATTTTTAAACCTTCTAATTCATGTAAAATTTTGTGGATTTCTCTGATCTTACCCTCGTTGGTTGAAGCAACGACAATTTTATAATGCATCACGCTCTAAGACTCAACCATAAGATTCTGAATTTTTTCAAAACCTTTGGGTAACTTAAGTCCACGACCCCCTGCTTCAGATAAATAGGGTTTCCACTCTTTGGGTTTTAATTCCAGTTTTTTGCGACCTGCCAATACCGTTAGCGTTTGATTTGGCATTAATACAACGACATGAATAATACTACTTTCCTTTTTAACACCCATTAATTTATTGCCTTTACCTTTTGTCATATCGGGCACTGCAGACAATGGGAATAACGAGAGACGTCCGTCTCCAGTCGCGACAGCAACCAATGCCTTATTGTCGGAAACCTTCAGCGCAGGCAATAATAGTTGCCCTTCTTTTATTTTTACAATCGCCTTACCATTTTTATTTTTAGCCAGAAGCTCTGAAAACGGAATAATAAAACCATAGCCCGCATTAGACATTAACAAATAACGGTCGGTATTTTCACCCACCAACACGCTATCGAAAGTAGCGCCCGGTGGCGGATTAATACGCCCTGTTAATGGCTCGCCCTGCCCGCGCGCGGACGGCAAACTTTGTACGGCCAAGGTATAGGCTCTGCCAGTGGAATCCAAAAATACAACGGGCTGATCACTTCTGGCTGCAACCGCAAGTTTAAATTCATCCCCAGTTTTATAACTCAACGTTGTGGGATCGATTTCATGCCCTTTTGCCGAACGCACCCATCCCTTGCTAGACAATATAATCGTCACTGACTCTGCAGGCGGTTTATCAATCTCTTCTAGTACTTTGGCATCAAAGCGTACCACAATCGGAGAACGCCGCTTATCGCCATAGGTTTTCAGATCTTGCTCTAATTCTTTTTTGAGCAAGGTTTTTAAACGCTGATCTGAACCCAAGGTTTTTTCCAAATTAAGACGCTCTTCCACCAACTCTTTTTGCTCGGCACGAATTTTATTCTCTTCTAACTTCGCAAGATGTCTTAATTTTAAATCCAGTATCGCCTCAGTTTGTGTATCACTCAATCCAAATTTTGCCATTAAGACTCGTTTGGGTTCGTCTTCATAACGAATAATACGGATGACTTCGTCAAGATTTAAAAATGCAATTAAAAATCCATCTAACACATGCAAACGTGTGATAACTTTTTCTAGTCGATAAGATAATCGACGACGAACCGTCTCTTGTCTAAAAATTAACCATTCAAACAATATTTCTTTTAAATTTTTAACGCGCGGTCTACCATCTAATCCAATCATATTTAAATTAACGCGATAGGTGCGCTCTAAATCCGTTGTCGCGAATAAATGCGCCATCAGTGAATCAACGTCAACGCGATTAGATCGCGGCGTAATCACCAAACGTGTGGGCTCTTCATGATCAGATTCATCGCGCAAGTCAGACACTAACGGCAGCTTTTTGGCTTGCATCAATGCAGCGATTTGTTCTAAAACCTTACTACCGGAAACCAGATGCGGCAACGCTGTAATAATAATATCACCCTCATCGACTGTATAAACTGCACGCATCCTTAAAGATCCGCCCCCCGATTGATACATTTTTAAAATATCGCTTTTGGGGGTAATAATTTCGGCTTCCGTTGGAAAATCAGGACCCTGAACAATATTACACAGTTGTTCAATAGACGCATTTGGATTTTCGAGACAATAAATTAAGGCTGACACGATTTCGCCTAAATTATGGGGCGGAATATCCGTTGCCATACCGACGGCAATCCCGGTTGTACCATTAAGCAATACATTCGGTAAACGTGCAGGCAATAATCTAGGTTCTTCCAAAGTACCATCAAAATTCGAAGCCCAATCCACCGTACCATGCTCTAATTCGCTTAATAGCGCATTCGCGTAAGGCGACAATCGTGCTTCTGTGTAGCGCATTGCTGCAAACGATTTTGGATCATCCGGTGACCCCCAGTTTCCTTGACCATCCACAAAAGGATATCGATAGGAAAAAGATTGCGCCATCAATACCATTGCTTCATAACAAGCCGTTTCTCCGTGCGGATGAAATTTTCCTAAGACATCCCCAATGGTACGCGCTGATTTTTTATATTTGGCTGTCGCAATTAAACCGAGCTCCGACATCGCATAAATAATGCGTCGCTGTACCGGTTTTAAGCCATCAGCAATATTGGGCAAAGCACGATCTAAAATAACATACATGGAATAATCCAAGTAGGCATGCTCTGTAAATGCCCTTAGGGATTGTTGCTCTTCATTAGATATTTTCACCACTTTTGTTTTAGACATCTGCTAAATTACCCTTACTTTCTAACCATTTTTTTCTATCGGCTGCACGCTTTTTTGCCAATAGCATGTCCATAAAATTGACGGTGTCTTCTTCCACCACAAGTTTTAATTGTACTAAACGCCGTGTATCCGGTGCCATAGTCGTTTCTCGTAGCTGAATGGGATTCATTTCACCTAATCCTTTAAATCGTTGCACCACAATTTTTGCCTTTGCTTTTTCGGCTACGATTCTATCAATAATACCCTGTTTTTCGGAATCATCTAAAGCGTAGTACACTTCTTTACCCGCATCGATACGATACAAAGGCGGCATGGCCACATATAAATGACCCGCTTCGACTAAGGTTCTAAAATGTTTCACAAATAAAGCACACAGCAAAGTGGCGATATGTTGCCCATCTGAATCCGCATCTGCCAAAATACAAATTTTTCCATAACGCAATTTTTCTAGTGTGTCAACGCCCGGATCAACGCCTATCGCAACAGAAATATCATGGACTTCTTGAGAAGCCAACACTTCCAAGGATTCTACTTCCCACGTATTTAATATTTTACCCCTGAGCGGCATAACGGCTTGGAATGTGCGATCGCGCGCTTGTTTAGCGGATCCACCTGCAGAATCACCTTCCACTAAAAATAATTCACAGCGATTCAGATCTTGAAGTGTGCAATCTGCTAGTTTTCCAGGTAATGCAGGACCTTGGGTAATTTTTTTACGTGCAATCATCTTGCCTTGACGTAACCGCTTTTCAGCCGTTTCAATGACAAACTCTGCAAGCTGGGTTGCAATTTGAACATGTTGATTCAACCATAAACTAAATGAATCTTTTACAACACCTGAAACAAAAGCGGCTACTTGCCGAGAAGACAATCTCTCTTTGGTTTGTCCTGAAAATTGTGGATCTAATAATTTAACCGATAAAACAAAATTGATCTTATCCCAAATATCTTCTGGCGCTAATTTAACGCCTCTGGACAATAGATTTCGAAGTTCACAAAATTCACGCATGGCTTCTAACAACCCTGTACGTAATCCATTGACATGCGTTCCTCCCTGCGCAGTTGGCACCAAATTAACATAGCTTTCTTGAAGTGATTCACTCTCTTCAGGTGTCCACACAACCGCAAAGTTGGCTATTTCATCATTGCCTTCAAAAATTCCTTCGAAAGGCTCTTCTGGTAAAATCAATCGATTGCCTACTTGCTCTAAAAGATAAGCTTTAAGCCCACCTGCGTAGCACCATTCGAAAGGCCCTTCATTGTTTTGATGATCTTCAAGGCGAACGGTTAATCCTGGGCATAACACTGCTTTGGCTTGACATAAATGTTTAAGGGGTTTACTTAAAATTTTGGGAGTATCAAAATACTTGGGTTCAGGCCAAAATTTAACCGTAGTGCCTTGCTCATTTTTATCGCATTTGCCAATCACTTTCAGCTTAGAAATGGCTGTACCTTGCTCAAAAGCCATATGGTACACCTGGCCTTGACGTTTTACCCAAACCTCTAATCGCTTGGATAGCGCATTAACAACCGAAACGCCCACGCCATGTAAACCACCTGAAAAACGATAGTCTTTTTGAGAAAATTTTGCACCCGCATGCAAGCGCGTTAAAATTAATTCTATGCCAGACACTTTGTGCTGTGGATGGATATCAACCGGCATACCACGACCATTATCAGAGACTTCTAAGGCGCCATCGGTATGTAACACAATTTTTATGTTATTTGCATGCCCACTAATGGCCTCATCCACACTATTGTCGATGACTTCTTGCGCGAGATGATTGGGACGAGTGGTATCCGTATACATGCCCGGGCGCTTGCGTACTGGATCAAGCCCACTTAAAACTTCAATGGATTCAGCGGTATAACTCTTTTTTGACATACAATCCCTACAATAATTTTTTTGCGCCTTTTTCGGCCTCAGCTATCAATCCTTCCAGCATATCATTACTGACAGAAAGATCGACGTCTTTTTCAATATAGAACGGTTTCCCCAAATAAAAAACAGCTTTTGAAAAAGGTTTTGGGATCTCGTATTTGTCCCACGCCTTTTCAAAAACCCAGCTACGATTAAATGCACTGCCGATCGGTATAATCGGGATCCTAAATTTCTGTGCCATGTGCGTCATTCCCGGCTTTACTTTATAAATAGGGCCAATGGGCCCATCGATTCCAAAACCTAATGAATATCCTGCCTTCAGTTTTCGGATCATGCTCGCCAAGGCGCTGATATTCTGTTTCCGAGAAGAACCACGAATAACCTCATAGCCTAAATTTTTTAACCAAACGGTTAACATATCGCCATCTCGAGAGGGGCTCACTAAGACGGCCCTATGTATACCATGCTTTTGCAATTCTAAAACAGGTAATAACTGTTTTCCATGCCAAAATGCAAACAAATATTGCGTCTTCGAATTATATTCTGGATGCTTGAATATTATTACCCGCAAAGTCATATTCAGCAACAACGTCATATAATACGCCATGTATCCTAAAATTCGGCTTTTAAGTGTCATATTTTATCAAATACTTTTAGCGTAAATCCATCTCGCTTTTCCTCAGAAATGGTTTTCCATTCCTGCCAATCCACCGCAGGGAAATATGTATCGCCCCTATAATTTTGATGAACCACAGTTAAGTAAATACGAGAAGCAAAGGGCAAAAAAGCTTTGTAAATTTCAGCCCCACCCATAATCATTATTTCTTCGCAATCCCCCGCTGCCTTTAATGCGGCATCCACTGAATGCACAACCCTGCAGTCTGTCGCTGTAAAATGCAGCGTATGGGTTAAAATAATATTCAATCGATTCGGCAAGGGTTTACTACTCATCGACTCAAACGTTTTACGCCCCATAATAACCGGTTTGCCACGGGTTATTTCACGGAAATATTTTAATTCTTCCGGCAAATGCCACGGAAGCGCGTTATTGCTTCCAATAACCCCATTTTCGCTCATGGCTGCAATTAATGCAATCTGCATATTTTTATCTACACCGCGATAGGCGCACGAATAAGTGGATGGCATTGATAATTAACCACATTAAAATCCGTATATTCAAAATCAAAAATTGAATCTACCGCCGGATTTATTTGCAAAGTAGGTAACGCATAGGGCGTTCTCTCCAGCTGTTCGCTGGCTTGTTCTAAATGGTTCAAATAAAGATGTGCATCGCCTAATGTGTGCACAAAATCACCCAGTTTTAAACCCACCACTTGTGCTATCATTTGCGTCAATAATGCATAAGAAGCGATATTAAACGGCACGCCTAAAAATATGTCGGCGCTTCGTTGATATAATTGACAAGACAAACGTCCTTCTGCAACATAAAACTGAAAAAGACAATGACACGGCGGCAGCGCCATATTTTCAATCTCTGCTGCATTCCAACCACTCACAATTAAACGGCGAGAATCGGGGCTGTGTAACAACATATTGATTAGTCCAGAAATTTGATCAATAAAGCCACCCTTCCCATCTGGCCAAGAACGCCACTGTTTTCCGTAAATTGGGCCTAGCTCTCCATGCTCATCTGCCCACTCATCCCAAATAGTCACACCTGCTTCATTTAAAGATTTAATATTCGTATCGCCACGTAAAAACCATAATAACTCATGAATAATAGAGCGCAAATGTACTTTTTTAGTTGTTACTAATGGGAACCCTTGATTTAAATCAAATCGCATTTGATACCCAAAAACACTTAATGTACCTGTGCCTGTTCGATCTGTTTTTTTGCATCCCTGCTGAAGCACATGCCGCATCAAAGCCAAATATTGCTGCATACCGCCTCCTTATGATTTATGTAATTTATGGTATTTTTTTGCATAAAATAATAGAAGCAATCCTATTATTACCATCGGCAAAGATAAGATTTGTCCTTTTGTAAGCCAGCCCAATGCAACAAAACCCTGATTAAGATCAGGCTCGCGAAAAAACTCTATACCAAAACGAAAAAGTCCGTACCACACTAAAAACAAGCCAGATACCGATCCTGTCATTCTTGGTTTTTTAATATACACATTCAAAATAATAAACAAGCCTAATCCTTCTAATCCAAATTCATACAACTGCGAAGGATGTCGCGGCATTGCGCCCGCATGTGGAAATACGATTCCCCAAGGCATGTTTGTTACACGTCCCCACAACTCGCCGTTAATAAAATTACCCAGACGTCCCGCCATTATGCCAATCGGAATGGCAGGTGCAATAAAATCCGTTATCGCCCAAAAATGTCGTCGATGAACTTTGCCAAATATAAAGACGGCAAGCAGAACACCCAATAACCCACCATGAAAAGAACGCCCGGGTTCCCAAAAACGAAATAGTCTGAGCGGATCATTAAAGAAAACATGTGGTTCGTAAAATAGTAAATAACCTAAGGTGCCACCAAAAATGACGCCCATCGCACCATAGAATATTAAATCAACAATTTCGTCACTATGCCAGGGTGCTACGCCAAATTGAGCACCTGATAGACGCCGCTTATAACAAGACCAAAACACCCCCACAAAACCCAGCACATACATAATCCCATACCAACGGATGGCCAATGGACCAACCTGTAATGCAACGGGATTTATATCAGGGTAAGTGAGCATGAAAGCAGTATATCTCAAATTGACGTTACAACAAATAATCCAAAGGCCTGTCCCCAACAACCTGCTCAGCATGCTTCCAAAAAAGCCCGGGAGCGAGTTCTTTAAGCGCTCGTCTGTACACTTCGCGCTTAAATAAAACCACTTGTCTTAGGGGAAACCAATAACTCACCCATTGCCAGTCATCAAACTCTGGTTTTAGTGTTTTATCAAATTGTATAAGACTATCATCACCTTCTAAGCGCAATAAAAACCACAATTGTTTTTGCCCAACACAAACTGGCTCTGTCTTTCTAATCAACCGTATAGGCAATCTATATCTTAACCACCGATTCGTACGCGCTAAAATGGTAACATCCTGTTCTCTTAAGCCTATCTCTTCTTCTAATTCTCTAAAAAGGGTTTGCTCTGGTGTTTCATCTGGGTTCATCCCCCCCTGTGGAAACTGCCAAGCATCTCGCCCAACGCGTTTTGCCCAAAACACGTGACCTGTATGATTAGCGAGAATGATACCAATATTAGGCCGAAAACCACTTGCATCTATCACAAATACCATCCCATGCTTATTCTGTTTTTTTTATTCATCCGAAGTTATTTTCCTTGATAAATTTGTGCCATGGATCACAATTTTGGGATGATTTAGCTGCATATCATCCAATATCCCAAGTTCTTTTTCTTTTGGGATATCAACTAACATCATAATTCCGCCAGCCTCTACCGCGCGCTCAAATTTTTCGAATAGCGGATTCGGTACCGAAATGCCAATCAACGAACTTGACCAGGCTCCAAAAATAGCGCCGAAAATCGTAAATGCAATAATTGTCCCCTTACCCAACATAAATTCTTCAGGTGGAAACTGTACAATCAAAAAGCCCGCGATTAAGCCAGCAATACCACCAACAATGGCACCGCGCACTAGGGCACGTAACACGTCCGTTCTCTCAAAAATCCCCGGCTCTAATAATTGTATTAAGGCAAGTTTATCCCGCAGCGGATCTTGGTCTTTTACGATTACGTGCATGTCCTCGTTAGGCACGCCCCAGCCTTGCAAGGCCTTAACGATCTCGGCTGCGCTCTCGATATTTGGTATTAGGAAATACAAGCGTTTCACAGTAACACTCCTCCACCGCATCTCGTAATGATAGCAGAAAAGCCAGACGGAAAAGGGGTCAAGTCTGGACACGGACAAAATTTCTCAGAATAAGATAAATATCCGATGTTCAAAAAATGAATCCCCTCGTATTATCTTATTCATGAGCAGACCATTAAGAATTGAGTATCCAAACAAGATGGCGCAATTTTTAGAGGGCGAT
>Ga0207045_1067_pt1 | contig 24052 bp, 20 predicted proteins | sample Alteio_BWMinCont_69_FD_153299 | JGI IMG/M metagenome (GOLD analysis project Ga0207045, IMG submission 153299) | Enriched cells from forest soil in Barre Woods Harvard Forest LTER site, Petersham, Massachusetts, United States -... | ecosystem: Environmental > Terrestrial > Soil > Temperate forest >... | reverse complement strand
TGTTCCGCGGCAATCGCCTCGGTGGGACGGACGGTCACCTCGGTGCTTGCCATCCCAACGGACAATGAGATGTCAGGAATCTCATAGGCCTGCTGCGCCGCGACGACGAACTCTGCAGATGTGAAAGGTGCGAAACCCTTGGCGTTGACGATCACAAGATAGGAACTGGCAGGAAGCTTGGTGAAAGTGAATTCGCCGTTTGCTCCTGACTCCAGCATGCGTAATGTTTTCCCGTCCCTTTGCGTCAGGCTGACCTGAGCTCCGGGAACGACTGCTCCTGTTGCGTCCAAGACGGTGCCTGAGACGCTCGCTGATCCCTCTGCGGAGGATGTTTGCTCAGCCGAACTCTGTGGGCCTGACTGGGGTAGAGGTGCATCTGGGAGGCTTCTGTTAATCCCCGGCGCGGCGGTCCGATGAGCAAGTGCACTGGCCGGAAACATACAGAGCAGAAGTGAAGCGCATACTAGAGGAGCTTGGTGTTTGGGGTACGAGGTCCTTCTTAAAGCCCGCTTCCAGATCCGGGTGGAAACAAGAGTTGGAGGCGCGGTCAGGCTCACGATGATGAGGCGACGAGTGAACAGTTGCATTGTGATCAGTCCCCAAAGTTTCTTTATAGCGGCGCTTGTGAGTGGTGGAGGAGAGCTGGAACCCTCAAGGAGGGGAGTCCGCAAAAGATCAGGTGTGGGTCTCCCCCGATCGCTCGCCAACGGCTTCTTAGGTGCGTTACGGTTTCATAAGAATAAAAGAACTACTGCATCGATCCACGGTTAGTTGTGTCATCGATAGCACCATCAATACAAAGGATGATGCCGCAACCGTGAAGCGTTCCTTCATTCTGTCTCTCTCCTGAACAAAGCCTACCGACCCATGGTGATGTGTTCGGTTAAGTAAAGTTCCGGTATTTGTCAGGCTTTTTAAGCTTGCAAGTCAGTAGCAGCGAAAGAACATGAATGAGCCCCTCTGCGCGGTTCTCAGGGTATCGGTGAGAAATCAGACGGCGCTAAGGACAGTGTCAATGTTCTGGAACCCACCAGGCGGGTAGGAGCTTCGGAAGATGTATCTTCTTTGCCCATGGTCCCCACTCAGGCTCGAACTCGGCGATGACGTGACCGAGGGCAATAGTTCCGAACTCGGCTGCGGCGCGTTGCCCCGCATGGGTTGCGTCATTATAGCCATCCGGATAAAAGCCCATGCCCACAAAGCCCCCAGCAGCAGCGGCAGCGAAATTACTGACAGCAAGCGTATTTCTTCCGGAATCCGTCCTATCGACGAGAGTGAAAGCGAGTGCATGAGTGGTTCGCCAGAATGGGTTGGTGCTCGTCGAACGCAAGTAGCGTGGGTCTTCGTGTAAGGCAAGTTGTGTGATAAACGCCGCAGTTCGCCTGGAAGTAATCGTCGCGACCCTTGCTCCGTAAAGTCTGCCGAATCCGTCTGCTCCATCCTTCCATTCTTTCGGATATTTGCTTGGCGGGTTAAGCATTCCCAGACCTGCACCAAACGCAGGCAAGACCACCGCTGGCGGACCAAAAGCTCCGTGGACGTATATTCGAAATTTGTCTTCCTCCGTAAGAGGAGTGTTGGTCAGCCTCGGAGGCAATACCGGAAATTGGTTCAAGTGTTGTCCAGAGGGGCTTGCGGGCGGAGAAGATTGATTTTGCGCCTGGCCTTCAGGCATCGGAGCATCAGGAAGAGCGTCAGCAACAAGCTCATCTGTCGTAGGTAAGTGCTCATCCTCCGGGTTGGATGCAGAAGAAGACGCATTGTACGGACGCTCCGTGGATGAGGACTTCTCTTTCAAATCCTGCGCGATTAATGCAACGTGAGTGAGAAAGAACATGGCGGCCCCAAGCACCATGATGCCGGATGAGTGCCTGGATGTAATACGCCTACAAGTCATGATTCTCCACGCAGGAAAGCATTCCTGTTTGCAAGATATGGAGACCTTGGAAACTGTGCTGTCAGGAAGCGTGAAGCGTCTGTAAGGATTTGTATAGATTTGGCGGGGGGACTGTTCGTTGGCAGAGTTATATCGTATACATCAAAGTAAGGAGCGATGATCAGGAAGGGCGACCATTTGCCGCTTAATCTTCAAGCCGCGCTTTACAGAGCGAGAGCCAGAGTGCCCATGTATCGGCTCTTCTTGACGATCTTTCTCTGGTTTTGGGTGACTGCCTGGGCCATTCTTGCTATCGTGTTTGTCGCCAATCGTCTGACTGGGACGAGGCAGGTGTCGCCGCCAAATATGTACGCGACCGTCGCGCCCATTTTGGCTGCAGAGGCTGTCAAGGCTTATGAATCAGAGGGACCCGAGGGTTTCGCCCGCTTCTCACGAGGCAGTATTGACAATCCCGAACGGCAACTCTTCCTGCTCGACGGGTTCAATAGGGATGTGCTGTCACGGCCTCTCACAGACGACGGAATTCGAGCTGTGCACGCGGCGAAGGACGGCCAACTAGTCGTACTACGAGCGCACATCGCAGTCTATAAGTTTGTTTCCCCCTCAGGAGAGCCCTACACACTGGTGCTCCAATTGAAGCCGCGCCTGCGGGAGATAACGGACGTGCTGCTAGGCCAGGGAATCTCATATGCCATCTCCATGATTCTTCTCATCACGCTACTCTGCTTTGCGCTCGCGTATCATATTGCGTTACCGATCCATCGCATTCAGACGACCGCAAGAAGGGTCGCAGAGGGAGATCTCAAGGCAAGGGTGCCGGCGTCGGTATCCAGGCGCTTTGACGAATTGGCAGCGTTAGCTAAAGACTTTAATTCGATGGTGGGTCGTCTTGACATATTGATTCAAACACAAAGGAATCTGCTGAACTCTGTGTCGCATGAGTTGCGTTCTCCTTTGGCTCGCATCAATCTTTCTCTTGCCATTCTGAAGAAACGTTCCTTGCCAGCATCCGACGACATGTTTCAGCGTCTGGATCGAGATGTTGCAAGGATCGATCTATTGATGGGACAGCTATTGACGCTCTCACGACTAGAATCGGGGCTTTCGTCCGCAAACAGAGAAGATGTAGATTTTGCTCAACTCGTCTTGGAAACAGCGGCAGACAGCAATTTCGAAGCACAAGCGTCGGGCAAGTCGGTTAGCCTCCGGGCACAAGATTCTGTCATTCTCGGGAATGCCGATCCACATGCCCTTAGAAGCGCCTGTGAAAACATCATTCGCAACGCGGTTCGTTTCACACAACCAGGAACCGAGGTCGAGGTTGTTTTGGAAATTGATAGGGGCGCTCTGGAGCCGCGGGCACTTCTCTTCGTCCGGGACCATGGTCCGGGCGTGCCGGAAGATTGTCTCGAAGCAATCTTTCAGCCCTTCTACCGAATAAACGAGGGCGCGGAAGCAACAGGGGGAAATGGTCTTGGTCTCGCTATCGCCGCAGAAGCGATTCGTCTACATAGGGGGAATATACGTGCGGCGAACCTTATCCCCGCAGGCCTCGAAATCAAGATTCAATTGCCGATCGCATAGGACGCAGCTGCTCATGTCTATGAGCTATCAAAAGCCAGAGCTTAGCGTCACATTAGGAGACTCTGGCAATCTGTTAATTTGTAAACTGCCAGTCAGTGAGAGCAAGCACCTAGCTCAGTCTGGGGAACTGGCGCGTTGCTGCCTGTTGCCGCCTATGCTGAGCATTTGATCGATTTGAAGTGTTGCCTGACTCTTGTCCGTGTGTACGTGGATTGCTCTCCATACAAATCTTTACACGCACCTAACCATTCCTGACGGCACCATGCTGTTGCCCCCCGCACAATAGAGACTCTGGAGGGGCTCATGACGGTCAGAAGGTGGTTACTCGATAAGGCCTGCGAGGCGCTCCTATTCCTGCTTCGAATGCTAAGGGTGCATGCACAAATGAACATCTCTCAGAGAGACAGCAAGTGACCAGACATCTCGAAGAGTACGAGGAGAAGATCACCCAACCCGGACTTGCGAAGCAGCAAGCAACTCTTGCAAGCGGTACGCACAAGTCGAAGAAGGAGTGGGCTATTTGTCTGATTGCCACACTGGCGCTCGGCGCCTTCTTTGCGCTGCGGTCAGGAAAGCATATGGGAGGCACTCAACCTACCGGTGAAGCAAACAATTCTGTCATTAGTCATGCCGGCGCCGCCTATCACGGCGACATAGGGCTCTATGTTAATAACTCCTTGCCCGCCTTATAAGGTCACAGTTGTCGCTTCCCGCACGGGGCGAGTTGAAGCGTCTGCCGGAGGCTCTCCGCTCGCTGCTATCACAGGCGTTTGGAGGCGTTCTGCGGGTCGTTCGAGTGGACGGCGGCAATCATGGCCAGAGGATATGTAACATACCAGCGTACACAAGCCAGCACCGCATCCAGCGGATAGCGCAACCGTTTTAGTACCCGGGCGCCGGCTGGATTCAGCATCTTTCTCTGGCAATTCATCTACTCACCATATCTCAACCTTAGTGCGACAGACCCCGTCTGCGGAACATGTTGATGATATCTTACCTGACCGAACGATTTAGCTAACAATAATATAGGACTGTGAGTATTAAAGATGTTGTTTCACGGTGGAAGTACTTCGATCAGTAGTTTTCTTCGGGGTAACTCGTTACGGTATTTCTCCAGCGTAAAGCTGGATTGGCCCAGCTTAATCGTTGAACAGCACGAGGCCCCGCCGGGCGAGCGACCAGAAGCTACGATTGACAGCTTTTTACTCTTCTTGTGGCAGGGAGAAGGCCGCATCGAGATTCCCGACGTGAAAGGGTCTTACGTATCCCACGTTATCGAGCCCAGCACAATCAAATTGTACTCGCCAGGTGCGGTTCCCCCCGTAAACACGCAATTTGCATGTAACTTCCTTCTGTGCGCACTTGATCAAAAGCTTCTAGCTGAAGTTGGAGAAGCGATGAAGGACGAGAGAGCCATACACAGTTATCCTACGTATGGCTCTATTTCGGAAAACCATCTCGGCTTCCACGACTCGCCATTGCGACAAATCCTTCTTTTATTAGGCGAAGAAGCACAATCAGGTGGTCTTTCAGGTTCCCTCTATGCCGAAGGGCTCGCGCAAGCACTTGCCGCCCGCCTCGTGACTCTCAGCCGTGCAAGTTGGAACCGCAGCCCGCCGACATTTTCGCGCACAACCCTACGTCGCCTTGTCGAGCGTATCCAGGATGATCCCCTTGCTCGATACGACCTCGAATCCCTCGCTGCAGAAGTCGGTTACAGCAAACGGCAATTTCTTCGTGCCTTTCGCGCCAGCACAGGATTCACTCCTCATCAGTACATCATGCACCTCCGCCTGAAACGAGCACAGCAGCTTATGCGCAAACCTTCATTGACGCTGCTCGAGATAGCACTGAAAAGCGGTTTTGCAAGTCATGCTCATCTCTCTCGTGCTTTTCGCCAGCGCTTTGGTGTCGCCCCCAGCGGTTTTCGTCGAGCATTGTGAGGCTGAATGGGCAAGGATGGCGCTTTTGGAAAAGCGGATGCGAAATCAGCAATGGTAGCCTACTTGCATGAATAAGTAGCTTTAACTAGAAAATGTCGGGCTCAATGGTCATCCTTTCTTTTGTTGTTCGGCATCTACCTACATGCGGACGCAGAGCGATGAGATGTGCTGCAGTACCGGCCAGCACGCGCTGGTACAACACATGGTCTGTTCGCGTCGTGAGTTAGATCTTGAGCCGCAGTTCTTTACTAATACGCAATCAGCATTGCTACTTGTGAGACGTTTTCACCTGCAGAGTGACTGATAACAGAAAAGGGTATATATCATAACACGATTGATTAACACACTTCTGATCGCGACAGTATTAGCGACAACTGGTATAAGTGCTGAGGCTGCGATCGGAGCGCACTCTAAGACTATCCTCGTGGAGTCTCCTTCGCAGTTACCAGTATTGGCTGAGAAGGAGGCTGAAGCAATGTATCTGTACCATATGGGAGATGGAAGAAGCCTTCTCTACATCGAGACGCAGGGTGGCTGCGAACTGTCCGCTCTAGATGTAACCGATCCCGCTAAGATTACAGCTGTGACAAAGACTCAGCTTGCAACTAAGAAAGCGTTTGACTTCGTGCAGGATGTTGGAGACGGAGGGGCGCTCATTCGCTATCGGGATGGTTCCGGCGTCGCTCTCCTTAGTTTCAGAAAGTACAGACACCCGGTGCTTGCTGACAGGCCAATATTGGACCGAGCGAACGCTTCGGAGACACTCGGAGGGGCAGGCCTGTTGCTCAGCTCCAATGATGTTGTGAGTAATCCAATCGGCGATCCGCGGAACTACAAAGTGCTCGATACATCGGACGCTTCGCAACCTGGGCTGCTTGCCTCAGTTCCCGCAGTAAAGCAGCGCCTTTCAAAACCGGATACGGGCACGCTTTTTCTACTCAATGCCGACGGGGTCACTGTGGTGCGTCAGCTTCAGGTCGAGCGGGAAAACGAAATTGACCTCGATTCGCAAGGGGGGAACTAATTGTTCAGGCGAAGACGAGGGCAGTCGCAAGCGGTTCTCGCCTTTAATCTCCATCGCCATATTATGCTCGCGGTCTGTCTGCCCGAAAATACCGCGACTCTCGCTGATTGTCGCGGCCCCTCTAACTCATAGATCATCGTTGTTTAGTGCAACGCTTTATACAAGTTAAGCCATCATAAATGGCCAGGTAACCAGGAGACTCTGAGCGCTGATGAGTAGAAGTGCGCAGATCGGTTGCGCCAATATACTTGTCCAATGAAAGAGGGGCGTGATCGGGTTCAGTACTACAGCTTGAAGAAGCTGTGAAAAGGAAGTTGTCCTTCGCAGGGCGCTTACCTGAGATGTCTTGTGACCACAATGCTGAGAGCCTGGCAAATATCGATGGACTCTACAGCTATGCACTGGTTCTTACATGTGACCATCCAAAAGCAGAGGAACTGGTAGAAGAAACATATGTTCGTGCCATGCGGGTATTGAGTAGCTTGGAAGCGGGCAGCAACCTAAAGGTATGGCTTTTCACCATCCTCCGTAATGCCTGGTTGAATCAGGTGATGAGTCGGCGGTCCGGTCCTCAATTCGCCGGAAACGTTGATTGTGATCGCGTTATAGACGCAATCGGGGAGCCATCCAAGTATGCTCATGACATTTACTTTAGCAAGATGGAAACGAACCGAATACAGGGTGCGATCCAGAAGCTACCTCTAGAATTTAGAGAGATCATTGTGCTGCGCGAATATGAAGAGCTCTCGTATCGGGAGATCGCGAGCGTGCTGAAGTGTCCTGCGGGAACAGTAATATCGCGTTTGGCAAGAGCTCGCAGAAAGCTTTGCATGCTGCTTTCTGAAACGATCGAGCTTTCCGAGCCAACTTGAAGAGACACATGCTTGCGGTATTTATTTCCGGCCGTTACATCGGGTCGTCTACCATCACATCAGACAATTTCCGACTTTTTGGGCATCGATCCCGCCTCATCATTGTGCGTGGCCGAGAATCCGGATGGATTTCCAGTTCAAGTGTTTTATCTTCAAGGGCGCAAGATGACACCGATAGGGTTGCTTGAGGAGAATCCGCGTGCTCAAGCTGTGTTAAGACATGCCTTAGGCGGAACGTCAGCGCACAGCTCCAGCGCCGCAGAATGAGTCAAGAGATAACCTCCGCGGGCGTTCACAGCTGCGCACGTCAGGGCCGTAGTCTTGATCGGTAAGTCGCGTATATCTGTCAGAGATACCTAGTGCTATGCTGGCGGACATCATTAACATCGATGGTATTCCCCATCGCATGGGCGCTCTCGACGGACCGGGAAGGACCGGGAATTAAAGGCGGCGGTTAGAGCCTGGATGACATCTGTCCTTCAGACCCAACGCTGAAGCGAAAGACAGGAAGGAGAAACCTGGAAGACTGATAGCCCTCCCCTGTGCCGATCTTCTTCCTGACAGACCGAGATCAAAAGTACTTCAAGATCTCTTCCCCTTCGAAGAGGCATCGTTCTACGGCGAACGGACGTTGCTCTCGCCTGGTAGCTTTGCTCTCCATACAAATCTTTACATCCTGCTAACTGTTCCTGACGGCACCATGCTGTTGCCCTCCGCACAATAGAAGCTTCGGAGGGGCTTATGAAGGTTGGAAGATGGTTACTCGATAAGTCCTGCGCGGTGCTCCTATTCCTGTTTCGAATGCTAAGGGTGCATGCGCAGGTGCGTCTGAGAGTCTCTCGGGGACATAGCAAGTGACCCGATATCGAGAAGAGAGCGAAGAGAAGGTCACGCAGCCTGGATTTGCGGAGCAGCAAACGGCTGCACCTAGCCGAACGTCTAGGCCAAAGAAGATATGGGTCATTTGCTTGATTGGCATCCTGGCGCTCGGCGGTTCCTTTACGCTACGAGCAGGAAAGCACAAATTGGGCAATCCAACTGCTGGTGAAGCGAACAATTCTGTCATTATTCACACCGGCACGGCATATCAAGGCGACATGGGCGTCTATATCGATGCGCTCGGTACGGTGACGCCGATATCTACGGTGAACATCTTCAGCCAGGTGAGCGGCCAAGTCCTTGCCGTGCATTATCGCGAGGGGCAGATCGTACAAAAGGGCGACCCACTCATCGACATCGACCCACGTCCCTACCAGGCACAATTACAGCAGGCGGAAGGCCTGCTCGATCACGACCGCGGAGTCCTCAAACAAGCAGAGATCGATCTTGCCCGCTACAAGGAGGCGTTCACTTCGCACGCTGTTGCAAAGCAGGTTCTCGACGATCAGGAGCAGGCCGTTATTCAGGATCAAGGAGCCGTTAAATATGACCTTGGTCAGGTACAGTACGCTGAGGTCCAGCTTAGCTACTGTCACATTGCGGCTCCAACCTCGGGCAGAGTTGGTTTACGGCTTGTCGATTCGGGCAACACCGTTTTTGCGGGAAGTTCGAACGCGCTAGTGGTGATCACTGAACTCCAGCCAATTACGGTTGTGTTCAACGTTGCAGAAGACCATCTCGGAGAAATTCAGACGCAATTGAGTCAACACAAATCTCTTGCCGTGGAAGTGTTTGACCGGTCCGCTGCAACCAGGTTAGCAACCGGAGATTTGCTAACCCTCGACAACCAGATTGACACCTCGACCGGCACCGTTCGATTCCGTGGTGAATTCAGCAACCGTGACCTCACTTTATTTCCAAACCAGTTCGTCAATGCACGGTTGTTGGTAAGAACACTCTGGAATTCGGTGCTCATTCCAAATGATGCGATTCAGCGCAATGGAACGCAGGCATTTGTCTTTGTTGTTAACAAAAATACGGTGTCGGTCAGGGAAATCACCGAACAAAGCACAGACGGCAATAGGAGCGCAGTAGAAGGTCTGCGGGGCGGAGAGATGGTGGCGCTCTCAAGCTTCGACAAACTGCAAGAAGGAACAAGGGTTACAGTCGAGCAGTCACCCCAAATCGCGACACACGACACGGGGGGCGAATTTTGAGCCCCTCTCGCGCCTTTATTCTTCGGCCTGTGACGACGGCGCTGCTCATGGTGGCGATCCTGATCGTTGGGGCCGCCGCCTACCTCAAGCTACCGGTCTCAGCATTACCCGAGGTAGAGTATCCAACGATTCAGGTCCGGACCTTCTATCCGGGAGCCAGCCCGGAGGTAATGTCCTCGGCAGTTACAGCGCCACTTGAGCGGCAATTTGGTCAGATACCAGGCTTGACACAAATGACCTCCACAAGTTCGGATGGCAGTTCATCCATCGTCCTGCAATTCTCATTGCGCCTGAATATCGATGTGGCTGAGCAGGAAGTCCAAGCTGCCATCAATGCCGCGCAGAGTTATCTGCCTACCGACCTGCCGGTACCTCCGGTATTTAGCAAGTCCAATCCGGCAGATGCGCCTGTATTGACACTCGCGCTGACTTCAAAGACTCTTCCGCTCTCAAAGGTAGAGGACCTGGCGGACTCGCGGCTGGCCCCGAAGATTTCGCAACTCAGTGGGGTTGGCCTTGTTACGATTGGCGGCGGCCAGAAGCCCGCCGTACGTATTCAGGTCAAGCCCACAATGTTAGCGACCTATGGCATTAGTCTCGAAGACTTGCGGGCCGCGCTCGCGAGCACAAGTGTCAACGCTGCGAAAGGGACCTTTGATGGAGAGGCACAGAATTATCAAATCAACGCGAATGATCAACTGCTCTCCGGCGACGATTATCGCAACGTGCTGGTTGCCTATAGGAACGGCGCTCCAGTCACGCTTTCAGATGTTGCCAAGATCACCGATGGCGTCGAAAACATACGGCTTGCGGGATGGATGAATCAGACCCCTGCTGTAATTCTCAACATTCAGAGGCAACCGGGGGCAAACACAATTGCGGTCGTCAGGAGCATCGAAGACCTTCTGCCCCAACTTCAAGCGAACCTCCCAGCACCGGTAAAGCTTACGGTTCTAACCGACCGGACAACGACGATTCGGGCGTCGGTCAAGGATGTGGAGTTCGAGTTGGTTCTTACGATCGGCCTAGTGGTCATGGTCATCTTTGTTTTTTTGCGCAATCTCTCCGCCACGATTATCCCTGCCATTGCCATCCCGATCTCCCTGGTTGGAACACTGGCTGTGATGTATCTGCTGGGATATAGCCTCAACAATCTGACTCTGATGGCCCTCACTATTTCGACGGGGTTCGTAGTCGATGATGCGATTGTGATGATCGAGAATATATCGCGCTATCTCGAAGAGGGACTTAGACCGCTCGAGGCGGCACTCAAGGGCGCGGAGCAGATCGGCTTCACCATTATCTCGCTCACCATCTCTCTCATCGCGGTTCTGATCCCGTTACTTCTCATGGGGGACATCGTGGGAAGACTTTTCCGGGAGTTTGCCATCACACTCGCGGTTACGATCCTCATCTCGGCTGTGGTCTCACTCACACTGACTCCCATGATGAGTGCTCGTCTGCTACACCATAAACCACAATCCGAACAGAGCCGTTTCTATCACTGGTCGGAGCGCATGTTTGAAACTCTTATCGCGCAATACAGCCGAACCTTACGCTGGGTTCTTCGACATCAAGCCCCGGCACTCCTGGTAGCCGCCGCAACTCTAGTACTCGCCATCCATCTCTATGTTGTCATCCCGAAAGGCCTATTCCCAACACAAGATGTCGGCATCATTCAGGGTATTTCTCAAGCTCCCGAGTCCATCTCCTTCCAAGCCATGGCACGCAAGCAACAGGAATTGGCAAAGGTCATTCTTCAGGACCCTGCGGTTGCGAGCCTGTCCTCGTTCATCGGAGTCGATGGAACGAATGCAACCCTTAACAGCGGACGCATCCAGATCAACCTGAAGCCATTTGCTGAACGTCATGTCGATGCGACAACCGTAATCCGACGACTTCAATCCGAGTTGGAGAAAGTAGAAGGCATACATCTCTCCATGCAACCGGTCCAGGACCTTACAGTGGACGATCGTGCCAGCCAGAATCAATTTCAGTACACACTAGAAGACTCTAACCAAGCGGAACTTGATACATGGACTGAAAGAATGGTTGCCGAACTGCGGAAGCAGCCGGAGCTGCGTGACGTAGCTACCGATCAACAACCTCGTGGTCTTGCCGAGAATCTCGTGATCGACCGGGCGACTGCCTCACGCATGAATATCACCCCGGATGAGATTGACTCTACTCTGTATGACGCGTTTGGCCAGCGCCAAATCAGCACGCTTTACACCCAATTCAACCAGTACCACGTCATACTTGAGGCATCGCCAGAATTTCAGACAAATCCACAAAGGCTGCAGGACATCTATCTCCAGAGCTCTTCGTCGCCAACCGGTGCTGCATCCAGTCCTACTTCGACGTCCAGTCGGACATCCTCCAATAGCACGACCTCCTCAGTAACCACGCTCTCGGTCTCATCGACGAGTGGGATATCTGGATCGCAACGATCGAGTCTGTCAGGCTCAGCCAGTGCGCCCGTCCTATCGTCCACTACTCCCGGCGCGCTCAGCTCTTCATCGAAGTCCACGAATTCCGTTCTTTCGACGAGTGGAGCTTCCGGTTTGTTGGCCACTTCCTCTCAAGCATCTGCCGCTTTCTCGGGGACGGGAGGTGGCTCCAATGCGACCTCGGCATCGATATCATCCCCGATACCTCTCTCCGCGATTGCGCACTTTGAAAAGAGATCCACCCCCTTGATCATCGCGCACCAGGGTCAGTTCCCGGTTGTCACGATCTCTTTCAATCTGGCGCCAGGCACATCCCTGAGCCAAGCTGTGGCCGCCGTCGAAAGAGTACAGCGTAGGCTGGAGATGCCCGCCAGTGTACAGGCGAGTTTTCAGGGTACAGCAGAAGCCTACAAAGCTATCGGCTCCAATGAGGCGCTGCTAATACTGGCGGCTCTGGTGGCTGTCTACATTGTGCTTGGAGTCCTCTACGAGAGCTTCCTTCATCCGATCACCATTCTCTCAACACTTCCTTCGGCAGGGGTCGGCGCATTGCTGGCGCTTATGCTCTTCCGGCAGGATCTCAGCATTGTGGCCATCATTGGCATCATTCTGCTGATCGGCATCGTCAAGAAGAACGGCATTATGATCGTCGACTTTGCTTTGGAGGCTGAAAGGACTCGCGGCCTTGCTTCCACGGAAGCGATCTATGAAGCCTCGCTTCTGCGTTTCCGTCCCATCATGATGACAACCCTCGCTGCACTCTTTGCGGGTATACCACTCGCCTTTGGTTCTGGTATCGGCTCGGAACTCCGGCGTCCACTAGGCATTGCGATGGTTGGTGGCCTGCTTCTCAGCCAGGTTCTGACGTTGTATACGACACCCGTCATCTATATCTTCTTTGACAGACTGGGGCAACGGTTTGCTCGCCATAAAACGCCTGCAGCAACCTTCGACATGGCGGGGCCGCTATGAACTTCTCAGCCCCGTTCATAAAAAGACCAGCCGCGACCACACTGTTGGCCGTTAGCGTTGCACTGGTTGGCATGATTGGCTTCCGGTATCTTCCCGTTGCTTCGTTGCCTCTGGTCGATCTCTCGGCAATCCAGGTATCGGCCGCCCTTCCTGGCGCGAGTCCTGAAAATATGGCGTCTTCGGTAGCGACTCCGTTGGAGAGGCAGTTTAGCCATATCGCCGGAATTACATCGATGAGTTCCAAGAATTCTCTTGGCGTCACCTCGATAAGGCTGACCTTCGACATGAGTAGAGATGTGGATGGCGCAGCGCGAGATGTAGAAGCTGCAATCAACGCTGCCCGTAGCTACCTGCCTACAAATCTTCCCGCGAATCCAACCTACCGCAAGATCGATTCTGCGCGGGCACCTGTGCTGGTGCTCAATTTGGCCTCAAAGACCGCCGACATGGGTATCCTCTATGACACAGCATCTTCCATCATCCAACAGAAGATCTCTCAGATCAGCGGAGTCGGACAAGTAACGATTCTTGGTGGATCATTGCCCGCTGTCCGAATCGATCTGAATCCGCAACAGCTAAGCCACTACGGTCTCGGAGTGCAGGATGTCGCTGGGGTAATCAGCGCGCAAAATGCGAACCGTCCGAAGGGGCAGATCTCCGATGAGAACAGCATCGCAGACATCACAGCAAACGACCAGATATCAAAGGCTCGTGACTATGCGCCTCTCGTAGTCGGCTCGAAAGATAATTCCGTCGTGCGGCTTGGCGAGGTTGCAACCATTACCGACTCGGTTGAGAACGTTCGCTCCGTGGCCTACGTTAACGGCAAAGAGTCTATTAGTCTTCTTGTCTATTGTTCGCCTGGCGCCAACGTCATCAGCACAGTCGATGAAATTAAACGCGAGCTGCCTTCGATTCGCGCTTCGATCCCGTCGAACGCGCAGTTGCTGGTCACGGGAGATCTTACGACTACCATCCGCGCCTCGGTCAGGGATGTGGAGGGGACGCTGGTTCTATCGATCGGCTTGGTGGTCTTCGTCGTCTTCCTCTTTCTCCGTAACGCACGGGCCACGCTAATTCCCGCCGCGGCGGTCACAGTTTCGGTGATCGGCACATTTGCGGTGATGTACCTGTGTGGCTACACGCTGGACAATCTATCGCTCATGGCCCTTGCCATTTCCACCGGATTTGTCGTCGATGACGCGATTGTCGTGATGGAGAATGTCGTTCGCTTAATGGAATTGGGCGTCCAGCCGACGAAGGCGGCTCTGAAGGGTTCGGAAGAAACTGGTCCCACGGTATTGTCTATGAGCCTCTCGCTTATCGCAGTGTTCATTCCGATTCTCTTTATGGGCGGAATCCCCGGGAGGCTCTTTCACGAGTTTGCGGTTACTCTCGCGATTTCGATTGCGATATCCATGGTGGTGTCCCTGACGCTTACTCCCATGATGTGTGCCTATATTCTGCGACCCGAGAATGATGTAACGCATGGCCGATTCTACTGGTTCAGTGAGCGAATCTTCGACCGTCTTCTGGATGGCTATCGCCGAAGCCTGATTTGGGTGCTGAAGCACCCTGCTACAGTTTCACTGGTCTTCCTAGGAACGCTTGCGTTCAACGTTGTTCTGATGGGACACGTCACAAAGGGATTCTTTCCAATACAAGATACGGGATCCCTCCTTGGCGGGATACAGGGGCCTCAAGATGCTTCCTTCCGCGCGATGCAATCCGCCTTGATCTCAATTGAGAAGGTGATCACGGCCGACCCGGCGGTAGAGGCCGTCACCGGCTTCACTGGAGGCACCTCCGGCCCCGGGAGCGAGGACGGAAGCAATTCAGGATTTCTCTTCGTTACGTTGAAGCCGTTAGGACAGAGGAAGTTGAGCGCGGCCGAAGTGCTCGATCGCATGCGACCGAAGCTGGATTCGCTGACAGGAGCATCGACACTCCTCAAGCCATACCAGGATATTCCGTCAGTAGGGAAGAGCAGTAACGCCGCTTATCAATATGAATTGTCAGCCGACAATGTCGCCGACCTCAATACATGGGGGCCAATCCTGTACCAGGGAATGAAAAGGCTACCTCAACTAAAGGATGTAAACATCGATCAGCAAAACGGCGGGTTGCAGAGCTTAGTTGACTATGACCGTCGCACTGCGTCTCGCTTGGGCGTCACCCCGCAGCTTATCGACCAATCGCTATACGGGGCATTCGGGCAAGCGCAGGTATCCACTATTTACACTTCGTTGAACCAGTATCACGTTGTGATGGAGGCAGCGCCGCAGTATTCGCAAGGCCCACTCGGCATGAACTCGATTTATGTTCATCCAACCGGAGGGAACGCCGTTCCCCTCGACGCCTTTGCCCGAACGACAAATTCGACTTCCCCTCTTTTGATCAATCACGACGGGCTCTTCCCGGCGGTGACCGTGTCCTTCAATCTGACGCCGAGTGTCTCCCTTCAACAAGCCACCATCGCCATTGAGAAGATGCAACAAAGACTTGGCCTGCCTCGTACAGTGCGTGGAGGATTTGCCGGCACAGCCGCAGACTTTAAGAAGTCGCTCACAGATCAAGTCATTCTCATTCTGATGGCTTTGTTCGCGGTCTACATCGTATTGGGAGTCTTGTATGAAAGCCTTGTGCATCCGGTCACGATTCTCTCTACTTTGCCGCCCGCGAGCGTCGGTGCCGTGCTGGCCCTCATCCTCTGCAAAAGTGAACTGGACGTGATCTCTCTCATCGGCATCGTCCTGCTGATCGGAATTGTCAAGAAGAACGCAATTATGATGATCGATTTCGCTCTTCTGGCCGAACGAATTGAGGGGAAGAACTCACAAGACGCTATCTTCGAATCGTGTCTGCTGCGTTTCCGTCCGATCATGATGACCACGATGGCTGCCCTCTTCGGTGCTCTTCCGCTTGCGCTTGGTCGAGGCACGGGATCGGAACTCCGGCGTCCCCTGGGAATTGCGGTTGCCGGAGGATTAATCCTCAGCCAAATGCTCACGCTCTACACAACACCCGTGATCTATCTGTTTCTTGATCGCCTCCGGCTCCGGTTCCGGGGGCGCGAAAACGCCATTGAAATGCCAGTTCACGGAGGCACAATCTGATGAGCAATCCTTTCCTGCCTCTTCCTCTGCGCTTAATGAGACACACCATCATCCAGCCAAGCCGTCTCATTCACCTGTTGTTTTGGTTTTCTGTCATCTGTGGCCTGGCGGGATGCAACGTTGGCCCAAAGTATGTGCGTCCAGTAATGCCAGCCCCTCCAGCATTCAAGGAGTCAGGTCCTCAACAGGCCCCGGATGGCACCGCGTGGAAGCTTGCGCAGCCTCAAGACGCCGCCATTCGAGGGAAATGGTGGGAGATCTATCAAGAGCCTGAATTGAATGCTCTCGAAGACAAGCTGAATATTTCGAACCAGAACATCGCTCAGTTCTATGACAATTTCCTGGCTGCGCGCGCACAGGTCCGGCAGGCGCGTTCCAGTTATTACCCCACGCTCAGCGTCGGGCCTTCCTACTCGCGTAACCGGTCGCCTCAAACACAAACAACAGCATCGAACAGCAACCCAAACAGCAATCTGTTCAATCTTCCTTTCGATGTAAGTTGGGAGCCCGATCTCTGGGGTCGCGTCCGCAACACAGTACGTCAAAATGCCAACGCGGCACAGGTAAGCGCAGCTGACCTTGCAAATGTGAAACTAACCGAACAAACAAACCTGGCGATCTTTTATTTTCAGCTGTGCGGACAAGACGCATTGGAAGAGCTTGACCGGAAGACTGTAGAGGTAGACCGGCAGTCACTTGAACTCACACAGGTTTTGTACAAATCAGGTCTCGACAATGATGAAGCCGTAGCTCAGGCTGAGATTGCACTTAAGAGTTCTGAGGCAGCTGTGACGAACGCGGGTATTGCTCGCGCACAATATGAACATGCGATCGCATTGTTGGTGGGAGAGCCGGCCTCTAACTTCTCCATTCCAGTTAAGCCCTTGACAACCCAGGTGCCTGGCATCCCGATCGGTGTGCCCTCTGAGCTTCTTGAAAGGCGACCTGACATCTCGGCTGCGGAGCGCACGATGGCAGAAGCCAATGCACTCATTGGCGTGCAAAAGGCTGCCTACTATCCCACGCTCAGCATTACCGGTACAGCAGGATTCGAAGCGTCAAAATTCTCCAAGTGGCTGACTTCTCCAAGTCGCTATTGGTCAGTCGGACCAACCGCCTCCGAAACCATATTTGATGGTGGTCTTAGAAAGTCGACAATGGCGCAATATGTGGCTCTCTACAATGCCGATGTTGCCGGTTATGAACAGACAGTTTTGACCGCATTCCAACAGACAGAGGACTCCCTCGCATCATTACGCCTCCTTAACGAACAGATTCAGCAGCAGCAACAGACCGTCACGTCTGCACAACGATTTCTTGATGTCGCATCTGCACGCTACAGGACTGGACTGGACCCGTACCTGAACGTCTTCACGGCGCAATCGACCTTACTCGCAAATCAGCAGGTGGTCATTACACTTCGCGTGCAGCAGATGGCGAGCAGCGTGCAGTTGATCGAGGCGCTGGGTGGTGGCTGGAACGTCACCCAGCTCCCGTCAGAACGTGAGGTCGCTGCGAAGCGCCCATGATGAGTTGTTTATCGTGCCGGGACCAGATCGCTGAGCTCCAGTTTGATCTGAGGCGCGTGGAAATTCCTTACGCAGTGACCCGTCATGACTGCCTAACTCGGTCATTCAGTCGGTTTGCTCGTCTTTGTAGATGTTGCGCGGCAACTCCTACCTAACCATTTTAGAATGAGTATATGTCGCCTACGACAATGTCGATTGTCGTCGGCAATTCAGTGTTATCGTCAATTTTGCAGCAGTTGTTGCAAAATTGGGCGATGCTACCTTATTGGTGTTGGAGGAGACGCAGGATGTGGAGTACGAGCACGGGCCACGACCGTTTGGGCCTACCAGAAGGGCGGGGAAGCGCTTCTGTCGAGGACGGAGGGCGCCGTGGCTGAACTAATCCCGCTCCCTTCGGGTTTCCTTCCACTCACCACATTGTGCTGTCGCAGAATTCGCGCCGACCACCATGCCCGTCTCGCGACTGAATTGGGATGGGTCTATCCGCTTACCCGTAGCCGGATCGAAGCTGTCCGTTGTCTTGTTGGCGTCGACCCACTCTCCATCGATCCAATTCAGAGCAGTACCAGGCAAAGCGGGGGTAAGATGGCTGGCGATGACCTTCATGAGTTGATTCTCCTTTGTAAGGTGAAGATGTATGAACCGTTCGCTGCGTACCGAGGTGACGGAGCTCCGACATGCGCAAGTTAGAATCTTCAGCGGCCGGAGCTCCAATCGTTCTTCAGTAAAGATCGCCAGCGTTCGGATCTATCTGAAGTCGATCAAGGTTGGGCCCTCTCTTTGAAGTGCATCTTGCAGTGCGCCGTAGATATCGCCTGACCGAGTGACCTCGACTCCGCCCGCTCCAAATCAGGCCGTAGCAGAATGACAACCGGTGACTTTTCATTTGGCTGCTGAGAAGTTCGTTGGTCTCAAGAGAGAGCTTTCGATCTCGAAGATCAAAGGGCCGTTCTCCTCTGTCGATTTACGGATGGCCAGCCATTCAGCGTCTGACTCAAACGCAGCCCACTGTTCTTGGCGCTGTGCAAGCGACTCCCATGCAAGCAGATAAGTGAGTTGCTCCGAGCGACCAACGATTGTCGTCCAGAACCCGGCTTGCAGGAAGCCATAGCGGACCATTATCCGCAAGGTTTGATGTTCGAAGCGTGCCAGCAGGTCCGCCATGCGGCCCTGCACGACTCTGTAAACACGAAGCTCGTAGATCATGTGCTCTCCTGACAATCTGGATTTAGGCAAAGCTGAGCACTTCGGTCAGCGGGCGTCTGCCTTTTTGCGGCCAGTTATTGGTAGCTGCTCGACCAATCGCAACCAACAGTACTGGAATCTCATCGGGGAGAAGGTTGAATTCACTCGCGACGGCCACAGGATCGAAGCCGATCATCGGGGAAGAGCCGAACCCATGCACTTCGGCGGCATATAGAAGTGACCCAGCTCCAAATGTAGCGCTTCGTATCGCTTCATCCCGCTGCATTTGCGGCTTATCGTCGTACAGACCTTTAGCCCCTCGTACCCATCCAGCGACAAGCTCGGGCGACATGAAGCCCGCATCCACTGAGGGCGCGAGACGCCCTTCCAAGGCGGAATAGTCCGCGAGCTGTCCGATTACGATGAACGTTACGGCTGCCTCGCTTACCTTCGCCCGATCGTACGCAAGTTTACGAAGCCTGGCCTTCCTCTCTGGTGTTCGCACTGCCAGGAATCGCCAGTTCTGAAGGTTGAAGGAAGTCGGGGCTCGTGTCGCGAGATGGACCAAATGTTCAATCTGTTCGTCCGAAATCGTATGGTTTGGCTCGAAGACATTTGTGGTGTGACGGTGTTCGATTATGTCTTCGAAGAGATTTGGGGTGCGACGGTGTTCGATTATGTCTTGCAATGCTTGATTCATGATTTTCTCCTGTGATTTCTTGGTGTCTAAACGTGCAGTACTGTTGCGCCGACGGTTCGTCGCTGTTCGAGTTGCTGATGTGCGTGCATCAGTTGATCAAACCAATAGATGTTCGTTGGGTCGACCTTGAGGATTCCCGACTGTATGGCGTGGAAGAGATCGGCTGAGGAGGCAGCGAGAGCTTCCGGAGTGTTGTTGTAGTGCGGCAAAATTGCCCACGTCAGATAAAGCGCTCGGGGTGCCAGCTCAAATGGATTGATTGGTTCCGGAAAACCCGAGGCTTTGCCGAACTGAACCAGCGTGCCGCGGGGTCTGAGTACCGCGAGCGAGCCCCGGAACGTATCCTTACCGACCGAGTCGTAGACAGCCTTTACTCCCAAGCCGCCAGTCAACTCGAAGGTGCGTTCTACGAAGTCTTCCGTGTTGTAATTGATCACCGCTGTGCAGCCCGCTTGGAGAGCGATTTGCGCTTTCTCCGCAGTCGATACTGTTCCAATCACGTGAATCCCAAGCGATCTTGCCCACTGCGTGAAGATCTGACCCACTCCACCAGCTGCAGCATGGTACAGGACGGTATCTCCTTCGTGGAGTTGAACGGTTTCCTTCAGCAGGTACCGTGCTGTCAATCCCTTGAGCAGGCTGCTGGCTGCCTGGTCGTCTGTTACTCCATCGGGAATTACGGTGAGGCGATCCTCAGGATAGAGACGCACCGTCGTGTACGCACCGAACGCATCGGCGTAGGCGACCCTGTCCCCAACCTTCACCAGCGTCACGTTCGGGCCAACCGCTTCGACGACTCCGGATGCTTCGTCACCGATGATCGCTGGAAACTCCGGGACCGGAAGGGTTCCGCGGCGATAGTAGATGTCTACAAAATTGAGACCGATGACGGTGTTTCGCACCAGAACCTCGTGACCGACGGGATCAGGAACATCCATGGTCTCGAAACGAAAGACATCGGGCTCTCCATACTCGTAGATACGTGCAGCTGTTGCTTTGGTCGACGTATAGCCTCCTCAAGACGTGTAAGTGCGTCCCGGTGTTGTCGCCAGACTGGAGACAACACCGGTCAAAGTCACAAGTTGATGCGTTTACCTGTTTCGGACGAATCTTGAATCTGCTCGAAGAGCTGCTGCTGCCAGACCGCATCGTGGAATGTCGGAACGGCTTGTGTTCCACTGGCCAGATCTCTGCTCAACGCCACATACAAGTCGCCGAGTTCCGCTACGCCTGTCTGTAGGCCGGCCCGTGGAAACCACTCGTACTCCGCTGGGACCGGGAGTTGCTCCAAGGGCTTGCTATCCCCCTGTGCCCCAGTGACAATGAAGTCTTCATCGACACCACCAAATGCTGAGGTGTTGGTGATCTTGAGATCACCTGCATCGCCAGTGATATCGATCTGCACGCCGGACCCGCTCAGCTTGCCGCCCTCGATATGGATCGAAAACAAACCACCATCCGCAAGAGTTCCATGCATCAACAGTTCGTCTGGCGATGTCGTGTGGATCTTTTCTCCCGTTTCCTTAATGGTGACCTCTGGAAACTGATTGGCGGTGAGCGCCGAGAAGCTCGACGGCTTTCCCACTACCGAGAAGAGCACTGGAAAGAAATGGCCCCCAAAAATCGAGACGACGCTCATGAAATTCTCGATCGGCAAGCTCCAACGGACGGCATTCGCACGGATCTCGCCGAACATATTCACACTCACGTGCATCCGAGCAGAACGAACCTTGCCTACATAACCCTGCGCGACAAGGTCATGAACATACCGAAATGCCGGTGCAAACTGTCGCTGCAGGCCAATCTGGGTTTTCACTCCGGCAGCATCTGCGAGCGTCGCCAGCTCGGCAGATTTGGCCGCAGTCGGCGTAAGCGGCCACTCGCAGTAAACGTCCTTGCCTGCAGTGATGGCTGCGCGGATACCCTCCTCATGTTGCTGAGAGGTGGTCAGCACCAGGACCTGGTCGACCAATGGGTCCGTCACCAACGCATCCAAACTCTCGGCTACGTGAGGAATGCCATACTCTGTAGCGGCAGCCATCGCCGCTTCCTTGCGTTGGCTGTAGATTGCTACGATCTCGTACTCAGGCAAAAGCCTCAGCACCCGGACATGTGCGAACAAGGCCCAATTGCCAACACCGATCAATCCCAGACGAATTTTCTTTTGATCCTTCATACCTTCCTCCCTATGCGTGTCACTTGCTACAGAACTAAAGATGAGAGGGGGCTGATAAGGAAGTGATACTTTATTGGAGTGAATCTGATAGCGAGGAGCGATCAGTGGAATTGAGACAACTTCGTTATGCGGTTGCAGTTGCCGACCATCTGAACTTCCGCGAGGCGAGTCGAGCGCTGCATGTCGCTCAACCTTCGCTTAGTGTGCAGATCAAACAACTTGAAGAGGAGATTGGCGTAGCGCTCTTCATTCGTTCGAAGCGCCATGTGGAGATCACCCGTCCGGGTAAAGTCTTCCTCAAGACAGCGCGCGAAGCGCTCGCAATGCTCGACCGAAGCGTGTCTTCAGCGCGTAGGGCAGAGCGAGGCGAAGTGGGAACGCTTCGGCTAGGCTTCGTCGCAACAGCATTGTTCAATATCCTCCCCCGGTTGCTAGAGGAATTGAAGACCCTATTGCCGATGGTGACGGTTGAGCTGAGAGAAAGTCCTTCGTCCACCCAGATGCAGTTGCTGCAATCGGGAGATTTAGATCTGGGGCTTGGCTACCTGGAAGAACTGCCTAAGCAGATTTCAAGCGCGATAGTGCTGTCTGAGCCGTTCATTCTGGTGTTGCACGAGAAGCACCGAGCAGCGAAAAAACGAGTCGTGCTTTTCGAGGATCTGAAAGACGACCTTCTCCTGATACCGCGGAAAGATCTCTTCCCGACGTTGTATCAAGCGATCATCGACCTTCTCCTTGCAGCCGGTATGACCGACATGCGGACGCAGGAGATTGAGCATCCCCTGACGGCATTGGCCCTTGCGTCGGCAAACGCCGGTTTTGCGTTTGTGCCGGCTTCAGCGCAAGAATTGTCGGCAAGGGGGGTGGTCTTCCGTCCTCTCAAAGCCGATGTTCCACCTCTTGAAACCGTAGCGCTCTGGTCGAACGCGAGCCCAGATCCTCTCGTGGCCCGAGTGCTGGACATCCTCAGACGTTTGGGGAGCGAGAAGAAAAAGGCCCGCTTCCCAACCGAACCAGCGCGGTAAAGTTAAGCTCTTTGCACGATCACTCCACGTCTTGGGATAACCTGTCGCCAGCAGACCGAAGGCTGAGGCGCCAGGGTCATCGACCGTCTCGGCGCCGATCTGCAGAAGGAGTTTCCCGGAGTCGAAGGCTACAGCCCTCGCAACCTGAAGTACATGCGAAGCTTGGCTGAGGCCTGGCCCGACCCCGAAATAGTGCCACAGCTTGTGGCACTTTTGCCCTGGGGTCATCTGCGGGTGCTCCTCGACCAGCTCAAGGATCGGGAGGCGCGCGAGTGGTACCTCCGCACCGCCATCGAATACGGCTGGAGCCGCAACGTCCTGGTACTTCAGATCAAGAGCGGGCTTCGCGAGAGGGACGGGAAGGCTATCACCAACTTTCAGCGGTCTTTGCCGCCGCCAGACTCCGATTTGGCCGAACAGGTTTTGAAAGACCCTACAACTTCGATTTTCTGACCGTCACCCGTGAGGCGCAGGAGCGGGAGATCGAACGCGGTCTCCTGATCCATCTTCGGGACTTGCTCTTGGAACTGGGGCGCGGCTTCGCCTTCGTTGGCAGCCAGCTTCCGCTCGAGGTGGGGGATGAGACCTTTTATATCGATCTGCTCTTTTATCACGTTCGCCTCCACTGTTACTTCGTCATCGAGCTCAAGACCGGAAAGTTCAAACCAGAATGGGCCGGTAAGCTCAACTTTTATCTCTCAGCGGTGGACGATCTTTTTCGAACCGGACCCGGCGCGCCGACCATCGGGCTGCTGCTTTGCGAGAGCCATCGCAGTCCAATTGTGGAGTACACACTGCGCAGCATCGAGAAGCCGATCGGTGTCTCCACCTATCGGGTGACACGCGAGCTGCCCGAACCGGTCCGGGAGGAGCTACCCAGCGTTGAGGATCTCCAGGAAGTCGTCAACAAGCTACGGTCGGAGATGGAGAGCTTGCGGAAGGAAGCGTCCGATGAGCAATAAGGGCCACTGTATCAATGGGGGCCGAGGGATCACCCGGTCCGGGCAATTTGGCAACGGCCCGTTGCTAAATTGGATTTTGAACACTCATCCTTATATTGGAACGTTTCTTATTCAGGGGCTGAAACCTACCGGCGTGGCCCTATGACCGAATCCCTGGCCTTGATCCCTTCAGCGGTGGAAGAATCGCAGCTCAATCGCAATGCTGCATTTCGGGAGCCACGGGAGATGGTGCTGAACTCGGTCGCCTCCGAGCATTCCAAACGAAACTATGCCAAAGCACTGGACGAGGTCTTCACCCTGTGCGCGAATCGCTCACAGGGTCTCTCTCGTGGGTTCCATTGCGAAGTTTGAGTGAGCGGATTTGGTACGGTAAGGCATGTCGATTACCGTAGCCAGGCCGTTCAAGGGACGCCAGTATTCAGGTGAAGTGATCCTACAGCGGTGCGTTGGTATTTGCGATACCCGCTGGCTTACGAGCATGTGGCCGAATTGTTGGCGGAACGGGGACTTGCCGTGGATGC
>Ga0207045_1062_pt2 | contig 24134 bp, 19 predicted proteins | sample Alteio_BWMinCont_69_FD_153299 | JGI IMG/M metagenome (GOLD analysis project Ga0207045, IMG submission 153299) | Enriched cells from forest soil in Barre Woods Harvard Forest LTER site, Petersham, Massachusetts, United States -... | ecosystem: Environmental > Terrestrial > Soil > Temperate forest >... | reverse complement strand
GCGGATCGGAGATCAGTGCCCAGAGAATGAAGGCTGTAAAGAGGGGGAAGACTTTATAGAGACCGCGATAAAGCAGGATGACGAGTAGCAGCAGCTCTCCTGCGCTCCCCATGATCCACAAAACGCCGTCTAAGCCTGAAACATGCATCCTCAAGCCCTTCTGCGAAAAGCATAGCAGTATAAGGACCCGGCACTTATCAGAAACATAGTTTGAACTCTACGACTTTCGTACTATACGACGGCCGGCGGAGGCAGCGGCGAAGGTGCGGCAGGTCCATGATTCAGAGCAACGGCTGGCGGAGGCAATGGCGAAGGCGCGGCGGGTCCGTGATTCACGGCAACGGCCGGCGGAGGCAGCGGCGAAGGTGCAGCGGGTCCACGATTCACCAGAGCGACTGACGATGACGGAAGGTTCGAAACCGAAGCGGAATTCAGCGCAAGCGCCGCAGTAAGTGGTGCCACGACCAGTGCAGAAGCCAGAACGGTGCGAATTGAACGAAAAAACATGTTGATTTTCTCCTTATGAAAAAAGCGGCGTGTGAGCGCTCCCTTGAGACTAACTCCGGTTATTGCAATCTTCTACAACTTTTGTGTAAGAATTTAGCACTTACCGGAGGCAAGTTAAGGATCAGTCACAGTGCCATATATCCATCCGGGCCAGCGAATGACCCGTTTGGATGCTGTGGTTGGTTACCTTCGGATAAGATGTCCGCGCCTATCTCAGCGGTGAGATGTTTCTTCGTGAGCGAAGAAACTGCAAAGCCGATCATCTCCGCTCCCTCAATGCTCTAAACCGGAATGCGCCGGGAGCGGTAATGAATGGAACCCAGGAGATAGCCTCGTTAAATTGCAGAGGATAAATGGTTTATATCCATTACGGGTGCGGTTGGCGTTCGCTCAAGCCTATCCAAACGGATTAGCCCCAGGCGGGCAACCTTGAGGCGGCAAATCATAACAACAGACATAGTTGCCGGCCTGCAAACATCCGGCGCCCGCGCGATCCATCTCTAACTTGACTGTTTCAAATTAGAACGGAGGCCACTCAACGGGGCCTCCCTCAAACAGTGGTGCGCACTTTTCCACACGATAGGTGCCGTCGTGGACCGTGAAGACCCGCGGCTTACCGGTTGCGCCCGTGCTCCACAGCGAGCAGCCCGCATAGGCTCCGTCTTTGCGCACAATGTAGTACTCCATGTCGAGATAGCGGATCTTCTTCATATCGCCGTCATAGAGCCGGACAATCCGGCGGAGGGTCTCCATCCCCGCTTCCTTCGGGCTATAGCCCTGCCGCATCAGCTCGACGATCGTATGTCCTCCCGCGACCTTGATATTCTCTTCGCCCGAGCCAGTGGCACCGGCCGATCCCACGTCCTGATCCGTATAGCAGCCTGCTCCCAGAACCGGTGAATCTCCCAGGCGGCCGGGCAGTTTCCACGCGAGGCCAGACGTAGTCGTCGCTCCGGAGATCTCACCTTTTGTATTCACGCATGACACGTGAATCGTCCCGGTCGTTGGCCACAGCACCTGTTCCACCGCATAGAGGCGCTTGTCTGGCTCGATGCCCAGATCAGCCGCCATCTCCGTCAGCTTCTGGGTGCGCGCATGAATCGTCGGCTGCCACTCCTCACCCGGATGCCGCGGAATCGCGCCCGGCCGCAGCGACGAAAGTCCGTGGAGATCGATTGTTGGCTTCGGCGCGGGCTTATCGGCATAAGGATCCTTCCAGCCCGGATCGGCCATGCCCGGTCCCCACCAGTCCATCTGAGAATTACTCTCTTTCCAGAGCATCCAGATCTTACGGGCATCCTCGGTAAGCAGGTTTTCGCGCGGAAAGCCGAGGTCGACGGCAAAATCTTCCGCGCCTCCGGCGACCAGCATCACATGCGCGGTGTGCTCGAAAACCTTGCGCGAGACCAGGCAGACATTTTTGATGTTACGAACACCGCCCACCGAGCCGGCGCGTCGTGTGGGCCCGTGCATGCAGCACGAGTCAAGCTCGACCACGCCCTGTTCATTAGGAAGACCGCCGAGTCCCACGCTGTGATCCCGCGGATCGTTCTCGCGGCCCACGCAGATGTGGTGCGCGGCCTCGAGCGTGTCGGTCCCATCAAGCAGCATCTGGTAGGCTTCCTGGATCGACTGGTCTCCCGTCACGCGGGTCACGATCACCGGCTTCGCCGGCGGCTTCAGTTGCTTGACCTGGTCCGGAGTGTCAGCGTGAGCATCGCGAGTAGTGAGGCCCATCCCTGCGGCAGTGAGAGCTCCAATCGAGAGAAAGTCGCGGCGGGTGGTCAATGGCGGCTCCTGTTTGAGTGATTCGTTAAAGTGTTCCTTGCAGCATACCTTGCGTCTTCAGCGGACGTGACGGTTGGATGGTGGCGAAGATGTGGGATTCTGCGAGGGCGGAGACTGGTCGAGCTCAGCAATGTAGTAGCAGAGCAGGCTGTAGGCGTTGAAGTACGCGTCAGCGTCAATCGCCGCGGCAGTGTCGAGGGCCGAGCCGGGTATGTGTCGCGTGTTCCCGCTGACGGAATGAATGAGGATGCTGGGAATGAGGCGATGGCGAAACTCGCGGGTATCGTCGATCTTTAGCCAGCCTCCGGGAATGGAGCTGATCGGAGCATCGCTCCCTCGATCGATGGCCGCCTGCAGCAACTGGCGCTGCATCCATCCCCAGTCGGCCGCATGCGAGAGGGGTGCATCGGAAGGGTTGACATAGAACTGAGCTGGCCCAAGTCCGAGCGCATCAAGAGCGACGACGGTTTTCACATCCAGCCCATCGGAACGAAGTGAGGCAAGCAGCGCCTTGGCGCCGGCCACTCCATCAATCTCGGCAAAGAGAAAAGTGTGCTCGCGCGGGGCGGCAGCCATCGCGTGATAGAGAAAGGGCAGCATCATGGCGCCGGTCCAGTTATCGATAGCGCTCTGGCCCATTCCTTCATGCTCATAATGGGCGACAAACAGAATTGTTTTGCCGGTATTTCCGGGCAGCGTGCAGAGCAGATTTTTCCCCTCGCCCACGGGATGCTCACGCAGATGGGAACCGCTGCATTCCAGATCATTGAAAGTCTGTGCAAGTTGTCGCAGGCGCAGTTCGTTCGATTGCGGAACGTTGCGCACCAGGGAGTCCACCGTAGGCCGGGACATATTCCAAAAGATGATTTTTGGTTTTTGATCAGTAGCGGCTGTCGTGAGCAAGACCAAAGTGAGAGCCAGGGCGCGCATGGGATTTTAACGGTGCCGGAAGAATAGCAGAACGCCGTCACGAGTTGATCGGATATTGGCACCGCTGTTTTCGAGCCCCGGCTCAGGTCACGCCCCGAAGTAATCGCAAACCAGTACAGTCAGGTCGTCGCTCTGAATTCTCGACCACGATTGAATGGCCGAGATGATGTGGTCGGCTGCTTTCTCGGGAGATAACGAACCGCTCTCCGCAAGCAGCGAGCTCAGGCGCTCGTGTCCGAATTCCTCACCCCTGCCGTTGGCCGCTTCGAGAATGCCGTCCGTGTAAAGGAGCAGCCGGTCACGATCTTCCAGGGAGTGAACCGCAGTCGAGTAGGTCGCAAAGGAAAACGCGGCCAGCATCAGGCCGTTCTCTTCCACGCTGATGACATCTCCGCCGCGCAACAGCAGCATGGGCGGATGCGCCGCGGCTGCATAGCTCAGACTGGCCGAATCGGCATCGAGATGAACATAAGCCGCGGTCACGAACTGGTTTTGCGTGTTGCCGAAGAGCGCCTGGTTCATCCCGGAGAGCAGAGCCGAAGGTTCGGCAGCATTTGCACGTTGTGAGCTCGCGGCAAGCTTCACCATGGACGCAATCAGGGCGGCAGGAACCCCGTGCCCTGAAACGTCGGCCACCAGCAGGCCTGCCTGTTTCTCTTCAGCAACCAGGAAGTCGTAGAAATCTCCGGCCACAGAAGTCATTGGCGAGTAACGCGCTGCGACCTGGAAGTGCGAGGAGTGTGGATAGGCCGGCGGCAGAATCGCTGCCTGAATGCGGCGCGCTATGTCCAGCTCCTTCTGAATCTCATTGAACTCGTGGTCCCTCTGCAGGGTCCGTCTGGCGGCCACGTACCCCAGCGTTCCCAGGAAGAATGCAAAACCAAGGGGCTCGATATGTGGGCGATACCAGAAGGTTCCGACAACATTATCGACTAGCGCAAACGCGACAAATACGAACAGACCGCGCCGGACGATGACAAAATCTTCGTTCCCGGCCTGCTGCCTCACTGATTGAACGACCAGCGCGGCAAGGCAGGCGATCACGACGATGTTATTGGCCACATTCAGCTCATGCCTGGGACCAAAGATGAACGTCGCCAGAAAGAGAGACACGAAGAAGAGAGTGAGAAGCAATGAGATCCGGCGGCCCTGCCGCCCGAGAAAGCCGGCCGCATCGAAATAGAAAAAGCCGGGAACAGGTACGAGGTAGTTGATCGCCGCGCTCAGCGTCCCAAAAAACGCAGATGCCGGCATCATCAGCCTCACCACCGGCAACTGCAGCCAGAGACGCAGACCATAAAGGACGGCGAAGAGCGATAGCCAGAAGAAGATGGTATTGAACTTGCGTCCGAGAAAAGCAAAGGTCGCTGAAACCAGACCGAGTGTAGCGAAAGCGGCGCCGAGAAACAGATACAAGCCATCGTGGCGGAGCATCTGTATTACCCGGCTGGCGGTTAGCAGTTGGCCGCTTTCATACATACCTGCGGATGATATATGAGCCCCGGCGACGGAGGTCTGCGCGCCGATCCATCCATAGCAACGCATGCCACGGATGGAATCGGAAAGAAACCGTAACGTCAGCCGCGATTGCGCGGGGCTCCAAGAGGCGCTCCGGTCATGCCGCCGTCGACGAGCAGCTCGATCGCATTAACATAGGACGAGTCATCCGATGCCAGGAAGAGCGCAGCTTTTGCTATCTCCTCGGCCTCGCCCCATCGTCCGAGCGGGATCAGCGACTCGATGAACTTGGCGCGCGCTCCCGTTTCTTCAGCGGACAGAGAAGCGTTGCGCCCGCGGCTCCAGATTGGCGTTCTGGTTGCGCCCGGAGCAACCACGTTGACCCGGATATTGCGCGGCGCAAGATCGGCAGCGATCGAGCGGGCCATCGAGAGCAGGCCTCCCTTGCTGGCCGCATAGGCGGCGACGCCGGCCTGACCAAGATAATTGTGAACGGAACCGTTGAAGATGATGGAGCCGCCATCATTGAGCAGCGGAGTGGCGGAGTTCGCGGTAAAGAAAGCCCCGTTCAGGTTGACGTGAATGACATTTTCAAAGACCGCTTCGTCCGTGGCACCGGTGGGCGTGGCTCCGGAGATTCCGGCGTTCGCGAAGACGATATCAAGCTTCCCGAAGTCCTTCGCCAGTTGTTCGAAGAGCGCCCTCCGGGCCGCAGAATCCGTGACGTCGGCGCGGTACCCGACCGCATTAGGGCCGAGGTCGGCTACTGCTTCATCAAGAGTCTTCTGGTCGCGTCCCGTAATGGCAACCTTCGCGCCTTCCTGAACAAAAAGCCGTGCCGTAGCGAATCCGATACCGCTGTTTCCGCCAGTAATGAGAGCTTTCTTTCCGGTGAGCTTCATTTCTCCTCCTTGAATCGCGAAACATGATGTACGTCATATATGATTATCATCATGTTAGGAAGATTCTTTTTAAGACGAAACGCAGAAGCTTTGAAGTCAAAATGCCCGCGAACAACTGGCTGATGTCTACAACAGCTTAATCCCAGCTCAACTGACTGCCCGCTCATCTGGCGGGCAAACGTGCATCCTGCTACGCTGACATTTCCTATGTCGCGTACATTCGCATCTCTTCTACTTATCGCCTGCTGCTCGGCCACCGTATCCCTTTCTGCTCAAAGCCAGAATCCGGTGGATACCATCCCCCCCGACCTGCGCGCCAGGATTGATACGGCCGCGCAGAAGGTTCTCGATGAAACCGGTGTGCCCTCGGCGTCCCTGGCAATTGTTCAGCACGGCCAGGTCGTCTACACCCACGCCTACGGGAAGGCCCGTCTCGATCCACCCCTCGCAGCCGAGCCGTCGATGCGATATTCCATCGGCTCGATCTCCAAACAGTTCACCGCGGCTGCGATTCTGCTTTTGGAACAGGAGGGCAAGCTCTCGATCGATGATCCAGTATCAAAATACATTCCCGACCTTACCCGCGCCAACGAAGTGACCATTCGCATGCTTCTCTCGCACACCTCGGGCTATCAGGACTACTGGCCGGAGGATTACCTCATGCCGCCCATGCGCAACCCGACCACCGCCGCGTACATTCTCGACACCTGGGGAAAGAAGCCTCTTGATTTCGATCCGGGTACTCGCTGGCAATACTCGAACACGAACTACGTCATCGCCGGCAAAATCGTCGAGCAGCTGAGCGGCATGCCTCTGATGAAGTACCTCCAGCTGCACGTCTTCAAGCCACTGGACATGGCGGCTGTGTGGAACTCTGACGCCGAAAAGCTCGGCGATACCGATGCATCGGGATATATTCGCTACGCGCTCGGTCCATTGCGCCCGGCTCCGAAAGAAGGTCAGGGATGGATGTTCGCCGCCGGCGAGCTAGCCATGCCCGTCTATGCTCTGGCCCAGTGGGATATCAGCGTGATGAACCGCTCGCTGCTCGCGCCGAAATCCTACGATGAGATGTTCGCAACGGTGAAGCTCAAGGACGGAAGCGATTCGCACTACGGCCTGGGGCTTTTTACCCGCGAGGCAATGGGCCGCTCCTTCTATGAGCACTCGGGTGAAGTGTCGGGATTCGTCTCGGAGAACGTCGTTTTCCCGGCGGATAAAGCCGCCATCGCCGTGCTGACCAATCAGGACGCAGCTCCCGCCGCCAGCATCATCGCCCGTTCACTGGGGCCGATCGTACTGGGAATCGATATTCAAGCTCCGAACCAGGCCGAACAGCAGGCGCTTCAACTTTTCACGAATTTTCAGCAGGGCAAGATTGACCGCTCGCTCTTCACGCCCAACTGCAATGCCTATTTCAGCCAGCAGGCCATCGACGATTTCCAATCGAGCCTCAGCCCGCTCGGCAAACCGTCAAGCGTAAAACAAACCGTGGAAGAGCTCCGCGGCGGAATGACCTTTCACGTCTTTGAGGTCGAATTCCCCAACAGCGCACGGCATTTGCACATCACGACCTACACCATGCCTGACGGAAAGCTTGAGCAGTATCTGGTGATGCCGGCAAGATAGGGGTTAGCGATTAGCCATTTGCGATTAGAAAAGGCAGGCATCGACCAGCGATATTATCTTCGGTCCAAATCGCAATCGAAGGAGTCAGTACTGTGAACGACCTTGCTCGCTGGAAAGTTCATGGGCCCGTGAAAACGCTCAGGTCGGAGTTTGCTACATGGGATCTCGAGCGACACGACTGGCAGCCGGTCCGCAACTTCAACGTGGCGTCATTTCGTGCTGATGGTGCAATCCTCACCGTTAACGCGCACAACCCGGACGGGACCATTGCACACTCATTGTGGCTCTACGACAATGCGGGCCGGATGATTGAGTCCAACTCTTGGATGAATGACGGACCTATTGACCGAACGGTGTATGTCTACGATGAGGGAGGCAGGCTCATTCGAACCACTCATCTGGGACAAGACGGAACTCGAGCGGACATAGAAGTCTGCAGTTACGATGCCGGCGGCAAGAAAACCAAAGTACGCGTTCTGCCCCATCTCGAAGCAGATTCGGAATGCAACGGTACTCACGCTTGCGGAGCGAGCACAGGCTATGCCATCGAAGGTACGAATTCGGCATACGACGCTCCAGGAGCTGCGACGATGACTGTTACTTACGATGAAAATGATCTACCGACGAAGGTGTCCTTTCATGATTCAGACCAACATCTGCTTAGTTGCGTAACTCTGATCCGCGACAGCGGCGGTCGATTATTGAGCGAGGAGCTGCATAAGGGGGAAAGATCTCCATTCCAGAATTTTCTCGATAAAGCTCCGCCAGAGGAACGCGAGAGATTAGCAGCCTTACTCGAAGTGGTGTTAGGTGATACGGCCTCAAACAGAACATACCGATACGATGCCAAGGGCCGGCTGATGACGCGGGAGCATCGAATGGGCAACCTCGGCGGAGACACTACGACCTATCACTATGAAGACAGTGATAATCCCGTTGCGGAAATAACCGAACACCGAAGTCGCGAGGCCAGCTTCGACGAGGCCGGCAACGTGAGCTACTCTTCAGACCGGCAAAACGTGCAGCATAACCGGCTTGAATATCTCTACGACGCGCACGGTAACTGGATCGAGCGAATCGTGTCCTTCCGATCTGAGTCATCGCCGGATTTTCAACGCTCCAACATTGAACGCAGAACGATTACCTACTACTCCACATAGGCGCGTGAATTTCTAATCGCTAATCCCTAATCCCTGTTTTTACAGCGGCCTGTCCGTGTACAGCGTGTTATCTGAAAGCTCCTGCACCTTAAAGAGCTTCCCAGCCAGAACCTCTTCGACGTGATCGTGAAAATCGCCCGGGACGACGAGGAGCTTCCGCTCGCCCTTGCCCCAGATCGAAAGCAGGCTGGGATCTTCGAGGAAAATGTGCGGCGCATCGGGATAGCACGATCCCCAGATCATCGACGACGTTCGGCCATCAACCAACAGCGCCTGCCGGTGCGTATAGAAAATCACCGAGGAGCCGTCGGACTGGTCTCCATAGAGGATGAGCTGCGCATTGGTATTGCCGGGGGTAGCGGTGATGCGATTGATGGTGTCGGCTATGGCGCGCGAGGACAACTTGGGGCCGAAGCGCACCAGAGCGATGTGCGCGGCAATGAGAAAGATCGCCATGGTGAAAGCCACGGATGTGGTCGATTCGAAACCGGAGCCTTTACGGCGAAGCCTCCAGGCGATGACCGGGCCAAGGAGCAGGGCGACGGCTGCGATAGCGGCGGGCATGCGCAAGGCGGCAAAGGCGGCACCGGTCATGTCGAAGAAGTCGGAGGTCGCCAGCGAATAATCGCCTACGCCACGATGAGCCAGCAGCGCACCGATGTCCGGAACGAAGGGTAGATGGCGCGATGCCCACAGCCCGTATCCGAGTGCGAGCGCCGCGGCAACTCCGATCACGGTAAAAACCGCGTGGGCGCCGCTCAGCCACTTGCTCGAGGCGTTAATCCAGCGGGCATTCCCCTGGGGAGCCTCTTCGATCGTGGCCAGCGATCCTGTAATCAGCATCAGCACCGCGAACCACGCCGGCCAGGTGTAATACTCCTGGTTGGTTGAAATGGCGAAGAATACGAAAATGAACGCGGCGAAGATTGCCAGCACCAACCCGGTGCGGGCGCGGAAGCGCAGCCGCGCAGCCAGCGAAGATGCATCGTGCGCGCTCATTCGCGGGTCGAGAAACTGAATCGTGTTGGTCGAGTCGTAGCGCAGGTCGGACGCGAAGATCTGGCGGTTTCGCCACGCGCGAACCAGTGCGGCGGGAAGAAACAGACTCCAGGGAAAGAGCCAGATCAGCTGGCCCAGCCAGAAGGCAAACCACGGCTGCTTGTTATAGTCGTGCGGATAGCGCTTGCCCAGAAAGCGAAGAATGTGTTCGTTGACGAAGTAGAAATAGAAGAAGCCGTGAACATGGCCGGGCGTGGGAATATTCCCGACCGGATTTCCGTAATCGGGATTGCGGAGGCCGGCAAGAATATGCCACGGTGCAGCGATGGCCAGAAAGAGGATGAGTCCGCTGAAAAGGCGAAGCTGCCGCCAACGGCGCCACTCGCCGCTGATCAAGAGGTAGGGCACCAGAGCGGCGAGAAAGAAGACCGGAGCGATGAGGCCCTTGGCCAGCACCGCGACCGCCAGTGCCGCGTAGCCAAGATAGAATCGCGCCGGCTTGCGGTCTTCAAGGCCAGTAAGAAATGCATAAAGCGCCAGGCCAAGAAAGAAGGTGAGCAGCGATTCGGGAATAAGGAATCGAGTGAAGAGAAAAATTCCTGCGGAGGTCAAGATCGACAGCGCGGCATAGAATGCGGCACGGTCTCCATAGGCTCTTCGCGACCAGTTCCAGGCGAGGATGGCGCAGCCCAGTACGGCCAGCGACATTGGCAGGTGAGTCGCAAAAACGTTATACCCGAAAAGGTGATAATCGACGGCATCCAGCCAGTAGGGCAGCGGCGGCTTCTCAAGATAACGAATGCCGTTGACGTAAAGCGTTACCCAATCGCCGGAGATTGCCATATGCTGGGCAGCATTGGCGTGAGTAGCGTCAGCGTCATCGAGAAGCGAGGGAGAGAAGAGCGCGGCAAAGTGAACGGCCAGGAAAACAAGTAGCAGCAGGGTCCAGCTTTTGACCGGCGACGTATATAACGCCGGAGTTTCTACAGCGGCGTCGAGCGTCTGCGGGGCATCGGGAGTCGACATAGGCATAATTTGCAGTTATCAACAGAATATCAGCCGGTAAGGCAAGCTCGGCCCACAGTGTATGGATGCTCAAATCGCTCATTTGCGGCAATTAACCGCAACATTTAAAGAAAATCTGGAGCTCTGCGCCAAGGACGCCTCCGTCGACGCCGTTCACGATGTGCGCACCGGCACGCGGCGGTTGGAAGCTCAGCTCGATACCATCCTGCGCGCCGCCCGCCCCATTCCCCGTGCAAATCAACCGACCGCCTCCACGCGCCCAGCCGCGCCGCTTCCCAGCCCATTGGAAGACGCAGCCGAGCGTTGGCTCCGGCTCCTCAAGCGGATACGCCGTGCCGCCGCTCCAGTACGCGATCTGGACGTGCACCGCAAGCTGCTCGAAAAGCTGGCCGGCAAGCGCACCGAGGCTGATACCCCCGCCCCTGCGCCCGGTCAGACAGCAGGCGAGCCAATCCCTCAGCTCGATGCTAATCAGACGCCGCCTGCCGAAGCCGCCGTAGCAGAATTATCCGCAGACGAGCAGCTCGCTGCGCTCATCGAACGCCAGGCCGACGATCTGGATGCGTGGCTGAAGCACACCCGTGAAGACAACGCCCGGGCTCTGGTGAAGAACGCTGCGAAATGGGCAGCCAAGCTCGATGGACATCTCGTTTCTGTCGAGCAGGCGCTGCGTTCTTGCCGGGCGCTCCGCGCATTACGTCCTGCCGCAGTCGTCGCGCTCGAGGCTTTCGCCCGGCTTTCCGCCCACATGCAGCAACTTGACGCCGGAAATCTGCACGACTTCCGCAAGGGCGCAAAGAAGGCTCGATACATGGCGGAAGCCGACCGTGACGAGGAGCACGCGGGAATGGTCGGCAAGACGCTCAAAAAATTACAGGATGAAATCGGCGACTGGCATGACTGGATGGTTCTTGCCGAGGAGGCCGAGCGCGCACTTGGTGACCATGGCCTCGAGCTGACGGCGCGTATTGAAGAGCAGCGGGACGAGCATTTCATTACCGCGATGAAAACCACCGAACGCATGCGGGGCCGGCTGATGGGCGAGTGGCAGGCGGCCACAGTACGTCGTCGTCCGAGCGTCAGAAGGCGGCCATCGACCGAATCCTAGCTCTGCAAATTCTCTTCATCGCCATCGTGTATCTTCCTTGCTAGACCAGAATCGCGGCAATTCCGTCCCGGGCTGAATATTTAGGGTGCAGCCGGTATTTATCCGTCTTTTTCATTCGAAGACGGCTCGCCAGTATTCACTGGTCTGAAACTGCTCTGAGGAATCCGGGCAAAAACCCTTTTCGAGGCAAGCTATAGGGAATGCAGACTTTTGCAGCGATCGATATCGGTTCCAACTCCTGCAGATTGAAAATTGCCCGCGTGGTGCAGCACAGCCTGCATGTGGTCCATGAGGATCGCGAAGTTACGCGTCTCGGCTCCAGCGTCTTTGAGAGCGGCCTGGTTTCGCCCGAAGCGATGGCTGCCACCCTGGGCGCGCTCAAACGCTTCTATCGCGCAGTGCAATTGCATGGAGCCGACCGCGTGCGCGCCGTGGCCACCTCCGCCATGCGCGATGCTCGCAACGGACGAGCCTTTCTCGCCTGGGTGAAGGATGAAACCGGTTGGGAAGTGGAGATCATCTCCGGGCTCGAAGAAGGCCGGCTGATTCATCGCGGAGTCATGAACAATGAGCCGGGAACCGCCGGCCGGTGCCTGCTCATCGACGTCGGCGGCGGCAGCTGCGAGATCTCGCTCTCCGAGCACAAGCGCATCAAGGAGACTGTTAGCCTGCCGCTGGGCGCGGTGCGCCTCACCGCCGAATTCCTCAAGAGCGATCCGCCCGCAAAAGAAGAGATCGCCCGCATGAAGCAGTTCGTCGCACGCGAATTGCGGCGCGTCTCCCGGCGTATCGCGCCCGAGCGCGTGTCGGTCGTGATCGCAACCTCCGGCACCGCTGCCGCCCTTTCCGAGGCCAGCAAGGCAATCCACAAAGTGCGCTCCGGCCGCAAAGAATACGTGACTCCCTTTCCGGATGTCAGGCGGCTCACCGACAAGCTGAAGAAGATGAGGAACGAGGTGCGCAGCGGCGTCGCCGGAATCGGCCCGCGCCGTTCCGAGATCATCGTCGCCGGCGCACATGTCTACACCCTCTTTCTCGAACACTTCTCCCTCCCCGGCTTCCGCTACTCCGACATGGGGCTGCGCGACGGCATCCTCGCCCAGATGCTGGCCGAGCAGGATCCGCGCACTTCGGCGCACCAGATCTACGAGCGCGACCGATGGGAGGCCGTGCTTGAGATCAGCCGTCGCTACGGCGTCGATCCGCGCCAGGGCGAGCCGGTGCGTCAGCACGCGGCGCAGCTCTTCCACGATCTCGCGGGGGTTCATGCGCTCCCGCCGGATTACCTGACATGGTTGCAGGCAGCTGCGATGCTGCGCGACATCGGCAAGTTCATGAACTATCAGGGACACCACCGTCACGCGCAATACATCATCGCCAACTCCGAAATCTTCGGATTTACCGCGACCCAGCGCGTCGTGACTTCAGCTATCGCCCGCTACATCGGAAAAAGCCGTCCTGAGCCCGAGGGCCGCACCATGCGACAGGTTCCCCCGGAGGACTACGAACACGTGAGGCGCTCCGTGGTGCTATTGCGTCTGGCTGTTGCCCTCAATCAGGATCGTGCCAGCGACGTCCTGCGGGTGAGAGTGCGCGTCTATCCCAAGCGTGTTCTGCTGGAGCTCAGCCCGGGACGCACCGGAGCCGAACTCGAGCTGTGGTCGCTCCGCAAGGAAGCCGCTTACTTCCGCGAAGTCTTTCGCCGCGAGCTCTTCGTGACTTTGGTGTAGACGCCGCGCAGGATGCGCGGATCGACGAGCCAGTGAAGAACTCCCGGCCGGCGTGTGCAGTCGATGCGTGCAATTGCGCCCTTGCGCATGCGCACATTGGGGCGTCCCATCCCGATAACCGATGCAAGAAAGACCGGCAGATTGGGATTGTGCCCGACAATGAGCACGTTGTCGCGCTTGCCGATGTCGGCCAGCAGCTTTTCAAATGCGGCGACCGTAGCGTTCGGCGACAGTGCTTCGGACACCATGATCTTGCCGTCGTAGCCGGTCTCCGTGCCCACCAGTGATGCCGTTTGCAGTGCTCGTTTTAGCGGACTTGAAATCACAAGATCAAACTGCACGTTCAGGGCGGTCAGATAGCTGCCCACCAGCAGGCACTGCTGTTTGCCTTCTTTGTCGAGCGGTCGTTTCACGTCGATGAGGGGATTGGCGCGGCTGGTTCCGGCGCTTGCATGGCGAAGAATATATAAGTTCACGAAGTCGTACCGGGCCTCTGATTTCTATACGGTGCACGCGAAAAGCGTGTCGATTCACACGATTGTAACAATTGAGGCCGTAAGTCTGTGTGAATTTGCGGAGGCTTGGCGGCGCTTTACGTAACCGGCTCCGGTGTGGGTGCGGGTCCGGGAAAGCCCGGATCGGGTTCTGGATCAGGATCGGGAAATTGATCGGGTTCCGGACCGGGGCGCTGGAATCCCGGATCGGGTTCGGGGTCAGCCGGCGGACCGGGAAGCGGGCCCGGATCTATTCCAGGAAAACTGTCTGCGAGATAGGGAATCAAAGGCTGGGAAATCGAACTGCAAAGGCACGGAATGGGAGTCTGCATTGGGGTCTACAGGATGGGAACCGTTAGCGGTCCCTCTGGTTGTCTCAATTTTTGATCCAGACTTCACTCACCAGCAATCCCCAAAGCCAGCTCCGCTTTTCCCTTAACGCCAATCCTGCAGAATTCAGAACGGACGCATAATCTGGAAGCCTGCGAACGCGCAGCCCGGTCAGCACTCCAAAGGCGAGATAGAGCCCGCCAACAATGATTTGTGCCGGCAAGAATGCCAAATTGGATGGAATCGCAAACTCCGAGAGCACCCAGACCGCTTCGCGCGCCAGATGCGGACGGATGCGCGTCACCAGCTCACGAAGTTCCTCATTGTTGAAGCAATCCAGAAAAAAGTGGCTGACTACCAGGTCGTAAACGCCCGCCGGGACAAACCTCAATGCGTCCGTCTGGTGAAGCGTAACCCGTCCGCTCGCTCCAGCCTCTGCAACCCGTTGGCTCAGCAGACGAAGCATGACCGGGCTCAGGTCGACTACATCCGCTTCGAGATTATGGTTCTCTTTCAGCAGCCGCGCAAGAAAGCGGCCATCGCCATCGCCCAGCACCAGCGCTCGCCGCGCTTTCACCAACTCAGGCAATCGGTAGTAGCGGCAACGCTCGAGCAGCGAACCGAAAGAAAGATATTCGAGCCAGCGATAGGGCCGTGCGATGCGGTCGAAGTTCGCCGGCACTATCGAAGGCCCGCGATGCAAAGCAGCGGCGTAAGCAGCGCCACATCGGCTGCGATGCGCAGATGGAAAGCGCTCAAGCGCGAGCGATCAAGCACCAGAAACAATCCGGCGGAGAGAGCGCAGGCAAAATCAAGAGTGCTCATCACCACCGACGAGCCGGAAACTGGCGAGCCGAAAAATGACGAGCCGAAAAATATCGACTGAGCGCCTGCCACCGCTGCCGCCAGTGCTACGCACAGGCTGATGGCCGGCAAATGCAACTGCGCCCAGCGCGTGCTTGCGTGAGCCTGTACAGCGGCAATCCGCGGCCACTCCCACTTCTCGATTGCCGTGCAGTTGAGCCAGCAGAGCACAGCGAAAAGCGCGGCAATCGGAATCAGGCTGCTTCGGTGTCCGGCCAGCCTTGCCCACGCCGGAACAGCGGTCGCCGCCGCAAAGAGCACCCCCACGGCAAGCTCCTTGGGCAGCCAGCGCTCGATTTCCGGCCCGCACACATGAACCAATCCGAAGTAAAGCATCGCCAGCGCAAAAACCAGCGCATCCGCCTCGCGTGCCGTACTGAGCATATGCGTGGCCACCAGCCAGATCAGCAGCAGAACCACAGGAATTCCCGCGATCACAAAATAGCGGCGTTGTCTCGCGTAGAAGAAGTGGCGTTCGCGGAGACCGTCACCTCCCTGGCCGTTACCTCGTAGCCCGTCGAGGATGCGGTCCGAGACATACATAATCCACGTCCCCAGTGCCAGCAGTAGCAGGGAACTCAGCGGCAGCCTGACATCCATCGCGCGCGCGAAGCTCCACGACCACAAAACCGCCACTGTTGGCGCGTCGAGAGAAAGCAGGTGCCACCATTCCAGTGGCGCCGCCCAGCGAAAGCCGCGACGGATTGGAAGGCTGAGAGGAGGCGGAGCGAGTGCCACCTGTTTATCTTACGGATTTCGTCGGTCGAAAGTCCCGGGCCCTCGCCGTTTGGTAGCGGGTCAGTTTGCAGTGAGCAACCGAAGTCAATTGGCCGTAGAGCGGCGTTGTGGCAATTTCGATCCTAGGATGTCGGCAATCTCGAATCTCCGAAAATGCGAGTTCAGCGGACTTGCGTATTACTCGCCAAAAAAGGAACTCTAGCCTCTCGCTCCCGTGCTAGGCTTCGGCAATGCATGGCCTTCAGATAGGGTGGGAGATGTATGCCGTGCCGGTACTGCTGTTCTGCGCAATTGTGTTTTTGCTGATCGTCGCGAATGTTGTAGCCGAACGAACATTCAAGTCTAATCCCAATTTGCGCCGCCAGCATATGCTTTCCTCAACGCCATAGGCCTAGCGTTTCTAATTACAATTGTGCTCGCGTTCTTCATCGGTGCAGGTCGAGCCAGCTGGTGCTTTCCGCCTCTGTTCCTTCTCATTCTCGTCGGACAGTGGAGGAACTCAAGGCCAAGTTCCTCAATGTGAAGCAAAGGACCCATTACCCGCCCCTCAGTCCGCCGCTGATGCTGCCTTCACGGTGGCCTTTCTATCTTTTGGGGCGGCCTTTTTGCTCGAAGATTTCGCGTGGGGTTTCTCCGCCTCGGGCACCTGCACCTTCGGGATCTCCTCGGCCGTGGCTTTGCCTTCCGCCACCTGCATGAAGAATTCCTGAGCATTGAAAACCGGCAGGGAGCGTCCTACCTCGGATTCGCGTACGCGATGATAGTTGCCGCCATCGTCGAGCGATCGCGCTTTGACTGTGTCAGCGAGGTAAGCAGCGAGAATCTCGTTGCGAATGCGCGCACGAATCTGCGGATCGCGGATGGGAAACACAACTTCGCAGCGCTCGAAGAGATTCCGTGGCATCCAATCGGCGCTGCCGCAGTAGATCTCCTCCTTGCCGCCATTCGCGAAATAGAAAATGCGGCTGTGTTCGAGAAAACGGCCAATGATCGAGCGCACGCGGATGTTTTCGCTCACGCCTTTCAGACCGGGACGAAGCGAGCAGATGCCGCGAACGATCAGGTCGATCTGCACACCTGCCTGCGAGGCCGCATAGAGGGCTTCGATCACGCTCGCCTCGAGCAGCGAGTTCATCTTGGCGACAATGCGCGCCGGCCGTCCGGCCGCGGCGTGTTCCGTCTCGCGATGAATCAGGCCGATTAAGCTTTCCGCCAGCGTCAGCGGCGCAACCAGCAGGGGCCGGTAGTCGTCGGACTCCGAGTGCGCCGTCAGGTAATTGAAGACTGCGTGCATGCTGGCGGTAATCTCCGGGTCGGAGGTCAACATGCTCAGATCGGTGTAGAAGCGTGCCGTAATGGGGTTGTAATTTCCCGTCCCTAGGTGGCCGTAACGGCGCATGGTTCCATCGGGATCGCGCCGCACCAGCAGCGACAGCTTGCAGTGAGTTTTCAGGCCCACAATGCCATGGAAAACTTGCACTCCGGCGTCTTCGAGATCGCGTGCCCAGCGAATGTTCGAAGCCTCGTCGAAGCGCGCCGTCAATTCCACGACAACCGTCACTTCCTTGTTTTGCGCCGCTTCAGTCAGTGCTTTAAAAATGGTCGAGTCGGCGCTGGTGCGGTAGAGCGTTTGCTTGATCGATTCGACCTGCGGATCCTCAGCCGCCGCCTGGATGAAGCTGACCACTCCGTCGTAAGAGTCGTAGGGATGGTGCAACAGAATATCGCGGTTGCGCAGCTCTTCAAACAGATCTGCGGATTTACGATTCAAGCGCAACTCATGCGCCACGAAGGGGTGAAACTTCAGATCCGGACGCGGCGTGTCGCTGTAGAGGTTCATCAGCCGCGTCAGGTTCACCGGCCCATCGGTGCTGTAAACTTGCGAGTCGTCGACTTCGAAGTTGATCCGCAGGCGGTCGACGATTTCGACATCTGCGGATTTTTCAATCTCCAGCCGCACCGCGTCACCCTTGCGGCGGTTATGCAGTTCCGACCGGACCGTCTCCAGCAGGTTGCGCGATTCCTCTTCCTGGAAGTAGAGATTGCTGTTCCGCGTTACCCGGAAGGCGGCCTTCGAAAGGATCTCGTAGCCGCGATACATGCCGGCGGAATTGCGCTCGATCAGGTCGTGAAGAAAGACGAAGTCGTGCGTGCCCGCATTTGACGGCAGCGGCACCAGCCGCGGCAGCGCTCGCGGCACCGTCACCACTCCCAGCACCGGACCCGGCGCTCCCTTGCGCTTGCGCCGCAGCAGCAGGGCAATGCACAGGGCTTTGTTCAGCACGCGGGGAAAAGGGTGAGCGGGATCAATGGTGATCGGAGTAAGCAGCGGATCGACCTCGCGCTGGTAAAACCCCGTAGCGAACTTGCGCGCGTCGTCGTCCATCGCATCCCATCCCAGCACGCGGACTCCGGCAGCGCGAAGCGACGGCAACAGCTGCTGATTCCAGCAGCTGTATTGCCCGGCCACGAAGTCGTGCATGTCTTCCGTCATGGCCGCGAGTGACTGTTCGAGAGTCGCGCCGTCCGGGCTGGGGTCGGAGTAGCCATCTTCTATCCGCTGCAACACGCCGGCCACGCGAATTTCAACGAACTCATCGAGGTTGCTGGCCGTGATGGCCAGAAACTTAACCCGTTCGAGCAGTGGGTTGGAGTCGTCCTGTGCTTCTTCGAGAACGCGACGGTTGAAATTCAGCCACGATTCATCCCGGCTTAAAAATAGGCTCTCTTGCAGACTTTGCGACGTAGACATAAGTGGGGCGCCAATTGCCCGAATATGTAACACAAACTGCTATACACCAGGCATTTGTTGAAGGTGATGAACGGCTTGCGAAAAATCCACCAGTCGTCGATTGTAAATCTTCCGGAGGCCGCCGCGATTTGACTCCAGGTTACGCCTCGACGAGGATAAAAGTAGGAACATTTGGAGGTTACGGCCATGGCGGATGGTGATTGCGGCGGAACAGGTCTTCTCAAGGCGCAGGATACGGCGGTTGAACTTTATCAGTTGGCTGCTCTGATGCTCGGCAGTGAGAATGAAGCGCTCAATCTCGTAGAAGAGACCGTCTCGCAGGCCGAAGTAGACCCTTGCGCTCAACAGGATGAGGCCGTAGACGTCACGCGCCATCAGCTCATCGAAGCCGCGGTGGCTCGGATGGAGCGGGTGAATCCGCAGGCATTCATCGCGCCGGCTGCAGGTTCAGGCAATTCGAGCTGCATCGGCGAGGATGAGGATCTGGCCGCCGCCGGCATTTCGCCCCAGCAGCTTGCTGAGCTCGTCAGCGGTGCCGGCCGGGCGGAAATGCGTGTCTGGCTCGACCAGCTGCCCCCTGCACAACGCGCCATCTTCGTGCAGCGCGCAGTCCTCGGGTGGGACAATGGCACCACCGCTGCTACCCTCTGCCACGCAGTTGGAGAACGGTCGAACTGGGGTGCCGAACAGGTCAGCGATCTCTTTCGTCAGGCCCTCTGCTCGCTGGCGACTTCACTGGTTCATTCAGCCGCACTCAAGGCAAATGCGTAACCTGCCCGGACGGGTATTAAAATCTCTTTGAAGTTTTCTGCATTACGGTGTACGGGGATGGGGACCCCGCATCCACCATTCTTTCTGAATACTTTCCAGCCATTCGGCATCCAAATCGACGTAAATAAAATGGGATACGGGTGGGGTTGGATCGACCCCGGATGGAGTGAGGAGTGTTGAAGCAAAAACTTCTCCGCCGGAGAAGGCTTGTGCTCTTCTGCGAATTTGCCGTCGGGCTGGTCCTTGCGACCGCCGGGCCGGCGGCATTTGCCTGGCAATTCGGAAGTTCCAGCAGCTCAGTCACCCAGCCGGCGCCGCCCATTCAGGTCACCCAGCCTCAGATCAACAGCACCACCTACCAGGGCAGTGAAACCACCGAGAAGGCCACCGACGGCACGATTCCCCTTTCCCTCGACGATGCGATCACACGCGGACTGAAGCACAACCTGGGGCTGATTCTCACCAGCCAGAGCCAGCAGTCGACGCATGGATCGCAGCTCCAGCAGCTCCAGTACCTGCTGCCCACCGCCACCGGCAAGTTTGAAGAATCAGTGCAGCAACAGAACCTCCAGGCCGAGGGATTGCGGGGCGGCGGTTTTCCCGCGATCATTGGTCCTTACGGTTTCACCGACATTCGCGCATCGGTCGACTGGTACTTGCTCGACCTCTCCGCTCTGCAGAACTACCTGGCATCGAAGCACAATTTTGCCGCCTCTAAGCTCTCGGTCACTGACGCCCGCGATGAGGTCGTTCTCACCGTTGGCAACGCCTACCTGACCTGTATCGCCGACCAGTCGCGTGTTGCCTCTGCCCAGGCGCAAGTGGATACCTCCAAGGTTTCCCTCGACCAGGCCATCGCGAATCATCAGGCGGGCACATCTCCTCTGCTCGATGAGTTGCGGGCGCGCGTCGACTACCAGACGCAGCAGCAGACGCTGATCACCGCCCAGAATCAGTACGACAAGGACAAGATCGCCCTGGCCCGCGCCATCGGATTGCCGCTCGAGCAGAAGTTCCAGATGACTGACCAGGCTCCTTACGCCGCACTCGACAATCTTGATGCGGATGCCGCCGTGAAACAGGCGCTCGAGACTCGTGCCGATCTGCAGGCCATGGAGGAACAGGTTTCCGCAGCCGAACATGCCCGCAAGGCGGCTACGGATGAGCGTCTGCCGACCGTCAAGTTCTCCGGCGATTACGGCGATATAGGTGTGAACCCGGCGAATTCCCATGGCACGGGAAATGCGACCGGATCGCTCGATGTTCCCATCTTCGAGGAAGCCAAGCTGCGCGGCGATGCCAAACAGGCGCAGTCCCAGCTCGATCAGAAACGCTCGCAGCTTAGCGACCTGAAGGGACAGATCGGCGCCGACGTGCGCGACAGCATCCTTGATATTCAAGCTGCGGCCAAGCGCGTCGAGGTGGCGCGCAGCAACGTCGAGCTGGCCCGGGAAGCTCTCAGCGAGGCGCAGCAGCGTTTCAAGGCTGGTGTTTCCGACAACCTCGCGGTTTCGCAGGCCCTCCAATCCATGGCGCAGGCTAACGATCAATATGTGGGCAGTTTGTACGAACACAACATAGCGAAGCTTTCTCTGGCGCGAGCGCTGGGAGTAGCTGCGCAGAAATACCAGGCTTACGTGGGAGGAAAGTGACAGTGGCCGACCAGAATCCGGACCAAAACGATAAAAACCGGGAAGAAAATAACCCGGATCACCCGGAGCCTACAGATGTGCCCCAGCAGAAATCGCGGCGGCGTTTCATCATCATTGGCGTAGTTGCGCTGCTCGTGGTGGGCGCATTGCTCTTCTGGTGGCATTCGACTTTCTACGAGGACACCGACGACGCGCAAGTGAACGGTCACCTCATCCAGATCAGCTCGCGCATCGTGGGCCACGCGATCAAGGTCAATGTCGACGAAAACCAATTCGTCGAAGCCGGTACCGTCCTCGCCGAGCTCGATCCCAAGGATTTCGAAACCACGGTTCAGCAGGATGAGGCCGATCTGGCCGCCGCCGAAGCCAATTTCGAGGCCGCACGGGTCAACGTGCCTGTCATCCACATCAACACTGGATCCTCCCTGACCTCAGCGGGCGCCGACGTTTCCAGCGCCACCGCCTCCATCGCCCAGGCGGAAAAGCAGCTGGAGGCCGCAAAGGCCGCAGTCGAGGTCGCCCAGGCGAACAACGTCAAGGCTCAGCTCGATCTCACCCGCTATACCCCTCTGGTCGAGAAAGATGTGATCTCGAAGCAGCAGTTTGACGCCGCAGTTGCGGCCGCCAACGCCGACAAAGCATCGGTCGCCCAGGCCGAAGCCACTCTGCAGGCCGCACAGGATGGCGTCAGGATAGCCCGCGACCGCGCCGCGCAGGCCCAGGCCTCGTATAAGTTCGCTGAGACCGCTCCCCAGCAGGTCGCCATCCAGAAGGCCAAGGCTGATCAGGCGGCTGGGCAGGTCGACGAGGCGCGTGCTGCCCTCGATCAGGCGAAGCTGAATCTTAGCTATACCAAGATCTATGCGCCGGTCGCCGGAATCGTCACCCGCAAGAGTCTGGAAGTCGGCCAGAACGTGAGCGTCGGCCAGAATCTCATGACCCTGGTTTCGCTTGACGACATCTGGATCACCGCCAATTTCAAAGAGACCCAGTTGGATCACATGCGCGCCGGCCAGCACGTTCTGATCACTGTGGATGCATACGGAAGCCGCAAGTACGACGGGAAAATCACCCAGATCGGCGGCGCCACGGGTTCAGTCCTCAGCCTCTTCCCGCCGGAAAACGCCACCGGAAACTACGTCAAGGTCGTCCAGCGTGTCCCGGTTCGCATCGACCTTATCGATCTCAAGCAGAACTCCGATCACCTGCTGCGCCCGGGCCTGTCGGTTGAGCCCAAGGTGCGGGTCAAGGATTAGAACTGGTTGCGTACAGGACTAGAACTCGTTGCATCAATGAATCTGTATCAGGGCACGGCTTTAAGAGCCTGCCCTGAGCGCAGTCGAAGGGTGCCGTAAAGGTTGCAATGAGTAGGGGCTTCAGCCCCTGCGGGATCCGTCTTCACGCAACCCCTGCCACTACTCCTTGTCGATGTTCTTAAGCATCTGCTTGCAGATGCGGCTTACATTGGGATTCCCCGTCATCTGTGCCCGCACAATCGTGCCGTCGATAATGATCATCGCTGTAGCCGCTGCCTTCTTGGGAGCGGCAATACCGAGCCGCGCAGCAAGCTTCTCGACGTATGTCTCCAGCTGCACTTTGTGGTCCCGGGAAATGCCGTTCTGCTCGGTCTCGTATTCGGGAGTCTCCGCCACCGTATTGATAAAGGCACAGCCGCGAAAGCCAGGCTCTTCAAACCAGCTGCGCAATACATCTGCGATGACCTCAAGGCCACCACCCTTCGATTCGAGCAGTTTTTCCTCGACAGCCGTAGTGAACCATTCCATCCAGAAGTCATGCCGTCTGTGCAGAAATTCCGCTATCAGATCCGACTTCGATGGAAAGTAGCGATAGAAAGACATCTTCGCTACACCTGATTCGGCGATGATCCTGTCGATTCCAGTCGCTCTAAGCCCGTTTTTGTAGAAGAGTTTCACCGCCGTTTGCACGATGCGCTCTCTTGCCGGCGTACTTTGCAATTCTGGCATTAGGAAGACTTCCCCCCTTTCCGGAGTGAACCACTTGCTAGACAGACTTGTCTAGTATACTGTCCTGCAGGGTAGACCTGTCTGTATACAGCAAACCTGCTTCGTCACACAAACAATTGCCATTGTTCTCGAACAAATTTCGGCGTTTTGGAACCGTGGCGATTTTTCATATTTGAGAAACTCCGGTCAGGCCTCATAAAACGCTCACCTCCTGTGGAATCTTCGGCCCTGTGTTCTCTTAAATCGCTTAGTCCTTCAGGAGGAGTGAGTCGTTATGTTCCGCAACCACGCTGCGGCGAAACAAGAATCGTTTGGCCTCGAGTACATCGATGGACTTTATTGCTACGCGATTGTTTTAACGCGTAACCATGTGCAGGAAGCATACGTCCGCGCCCTCGCCGCGATGGACAAGCTCCGGGCGGAAAGCAACCTTAAGGGCTGGCTGTTCACGATCCTGCGTAATCTCTGGCTCAACGAACAGAAGAGCCGGCGAGTTACCTCTCGCGTCCTCGAAATCGAAATGGATAGCGAAGCCGCAAGCAGCGCCTCCGAGCACTCCAGCGATTCTCACAAAATCTACGTCCGCAAGGTTGAGGCAGCGAGAGTCAGGTCGGCGATCCAGACGCTGCCCATCGAATATCGCGAAATCATTGTGCTGCGCGAATATGAAGATCTCTCCTATCAGGAGATTGCGAAAGTTCTCGATTGTCCCTTGGGAACAGTGATGTCCCGTCTGGCGAGAGGACGCGCGAGGCTGCGCGCCCTGCTCGAAGAACCACTAAAAGAGAGCAAGCCGGAGCGCTCGTACCCGGAGAAGGCCGCCTCTGGTTGGTAGCGCCGGTGTTCTTCGCGTTGGCGAACCGGACCGCGTGCAAAGTCTGCAACTATACCTGAGATTCGTAATTTGCGTGTTCTGAAGTCATCCATTCCGCATCCAATATCCGGAGGGATTTAAAGGAAATGAGCAATAACACTGCCCTGAAAGAAACTGCGTCCAAAACCCGCGACCTCATTACCCCACACTGGCGGCAGACGGCGAAGGAGATTCAGAAGTTTGGCACCGTCATCCGCGATCTGCCCATCGGCATCCCCGAGGAAACCCGTAAAAAGATTTGCGATCGTCTGAATGTGCTCCTGGCCGACACGGCCAGCATGCGCGATCTCTACAAGAAGTCGCACTGGCAGGTTGGCGGCCCGACCTTCTATCAGCTCCACTTGCTTTTCGACAAGCACTTTGAGGAGCAGGTTGAACTGGTTGACCTTCTCGCCGAGCGCATCCAGATCCTCGGAGGTGTCAGCGTGGCCATGGCC
>Ga0207045_1063_pt2 | contig 24199 bp, 21 predicted proteins | sample Alteio_BWMinCont_69_FD_153299 | JGI IMG/M metagenome (GOLD analysis project Ga0207045, IMG submission 153299) | Enriched cells from forest soil in Barre Woods Harvard Forest LTER site, Petersham, Massachusetts, United States -... | ecosystem: Environmental > Terrestrial > Soil > Temperate forest >... | reverse complement strand
AGCTCATCGATGGCGGCCGTGCGGTTGACATCGTCACTCTCGCTGAAGAACTGGCCAAACGCAAAGAAGTAGAATCCATCGGCGGCGTTGCTTATATGGCGTCGCTTACTGAGGGATTGCCGCGTCGCCTCTCCATCGAAGAGTACGTCCGCATCGTCAAGGACAAATCTCTCCTCCGCCAGCTCATCAACATCTGTTCGACTGCCATTACTCGCGCCGCCGACCAGAGCGAAGAAGCGCTCGAAGTCCTCAACGCTGCGGAATCCTCTCTCTTAGAGGTCACCGAAAGGGGCATTACCCGCGGCTTTGCATCGGTACCGGAGATCGTTCGCGACTCCTTCGGAACCATCGACAACCTCTACAAAGAGGGTCGCGAGGTCACAGGTCTGGCCACGCACTTCGATGAATTTGACCGCATGACCAGCGGCCTGCAAAATTCCGAGCTCATCATCATTGCCGCTCGCCCATCCATGGGCAAAACCGCCTGGGCCATTAACATCGCGCAGAATGCCGCGGTGCGTGGTGCCAAAACGGTCGCCGTCTTCTCCCTCGAAATGAGCAAGGAATCTCTGCTGCGCCGCATGCTCGCTTCGGAAGCGCTGGTCGATTCACAGAAGATCCAAAAGGGCTTCCTGCTGCGCGAAGACCAGCAGAAGCTTTCAAGCGCCCTTGAGCGCTTGGTTGAGGCGCATATCTATATCGACGACACGCCCGGCATCTCACTCACCGAGATGCGCGCTAAAGCTCGCCGCCTGCGTCAATCGACCGGCGGCCTCGACCTTGTCGTCATTGATTATCTTCAGCTCATGACCGCCAGCGTTGGCGGACCGGGCCAGCGGCGGTATGAGAATCGCACGCAGGAAGTCTCGGCTATCTCTCGCGGTCTCAAGGCTCTTGCCAAAGAGATGAACGTGCCGGTCATCGCCCTCTCCCAGCTCTCTCGCGCCTCCGAACAGCGCGGCGGAGACAAGAAGCCCATGCTCTCCGATCTCCGCGAGTCAGGATCGATCGAACAGGACGCCGACGTGGTCGCTTTTATTCATCGCGACAGCTATTACAACCGCGATGAAAACGGCCAGCCCGACCCGGATACAGAGGGTAAAGCCGAGATCATCATTGCGAAGCAGCGAAACGGTCCGACGGGATCAGTCCATCTCGCCTATCTGTCAAAGTGCACGCGCTTTGAGAACTTGGCGTATGGCGGCAACGATTAACGAAGAATATCTTGGGACGGCGCATCTCAAGGTAAACACAAGGCTTACAGGCTCTGTGAGCCAACATTCCAATACCATTACCAAAGGTCTGTAACCGCCCTATAGCACAACTCATTCAAAAGTGGGATTATAGATGCCACCGTTTGCTCGATTCCCCTAAGGAGGCGAGTATGCGAACGAGTCATTCCCTTTCGACGCCCACGCTACGCAGCAGCATTATTTTCATCGTCGCCGTGTCTCTGTCTGTTACCGGAGCTTTTCCTCAAGGTTCGAGCGACTTGAGCGGACCAAGCGCCAATGCGCTTTTTGTCGCACGAGACCTGGGCCAGGAAGGTGGCGCAAAAACGATCGGACCACCTCCGACTGAGGTGTCCTACGGTTATCTATCCCTGACCCCGGAGATGCGCGGAGATCTGATGATGATCCACCAGCGCTACCTCTCGGCGATCACAGCCTACCGAGAAGCGGCATTAAACTCACCAGTTGTGTGGAACAAAATGGGCATAGCATATCAGCACATGTACGCGCTGGACTTCGCAAAGGCGAGCTATGAAAAGGCGATCGAGCTTAATCCCAACTACGCAGAGGCAATCAACAATCTTGGGACCGTCTACTACGGCGAGAAGGATTATCGCAAGGCGGAGCGCTACTATCGCAAGGCGCTGAAATTCAAGCCGGAATGCGCTTCGTTTTACAGCAACCTCGGGACCGCCTTTTTCGCCGAACACAAGTACAAGCAGGGAGTTGCCTCTTATCAGCGGGCATTCGCCATCGATCCCAATGTCTTCCTCACTGAAAATTTGGAAAGGATCCCGGAGTTTGGCCCTACCGAGGAACAGGCCAAGCTGAACTATACTCTTGCAAAAATGTACGCACAGGCGGGCAATCTCGAAGCGGCCTTGAAATATCTGCGCGCTGCACTGAGTGAAGGATTTGACGACCGGAAGAAGCTGATGGAGGATAAGGAATTCGCAGCACTGCGCGCTACCCCGCAGTTTCACCTGCTGATGAGCGAAGAGCACATCGACGACACGGCAAAGCTTTCGACGCCTCAATAATCACGCCGGATACCTTGTTTCGAGCAAATGCCGGGGCATTTGCTGAAGTATGTATAAAAATATGTCGTTGCTGAATCGCTGGTCGTCCTGAGTCAAAACCAATAGGCAGGCAGATTTCAGACTAGCTTCATACGCTTGTCTTCGATCCCATTACCTGCCTCGCAAAGCGCTCCATCTCTTCCATTTGCGGACTTGATTGCAGCAACACCAGATCTACTCCAACCGACGCGAACTCTTCAAGGCGCGCTCTCACTTGTTCCGGCGTACCTACCAGTCCGCTGCGCAGGCCGCGATTCGAAACAGAATAATCTTCGAGCGAAATCTTCTGCTCCAGCTTCGACCCCGTGATCCACTGCTGATAGTTTGCGTAGCCGCGGGCTGACTGCTGCACGTTCGTAATTCGCGCTACTTCTTTCTTCGCCTCGTTCTCTGTGTCGCGGACGACCGCATAGCCCGCGATCCCGTAGACCAATGGCTCTAGACCCAGCGCTTCGCGTCGCCGGCGCATATCCGCTATCTTGCCGCCAACCGTTGCCGGATCGTCCCCATGCATCAGGTAGGCGTCGCACTTTTGCGCAATCAGCTTTTTGGCAGTTTCCGATTCTCCGCCCGCATACAACGTCGGCCGAGGATGCGATTTAGGTTTGGGCGAAAGAATATTGTCGCGCACCTGATAGTAGTTTCCCGCATAGCTGAAGCCTTGTTGAGACCAACAGCCATTGAGGACTTCCAACCACTCAGAGGTTCGCGCGTAGCGATCGTCGTGCTCGTCAAAGTGGATGCCGTACTTGCTGGCTTCATCAGCCCACCAGCTCGAGACCACATTCAACGTCAGCCGCCCATTCGAGATTCGGTCGATGTTCGCCGCCTGCTTAGCGAGCAGTGCTGGATTGTGAAAGGTCGGTCGAACGGCAACCATCAGCTCGAGCTTTTGTGTCACCGCAGCGAGCGCCGCAGCTGTCGACCATGCGTCGAGTGATGGCGCATCCGCACCCTTAATGTCATTCAGATTCAGCTCGGCGATCAGGGTAAGCGCATAACCCAGATCTTCCGCGCGCAATGTCAGGTCGCGCGCATATTCCCACGTCGCTTCCATCTGCTCGTCGTCCACATTGCGCAACCATCCGCCAAAAACAGGAAGCCAGAAACCATAGCGCATCAGCGCACTCCTGCCAGAGCCGGCTCAGTCGTGCGGATCGCCGCAGCTTCCGCCTCCAGCCAATCCACCAACTTTGCGAAGGGATCGAAACCGATCACGCGCGGTCCATCGGCAACGAAATTTGAAAGCGCGTTGATGTCGTAATACAGGCGTTCCCCATCACGATCATCGGTGATGTACTCGATGCCCCCCAGCTCAATGCCAGCGTGGCTCATGATACGTTCAACATCGGCGATTACTTGCTTTGGTGGCTCGTAAGCCTCAACACTAATTCCGGTCTTCGGCGCATCGACCGGACAGGCCGCCCGATTTAAATCCACCCCATCCGTCGTTCGGCAGATATCCGCCGGGCAGAGATCGAAGGTCTCGCCAGTGATGTGCACTTTGATGGCGTACAGATATTTCCCGTTGAGCACCTCTACGCGCACAATATGTGCATCACGAGCTGGAATGAACTCCTGCACCAGCGCCGTGGAATCTAGCCCGAAGGCCAACTCGTTGGCCTGTGCTGCGCGAGCAAGCGCCTCATGAGTGTCAAAACGCTTCACACCCGCGCCTGAGCCGCCGATATTCGGTTTCACCACGATCGGCCAGCGCAGACCTTCAGCGGCAGCCACCGCTTGCGAAGCTCGGTGAATGACTCGCGCCTTGGGATACGGCAATCCGAGTGAATCGAGCAATGAGAGCTGCGCCGCTTTCGACAACTCGGTACGAAATGCCTTCAGCCCGTTGATAATTCGGAGCCCGCGCCGCTCCAGGTGATCAAGAAATCCCAGTGTGTAAAAAATGCAGTCGTCATGCTCACGATTCCACGCAGACGGACTCATGCGGTTCACAGCCAGCGAGAACCTTTTCTCCGGATGTTCTTCGATAGCATATGCGTGGTCGGTTGCATCGATTCTTACGTACGGCGTGCCGCGCCGGTCTAACTCGGCAAAGAGTGGTTTGAACCAGTGTTGCTGTTCGTAATAAATGGCAATGGGTTTGGACATGGTTTCCAGAATCTCCACTACCTTTTTACCCGATTTGCGCCTCTTCCGCTCTCGCAGCTTGCATGGGGCGGTAAGCTGCCAAACTCAACATCCGCCCATCCCTATCGTCTGCGAAAAATCTCCAGCGCAAACTGCACCAGCGTGATTACCGCACCCGCTGCAATGGCAAAACCCTTGGCACGCTGGATATTCTGTTCGTGCCGGTCCACCCGTCCCTCAATCGCCGCAATCCGTCCCGAACTGCCGTCTCCCAGCAGCGTGGTCATCTGGTTTTTCAGCACAGACAGGTCCGCCAAAACCTGCGCTTCGAATTCCGTCATCTTCTCTCACATTCAGTAAAGCAATCTTTACAGCGCCACGTTAACGAAAACAGCGTTGGAGAATCTCGAATAGTTAGGCGGGGTCGAGCCGTCATACATGCGGATGTAGTATTGTTCCATCGCGGCCTCGCGTGGAATCGTAAAGTTAGACACCGGGCTACGCAGAACAAGATCGGAGTTGGTTCCCGGACCAAAGGCCCAATCCCTGCGCCGGACTTCAAAGCCTCCGTTGGCGGGAGGCGTCGCATTCGCGCTCACCAGTATCGCGCTACCCGTTACGGCGGTGATTGTCAGATTCTGCAAATTTGCCAGCGGCGGCGTGCTCTCCGGCTGTTGTGGTAGCCAAACATCAGCCGGAACGGTAATTGATGTTTTGATGGCCAGCGCGTCGGCCCAGTCGTTGGCAAAACTCACAACATACTTCGTCAGCCCTGGCGAGCTCATCGACACATCAATCTGCACGCTCCGTACCACCAGATTTGCATTCAAGTTTGCCGAGGTCGCCGCAATCGCCAGCACATCTCCGGGCCACACATCGCTTTGCGTCTCCATGTTCCAGCCGGTGTATTTTCCCTTCCACGCCGCGCCGCGATTCGTCGCCAGGTCGAGCAACGCAGAGGCCGCGTTTTCGCAATCGACAGAGCTGCGGGGCGCTGGACTCGTCACCGTCCCGATCCAAGCAGCAGTCCCGGGAAGCTGGCCATTGTTGCTCTCCTGCGCAATGCTCTGTGCGTTCGCCAACCTCGCCACCGCACGATGCGTTGTGCGATAGGAGATTGCAACCAGTTCACCCATCTGTGGCGTGCTCGTCGGATAAAACCGCAGCTTACCCGAGCGTTCAATCTTGCAATCGGCTCCCTGTGCCGTTGTGCCCATGCGTCGCACAATGGCGCCTCCACCCGGAGGAGTGCTCACCACCCACACCGGACCTTGCTGCGAAACCTCAATGCTGGCGATGCTGCATTGCAAACTGCTGCTATTGAGAATGCCCAGCGAGCCGACCGCTGGCGCACCGCTAATAGACCCGGAATAGAGGATCACCGATGCTCCGGCTACACCATTCGTTGTGTCCTGAACCTCGAGCACTACGTTCACCGCCGAGGCCAGGTAGCTGTTGCCATAGGTATGCGTTCCCGTGCTATCGATCGAGTTATACCCTTGTAATACACGCTGCATCTCGTTGGCGGCAATACGCAATCGCAATGTATACATATGTCCACTGCTTGGCGTGAACGTGCTCCCTGAAGCCACGCCATTCACCAGCGGCGTAATAACCGTTCCTCCTCCGCCGCTCGCCTGGGTGATCTGAAAACCCGCGATGCAATCCTGGGCGATGAAGGCTCCGCTATACAGCCCGTTGAGAATGCCCTGCGTGACTGATCCAAACTGCACTCCGCCTGCCTCGAGCACAAGCGCCCCGCCAATCTCCAGTTGGTTCACCGATGAGATCACCGTGTCTCCCATCACCCCATCGCCGCCCGTGCAGGTAAGCCCCGCAGCCGTCAACGAAAAACGCGATCCGGAATCCGTCACCGACCAGATTTGCGTGTTAATCGCCGGCTCCTGAAACAACTCAGTCAGCGGTTTGGTCTTCGATGTCGGCGGGAAATATGGAACCTCTGTAAGTTCGAAAAGTACGGTTGTGCCATCGCCCTCGAAAAACTCCGTAACGTATGCAGAGGGCTCGCTCGGTCCGCACACCGTCACATCATTCGCCAGCGCCTTCACCATCGATGTTTCTAGCTGCGAAAGATCGAGCGTGCCGTTGCTCTCGCTCAGCGCATGCACCACGCTGCCGATGGGCATCATTGTTATCTCACCGCTCACCGCCCGATAAGCACTTCGTGCCATCGATGCCAGCGCGCCCGCATTCTCCGACCAGCTCTGGCCTGCGTCAGTCAAAAATTCTCCGATACTTCCATTGCCTTCTGCAATTGCGAAAGAGATTCCAGCGACGCCGAAGCGCGCGTTCAATGCCTGCAGCAGCTGATTCGTCGTCTGCGAATATCCAGCGGGCGATTGCGGCAACGGTTGCTGGTTGAGTAGCACCTCGTCACTAACCGAGGAAACATAAGCCTGATACACGGCGCCGGCTTCTCCCTGTCCCGTCAATTCCAATGCCGGTTCTGTTCCCACATAGCCGGTGAAAAGTACAATCCCGCTGTCATCCATGACTATGACCCGCCCATTGCGTGCTGGAACGGGCAGACTTACATTCGATGGCGCGACTGTGAAACTGCAAAGGGATGGCTCATTCAACTGCCTTTCGATAACAAATTTCGCCGTCGAAACCAATGCCTGCGAGTAGTCGACGGCTCCTTTGCCATCAAGATTGTCGATGGTTACTTTCACCTTGGCTCCTCGTCATCTTTAGATCAACGTCATCGCGCTCGGTAGGAAGCTCCGGAAGCACACCACCTGCTGCCCATCATTCGCATCTATAATCGGCAGCGCGCGAAAGGTGGCGCTCAGCGCAACGCGCTCTATCGGCGCTAGTAGTGCCGTCGCCGCTTCCTCGGCTCCCGTCGTCGCCTGCAGCCGCGGATAATAGAAGAGAATCCGCTCGCCCTGCTCGCCCGGCATCACAAACAGCCCCGACCATTCCTGGAAGAAACTGCCGCCTTCGCGATCGACAAAACCCAGCACCGGCTGCACGCGCATGTTGCTTCCCGGTCCCCCTGCAATCAGCGGTTGCGCGAGCTGCAATCCCGTGGGCGTTACCTGCGAAACTCGGGCAACATTGAACGTCACCCTCCGGACGTAGTCCGGATCGTTGTTCACGGCGGCCGCGCTCTGCACATAAGACGCGTACACACCCGAGCCCACAAAACCCGTCTGCCCCGCATAATCGACATCTACGGCTACCATGCAGCCTGCGCTAAAGTTCGCAGACGCGCCGCTCAGCATCAGCGACATTGCCGTCGATCCCGCAGCCAGGCTTACCGGCGCAATACCCTTCGACCCCGAGCCATTCATCGCCGCGCCAGCCGCGGGTGCCAGCAGATTCATATGCTGCGATCCGCCGGAGAGCGCCATCGAAAGCTTGCTCCACGTTTTGAATCGGAACGAGACCGTTGCATCGACCGTTTCCTTCACCTGGAATTGCGTCAGTCCTGGAGAGCCTGTCGTGAGCCCACTGATCTTGCTCAGCGATTTGCGGCTGAAATCCTCAATCCATCCCAGGTCAACCCACGGAGCCGGTGGCGTCGCAAGCGTAAACTGGCCATTTACCGAGGGATCGAAAACCGTGGCCACCCGATTGACTCGATCCACGGGCGCAAAATACGCGCGCACCCGCCGCGTGATCGGCGGCATCGCGCTCACTGCCGTTAACGGTGCTGTGCTCATTGTTCTCCCTGCTCCTGAAAGGCAAACACGTTCACCGTCGCCACCCGTCCAATCCGCTCACGCACGGGAGTGGCGGGCGCAAAAATCGCCTGCGACCAGAAAATCGAGGTACCCATTTCCACCGCCGGTGTCTGCGTGTAGTTCATCTTCGCAGTTGAAGCCGGCCACAGCAGCCGCAGCACCTCGTCATCCAACTCTTCGAGAGCCCGTCCCCGATCCAACCCCGCATTGGCCTGCGTCCCCGATGTGGCGTAGTGAATCTCGCATGTCATCTGCGCGAGAATTGCAGGCAGTTGTGTATCGGCATCCAGCTTTGTCCACCGCAGGACGAAAACATCGAGGGGAAGTTCCGCCACTGGAGCCTCCGCCTCTTCGACCAGAATCCCCGGACGCGTTACCGCCCGTAGCATCATCGTTCGCGAGGGATTCACCGTCGTGAGGCGACTGCGCAGCGTAATGTAGAAAGTGTCTTTTGCGTTTTGCATGATCGTTTCGTCTTTCCGCTATGACGTGGACTGCATCAGCCACTCAGATGCTGATTCTCGTAACAGTAATCGGTACATATACACCACGCCCAGGCTCTCCGAGACCGCGGTCGATTCAATCAAAAAGAGCTTCCCTCCAACCACGACTCCCGCGGCCATCGAAAACAGGGTGTCTGCCGAGCTTAGCTGCAGTGTGCTGATTTGCGTTTCTACTGCCAGGGCCGAGACCAATAGCTCGTATTTCGCCGGCTGCCCTTCGGTGATCGTCGCCCGCACTCTGCGGAAGACCGCTGGCGATAGCGGCAGCGATTGAAAGTTCGGAGCATTCAGCCCCAGTTGCGCGGCATCTGTTGCGTCGCCCGTTGCCGGAGGCATCTGCAGCGAAGTCGTCGTCCCACCATTCGCGCGCAGCAGCGCATTGGCCATCCGCTGCGCATTGTCATTCGGATTCTGTGTACTAAGATCAGCGCTCATGTTCACCCCAACCGGTTGGCAACCCACGGCGCCAGCAACGCCTGCACTGTGCCATCAATCAGCGTGTTCGAGAAATATTGGACCTGCATCGTGTCCATCTTCGTCGACTTCACATTCAGTCCCGGTGTCGCCTGCGCATTCTTCACAATCAGCGCGCACGCGCTCAGAACCGCATCGGGAATGGTCGCAAGACCGGCGGTGTAAACCACCTCAACCTCGTTGTAAGGCAATCCCATGATGTTGAGCGGAAAGATCAATTCGCCGGTGTCAGCGACAAAGTCCACCGTCGTCGGATCGACCGTCGTCCATGAGCCCGGTAGCGAGAAAGCCCACAGCACTTCTTCCTGCAGGGGATACACTACCTCTCCACGGCGCGGCTTTGCGTAACGAGCTTGAATGGCTACCAGAGGCGAAGTAGCTGGTGCAATTGGCGTCAGCGGCAGGTGGCTCAGGCGCGCCGTCTGCGAGCCTTCCACCAGCCGCAGCCGCTCGGTATATTGCGTAGGATTAAGGCTCGCTCGCCGGCAATGTGCATTGATCAAGGCCGACGCTACCGTGACCCAATCGTCGGTCACGTCCGAAGACAGCCCATAGCTTTCATACTGCGTTGGCTGCAGATATCCCATCGAGTTCTCCCGGCACAGTTCTTCTGAGCCGCCTGTATGTTAAAAAAACCGGCCGGCTCTGGTTGGAACCGGCCCAAGTTGCTTCAACGCCTCCGCTCACGGCGAACATGCCAACGGCTAGCGATCGACCAGCACCTGGTAGTGTGCGTAGTTCGCGCCCTTCACCACCGGAGCACCAAACTTCACAACCACGTACTGTGAAGCCAGTGAACCCGGTACTCCAAGTTGGAAGACGCGGGGATTCGGATCGCTCAGCCAGTGATACTCGATCATGTCCTCGGTCACGACATAAGCCGGCAGTACCGCCGTGCCCGATCCTGGAGTGCCCGTGTAGCTGAGCGACCAGTCCGGAATCAGAGGAAGATCGCCGGCCTGTGTCGAAAGCGTCTTCACGGTGAAGCCCGCATCGATCTGCTTCGTGCTGAGCACCACATTGAAATCGGTCTTCATCTCGCGATCGATCAGGTCAAGCAGTACCGGGTTCGCGTAGATCGCGGTAGGACGAACTGCAAAGTTTGAGTTCGAGACCATCTGCGCAATCGTTGACTTGAGTCCGTCAACAATGCTGGCTGTGGTGCCGATCGTCGTCGTATTGCCACCTGCCGCAATCTGCGCCGAAATGCCGAAGTACTGAGCCGTTGTCGGAGTGCTCAACGAAGTATCGTTGCCATTCCACAAGGCCACCGCGTGGGTGTGCATCACACCTTCGATGGTGTCGACTAAGTCTTTCGCCTGCAGATATGCAAATTGCTTCTGCTGCGTGCCCAGTTCCACATCGAAGAGGTTGTAATTCAGCTGTGCCACTACTGCCTTCAGCGGAACGCTACGCTCCACGCGTGTAGGACTGACCACCGGCGCCACAATATTGCGCGGATCGACAAAGCCGGCAGTACCCGGAGTCGGAATCGCCGTCTCCTCAAAGAAGCGCGACGGGTGCCCGGTAGCCGGCACCTGCTTGATGCGCTGCGCGAAGATGCTGCTGCGGCGAACGATGTCCGTAATCTCGGTCTGATAGAACGGAACCTCGATCGCGCCAGGCCCGATGTAATCTGCAGCCGAATGAATGTCGTAGAAATTTGCCTTCATATCTTCTTTCTGCCCTTGTCGGGCTTGGCTAACCTGCGCCCAAAGAAAAAAGCCCGCCGGAGCAGGCCTCACATTCACTGCTCTCTACTAAACCAGAGCGCCGGCGCGCATCAGCTGCGCTTTCACCGCAATTCGCTGTTCCAGGCTCAAGCCCGTGAGTGCCGCATCAAGTGCGCCCGCTTCAATCGACTCGAGCGCAGTGATGCCCTGCTTCGCCAGCAGCTGGGTGGTCGTGGCTGGCAGAGTCTTCCGCACTGCGGCCGAGCGCGATTCCGTTCCGCGTTGCGCAACCGCCTGTGCCTGTAGCTCGGCGATCTGCTGCTCAGCTGCAGCCAGTTTCTGCTCCAGCTCGAGCTCGCGCCGCGTCGGCTCTGTGCCATATTCCACCGCGGCCACAATCTTCTGCACATCACCGGTCATCGATGCCTCGCGCTGCTCGAGATATGCAACCGTCTTCTCCAGCAAACCTGCAACCGCGCTCAGCTTTTCAACGCTCTCGCTCAGGATATTGTTCGCTTCTAGTTCCATCGTGATTCCTTTCCTCTCTCAGTTTGCCCACAGCTTCGTCCATCCCGTGTCCGCATTCGCCCCATAGCCGTATGCCATGTGTTTCCTTTGGCTGCAAGGGTAGTTGCGCGGCATCGCTTCGGTGCCAGCCGGAAAGAAGTGTCGCGATATGCCGCCTTCTCGCGCAGCAGAATTGCGGCTCCGGTGAAGGTAGCTCGCGTCAGCGTCCATATCTCAGCACTCATGTCAGCGACATGAGCATCTGCCAGTTCGTAGGACATGCCCATGATTCCGTGGCCGCTGCGCTGCATCTCCTCTTCGACCTCCGGAAAGTCCTTCGCGAACAGGTACCCGCTTACCTGCAAACGGTTCGCTTCTACATCCGCCTGCGTAATGATCCCGCACTTTCTGCGCGCGTCATGACCATCCCAGGCCGGCGTGTAGTCCACCGCCATTCCCAGCAGAGAAGGCAATGCCGACGTTGCTGCCATACGCGTCAGGATCACTCGATGCCCACGCGCGCCCGACGGCGGACGATTGCTCGGCTCATCCACCAGCGTCAGCACTCCCTCAAACGGCACTCGGTTGGGATGACCCGCGACCTCCGGCAAAGTGACTGCCAGTGCTTCCAGTCTCATTCCCTCTCCCCCATTTCCGCTCCCCTCATTGGTCCCCTCTTAGTTGTTTTGTGCCAGTTCCTGGTCAATGACCCCCTTCTCCTGCTGTGGATTTACATGCGGTATGGAGCCTCCTGGCATCGGAGCCAACCCGCGCATCGCCCGCACCTCGTTCACCGTCAGAACGCCCGCAGCCAGCAGTGCCGTCTGCATCTCGAGTTCTGACATTTCGTCGCGCGAGTCGAGTTCGTTAAAGACAAACTCGAACTCCCGCCATCCCAGCCGCTTGGTGAAGAGGTCTCGCGTGATGTGCTCTGCCAGCAATCGTGCCAGCGGCGTAATCGCACTATGGAAGGCTTCATCCATCAACTGGCCGGCCGTCGAACGATTGACATCCTGTTCCAGACCCAGCAGCATCGGCGGCAATCCAAAGGCATTTGCCACCATTCGGATCAAAAACTCCTGCCAGTTCAGCCGAAGGTCCGCATCGGTGCCCTGTGCAAAGCGCAGCACCTCGGGCTTCTGTTCCGTGCTCAGAATCGGAACGCGTCCCGTGCCTTCAATCTCATCCTGCCACCAGCGAATCAGCCGCTCCTGCTGCGCCGGAGTCGTTTCGTTCAGCCACAACGCATACTGCACCACCGCATTGCTGGCCAGCTTGCCAGCAAAGCGATGCGCGCTGAGAAACGAGTTCACCGTCTCGAATGCCACTTCCAGCGGACCCAGCCCGAACGGCGTATACGTCCGGGGATTCATCCGCAGATACAGCAGCTCATTGTCGTTCAGCGAAATCAGGCCCTCGCTGCCGACAATGCCTGTCGCCTGGGCGTAGCGCGGCGAATCGGCCCGCCCATCCCATTTGGGATTGATGCGGATGGTCGCGCCATCGACCGGCCACAGTTCGAAGGGCCGCTCAAAATCACCCGTCAGATCCATCTCGATCGCACCGAAGCCACCCACCAGCGCATCTTCCAAAACCTGTTCGATCAACGTGCGAAAGGAATCCGAATCATTCGGCGCTTCCAGTGTTCTTCGCAGAATGGCGGCTTTTCTCGCCGCGTATCCGACCTTGTCTTCCGTGTATCCGCGTTTCAGTCTCACCTGCCAATCCAGGCTCGCCACCCGGTCCTTAATCAGGTTGATCGCACGTCTTACCAGTGGAGTTTCCCCGAACCTCCGCAAATTCGCCGGCGTCGGCTTGGGCAGCGCCTTCTGCGGTGCCTGGTATGGACTCAGAATGGATGGCAGCGCCACTGTCTTCCGCTGTACCGCTGACGCCGCCTCAAGCGGAGCCGCGGCGGCCACCGATCCGCTACTTAGCCGTTTCCACGTATTTTGAATTGCATCCTTCACACTCACTGGTTCGCACCCTCCCGCCTCTTTGCCTGCACCAAATCAACCGCAAAATTAAAAGGGCATGGCGCAATGCCATGCCTCTCGTCCTGCCTATCTCAATTCTCTTAGAGTCTTAGTTCGAAACGCGCGGTATCGGCCACGCGCGGCAGGTCGCTTGTCGTCAGCACACGAATCTCCTGCCCCTCCATCGTTTCCACAGCAAACCTGTATTGCTCTATCCCATCCGTATCATTCTGCTCTCGCAGTTTTGTTACCGGCTCAACAATTGCCGTGAGCTCCAGCGCCGCATTGTCCATGCGTCTCACGCCATCTCGAAGCGAAGGCGCGCTGAAGGCAAGCACTTTCGCCGACTCCACATCAGTCTCCAGAGACACCGCGTGAAACATGCGCAACGTCCCATTCGGTCTGTATCCGCAATCTATCCGCAGTGGATCACCCGCCTTGGTATAACTTGAAACCGCAATCCGTTTGCGCAGCAGATCCCACACGCCCACGTGCTCAAACGCGCTTCGCATCTTCGCGTGAATTGCTCCCCGTCCACTGCGCCGGGCAGCCGCGTCCCGCTTTCTCGGTTCCACGTACAACCGCATCAGCTGCTCGATCTCCGCCGGTACCGACTCCGCCAGACAAGCCTTCGGCGCCGTAATTTGCAGCTGATTCGAGAATGAGTCTTCAAGGGTCTTCATCATCGGTGTTCCATCTTCACCGAGTCTGCGCCTGACCTCCGTCTCGAGTGCTTCCAACAGGGCAACATCCGCATCGGGATCAATACACCGCACCCGTGCCCAGTCCTTCGTAAAGCGCACCACCGTGCTCTCAGGCCGTCCCGCTTCGCGCAGGAGTATGCCAATATTCACGAATTCGTTCTTCACTGTGTCTGGCACGTATCGCACCAGGAAGAATTCAAATGGCTGTCGCTCTTTCAATCCGCTTCCTCTACTTCGTCTTAAACGCTTTCACTCACGCTGTTTGGTCTGCATGATCCGGGGCTACATTACTCTCCCATGCTTTCCATCATCGACCCACTGCAACTCCCGCCATGGCCTCGTCGGAGGAATTTCTTTGCCTTTTCCCCAATTTGGGAAAGGTAACCGGGAAGACTCTCGAAAGCTGTCGATCAATTCCCGAACCCGTGCTTGTCTTCGGATCAGGTGCTCAACCAAACTCTCGATCGCCTCCAATTCTCCTTCATACCACTCTGGAGGAACCGTTTCCGCGATGCCCCATATCTTCGCTGAATCTAATGCTTCAATACGGCCCAGCCATGGCTCGAAATTTGCCCATCCGGTCACGCCCCAGTAGACCAGGTTCCGCGCATAAACCCCCCGCAACGGAGCGTCTTTGAAGTCCCAAGCGCCAGCGTTAAAACAGTAGCCATAGTCGATGAAGGTTGCCGTGTATTTTCTCTCCCTCTTTTTACGAGAAAATACCGCTTGCCGCCCATTCGTATTGCAAGTCCACTTATCGAAAGCTAATACACCGCCGAATTCTTCCAGATTTTTGACCTCTACCAGTTGCTCTTCCGGCAGATAATCCATCACGTGACCTGGCATCAGACCGCCCACCAGGCGTGATCCGAAGCTCAATCCTGGTTTGCAGCGCTCGCGTTTCGGCCCAAGATCCAGATCGAGTTCCGATGTATTTTCCACCAGCCACGGCGTTACTTCCACCACATCGCATGGGGGAACATTCAGCCCTATTGCCCCCGCCAGCTTCGTCGCCATCAATTCGTTCACCAGCACCCGAAGATGCTGCGGGTTGTTCTGGAACTTTACGACATACGCATTCCCGTCGTCGCCGAGCATCAAATGCCCTTGCGCCCCTCCTCGCATCCGCCGGATCTGCTGGACTGCCAGTACCGCCAATTGCCCCTCCGGAAACAAATCAACCAGACCGGATTCTATCAACCGGAGGTCAGCAATTCGCTTCTCACTGCGAGAGCAATCGCCATCGCCATCACACAATCGTCATGTTCTCCGTGCTGCGCTGCGGTCTTACCATTACGATGGCGCACAAAGGTTCTACATTCCTTGAGCAGCCTCTCGCTCGAGAAGATGGACGGGTTGTCGACAATCGCTGCGCCCAAGCCGCCTACAATCTGCGGTCGCGAAAGCGACGTCGTCAACCATCCCTGCTCCCCACCTTGCTTATAGATATGCGGATACCGGCAAACCCCGGTCAGATACGCCAGAATTCCCGACCCGTGATTATTGCGCTCCACCACCACCAGCGCGCGGTTGTACTCATCTCCAAGTGCGGCCACGGCAGATGACAGTTCCATGCCTCCCATCTTGCTTTTCACTTCAGCGCACTGCAGCCCCGTCTCAAGATCGATAACCTGAACGGCCTAGTAATCGCCTTCGGTTCCCCCGCCCGCAGGATCCACCGCAACCAGATACCTGCGCCCTGCCACTGGCGGATACCAGATTCTTGTCTGTCCTCCCATTCGGCGTGTCATCGGCTCTCGCAGCTCGCGTGCGCGACCGTCAATCGCCTGACGATCAAAGACGCAATCGCCGCTGCTTAGAAAGCACTCATTCTCGTCTTCTGCATATTCCTGTTTCGCCAGTCCGCGGAAATTTTTCTCCAGCTCTCTCCGAAAACCAATCTGCGCATGGCTCAACCTATGCTCGCGCATCAGCCTTCGCTCCACTTCCGTTAGTGTTGCTTCGTCCGCTTCCATGCCCACATAACCAGGCTCCCACCACCAGGGGAAAAAATGCCGTATCGTCCCTGAAGATCCGGCATCCTGCCACTCTCGCCAGAAGCAGCCACCGGCCCCCATCGGCGTCGACTCCAGAATTAACTCTCCACTCGGAGGCACGGCTGCTCTTAGCCCCTGCAGCGTCTCAGCAGCATCGCCTGACCAGCGGGCCACCTCAGAGCAGTGCAGGTTGGTGATCGTCAACCCTCGTCCAGCATTCCGATCCGCAGCGCTTTCCACCCGATACTCACTATCAAGTGCCGGAAACGCAATCTGTCGGACGCTCGACCTGGATGTCCGCAACACTCCATTTCTCAGCCGATGCGGCAGATATTCGAGAAAGCGGTGAACCATCCGGAAGATGGACTCCGCCGCCTCCTGCGTATGCGCCACCTGCACCGTCAACGTACCCGGCTGTGTGATTGTTTTCAGAAACAATCTGCCCGAGATCCATGTGCTGATTCCCATCTGTCGGGCTTTCAACACAATGTTTCTTTTCCCGCGATTTCGCTCATACTCCAACTGAACCCGGTTCGGCCTCAGCGGAACGTTTTCCCCCGAGCGGTTTCGGACTCGCAGCCACTTCTCTGCAAGATGTTCCCCAGCCGGTCTGCCATCTATTACTCCTCCAGGCAGGTCCAGCAGTGGCCCCAGACTCGACAGATGTTCAATACTGTCTTGTTCATCTGGCGCCCGCCCGTCGCTCAGAAGGCGTACCAGTTGAAGTCCGGCCCGCACACCAGGGTCCTCTTGCCGGCCCCCGAAATGGCCAGCGTCTGCGCTGTCACACCTATGTAATTGATGGTCTCCGAGCTCACTGTCTGCAATGTCACCGCATTCGATGAAGCATCCGATTTAACGATCGTGAATTCCAGCCCTGTTGGTGTTGCCTTGTCGGGAAAGGCGGTAAAGCAGCTTGGAAGCGTAATCACTTGTGGCCCGGTCAACGCATTCGCAATCACATTCTTGTTAGCATTCGTAAGCGTAAGAGACGAGATCGTGTTAATAACCGTACTCAACGCGATGCCGCCGTTCGACTTGATTGTGCCCTGATAGGTTATGTTGAAGAACGGGTTCAGCCCGGAAAAATGCCCCTGGAGAATGTCTCCCTGATATCCCGTATAGAGTTGCGCCGAATATGCCGGATAGCTCGAAGCTGAAGCAATCGGAGTTGACCACACCCGGGGTACAGCTCCGCTTGGATCATTAATATTCGCGCCGCCGCTTGAAAAACCAGTTACCTCCGACGGCTCAAGCGCCTGCACATAATTACCGCAGCCTGTCAGGTGATGCACGCTCGAGAATGTTGGCGGATTGCCAGACGCCCCGGCATAGTTAATCCAATTCACACCGGAATTCATTCCCAGGCAATCGATATCCGCGATCAACATATTATTTGTGACCGACGGGGATACGTATGCCAGATTAGCGGCTGGAAAGCTCGTCAGATCGGGCCACTGAATATGGCCGCCATGAATCGCAATTCCATTTGCACCGATGTAGAAACCGGCGACTGCCGGGCTATCTGCATACGTATCCGTCCACACGCTTCCCCCGCCTCCTGCGTCTTCAATTACGTAGTTAGTCGCATAGGACGCGCTTGCTGCCGAACTTGACGAGGCGTTGTTCGCGCACGGGGCAGTCGCACATGTATATGGGAAACCAAAGCCATGGATCAGGTATCCCGTATTTCCTGTCCCTTCGTTATATACCGCGGCAATCAGTGCATTCCGCACAACGATGTCATCCAGATGGCTGTCGATGGCCGTCTGTTGCAGATGCACCCCATACGCCGGCCTGTTCGCGGGGGAAAAAAGAGCCGCACTGTAGCTCACCGTGAGATTGCGTAACAGGAAGTTGGCCTGATGTCCGTTGCTCGCCGTCTCCTCGCCAAGCAGAATTCCCTCTGCCGTCGTATCGTTCACCGTCACGTTATCGATTAGCATTCCGCGGAACCATTGCAGTTCAAAACCGTGTGTGGCGTTGGTTGCGCCGAGGATCACGAAGTCCTTAAAAGTGCATCCTTGAGCCTGAGCGTTGTTTCCCAGGAAGAAAACATCGCCGCTCAGGTTGGTCGTAATGTTCAGAGTTGTTGCCGCTGAACTCCCTGCGTTTACAGTCGTTCCACCAGACCCGATCACGTTCACACATGCGCCATTCCCCGGCTCTGTCATCGTGGCAGTTACACTAAACGTTCCTGGACCCAACCGCACCGTTTGGTTCTTGCCCGTCGAGCTTGCCAGCGAAGCTGCCGCACTCCATGCCGCATTCAGGCTTGTGTAGGTGACTCCATCGACCGCAATCTCGCCATTGATCGATGATGCGTTAAGACTTCCTTGAACATTTTCAGCGCCCGTTACGTTGAGGCTCGCCGTTGAGTTGGGCTGTCCTTTGATGTTCAGTCCATTAACCCACGCCGACCCATTCCACAGGTCATATTCCCAACCCGCATTGCTTCCTGTGTTGTTCGGGCCGCCTTTCATACAGAAGCGATAGAGGGAATGCGACTGACCTGCCGGAGGCGTGTCATAGCTACAACTCGATCCCGCAAACTGTCGCCCCATGGCAAAACTGCTGCTCGGATTTGCACCCAATATCGGATCCGACGGACTATCGACGACCGAATCGTAGTATGGACCGGTACTGTTACCTGCGTATGTGCCTTGTTGCGGGTTTGAGTAACTGACAACCCCACTTCTTCCGTCGGGATATTGCACAGCCATGACGGTCGGAGATCGATTGCCTACGTATTGTCCGCTTAGGACCTCAGAGGTTTCACCGGAGGATTGAACCGAGCCGCCATTCGTTGCCGTGATTTTCCCGATCCCCGGAACTTTGATGAATCCTTGGCCGATCAGTTCGTTCGCCGCGCCTCCCAATCCCCACCATTCGTCGTCTTCGAAGGCGATAGCCACCGATCCACCGCCGTTAGCCTCAATCGTCGAATAGCCGTTTCCAATGTTGCCAACAATGGCAGTCGCGCAGATTTGCGAGTTCACGTCATTGCAATTGACTGCCCAATTCGCCCCAGGCGGATCAATGGAATCTAAATGTGAAGATTTCACCGTGAAAGTGCCAAAGCCCCCCTGCGGAATCTCCGACACCACCGTGCCGGCTGGCCAAACGATATTTCCGGAGCCCGCCGTACTTCCGCTCATATTTCGTTGCGTCAAATAAACTCTGCCATCCCCGGAAAAGGCGGCGAGCACTGACTCGAACTGGCCGCGCTGGACGCATCCGCCGCCAGGTGTTGTCACAAACGCAGAACAAGCCGTGCTGTTCGCAACAAAATCCTGCGGATACAACCCCACCGGGAATTGTGCGCCCGCCGTCGCTATGTCTGCCGGATTATTGATGTACCACGGTGCCCACTGCGTGCTCGACACCGGGGCTGGACAAGGAGCCGCATTGGAGCACGATCCGCCCGCAAGCGGTCCTGTCATTGTGGTTCGGAAGGGCAGACCATTGACGATGATGTCGGCGTTCAGATGAGGTTGGCCGTTGATTGGAAATCCCTCACAGTAAAACCCCTCAACCAAACCGGAAAATACTGAGACAGCCTGAAAGCACGCGCTGTTCCAGTTAGCCTTAATTGACCCTCCCAGGATGGAAATCGCTCCGCCACGCACGTAGAATGCGCCTACATTATCGGGTACCATCGTCGGCTGGAAAGTTGCATTTGTTACGTTTGCTGTGCCCGTTGCGGCAATGTTGGCCGTCACCGTGTACTGGTTGGCCGCCGGAGAGTTGTTTCGTACGCTGGCGATCTGCCAACTGCCATTCAGAGCGGTCAAATCAGGAATTCCGGCAATGGTGAACCAGTGACCTGCCACCAACGGAGACACCCCATTGCTACTGTTCGTGTCGGATCCGCCTGTGACCACAAAGGTGGCGATTCCTCCATTCGCTGACGCCGACGACAAAACCTGAGGCTGTGTCCATCCATCCGCGGGAAACACTCCATTTGGGCAGTTGTTTCCGAAACAATACCCGTCCGCCGCCTGACCGGCCGATGCAATCTGCGTGTCGAGAAATTTCATCTCGTTGGCGAAGGTAATGATCGGCCAGCGAACGGCGTCCCACTCCGTATCGACGGCCTTGAATCGCTCTGCCAACGCCTCCAGGCCGCGACCGCCTCCGCCACTCCCGCGGATGCGGAACAATGTATAGCCGACGGCGCTCGGTTGAAGTTCAATCAACGTCGCGGTATACAAATGAGCACCCGGCGCGTGGATTGTCATGTTCTCCAGCGAACCGTTACAAGACCATACGTTTGGCTGGACTGCATGGGCATAGCTATAAACCGTGAAGGCGTTCTGGGAATTGTTCGTCGGCTCAATAATTGTTGCCTGCGGTCCGTCTCCAACCGTATGAACTTGACAGGGAAGATAGATAGCCGAGCTGATCTTGTAAGTACCTGCGGGGAAGTAGATATCCGCAAAAGTGGAGCCTTGAGGATTGGCTAGCGACCATGTCACCGCCGCCTCGATTGCGCAAGTCGAGTCCTGCTGCCCGGTTGGATCCGCCGCGTTCGGGCATCCAATACCGAAATCTGGATGACGCACATCCACACGCGGTAGTTTGTTGATCGCGTTTGGCGTATTGAGCGCACCGCTCAAGCTTCCACCCGCCAACGGAAGTTCGGTTGCCGCCAGTTGATCGGCATAGTGTTTGGTGGCAGCCTGACTGCTTGAGATCGGATCGTTGCTCAACACCAACGGGCCGCTCATCGTTCCGCCGGTTAGCGGCAGATAGTTCCCAGTGATCGCGGCAATCGAAGTATCGACATACGATTTTGAGACTGGTTGCACGGCCACCGTTGCGGGTGCGAGCTGGGCTCGAATTGACGCGATCGCTGCCGTGGCTGCTGCCGGAACTACCCAGTACTCTTTATTCACACTTCCATCGTTAAGATGGTAGATCGCTGTGTAGTATGTGCCCGCCGGATAAGCTCCCTGGTTCGGCGCTAGTTTTAGACTTACAAATCCATCTTGTCCAATCGTCGCTGTGACGCTTCCCGCAGCAACCGCCTGGTTTGTGGCCGTAGCAAACGATGGCCAACTTACGATCAGCGTTCCTGTAGCTGCGCTGCCATCCGCTCGATAAACGGTGCCTTGCACCGTTGTGGTGGTAACCTGAGCCTCCGCGCGTGCCGGGTGAAGGCCAAAGATCACCGCAATACCTGCACCGATCGCCCGTAACGCCCAGAGCTTCGCGCTGTAAGTGAGTTTCATCGACTCTTCCTTCGTTTGCATATCCCCATTCTTGAGCCTTGGCTAATGGGACGCTCAGCTCGATGGCCAGCCTTCGCAGTGTTTCCAGAAGCGTGCCTGCCTAACGTCGCCTTTTCATCCCCGCAAAAATAAAAGGGAGACGCTCTTCCCGCGTCTCCCCTGGGCATTTCTTTACTCTTATATTCAGGATATCAAGTTAGGCATAAATAAGATGCCAACTTTTTTACGACTCTAACTTGATAGATACCATCTACTTAGGAGATGTTAGTAGATATCCTCCTCTTGACAGCCGAACTCGGATTTCACAACGAGTAACTTCTTTTCCAGAAACTGGATCGTCAACCTGTCCAGCACCTCCCCATATTTCCTTGCTACGGAGCGTAGGCTGTGCCCAGTGAGCTGTGCTGCTTCAGGTTGTGTATGCTCCTGCAGCGCAATCCGGGCAACTAGCTCTTGTGAAGACTGGTCCAGCTTGCTGAGACATCTCTCCACGTCGATTACGAAAATCACCGCGTCCTCAAAATTTCGGATGCGGTAACTCGATACCCGTCCGCGGAAGACCACTTTCCCCAATACGCAGGGAACTCGGCCCATATCCAGCGATACCCGCATGTATTTGCGCAGAACAGACTCCGTATGCTTGCGATAGAAAGCCAGCCCACTCACAGGGAGAGTGCCATAGCTTCTTTCCGACCGAGATGCGCTGGTTGCCGCCCAGATGTACGGTAGAGTCAATGCCGCGCTCATCGCGAACCTCCTGCTGCAGAGACCATCTGAGCAGCGTGCTTCCGGGGTCTCCCGGTCCGCCTCTTTCCTGCAACCGCAAAGCTGCTTAGCCTGCCTGCGCAAGACATACAGTAAACGTCGCTCCTACCTTGAGTGCGGAACCACAATCCTCCGCACCCCTCACAAACTTTCAAAGATACGCACATGTAAACCATCGATTCTCCAAGGCAAATAGCAAAAACCCGCTATAGTTCCGATTCCAGTTGGTCTACGCGGAAAATGGAAGGGTTCCGTCATCCGCAAAGCTCTAGCGGCGTTGCTGGGAAGCGGACCCTTTCCGGTTTAATTTGTGAAGTGGATAAGCTGGTAGATCATCGGGGGAACTGCTTTCTCCTGCTTGCTTCTTCTACCCGCCTGTAATTCGCACTGCATCATTCACACCCGGTGCTAGGTGCAGTGTTCTCATACCTTCTGGGACGGAATCTTCCCCTGCCTCGACGGTATGAGAAATGACGGTTAGTTGCTGGTAAAGTGTGTCCGAATCTATAGAAGCGTGGCTCGTATGGTCAACGTCGCGGAGCGTGAGCGCCCTGCGGTTTCCCTGAAACACTCTTTAGTTACTGCCGAATTCAAGGAAATAGTGTTGATTAGCTTTTCTATAAGAATAAATACGCGTCTCGGTGTATAGCTCAAAGACAAATTTCCACAGATGAACTTTTCTCAGTTGCACGAGCGGCTGCGCGTTGAAATTGTCCGCCGCATAGACCGTGGAATCCTTACTGGAACACTTCTGGCCAGGCAAACAGGCTTGCGTCCATCACATATTTCCAATTTCATTCGGGGCAGGCGCAAGCTCAGCCTTGCTGCGCTGGATCGCGTGCTGGCCTCGCAACTTCTCAGCATCGACGATCTCATGCCCTTCAATGCCGCACGTGCTGCCCTCGAATCGGCCGAGTCACCGGATGACTACTTTGATTCAGTCCCTCTTGTGTCTCACACAACCGCCATGTACTCGCCCCGTGTTACCCGAAAAGCTACCATCGAAATCATCAAACTTCCGGCAGGAATCCTCGAACAGATGCGCCCTCGCCGCGCCATTGCAAGACGCGAATGGCAGCGTTTTATCGCGGTCCGCATCAGCCCTGCGCAGGCGCTACCCATGGCGCCTATCCTTGCGCCTTACTCTGTTGTTGTTCTCGATCGGCACTACAACTCGTTCGTCCCCTACCAGCCTCTCCGTCTCAACGTTTATGGAGTCGCAGTAAGCGATACTCTCCTCTTTCGTTACGTCAGTTTTGACGCCAACCGTGTCATCCTCCGCCCTCATGCTCTCGAACATCCCATCGAACTCCTTGAAATGGGCGTCGACGAATCGCCCTTCGATTGCATCACCGGTCGCGTTTGTATCTGTATCTCAGAGATCTGACCTCTCTGACCGACCTTCAACTGATCTCCTCGTCCAACGCTCGTACTTCAAATTTGGTAGCATCGCCTTCGGAGGATCTTCATGGACCAGGCGCAAAACTCCGCCACTGGAACACGCCGTAACGAGGACATTGCCCTCGATCTGTTTAAGTTTGTCGCCACAACCGCTGGGGTTGGTCGCGCCGGCGGTCCGTCAACCGGGTTTGTCTCAGGTGGTGCTCCCAAGCCCGAAGACCACGTAAATCACCTTCTCGAGCTTTATTCACGCTGTCTCAAGGCTGTTTCCGGCGAGTAATCTTTAAGAGACTTTCATCCCCTGAAGCTATGCCGGAGACGAAAACGCCAGAGCGTGCCGATCCTCAGCCGTCCGCAACCCGCCACGTAGCACCTCAATCTAAGATCGTGAGCGTGGCTGTTTGCGGTGCGGGAGCTTTCGGCCGCAATCATCTTCGCATCTATCGCGAGTTGGAGCAGGGCGGCCCGGGCGTTCTCCTCGCTGCCATCGTTGAGCCAGACTCAGCCCGCAGCGCCACTCTCCATCAAGAGTGGCGCGTACCCGTGTACCCCTCAGTCGAGGCCTGTCTGAGTGCACGCGCTCGTGGGGAAATTCGCCTCGACGCTGCATCTGTCTGTGTTCCGACTTCCGCCCATCACGCTGTCGCATCAGCGCTGCTCAACACCGGGGTCGACCTGCTCATAGAAAAGCCGATCTGCTCCAGCGTGGACGAAGCTCGAGACCTCATTTCTCTCGCGCAACAGCATCAACTTGTCCTGCAGATCGGTCACCTTGAGCGATTCAATCCCGCCGTCACTGCTATTCAACCCTGGCTGAATCGCCCGATGTTCTTTGAGGCGCACCGCCTCAGCA
>Ga0207045_1064_pt1 | contig 24512 bp, 17 predicted proteins | sample Alteio_BWMinCont_69_FD_153299 | JGI IMG/M metagenome (GOLD analysis project Ga0207045, IMG submission 153299) | Enriched cells from forest soil in Barre Woods Harvard Forest LTER site, Petersham, Massachusetts, United States -... | ecosystem: Environmental > Terrestrial > Soil > Temperate forest >... | reverse complement strand
TGCGTTCATCGCTCCAAGAATTCTGGATTGGTGGTCAGTCATTCCACTTGGCGATGACTGCTTCAGACTTTCTGCGATGGCTGCATTGAGCGCGTCATCGTTGGCTTTGTCGATATGCTGCTGATTGACACGAACACCTGATCGAGGACCTAACTGCATTGCTGAGAGGAGTCTGGATTGTTGGTCAGTCAGAGCCTCGGCCATGAAAGACTGCGAGGGCGGCGAACCAGCCTGAGGCTGGGCTGTTTTCGCTTGGGGCTGCTCAGTGTTGGCAGGCTCAGCGTTGGACTGCTCAGCTTTGGCTGACTCAACGTTGCTACGCTCTTCCACCTCTGCGGCCCAGTTCGGACCTGTTGCATTGAAATTAATACTCATTGTTCGCTGTTCTCTAATCCCACTTCTGTTAACACCCGGACTGCGTTGTTTATTCCTGAGCCAGCGGAGAAGGAATGCAATTTCTTAACTCTCAGAAAATGTTAAGTGTTGTTTCCAATAGCTTGCAGGTCTGCGCCGGAGGGCTCCGAGCAGGGGTCGGAGTTGGAGATGGCGGGCTTTGGAATTACAGGGTTGAGAAGTGGGCGGTGACGCAATTGCTCCCACCTCAGCCGATGTTTACTTTCGTGCTCTCTTGGGTTCGCATTACGGCGTCAGGTTGACGAGGCCCGGTAGCCAGCAGAGCTACGAGTATGACTCCAGCGACAAGCACGCCTTCTTCGACTTTTTCTGAGAGGCCATGGAGCTTGTTGAAGTCAATGCGCTTTGGGTCCGAAGGCGGAACGGCATCGATGGCGCCGCCGGCGGCGATGCGGTCTCCTTCCATTCTGGGAATGATCCAGAATTGGGAGACGGTGGTGAGTGCCAGCATGAGCAGGGTTACGGCGACGGGGGCCGTCACGCTGCGCGAGAAGGCGTGCGCTGCATGGGCGGCCAGAAGGAGCAGGACAATCAGCATTCCGGCAAACAGGCCTTCATAGTGCAGAATGCGCAGACACTGGCCGACGATGGTGCCGGCGGTGTGGGTGTCGGGCAGGGAGGTGAATGCCGTTGCCGCGACGACGGGGAAGAACATCACGCCGCCCAGCCACAGCACCACCAGCAGCAATATCAACGTGCGGAGCAGGGTCTTCATGGTCGATCCTTAACGTTTGTCGGTGATCGAACGTTTATCGAGCGTGGACTATCGATCCAGATTATCGATCTTGGACGCCATAGATGCTGGGGCGGCCGATCAGGCGCTCGATGCGCTTGGGAATGGGCGGATGCGTGGAGAAGAGGCTGGCCAGGTCGCGGGCGCTGATGACCGGAGCAACGATGAACAAGTGGGCGGTCGACGGCGAGGCGGCAAGCGGCAGGCGCTTGGAATAAGCCTCGAGTTTTTCAAGGGCGCTGGCGAGAGCATAGGGATTGCCGGTGATTTGCGCGCCTGTAGCGTCGGCCTCGTATTCGCGGGAACGGGAGACGGCGAGTTGAATCAGTGTGGCCGCGATCGGAGCCAGAATCAGCATGAGCAGCGCACCCAGGCCGCCGCCTCCCCGGTCGCGGTCGCGGCTGTCGCCGCCCATGCCGCCGAAGAGCGCTGCCCAATAGCCCATGCGGGCGAGAAGAGTGATAGCTCCGGCGAGGGTTGCGGCGATGGAGCTGGTGAGGATGTCGCGATTTTTGACGTGGCCGAGCTCGTGGGCGAGCACGCCTTCGAGCTCGTCGTCGGTGAGAAGGTTGAGGACGCCGTTGGTCACGGCTACTGACGCGTGCTGCGGATTTCGTCCCGTGGCAAAAGCATTGGGCGAGTCGGAGGGAATCACGTAGATCTTGGGCATGGGCAGCCCGATGCGCTGGGTCATGCGCTCGACCACCTGGTAAACGCGGGGAAGCTGCTCGCGGGTGGCAGGCTGCGCGCGATACATGGTGAGCGCCAGCTTGTCGGAGTAGAAGTAGCTGAAGAAATTCATGCCGGCGGCGACGATGAAGGCCAGAACCATGCCGTTGCGTCCGCCGAAGTGGTCGCCCAGGAAGATGAGGACCAGAGTTAAGGCAGTGAGCAGAAAAGCGGTCTTGAAGGTGTTCATCGGATTCGCCTCCGATCTGTCGGTGAGGCAGATAGCTCTATTCTTTCACGGAAATAGAGCCGAGATTCTAAAGGTGGGGGAGAGAGAGGACCGATCGCCAAGGTTACAACCTTGCCATTTATCCCAGAAAATCGGTGACTCGTGGCATCAGGGCTGCGGTTCACCCCAAAGTAATCCACTTTTTAGTAGGCCACATTTGATTTGCTGGAGGCTGCAAAGGATTCCTCTTGTTTTCGCATCGGTTTCACGTTGTGGAAATCTCAATATAACATTTTTATTTGCAACAGATCCCCTTCAATTCACGAGCCTTTAAGACAACGGTAATGGAATTGCATATCCACCGCTCATGAGAATTCTTTGCCCGCATCGCTTTGCGACGGCCCCGGTCAAAATAGTCCTGGCATTAAGCCTGGCGATTCCGGTGGCTGTCGTGTTCCCAGGGAACTTGTATGCACAGTCGATTATCTCCGGCGACATCGCCGGAGTCGTAACGGACCCGTCCGGAGCCGCTGTACCGGGTGCTGTCGTAACAGTCAGCAGCAAGTCGACGGGCGCGGTTCAGACCACTACAACCAATTCGAATGGCTCGTATCGCGTCCCGCTCGTGAAGCCAGGCGACTATACGTTAGTCGTCGCAGCCAAAGGGTTTGAGCAGACCGCGACCAACATCACGGTCACCGCTGGTACGACCCTTCCGGCGGACGTGAGGCTTACCGTCGGCTCTACTTCGCAGACCGTTGAAGTTACGGCGAGCGCTCCGCTACTGCACACTGAAGCCGCCGATCTGAGCACGACCTTCAGCCTGCAGCAGGTGCAGAGCCTGCCCAATCCCGGTAACGACCTGACCTTTGTCGCTCAGACGGCTCCCGGTTCGGTCATGAATACCGGAAGCGGCTACGGTAACTTCTCTTCCTTCGGCCTGCCCGCCACCGCGAATACCTTCACGATTAACGGCGGTTATTTGAATGACCCATTCCTGAACGTCAATAACTCCGGCGCGACCAATCTGCTGCTGGGCAACAATGACGTTTCCGACGTAACCGTTACCTCCAATGCCTACAATGCCTCTTTTGGCGGCCTGGGCGGTGCGCAGATCAACGAGATTTCCCGCTCCGGATCGAACAAGTTCCACGGCAACGCAGCGTACTGGTGGAACGGTAGCTCCTTGAATGCCAACAACTTCTTCAATAACCAGACCGGCACCTCGAAGCCATTCGACAATGTCAACCAGTGGTCCGCCGCGATTGGCGGACCAATTCGTAAGGACAAGACCTTCTTCTTCTACAACTACGAGGGCTTGCGTCTGGTTCTTCCTACCAGCAGCAGTGTGTATGCGCCCGACGACAGCTACGAGGCGCAGACGCTGGCGAATCTGCAAGCGAATGGACATGCAGACGAAATAGCCGGGTATCAGAACATCTTTAACCTGTACAACAATGCTCCGGGCCGCGCGAACGCGGTGGTGTCGACGCCCGATTCCGCTGCTGGCGGATACGGTACGGTACTGTTCCGTGGCCAGGCGGGCAATTTCACCCACGAATGGTTGATGACCGGGCGTGTCGACCAGTCGTTCAGCGACAAGGACCATCTTTTTGTCCACTTCGAAATTGATAAGGGGCTGCAGGCCACTTATACCAGCCTTCTCAACCCCATCTTCGATGCCGATAGCCCTCAACCGCAATATTCGGGGCAGTTGAGCGAGACCCACACCTTCAGCCCCACACTCACCAACCAGTTCCTCTTTTCGGCAATCTACTATCGCGCCATCTTCACCAACACAAATCTGGCCGCGGCCACCCAGCTGGCGCCTTTCTCGCTGATCTTCGCGGATGGGGATCTCAGCAATAATGGCACGAGTGCATGGATCGGCGGTCTGGACATTATCTGGCCGCAGGGGCGCAACGTTACCGGCTATCAGTTCAGTGACGACGTAAATTGGAATCACGCCAACCACAATATCCAGTTCGGCTGGACCATGCGTCGCAACGATGTCACCGACTACAGCCCTTCCGAGTACACCGCCGCGCCTGAAGCTGAAGCCCTCAATAGTTCGTTCCAGACGGGTCAGACCGATTTCTGGTTTCAGCAGTTCCCGCAACGGGCCACTCAGCCGGTAGCTCTCTATACCATGGGCTGGTACATCCAGGATCAATGGAAGTTGAAGCCTAACCTCACTCTTACCTATGGTATGCGGTTCGAGCATGACTCCAACCCCATTTGCATCACGAACTGCTTTGCCCGTCTATCTGGTGACCTAAATTCCGTGAGCACGTCTCAGGACACGCCGTATCAAAGCCTGATCAAATCCGGCCAGCACCAAGCGTTCAATAGCCTCCAGGTGCTTGGCTACGAGCCGCGTGTGGGCTTTGCCTATTCGCCATTCGGAGCTGACGGGAAGACCACGCTTCGCGGCGGCTTCGGAATGTTCGCCGATTCCTTCCCCGGGCAGATCGCCGACTTAGCCCTAAATAATGCCCCCACCAATGTCCCATTTACGATCCAAAGCCAGAACTTCGGGAACGTCAATGCGCCCGCAGCAGGCTACCAGCTGATTCCTACCGCTGCCGGCAGCGCCCGCACAGTAGCGGCCAATTCTAACGCGGCGTTTTCCGCCGGTTTCCTCAATGGAGCTACGCTCAACAGTCTCCTTGCGGTTCCGGGATTCAGCCCTCCCAACATAACAACACCCGTGCACCATATCATGTACCCCACCTATGAGGAGTGGAGTCTGACCGTCGAGCAGCAATTGACGAAAACGGCGGCCTTGTCGGTCGGTTATGTGGGCAACCATACCTATCACCAGCCTATTCAGGCTTTCAACGCGAACGCCTCCGGGTTTGGCGGTCTCCCAGCAACTCCGAACCCGAATTTTGCTTCTGTAAACCAGATCTATAGCGCGGGCACGTCAAACTATAACGGACTGGTCACCACGGTGGTCAATCGGGCACGCTGGGCAACCATCCAATTCAATTACGTTTACAGTCACGCATTGGATGAGATTTCCAATGGCGGATTCGACCAATTCAACAACAACTTGGGTAGCGCTATCACCGAGTATCCGACCAATCCTACCAACTTCGCCCAGAACTATGGCAACTCTGATTACGACACCCGTCATTACATCAGCGCCAGCTATCTCGTTCCACTCCCGTATTGGGGAGGCCCCAGGGTTGTTACCGATGGGTGGGAATTCTCCGGGACGGTCTTCCACAACACCGGTAATCCGTACTCGATCTATTCAAACACTGCCGCATCGAGTATCCCGTCGTATGGTGCTTTGCTCTATGCCAAGCAGGTCGCGCCCCTCAAGAGCAACCACTGCGGTGGAGCAGAACATAGCGTGAATGGACCTCCGGGTACCAATAATCCCGCTGGGGCCATTCCCTGTTCCTTCGTCTCTTCCTTCGCTGAACCAACCGCTGTCGGCCAGGGTCGCCGGAACAACGTCTACGGTTCGAGCTACACGAACACGGATTTTGCCGTCACAAAGAGCTTCCCGATTCCGCATTGGGAATCGGCTCGCTTGAAGCTCGGCGCGCAGTTCTTCAACCTCTTCAACCATCCGAACTTCGCTTATTCCAACGCCAACATCGACTCCGGCGCAGTTGGAACTATCTCGAATACCGTGAACACGCCAACCTCGATCCTGGGCGCGTTCCTGGGCGGCGATGCTTCACCTCGTCTGATCCAATTCACTGGAAAGTTCAGCTTCTAACGGCTAACTTTGCACCTCAACCCTTCAGGCAGCCTCAAGCAGGCTGCCTGTTGCTTTTGGGAACAATGAGCATTATGTTAAGGAAGCTTAAATGGGAGGTCAGTATCATCTGGTATCTTCCATGTCTTCCGATCACTCTGGCATCGGTTTCCTATAAAGACTCAAACGTTTGACTAAACAAGATAGGGTGTGAATTTCAGTTGCATTTCAGCCGATAAGCAGCTACAAACGTTGGGGATGAGCGCGGGCAACCAGTTATCGTCCAGGCTGCATCCTATTCACACTACGATTCTCGTGAGGATTGCCGGTAACGTAATGACAGCCAAAATTCTGCTCGTTGACGATAATGTCATCCAGGCCGCTACCCGCAAGACAATCCTCTCCCGTGCTGGAAGAAGTGTTGTCGTAGCTTGCGGGGCCCAGCAGGCACTGGCCATGCTCGACGATTCGCAGATGGCCGCGTCGGTGGGCTTGGTCGTAACCGACCACTGGATGCCGGGCATGAACGGCTCGCAGTTCGTGGCGCTTCTTCGTGGCTGCCTGCCCGAGGTGCCGATCCTGGTCTTGAGCGGCCTTCCCGACGTCGAAGCCGAGTACGAGGGATTTGACGTGACTTTTCGCATCAAGCCGATGGCTCCGGATCACCTGATTGCCTTGGTTGGAGCGCTTTTGGATGATCCGCCGATGAGCCGTACTGCCTGACATATCCCCTTGGGCAGAACGTTCGGATACCTTTTCTCATCAACATCACGAAATCAAAACTCCTTTACATGCAATTGAAGCGATTGCTGCCTGCGGATGCTCTCTGCGACAATAGAGTGGCCCGCTCATGCCCACATTCGGCAGCTTCGCTCTCCTTCTCGCTCTTGCCCTCAGCGGCTATACGCTGCTGGCGGGCGCCGTTGCTCTGCGTCAATTGGCTACCGGAGCACGCGGCCGGGTTTCACCCGAGCGACTGGCGGAAACCGGCCGACGTGCCGGCATCGGCAGCTTCGTAGCCACAACCGCGGCGGCATTTGCGCTGGTCTGGGCCGCATTCAATAACGATTTTTCAGTTGCGTATATCCTGCACCACTCGAATCGGGCGCTGCCTGGGCCGTATAAGTTTGCGGCGCTGTGGTCGGGGCAGGAAGGCTCGCTACTGCTGTGGGCGTGGCTGCTCTCGGCCTACGGATTCGTCCTGAGGCTGCGCCATAAGGTCGATGTGAAGCTGACAGCCTATGCTTCCGCGATTCTGGCCGGCGTGCAGGTCTTCTTTCTACTTCTGCTCAACTTTGCCGCCATGCCCTTCTCACTGGTAGGTGGGCAGGTTCCGCAGGATGGCTTTGGGCTGAACCCGCTGTTGCAGTATCCGGAGATGGTGATCCATCCGCCGATGCTGTATCTGGGCTATGTGGGCTTTGCCGTGCCGTTTGCTTTCGCGCTGGGCGCGCTGATGATGCGCTATCCAGGCGAGAAGTGGATTCACATTACCCGCCGCTGGACGATGGTGACCTGGCTGTTTCTTACCTGCGGCATCTTTCTCGGCGCGCACTGGGCGTACTCGGTGCTCGGGTGGGGCGGCTACTGGGGTTGGGATCCGGTCGAAAATGCCTCGCTGATGCCATGGCTTACGGGTACGGCCTTTCTGCACTCGGTAATGATGCAGGAGAAGCGCGGCATGATGAAGAGCTGGAATGTCTGGCTCATCTTTTCGACGTTCATGCTGGCTATTTTTGGCACGCTGCTGACTCGGTCGGGACTGGTGAGTTCGGTGCACGCCTTCGCGCAATCCTCGATTGGCACCTGGTTCTGGGCTTTTCTCGTGCTCGTGCTCGGAGTTTGCCTCTTCACCTACATTCTGCAGCGCGATCATCTCAAGGCTGAGAACAAGCTGGAGTCGCTGGTTTCGCGGGAGTCGAGTTTCCTCTTCAACAACCTGGTGCTGCTGGCGGCCTGCTTCACGGTTCTGTGGGGAACGCTCTTTCCGGTGCTCTCGGAATACGTTCAGGGCAATCGAGTCACGGTGGGTGCGCCCTTTTACAATCGTGTCGCTGTTCCCATTGGATTATTCCTGCTTTTCTTAACGGGAATCGGTCCGCTGCTCGCGTGGCGCAGCTCGTCCTTCAGGAGCGTCCGTAAGAATTTTGTTCTGCCATTGATTGCCGCCCTGGTTACTGCCGTGGTGGTGATCGCGTGCGGAGTGCGGCCATGGGAAATCTTCACAACCAATGACCAGGGCTCGTTCTACGCGTTCTTTGCATTTGTTCTCGGCGCGATGGTGGTCACGGCCATTGGCTCGGAATTCATGCGCGGCGCAGGAGTGATCTCGCGGCACACCGGGCAGAGTCTGTTCGCGTCTGTCGTTCAGCTTACACGCCGCAATACGCGCCGCTATGGCGGATATATTGTTCACTTCGGCGTGGTGGTTATCTTCATTGGCTTCGCCGGCCAGGCTTTCAATCAGAGCAAGGAGCAGGAGCTTGGATTTAAGCAGAGTGTCAACATGGGGCCCTACCGGATTGAGTGCCTGAGCTTTTCGCAGGACTCGAATGCCAATTACGACACCGAGTATGCGCTGCTTGACGTTTACCGCGGCGATAAGAAGGTCACCCAGCTTGCGCCGGAGAAGCGCTTCTATTCGGCCAGCCAGCAACCATCGACGATCGTGGCAAATCACTCGACGCTGGCGTGGGATCTGTATGTCATCTATGCGGGCAAGAATCCTGACAACGGGCAGCCGATCATCAAGATCTTCCTGAATCCGCTTGTCGCGTGGATATGGATCGGCGTGGGCATTGTTGTCTTCGGCACGGCTGTGGCGCTGGTTCCGAATATGACCGCTGCGCTCGCTGCCAGCCGCAACCGAGTGCCGATTGCCGCAGCGGAAGCGGTTCCGGCGCGGGGAGGCGACTGATGCGAGGCATGTCGCGCATTGGGCGCGTCCTGGCGGTGGTGCTGGTTGCCGTTCTCACCATGGGGGCAGCGGACACGGCGAAGCGTTACAACGATCTCGGCCACAAAATGATGTGCGCCTGCGGATGTGGACAGATTCTGATCGAGTGCAATCACCTCGGTTGCCCTGATTCGGGGCCGATGCTCGATGAACTGCGCACAGCGCTGGCGGGTGGCGCCAGCGACAACGCTATTCTCACGGCTTTCGAGGATAAATACGGACCGACGATTCTCGCCGCGCCGATGTTCACAAAATTCAACATGCTTGCCTGGATCGTGCCGCCGGTTCTGTTTCTGTTGGGCATTGCCGGCACTGTAGTGCTGGTTCGCAGATGGCGTATTCGCGCTGCCGCCGTTCCGGCCAAACCTCGCACCGTTGAATTTCAGGCTATGCGCGAAAGAATTCGCAGGGAGACACAGTTATGACGATCGTCGCCTGCGGAGTGCTGCTGCTGGGGATTCTCTTTTACGTCTTTTATCCCGAACGACATCTGGAGGAGCAGCACCAGAAGACGCGCCTTGAATACCTGCGCGAGCGGAAGGATGTGCTGTATGACAACTTGCGCGATCTGAACTTTGAATACCGGGCCGGCAAATACGTAGAAGAGGATTACGCGACGGAGCAGGCGGCACTCGAGAACGAGACCGCCGAAGTGCTGGCCGAAATAGAATTGCTGGAAGCACAACCTCGTTGACCAAGCGCTCCGATTATCAAAGGACAATCATGGAACTATTTGCATGCCCGCGTCTTCGCGCAATCGTTCTCGCCACGCTGTTTGCGGGCACGGCTTTTGCCCAGGCCGCTTCTGTAACCGGTACTGTCACGAATAAGACAGTGAATAAGGCGGCGGCGGGAGATGATGTTGTGCTGATTGCGCTGGGGCAGGGAATGCAGGAGGCCGCGCGCACCAAGACCGATGCCCGCGGGCACTTCACGATCGATCTGCCTGACAACAATATGCATTTGATCAGGGTCGATCATCAGCACGCTGCTTACTTTGAGCCGGTTCCGCCAGGCACTACGAACGTGAATGTGGACGTTTACGACGTTGGGGCGAAGGTGGAGGGGGTTTCTACCGAGGCTGATGTGATGCGCATCGAGTCGGGACCGCAGGGTCTGCACGTCATCGAGAACTATTTCATCAAGAATGAATCGAAGCCTCCGCGCACGCAGTTCAGCAATCACGCTTACGAAATCTATCTGCCGACGGACGCCAAGATCGATGGGTCGGCTGCCATGGGTCCGGGAGGGATGCCGGTTGCGTCTTCGCCGATGCCTCTCGGCGACAAGGGGCATTATGCCTTTGTCTTTCCGATTCGTCCCGGAGAGACGCGCTTCCAACTGAGCTACTCGCTTCCGTACAACGGAAGTTACAAATTCACGCCGCGCCTCGCTCTTCCTGCGGCGAATCTGGCGGTGATTCTTCCCAAAAGCATGAGCTTTGAGGGAGGCCCGATCTTCCAGTCGACCGACGTCGAGGCAAATGCACAGACCTTCCTCGCGAAGAATGTGCAGCCCTCGCAGGCGGCGGACTTTACGGTGTCGGGAACTGGAGTTATGCCGCGTGATTCGGAGCAGACAGGGGCCAGCGCGCCTGGTGCAGGCGCAGGGGCCAGCGCGGGCGCCGAAGCTCCGTCCGGTGCGCCAGTCGCAGCGCAGAACGATACGCGGCCGGGAGGCGGTCTGGGCAATCCGATCGACACGCCCGACCCCTTGCAGAAATACAAATGGTGGATTCTGAGCGCGCTGGCGCTGGTGCTGGTGATTGCGGCCGCGTTCTTTCTCCGCGCCAAACCTGACACTCAGGTTGCGAGTGCGCCTGCTCCCCAGCCGCTTGTTCCAACACCACGCGCGGCGGCGTCGGGCGCAAATGCTACACCCAATTACGTCCCGGGCCAAAGTAATCTGCTGGCCGCTCTCAAGGACGAGCTTTTCACGCTGGAAACGGAGCATGTGGAAGGGAAGTTGTCCGAGGCGGAGTATATGGAGCTTAAGACGGCATTCGAGATTGTGCTGCGTCGAGCGCTGGCCAGGCAATCTTCGGAGCCGCGCCTTCCGGTTCATTGAAGGCACTCGTCGTGCCGGTTGCTGTAGCCGGAGAATTGCTGCCTCTTTCCTCTTTATATGGGAATAAACGGTGTGTGGCCGTTGTTTCTAGCTATAGAGAATCGAAGGAGAGCTGAAATTGGGAAGCAGTCCGGTATCGAGAGGTCTTTCCAATCCCGATTTCAATGCGGGAGACTCAGGAGACGAGTTCGAAGATGCCGGTTCAGAGCACTCGTCGACGCCTCTACTCCCAGCTAGCCACGGATACGAGGCGGCAGAGTCTTCAGAGAGCCTGGAAGTTACTCCAGAAAACCTGGCTGACATGTTGGGATCCCTTGGCCCAGGTCATGAAGGAATTGTCGATTCTAAAGGAAAGCATCAGCCTGGATTCCAGGTGCCGAATGACGCCCTGGATCGAAATAGCGGCAAGCTCAGGCATCCTCTGAGTGGCAAGCCCATCAAAAAGCAGAGAGCAGTCGCCGCAGGATCAACGCTACCTTCTGGTCTCCAACTGGACCCGAAATTTCCCGGTTCAATACCACTTCGGGACAAACCTGGTCTTCTGGACAAATTTCGGGCGGAAGGATTAGAGCGGGAGCCAAAAGACGATCGAATGTGGAACGCGGCGGAGAGAGCAGCCGCGCGCGTGGCCACGCCGGTAATCAGGACTGCGCTTGAGCCCGTACGGTTTGCGAAACGCATGCTTAAGTCAGAGCCACAGGGGGCGCCGTCGAGCCCGGTAGACACCGACTTTGCCAGGCGCAACGCCGCAATGCGAAGACGACAGCAAGAGCTGAGCAGACTACAGGAATCAGATTCAAGCTCGGAAGAACCAGACGACCCTTCGGCTTCTGGAGGATCCCGGGTTACCTCGGTCTGAGCAGGCCAGGTTTGACTTGGGCGAGAGCGGTCAACCGTTGCAGCAAGTTCTCTTTCTGGATTTGCTATTCGCCGAAGGCTGTTGTGTAGAACTTGACGATGCGTTGGCGGCCGTCGAAGCCATGCCAGGGCTCCGGGCTGGGGTTTCCGAAGATGCCGCCAGCGAGCGGTCCGTGATCTTCGCGGGGATACTGGACCATCTCCACAGGCACACCCATTTGTCGCAGTGCGCGATACATTTCCTCGCTTTGGCCGAGCGGGTCGGTCTTGTCGGCTTCGCCCTGCAGCAAGAGAAAGGGCGTTTTGGCATGGGAGACTTCGGCGAGCGGGCTCTGCCGCCAGGCGTCGGCTTCATGCTCCCAGGCCTTGCCGTAGAACCAGCGGTCGTACCATGAGCTTTCTTCAGTCCCGTATTCGCTGGATTGATCGACGACCGGTGCGCCGCTGATGATCGCTTTGAAGCGGTCGGTCTTGCCCTCGACGAATCCGGCCATCTCGCCGCCATAGCTGTAGCCAAAGAGGCCGAGCTTGTTGCCGTCGATGGGATAGCGCGAGATGACTGTATCCACGCCGGCCATGATGTCGCGGTAGTCCGCCCCGCCAAGGTCGTTCTTGTTGGCTGCGGCAAAGGCCACTCCATAGCCGGTACTGCCGCGGGGATTCACGCGCAACACGGCCCATCCCTGGCCTACGAGAAATTCAATGAAGGCGTAGTAGCCATCTTCAAAGGCTCCGGTCGGGCCTCCGTGCACGTCGACAATCATGGGAACCTTGCCGGAGGTGGCTTGGGGCGGCAAATAAAGGAGGCCTTCAATCGACTGGCCTTCGTTCTTCCATTGGACGACCTGGGAAGAGATCGGCGTCCAGCTGGCAGGCAGAAGGTTGAGCGCGTTCAATGCCCTGGGGCTGTGGCCCAGTTTTTCAGCGTAGTAAAGGGTAGGCGATTGAGTGCTGCCTGAGCCCAGCCAGACCCAGCCGTTCTGCTTCGAGTTGGAGTTGAGTTGTGTAACCGTGGTGGTGTCAAATTTGACGACGTCGCGCTTTTCGGCATCGAACCTGACAACGGCGACGTGGGTTCCAATCTGCGCGGCCTGCAGAATTTTGTTGGCTTCAGGAATGGGCAGCTCATGTGCCATTGTTCCTTCGAAACCAGAGCTGAGGTTCCTGATTTTGCTGTCGGCGAAGGTCAGCACAAACAGGTCGTGGTAGCCGGGAGGAGCATCCTGTTCGCTTTGAGCGAGGAAGTAATAATGTTTGCCGTCCTCTGACCAGGTGCCACCCTGAATCGTCGGCGGCAATTCTTTTAACTGCCGCGGATGCGCAGGGTCGGCGGTGGTGACCATCCATGCGCTGTTGGATGGTCCAAGATCGCCCGTGTTATTCATGCCCTCGGCAATTGCAATCAGGCTATCGCCCTGCCGGTTCCATGCGATGCCATGCACATCGGGAGGAACGGCCACGGGAGTGAGCTTCTCGCTTTCGCTGTCGAGCAAATAGAGGCGCGAACCGTGCGGGTCATGATTGACCCACACGGCGTCGGCCTTGTCGTCATGCTGCTTCTTCTCGCCGGGGGTCTCGGGATCGCGCGCCAGAAGTGCAATCTGCCGGCCGTCGGGAGAAATGCCGAAACTCTCCACGTCGATTGCGAGCGGCTCAACTTTGGGCGCGGTGCTATCGGTACGCGGCGGAATCGCATCCGACGCTGTGGACTCGTCGACCGGTGGCGTCACTTTCAGATCGTAGGGGCGGGCCTCGCCACCCTCCATGGATAAACGGTAGAGTTGAGTATGTTCGCCGCGATGCGCCAGGAAGAGAATGCTGTCTCCATCGGGCATCCAGCGTCCTTCGTATTCGCCGCGCTTTTCCTGAGCACTGGACCATGTGAGCTGCCGCGCAGTGTTCTGCTTAACGTCCACCAGCCAGAGATGGCTCTTCCCGCCATCGGCGGTCGCATCCGTTACCTGGATCAGAACGCTGTGGCCGTCGGGCGAAAGACGCGGCTGAGACATGGCGCGAACGTGGCGGAGGTCTTCGTTCGAGGGAAAGCGATTGTCGCTGCCCGCGTGTAAAGAGTTCGGAATGAAAAGGCAAAGAGAAACCAGCAGACCCAGACGAGCAGTTGTCCCCATGGGCAACAGGATATCTTGTACACTCGCTCCACACCGAACAGTTTTCAGAGATGATATAGCGTGGAATCTCATTCTCAATCCGCTCCGCCAGTGACGGCGCCCGGCCTCTGGGCATCGGTGCGCGAGGCCCTGCGCGGGTCGCATCAGGACTATACTGCCGGTTCGCTGAACCGCGCCATTCTGTTGCTGGCCATCCCCATGGTGCTGGAGATGGTGCTCGAGTCTCTGTTCGCGGTGGTCGATGTCTTCTGGGTGGGACGGCTGGGCGCAGATGCGGTGGCTACGATCGGCATGACCGAATCGATGCTGGCGCTGGTCTTCGCGGTCGGCATGGGGCTCTCGCTGTCGACGACGGCCATGGTCGCGCGGCGCATTGGCGAGAAAGATCCGGAAGACGCGGCAATCTCCGCGGTGCAGGCGATTGTTCTCGGCGTGATTATTTCGCTGGGCCTGGGGATTCCCGCGGGTATTTTTGCGCCGCATCTGCTTCGCGCCATGGGCGCATCGCCGACTATCGTCGCTACGGGCTCGGGTTATACGCGGATTGCACTGGGAGGCTGCGGTGCGATCATCATGCTCTTCCTCAACAACGCCATCTTTCGCGGGGCGGGCGATGCCGCAATCGCCATGCGGCTGTTGTGGGTGTCGAACATTATCAATCTCGTCCTCGATCCCTGCCTGATCTTCGGGCTCGGACCGTTTCACCGTTTTGGCGTGACAGGCGCGGCGCTGGCTACTTGTACCGGACGCAGTATCGGCGTGCTTTACCAGTTCTATCGCCTGTTGCGCGGCACGGAACGCATTCACCTGCTGACACGACATCTGCGGATCAATGTGCCGGTGCTTTGGCGACTGCTGCGCGTTTCGCTGACCGGGATGTTGCAATTCACGATTGCCAACGCCAGCTGGATTGGCCTTGTGCGCATCATTTCGCTCTTTGGATCGGCCGCGGTGGCCGGTTACACGATCGCGATTCGCATCGTGATTTTCTTTATCCTGCCGTCGTGGGGATTGAGCAATGCTGCTGCCACGCTGGTGGGACAGAATCTGGGAGCGCGGCGGGCTGACCGGGCTGAACAGGCAGTGTGGCGCACCGGGTTCTACAACATGCTCTTTCTGGGAGCGATCGGCGTTTTCTTTTTCACTTTTGCTACGCCTTCGGTGCGGCTCTTTGTGAACGATCCGGCAGTGATATCGATTGCGGCGACGGCGCTGCGCATCCTGAGCTGCGGCAACATCGGCTACGCCTATGCAATGGTCATGCTGCAGGCCTTCAATGGTGCCGGTGACACTGTAACGCCGACGATCGTGAATTTCTTCGGCTTCTGGGTGCTGGAGTTGCCGCTGGCGTGGTGGCTGGCGGTCCACACCGGTCTGCACTCGCAAGGGCCGCTGATTTCGATCGTGGTGGCGGAGTGCGCGATCGCGGCTGCGAGCATCATTCTCTTCCGCGGCGGGCGGTGGAAGGCGCAGCGGATTTAGAGCCGCTTTTGCTGCGATAACGTTGCGTCGTTCTCGCCGCTTCTCCATCTAAACTAAAAATATGCTGCATGTTCTGAATCCGATTCCTGCCGAGTCGATACGGCTCATCGTTTTCGATCTCGACGGCACGCTGATCAATTCGCAAAAAGACCTCACCAATTCGATCAATGCGATGCTGGTTCAGCTCGATCGCCAGCCGCTGCCGGAGGAGATTATCGCGACGTATATCGGCGATGGAGCAGGCATGCTGGTGCGGCGGGCGCTTGGCGATCCTGAGGACGAGGCTTTCGTGGAAGACGCGTTGCAGCGATTTCTTTCGTATTATCGCGAGCACAAGCTTGACTATACGTATGTTTATCCCGGGGTCATCGAATCGCTCGATGCGGTGCGCACGATGCCCGATGGGTCGCCGCGCAGCCTGGCGGTGTTGACCAACAAGCCGATTGGTCCGTCGCAGGCGATTTGCGATGCGCTGGGGCTGAGTTCCTATTTCTTTCGTATTTATGGCGGGAATAGTTTTTCGACGAAGAAGCCCGATCCCCAAGGACTGAAGACGCTGATCCGCGAGGCCGGCGTCGCTCCGGAGGAGACGCTGATGATCGGAGATTCGGACGTCGATATTCTCACCGCACGCCGTGCTGGCGCATGGGTAATCGGTTGCAGGTTTGGACTCTCTTCGCATACAGTTGAGTCAATCCCCTCCGACTGCCTGGTCGATGCGCCGTTGGAATGGATAACCGCGCTGCATTTCGCAAGCACACAAAAAGAAACGAAAAGACCGCTCAGAGAAGCGGTCGAGTAAGCGGGCTTATTTTTTCGTACTACTTCCGGAGAGCCAGAGCGATTTGCCAAGTGAGCCATAGAGCTCAGTGGCACTACTGCCTGTTATGAGGGATACGCCTTGCTTCGTACTGCATTGGTTACAGCACTCGTTTTCTGCCCATTTGCGATCGCCCAAAGCGGCGCACCGTCCGGAGTCCCGACCAGCACACAGACCGGCGCCCCGGTCGAAGGTGTTTCGACACAATCCGTTCCGCAAGCGGCCAGCACATCGATCAATCTCACCGGCACCGTTTCTGATGCGACCGGCGCGATCATTCCCGGAGCCCAGGTTGCGCTGACGGATGCATCGGGAGCGACGATGGCCACGGTCACCACGGATGCTTCGGGGAGCTTCAAAATCTCGGCGCCGCATGCAGGCTCGTATTCGCTGATGGTCACGCTGGCGGGGTTCGAGTCGCTTTCGCAGTCAGTGACGGTCGGCACAACGGCACCTGCGCCGCTGAGCCTGACGCTCGCAGTGGCGACGGCCGTGCAAGAGGTGACGGTGAACGCCGGATCGCAGGTGGATCTGACGGCGTCTGAAAACAACGGCGACACGGACGTGATGACGTCGAACGATCTGAAAGACCTGCCGGTCTTCGACAATGATTTTGTTACCGCGATGGGTAATTTTCTGGATTCCGGCGATGCGGCGACGGCCGGGTCAGGTCTCATGGTGGACGGCGTGGAGGCCAACCGCTCGCTGATATCTCCTTCTGCGGTTCAGGAAGTGCGCATTAACCAGGATGCATATTCGGCGCGCTATTACCGGCCGGGCCGCGGACAGCTCGAGATTATCTCCAAACAGTCGGCGGATGCCTATCACGGGCAGTTTAACTTTACCTTCCGCGACTCTGCGCTGAATTCGCAGCAGGATTTCTCGCCGAGCAAGCCCTTTGAGCAGCGCCGCATTTACGAGGGCAATTTGACCGGTCCGGTTGCGCATTTGAAGAACACGATGTTCCTGTTCTCATTCAATCGCGCGGAAGAGGACCTCAATGCGGTGGTGAATGCCACGGTTGCTCCCACGGCGGATAATCCCGACGGGATTTTTAACGTCAACGTTCCGGCGCCGACACGCGATACGGAATTTTCTCTGCGCATCGGCCATCAATTTGGCAATCACAGCGCGTCGGTGATGTATGCCTTTCAGGATTCGTCGAATGTGAACGCAGGTGTGGGCAACCAGACGCTGCCTGAGGCGGGATACGACACGCAGAACCGCGAAGATGACGTTGTCTTTCACGATGATTGGGTTGTTTCGAGTTCGGTGCTGAACCAGGCGTCGCTGGTGCTCGAGCACACTTCGAATCCAGTTACCGATGTTCAGGAAGGGCCGCAGATTCAGGTCAACGGAAACTATGTTGGCGGCAGCGCCCAGTCCAATCAGGCAGCGAGCGAGTACAACCTCCGCGCCGATGAGATGGTGAGCTGGACGCGAGGGCCGCACAACCTGAAGTTCGGAGTGAATGTGCCGCACTTCAGCCGCCGCGCGCTCGATGATGAGACGAATCGCGACGGAACATACACCTTCAGTCCGACCTATGCGGCGGATGGCTCGCTTCTCAGGACGGCGATTCAAAACCAGCAGGCAGGCGATCCCTCGGGCTTCACGATCAAGCAGGGACAGGAGCGCTACATCTTCCACCAGCAGGAGTTTGGCGGCTTCATCCAGGACCAGATCAAGCTCAAGCCATGGTTTTCGATTACGCCCGGGCTGCGCTACGACTGGCAGAATTTCATTTCCAACGATACGAATAACTTTTCGCCGCGCCTTTCCTTTGCGTGGATTCTGAATCAGAAGCAAGAGCTGGTGTTGCGCGGCGGCGGCGGCATGTATTACGACCGCATCGGCGGCGGTCCGCTGCAGGATATTGCCCGCTATGAAACCGCGAAGCTGCGGCTGCTGCAGATATCGTCGAATCAGCAGGCACTTTGCTTTCCCATCGCCGACTGTGCGGATGTGGATGCGCTGCCGCCGTCGCTGGTGGAGCGCGCACCGGGACTGAAGACGCCGTATCAGATTCAATATGGACTCTCGCTCGATCGCAAGGTGGGCGAGAAGGGAACCATCTCGATTGGCGGGCGCATGAATCGTGGCGTCGATGTTTTTCGCTCCATCGACATCAATGCTCCGCTACCTCCCAACTACAATCAGCGGCCGAATCCCGAGGTTTCACAGCTTCGCCAGATACAGTCGGCGGGCACGCAGATCGGTTCGGCGCTCGATATCAACTATCGCGGCCGCTTCAACAAACGCTTTACCGGCTTTGCGTGGTACACGTGGAGCCATTACGACAACAATACGAGCGGGATCACGTGGTTTCCGCAGAATCAGCAGGATCCAAATGCTGACTGGGGGCCCGCGGATTGGGATCAGCGGAATCACTTTGGTCTCTACGGCATAATCAATCCGGAGCATCTCTTGAACCTCGGCGTTGGGGTCTTTGCAAATAGCGGCAAGCCCTGGACGGTTCTCACCGGAACGGATGCTTTCGGCGACAACCTATTCAACGCGCGGCCTGAAGGCGTCGCGCGGAATTCTGAGATTGGTCCGGATTATGCGGATTTAGATCTGCGCTGGGGGTATGACTTCAAACTGCATCCCGGGGATCTGGACAAGAGTCCGACTCTGGGACTCTCGGTCTCTTCTTTTAACCTGCTCAACCATCCCAATGGTTCCTTTGTGGACACGACAGAGGGCAGTCAGGACTTCGGAGAAGTTACCAGCGCTTATCCGCCGCGCAGAATGCAGCTGGCTATGCGGTTTAATTTTTAGAGGGTATCTCTAAATGAATGTGGTTGCCCGTGGCGTTTCTGGCTGCGGGCTTTCTTTTTGGTGGGTGGCGGAGATGTTGTGTCCTAAACAATCCGCTACGATAAAGAGGTGGATTTTCAGCTTGTCAGCGACTACCAACCGCGGGGCGACCAGGGACGCGCTATCGAGGAACTGGTTGGCGGGATCGCCGCGGGAGAAAAGCACCAGGTATTGCTCGGCGTTACCGGCTCGGGCAAAACCTTCACCATGGCGAAGATCATCGAAGAGCTGAATCGCCCCGCTCTGATTCTTGCCCACAATAAGACGCTTGCGGCGCAGCTTTATCACGAGTTTAAGCAGTTCTTCCCGGGAAATGCGGTCGAGTACTTCGTCTCCTATTACGACTACTACCAGCCCGAGGCTTACATTCCCACCGGTGACCTCTATATCGAGAAAGAGGCGACGATCAATGAAGAGCTGGACAAGCTGCGGCTCTCGGCCACACGCTCGCTCTTTGAACGTCGAGACGCCATCATCGTGTCGTCGGTTTCGTGCATCTACGGCCTGGGCTCGCCGGAAGCCTATTACGGAATGTTGCTGCTGCTCGAAAAAGGGCAGAAGATTCGGCGCGAAGATATCACCAAGCGGCTGGTGGAGATTCTTTACGAGCGCAATGATGGCGATTTTCGGCGCGGAACATTTCGCGTTCGCGGCGATGTGATCGAGGTGTATCCCACTTATGACGAAAATGCTTACCGCATCGAGCTTTTCGGCGATGAGATTGACGGGCTGGCACAGATCGATCCTTTGTTTGGGACGGTGAGGCAGAAGTACGCGCGGCTGCCGATTTATCCGAAGAGCCATTATGTCGTTCAGCCGGAACGCAGGAAGACGGCGATCGAATCGATTCTGGAAGAGCTGGCGTGGTGGGAAAAGGAATTGGAAGCTCAGGGCCGTCTCGTGGAATCGCAGCGTGTTCATCAGCGCACGCGCTTCGATTTGGAGATGATCAAGTCGATGGGATACTGCCACGGCATCGAGAATTACTCGCGGCATTTCTCGGGGCGACTGCCGGGCGAGCCGCCGCCGACGCTGCTCGATTATTTTCCGCGTGATTTCCTGGTCTTCGTCGATGAGTCGCACGCCACGGTGCCGCAGCTTCACGGCATGTGGCATGGCGATCGCTCGCGCAAGCAGAATCTTGTCGATTATGGATTTCGCTTGCCGTCGGCGGTCGACAATCGTCCGTTGAAATTTGAAGAGTTTGAGGCGCGCGTGAACCAGGTGCTCTACGTTTCGGCGACGCCGGGACCGTACGAGCTGACCAAGTCTTCCGGCGTGGTCGTTGAGCAGATCATTCGCCCGACGGGGCTGATCGATCCAGAGGTGGAGATTCGTCCGATCCGCGGCCAGATTGACGATTTGCTCGCGGAGATCCGCGACCGCACAAAGAAGAACGAGCGCGTGCTGGTGACCACGCTGACCAAGCGCATGGCGGAAGACCTTGCGGGTTATTACTCGGAGGTCGGAGTTCGATGCCGGTATATGCACTCGGAGATTGAGACGCTGGAGCGCGTGCGGTTGCTGCGCGACTTGCGCAAGGGCGAGTACGACGTGCTGATCGGAATCAATCTGCTGCGCGAAGGGCTCGATCTGCCGGAGGTTTCACTGGTTGCGATTCTCGATGCAGACAAGGAAGGCTTTCTGCGCTCGTCGGGTTCGCTGATACAGACGATTGGGAGAGCGGCGCGGCACGTTAACGGACGCGCGATTCTTTACGCGGATCGCATGACCGATTCGATGAAGCAGGCGATTGGCGAGACCAATCGCCGACGGGAAGTACAACGCGCCTACAACGAAGAGAACGGAATCACGCCGACGTCGGTCATTCGGCCGACGGATATGTCACTGGCGCAGATACTGAAGGCGGACTATGCGGATCTGACCGACGAAGCCGACAGCATGCCCGAGTTCAAATCGCAGGAGGAGCTTGACCTGTACATTCTGAATCTCGAATCGGATATGCGTGAGGCGGCGAAAAAGTTCGAGTTCGAAAAGGCCGCGCGCTTGCGCGACAAGGTCAAGGAGCTGCGGACGAAGGAGTTTCTATTCAGCTAGCCATTCGGCGTTTCTCGGCGGTGCGCTCGTAGAGCACGTCCCACTGGCGTCCGCCCTTAGGCGACCGTGATAAGACAAATCGGCCCTTTCGTTTGAACCCGCTTTTTGAAAGGAATGCATCCAGCTCCGGCAGCAGGCAGCAGCCGGAATAGACTTCAAAATTTACGGCCTCGCATTGGATGTAGCGGAAATGAGACAGAACCTCTTGCGCGCCTTCGAGCACAAGCAATTCCGTGCCCTGGGTATCGAGCACCAGAATATCGAACGATGAAAGATCTATGCCTTTCGTGCGAATGAGCGTGGTTAGCGAGAGCGACTCCAACTCGAGCGAGGAAGAAAACCGGATCTTGCTCCAGTGGTCAGCAAGCTCCTTGGGGGTTTCCAAAATCGATGAGGATCCGCCTCCGTTGTCTGAGATGTGAAATTGGTATTTCCTGCCGTCCTGAGCGGCGATCAGACAGTTGTAGGCGGTTTGATCGGGAAAGGCGGTCAGATTGGATTCGAGCTCCCGGAATATATCGGGGATAGGTTCGACCCAAACTACTTTCAAGCCGAGATCAGCGTACAGGAACCTTTCCTGTCCGGTGTTTGCGCCAACGTGGATTACGCCTCGGCCGCCCTGCAGGAAACGATCCGGAAGCAGACCACGACTTTGCACCTTCAAAAAAGTTCTTTCAGCAAATCTGATGGGGGATCGGTATCTCAATATTCTCCTCGAAACAAGAGAAATTTCACTTTCAGGCAAGATACAGGAGGATGAAACGGAAAAAAAGTACCGTGAAGGTAATTCCCCAAAAAAATTAATCCAAGAAATCGTCTGTGGCCGAAAACGAATCAGACGGTACAATTCACAAGTTTTTACGTATGAGACGCATGTGTCCGCGAGGCCAGTCCGCGTATACTTCCGGACATCACACATAGGAGGTTCCGCGATGGCCGGACCAGTAGGACTAACCCCATATCTTGTTGTAAACAACGCCAAAGAGGCGATCGATTTCTACACCAAAGCCTTCGGCGCCAGGGAAGTTGCGCGTCATGGTGCGCCCAACACGGAAAAGCTTATGCATGTTGCCCTGGAGGTATTTGGCAGCATGATGTACTTTGCCGATGATTTTCCGGAATTCTGCGGAGGCAAGTCGCGCACGCCGCAATCGCTTGGTGGAACGCCGGTAACCCTCCACCTGCAGGTTGAAGATGCCCAGTCTGTCTGGGATAAGGCGGTTGCTGCCGGCGCCACCGTGACGATGCCGCTCAAGGATCAGTTCTGGGGAGACAAGTACGGCCAGCTGGTTGATCCCTTTGGACACTCATGGTCCATCGGTCAGACCATCAGCCAACCGAGTGCTGAAGAAATTGAAGTAAGTGCGGCTGCAGCGTTCAAGGCCTGAGCATTTTTATCCGGCGCGGACTGCTCTCAACTTTGGGAGCAGTTTGCGCCAGATGGCGCGGGGAGAGCGGTTTGCGTCAGGTGTCGGGGCCATTACAGCAACGTCATGAGTGTGGATTTCGGGCCCAACTTAACTCGCCTTTGGGGTTAGATTGCAGCAGGGCTTTTTTTAGCCCTGGAGAAAACCCACGCATGAAATTTCGAAGAATTATTCCTGCGATAGCTACGCTTTTTGCTTCCCTAATTCCACTGGGATCCACTGCTTCTTTTGCGCAGGATCCGCCGTCCCGCGTGGCCCGCATCGCGTTCCTGCAAGGGAATGTGTCGCTGCAGCCCGCGGGTGTCAACAGCTGGTCCGAAGTTCCCGCCAACTACCCGATGTACAGCGGCGATCGCATCTACGCCGATCAGGGTGCGCGCGCGATTGTTCAAGCCGGGTCCGCAGATGTACGCCTGTGGGGTGGCACCGACGTCACGCTTACCAACCTGACCGATAACTATGAACAGATCGGACTTGCCCAGGGCTTTGTCCGCGTTCGCATCTTCACCTTGAATCCAGGGGACGTGGTCGAGGTCGATACGCCGAATGCCGCGGTCATTATTCAACAGCCCGGCGATTATCGAATCGACGCTTACAACGATCAGGCATCTCTCGTTTCAGTCAACGCTGGCTCTGTGCAGATCACTGGGCCCGGACTGAATCAGGAAGTTGACCAGGGGCAGGCAGTGCAGATCTCCGGCGCCAATCCGGTTGAGCTGGGATTGGTGGAGATGCCGGGCTTTGATGACCTTGATCGGTGGTCGCTGGACCGCGATCGCCACATCCTCGCATCTGTTTCCGTTCGCTACGTGAACCGTTCCGTCCCTGGCTATGATGACCTCGACGACTACGGCGACTGGTCAGCTACTCCAGACTATGGTCCAGTCTGGTACCCGCGCAGTGTGGCCGTGGGCTGGCAGCCGTATACCGTGGGTCGATGGGTCTATGTCGCGCCCTGGGGGTATACGTGGGTCGATGAAGCGCCCTGGGGATACGCGCCATTTCATTACGGACGCTGGGCGGTGATTGGCGGCCGCTGGGGATGGGTGCCCGGACCTCCGGCTGTCGTTCCTATTTATTCACCGGCGCTTGTGGCTTTTGTCGGCAGTCCGGGTGGCATTGCCGTTGGGATCGCCGCTGGAGTCGCGGCGTGGTTTCCGCTCGGAGTCGCTGAACCCTACGTGCCCTGGTACCACTGCTCGCCCACTTATGTGCGCCAGGTTAACGTGACCAACGTCAATGTCACGGTGATCCGCAACACCACGATCATCAACAACTACAACACCTTCATTACGAATACGCGCACCGTGACCAACGTCAACCAGATCAATGTCACGAACGTGAACTACGTCAACCGTGAACACGTTGTGGCCGTGCCGGGCAATGCGTTCAGCTCGGGGGCGCGCGTGCAACAGGCGGCGGTGCATCTGAATCAGCAGCAGTTGCAGCAGATCTCCAAAGCGCCGATCGTTGTGGCCAGGCCACCCTCGCCGCCACCGGCGAAGCCGGTGCTGCAAGCCCGGACAAATGTGGCGCGTCCGCCAGCGCGGCCCGTGCTCATGTCGCCGACCGGTACCAAGCAGGCAGCTACAGCCTCAGCTAAACCCATGGTTCGGCCGGCCGCTCTGCCCAAACCGGCGCCACCCACTGCGATCAAGCCGGCGACAAAGCCGATTGCTCCTAACCTGAAGCCTGCGAATCCAGTTTCGGCCGGATCACACGGCACTCCAACTGCACCGGGGGCGAAGCCTCAGATGCCGGCGGTGAAGCCAGCGCCGGTCGAGCCTGCTCGGACGGCGTCTCCTGGCAATACGGCGAAGCCCACCTCGACGGCCAAGCCGACGACTCCGGGCCAGACAAAGCCGTCCTCATTCGGCGAAGCGCAGCAGCCAGCACCGGCTGCGAAACCAACTCCGGTAGCCAAGCCAGCGGTTCCGGCCAAGCCAACACCTCAGCCTGCCCGGCCAGAAGCTCAGCCGCATCCGACACCGGTGGCGAAACCGGCTCCGGAAACGCGACCAGCACCGGCGAAACCGGCGCCGCAGGCGCACCCCACTCCACCTCCGGCGCATCCGCAACCAACGCAGGCGCACCCGGCTGCTCAACCTCAGGCTCATCCTCAGCAGAAGACTCCT